>Ga0247837_1008163_pt1 | contig 13326 bp, 9 predicted proteins | sample LaCtaG_2_FD_187115 | JGI IMG/M metagenome (GOLD analysis project Ga0247837, IMG submission 187115) | Freshwater microbial communities from meromictic Lake La Cruz, Castile-La Mancha, Spain - LaCruzMarch2015_14.5m | ecosystem: Environmental > Aquatic > Freshwater > Lake | place: Spain: Castile-La...
TCACATCATAAACTCCAGGATTGGCATAGGTATGTGTGGGGTCTTGCAGGTTGGAAGTGCCATTGTCGCCAAAATCCCAATCCCAAGCGGTGAGTGCTCCCGCGGCAACAGTGGATGCATCGGTGAACGTTACGGGCACGCCATCGCAGGCGTCTTGGATAATGAAGTCTGCTATTGGTGCCGAAACTTGAGTAATTGTCACATCATCCGAACTTACGCATCCTGCCGCATCCGTTGCCGTAACAGTATATGTTCCTTGCGTAAGCACCACTGCTGCGGTTGTTGTATTTGCTGGGTCATTCCACACATAGGTAACTCCTCCACTAGCTGTCACGGTGGTTGTTCCTCCCGGACAGTGGGTTAAGGCCCCACTAAATCCTATCGCAAATGGAGCACTTAGCATAATTATAGCCGATGCCGTTCCTGTGCATCCATTGGCATCTGTCCCTATTACATTATAGGTTCCAACGGTAGCGGAAATACTTGCTGTGGTACTAGCTCCTGAATCATCCCATATATAACTCACTCCTCCATTGCCAGTAATTGTGGTGCTTCCACCAGCACAATGACTCAGTGTGCCTGAAATAGTAATGTTCGCCCCAGGCAATTGTGCACTATTACTAAACGAGGCGCTAGCTGCCGAAATACACGAGCCTTCGTTGGCAATAACCGTATAATTTGTTCCCACGGTCATGCCGATAATCACGCCTCCAGCCCCAACAGACGGTCCAAGTGGCGTAAACGTGTAGGTCATAGCCGCATTGTAATTACTGATGGTGCTTAGCTCGGATAATGAACATGTTGCTGCCGTAGAGGCAATGGCTGGCACTGGAGCGATGCCTGTAGCTGCTGCATTACTAAACGGTGCGCTTGGCAATGAAGTACATCCTGCCGTACCCGAAACAACAGTGTAATTTGTACCCGTTACCATTCCAGAGATAACACCGCCCGCTCCTACTGTTGGACCTACAGGTGCAAAAGAATACGTTTCGGAAGCACTATAGCCATTGATGGTGCTTGTTCCATCGGCCGCACAGGCTGGCGCTCCACTAGCAATCGTTGGTCCAGGAGGTTGTACAATTGGATTGCCATACGTAATCAAAATTCCTCCTGCTCCGCCTATGCCTCCTGTAGAATTACCTCCTCCTGCTCCACCTCCACCGTAGGTAGCACCAGATGCTCCTGAACTAGCACCTCCAGCTCCGCCTCCAGGGCCTGCGCCCGCACCACCCGTGCCACCATTGCCCCCACTGCCACTATTCCCGGCTGTACCTGTAGTGTTTGTAGACCCTCCACTTGCCGTGCCTCCTGCCCCACCAGTTCCTGGATTTCCTTCATCTCCCGACCCACCTGTGCCTCGTGCGCCACCATTGGCTGCAAGACTCACTGCCCCACCACCAGCATCAGTGCCGGAAAAGCTACTGTTTGACCCAGCGGTGCCATTGCCTCCATCATTATTATCACTCCCGTTGCTACCTCCGCAACCCCCAGAACCTATGCTATAATTAAAGACTGCGCCTGCTGTCACATTTATAGTGACTGCACTATAACCACCACCGCCACCAGCACCACCTCCCCGTGTATCATAAAAACCTCCGTTACTGCCTCCGCCTCCGCCTCCTGCTCCACCGCCACCACCATATACTTCGACTATAATAGACGTCACACCGCATGGAACCGTCCATGTGCCTGCTATAGGCGCTGCCCCACAACCTCCCGCTCCAGGCAAGGTAACATCCTGAGCTTGCAAACCAGCCCATGACAGCATAACTATCAAAAAGACCCAAATACTGCCTACTTTTTGAAAAATCATAGATTGTCTTCTTTGCAGTTGCGAAGTAAGGGTTTTAGAATTATCCTTTTCCATCTGTAGCGTTAAACAAAAGTTTGGCTTTAGAATTTTTGCACAGCCGAACTCAGACGGCAACACCCAACTTTCGTTGCTTAGATGGGACAATTTTCAATAAACGCAATTGCTCAACATCTCAGATTCATCAAAGATTGGGGGCCAAGAAAACTTACGCTTACTTCGCTAAAATCGCAGCATTGAGCTCATCGATACTAGCTTCTTGCTCAAATAGGCTATTCATCTTGAAATAGCTGCCTTTGTCTAACGCAAACGGATATGCGTAAATGGCCATATCCAATCGGAATCGCTCTGTTTCAAGCACGGCCACGATGCGTTTAATTTGCTCGGTAACCAGGCAATTGGTGCTAATAATCTGTTTGCCCGATAGTAGTTTACCTTCCTCCGAACTACGCATACTTACACTTTTGAGCGCGGCCTCAAAATCCTGATTGTTCAAAAGTGTTCCTGTGCAAGGCAATGCTGCCGCAGTGCCCGAACCCTGCACCATAGTTGTTGTAGTGGTTTCTTCCACCACGGGTTGCGCTGAACCGGTGTTAATGTTTACGCTTCCACCCATGCCCCCAAAGCTCATGCGCACACCATCGGTAGTGCCACTTTCTACCACGCGGGTGGTGGTAGTTTGACGCACCTCACCTGCTGCGCCACCACCCACTACAACTACAGTAGGACTGTTATCTTCTTCAATGAAGCGTGGATACAAACTCTGCGATTTCCACCCAATCTTCATATCCCCTTTGCGGCTGTGTTCTACAACAAAAGTTACATCTACCCTATTACCGTTCGCGTCCGTTAATTGAAGCAATTTCCGCTCTGTAGGAGCCAATGCTGGATCTTCAAACACCGCCTTGCACGAAAAGTAAGGTTGTGTAAGATTTATAAGCCGCACCTCCGTTTGAGGCACATCATTCATCTTTTGCCCATTCAGATAGATGGTAAACAAATAGCCCTCTTTGCTGTAGAAGGTAGCGTGCGACACTTGTTGGGCCAACGCTCCGAATGACAATAAGACCGAAATAATAATCACAACTACACGCATATCTCTTGATGTTTGTGGCAAAGATGGGCGAAACAACTTAAACACCCAAGACTAAACGATTTTGGATTGCACCCTTATGCATTCATTTGGATATGCAGCCATCCCATTTCTTCAAATACTATTGGCGTTTTATCCAAAATCCACTGCGCTTCATTTAATAACTTTAACCAAAATTACCATCCACCCAAGCTGACTCTAATCAACGGTGCAACTGCATCACTTTTCTAAATTCCCCTCACATGTCCATCACTGCAGAAGCAATTATCAAGCGTCTTCTCTTATTATTCCTAGTTATAGCTGGGCTCCACTTTGCCCAACAATTTCTTATACCACTTGCCATTGCAGCCATATTGGCTACACTCTTTTTGCCCCTATCCCAATTGCTCGAAAACAATCACATACCCCGTTGGCTTGCTACCCTTGTTTGTTTGCTTCTGTTGCTAATCATCTTTGCATCTATCGGCACTTTAGTAACTTGGCAAATCTCCAATCTGCTCTATGATGTCGCGCTAATTAAGGAAAAGGCGCTCACTTCTGCCAATTCTATCCAAAACTACATTTTCACGCATTTAGATATTTCACTCGCGCGTCAAGGGCAAATATTAAAAAACGAGACGCCCGTTCTTTCCAACTTCATTCAATCCATAGCAGGTTCCGTTGCTGACATTTTTAGCGCATTTGTGCTAACCATTGTCTATGTTTTCCTTCTCTTGCTCTATCGCTCACACATTAAAACTTTCTTGCTTCGTCTCGCTCCGCAAGCGCAGCAAGAGGACATGCAAAAATTTATTACCAGCTCAACCAAAGTTTCTCAGCAATACCTAGTTGGGTTAGCTAAAATGATTGGTTGCCTGTGGATAATGTATTCCATTGGCTTTGCCATTGTGGGCGTAGACAATCCTATCTTTTTTGCCATTCTCTGCGGGCTGCTCGAAATTGTTCCCTTCGTGGGCAATCTATTGGGCACCACCATTACTGTGCTTGTAGCAGCTGTAAATGGCGCAGCATTGCCCATGCTTGGGGGCATTCTAATTACCTACGGTATTGTTCAATTCATTCAAGGGTGGGTGCTAGAACCCTTGATTGTTGGCCCACAAGTCAAAATAAATCCACTATTCACCATCATTGCTTTAGTGTTAGGCAATTTAATTTGGGGCATTCCAGGCGTTATTATCGCCATTCCCCTTACCGCCATTTTCAAAATTGGCTGTGATCATATCGAGTCCCTAAAACCTTATGGTTTCCTGATAGGCGAAATAATTACTGAAAAACCTGTTTCACCCTTGGTCGAACGAATTAAAAGTGCTTTTTCCAAACCCAACGCTTAACAGCAACCCTATCATAATTTACCTAACTCAACCATGCTTGTTTCGGCCTTCACACTTGCTGCTGGCGTAGGTCTTTTCCTATTCGGTATGCACCTGCTAGAGGTGTCGTTAAAAAACATCTCAGGCCGAAATTTCAAACTGTTTCTGCAACGCATCACCAAAAACAGTGTGGGTGCTGCCACTGGTGGGGCCATCGTTACCGCTGTATTGCAAAGCAGCTCAATGGTTTCGCTAATGGTGTTGGCCTTTGTGGGCGCAGGTGTGTTCACAATGAAAAATGCCCTTGCCATTATTCTTGGCGCCAATTTGGGCACCACTATCGACAGTTGGTTGGTAGCTACTTTAGGATTCAAGGTGAATATAGAATTAGCCGCCTATCCTGCAATTTGCATAGGCGGATTGCTTCTCGTGTTTTTTAACAATCGGAAAAACATTACCTATATCTCCTACTTCCTTCTTGGCTTTGGGCTGTTGTTCCTTGGTTTATCCTTCATGAAAACCGCCATGGAGGTTCATGTGCAGGCATTCGATTTTACCACCTATGCATCCCTTCCCCTTATTGTCTTTCTAGGTATCGGATTTCTCATAACCCTTACCGTGCAATCCAGTTCTGTTACCATGGCACTTACTTTAAGCGCCATTCATGCTGGAGCTATTGGATTTCCTGTAGCTGCTGCCATTGTGCTGGGTTCCGAAACGGGCACTACAATAAAGGTGCTTTTTAGCTCTATTGGAGGAACATCTGCCAAAAAGCGCGTAGCCCTCGGTAATCTGATTTTCAATATCGCTCTCACCATTGCAGCTTTCGCACTGCTTCACCCCATTCTTTTACTAATTACCAAAGGGTTTTCCATCACCGACCCACTCATCGGTTTGGTCACCTTTTCTAGCCTTATCAATTTATTTAGTCTCATCCTTTTCCTTCCCTTTCTCAATCCATTTTCGCGTTTTCTCGAACGATTTTTTACCGATAGCGATGCCTCTGCGGCTGCCTTTATAGGCCATGCCAACACCGCAGAACCCCTCACCGCATTAGACTTCTTTCGAAGAGAAACTGCAAATTTTCTGCACCTGTCAATGCTTTACAACCTCAGCCAGTTTGCCATAGATTTCAAAGCACTACTCCACAACTTGGATGACGGGGAGCTAAAACGCAGCCAAGATTTTATCTCTAAAACACAAGAGGAGAACTACATCTTTCTGAAACAACTGCAAGGTGAAATGCAGGCATTCTATGTTGCCCTTCGACTAAAATTAGATGGAGAACCTCACGACCAGCTCAATCAATTGATTTCGGCAGTGCGCAGTAGTATGTTTTCAGTAAAATGCATGCAAGACATAGAAAGCAACATTCATAACCTAAGGCGCTCTTCCAAATCCATTAAATTCGATTTTTATCTGCATCACCAAAAGGAAACCGAAGCGTTATATGGTCAGTTTCATGCCCTGCTTTCCTCCCAAGAAACCGTCTCCTTCCAAACCCTACAAACCCTTTTCAATACTATCGAACACAACTACACCTCATCGCTCAATGACTTTTATAAAGAAGCACATCGTGCCTCGCTAGAGGATATTGACCTTACCACTGTGCTCAACTTCAATCGCGAATTGTTCACTTCCAACAAAGCCATGCTCATGGCCCTGAAAGATTATCTCCTCGAAGAACAACAAGCCGCTTTGTTCAACGAAATTTCGGTGTATCGCACCTAGCAGTACTGTTTCAGTATTAGCCAATAGTAGTGCATCCCATCGCAGCACCTCCACTACCTTCGTGCGCATGAATAAATTCTTCACATCTAGCATTGGCCGCCTTCGCGCCATGGCCTTTCTCGAAGGCCTTTCGCTCATTCTTCTTCTTTTTATCGCTATGCCAATAAAATATGGATTTGGACTTCCAGCAATGGTCAGAGTAGTAGGCATGGCACATGGCGTATTGTTTATTGGTTTTGTTTTACTGACCCTAATGGTCAGCATCGAACAACGTTGGAGCTTCCTTTCTACAACGTGGAAAGTGCTGCTATCCAGCATGGTGCCCTTCGGCACGTTTTATATCGATAAGAAGATATTAGAACCGATGCACAGCAAAAAAGAGTGATTGATTAAATCTTCACGTCTTTAAATGTTTGACAAAAACTGGAACTAAACTACCATCACAGGATTTTTGCCTTTGAACGCATGAATTTGGTCGTGCTCAATTGAAGTAAAACAAGGATGTAGTCTGAGAGTAATTACCCTTTGAACTCTATTCCTACATTTGCTTCCACACATATTCTCATTTGATGCAAAGAAAACTTACGCTCATTCTCCTTCTTGTCCTTGCGGGGCAGTTGGTTATTGCTGGTGGACCTTGGCCACGAAAAAAAGGAAGCGGCTATGCGCAGCTAAGCGGTACCTACTTGGGCTACAGCAAGATATTTGATGCCAATAGCGATATTGTCAGTCTTAGAAGAAATATGACCGATGTAACCATTCAAGCCTACCTTGAATATGGCCTGACCGACAGGCTTTTGTTTACGGTGAATATGCCATTCAAATACGTGAATTCTTCCGAAAACGTTAATGCAACGGACTATTTCAACGATACTGTTCCTGCTGGTTCGTCCTTCGGATTGAATACTGTGCTTATGGGATTCAAATACACCATTATCAATAAGAAAGTGCTATTGGCTGCTGGGCTTAATGGCGAAGCCAATGTGGCACGCTATGATTCCCTTACCACTATTCGCACTGGCCCAGAGAGTTTCGTTATTCATCCGTACCTAAGCACAGGAACTAGCTTCGGTAAATTCTTCACGCAATTGGATGCTGGTTATCGTTTTCGCTTAAACGGATACAGTGATGAGATTGATTTGGGATACGAACTCGGGTATTCTTGGAATCAGAAAACCTATTTCATTCTTAATGTGCGAGGCCGTGTTTCGGTGCAAAATGGTTCTTATGACAATGCCGTTACTCCGAACAATCCGTTTGGTCGCGATATCCATACCATGATTGACCCAAATAACCAAACTTATGTAGGTTATGGCCTGAAATTTATCCAGAAGATAAAAAAGGTGAATATCAATGCAGGAATCTATTCTGGTTATGGTCAGCTCGTTGCTGCTACTCCCAGTTTCAATTTAGGCATTGCCTACGAATGGTGAGCAATTACAATGGTTTGCTCTAGTATTCTTTCATAAGAATTCCGCATGGAATTGACTTTCAATCCGCTCTACATCAAGGCACTCCACATCATTTTTGTGGTCACTTGGTTTGCTGGATTGTTCTATATCGTTCGGTTGTTTATTTACCATGCCGAGGCGCGAACTAAAGCGGAACCCGCGCGCTCTATTCTCGAAGAACAGTACAAGTTAATGGCCTGGCGCTTGTGGTATATTATCACCTGGCCTTCGCTCTTCCTTACCTGGTTTTTTGGATTGTGGTTGGTTTACCTCTTCAATTGGTGGTTTGCCCCATGGCTTTGGTTAAAGCTAAGCATGGTGGTTGGCCTCACTTTGTATCACTTTTATTGCCACCGAATTTTTAGTCAATTCCAAAATGATGTGCCCACTTGGGGCTCCACCAAACTGCGTATGTGGAACGAAGTTGCCACTTTGTTTCTATTCGCTATAGTGTTTGTAGTGGTTCTAAAAAGCACCATCCATTGGGTGTGGGGCATGGTTGGGCTGTTGCTGTTATCTGCCATAATGATGGTAGCAATAAAGCTGTACCGAAAGGCACGAAAAGATTAAAAACCTAAGCCTTTAGTTGGCTGGAACTATTCTCGCCTCCTTATTAGATAGGCTGACGGATGCTAGCATTGACGAGGCATCATCCATAGTCGTATAGGTTCCATAGGCCACCAAATGTGTTCCATTGGCATCTACGCCTGCATATTCGGCTTCAAAACCACGATTGCGCAAAGAAGTTAAATAAGCTTCTGCTTGAGTTTTGGTTGTATAGCTAGCAGCCACTACATAAAACAGTGTTGGATAAACCACTGCGGGGGCTTGTTCTAGAACAGGTGTTTCCTCAGAAATTTCCACGCTTGCACTCGATTTTAAAGTGGCGTTATCCGATTCAGAAACACTTTCCAATTGCCAAGTAGGGCTAAATGTTCGTGGCGTATAATGCTGTTTCGCTCCCCAAGACATGATGCCCATTTCTGCGGCCAATTGTTTGCCAGTTGATACAGCACCCTCCTGAAACGGCAACCAAATCATTACACCTGCAAGCATAGCTGCCGCTGCATAACTCACTATTCGCTTAACAGGAACGGTACGAACCACTTCCAACGTGCGCTCCGTTAAATCAACTTTATGGCGAATTTCTGATAATTGTATTGGGCGCAAGCCAAAAACTTCTGGCATTAGCATGCCTCCATCTTCTGGCACAAATTGAATGCGCCCTTCCCAATTTTGATGCAACTGACCAATGCCCAGCCACTGCACCGTTTCATTATTCGCGAAGCAAAACTTCAATTCAGCGATAGCATCGGTCAACCAATTATCTGCTTCCGTAAGACTAAACCCCCAATGCGCGGCAATGCTTTGCGCCAATAACCCATCGTTATGACTTAGCTGTACATTGAACAATACAGTAAACGAAGGAGGCATGATGCGTCCGCGCTGCATATCCAACTGCGCAGAAACGCGCTCTACCACAAACCCACCAACTCCAGGCAAAATCACCATAGGGTGTTGCTGCAGAAGCTGTTGAACAATAAGACCGAGTTGTTTTACGTACATCCGTTACATCCCAAAAAGGGGAGTGCAAGATATACCAATTGTCCTATTCTGATTCGCCTAAACGTAGGAAAGTTGAATTTCCGTAATGCGCTTATTTCCTTGATTTTGTGTTCAGTTTGTAGGCACTTCCAGACCCTTTGGACTGGCGACCAGAGAAGTAAAACGGATTGGGACTTATGAACCGTAAGGTAATTTCCAGTCCGCCTTGGTAGGCAGATGCTTTGGTTAAACCCGACACATTCACATCATAACTGACACCAATGGCAAATCGGTCAAGTTCCACTAAGACCATGGGGGTAATGGCATCGCCCCAGCGATAAGTAGCACCTGCGCTAATGACTGCTCCACGTATGAACCCTGTAACCTTGGCAGCTTCTTTAAGCATATAGCGGTACATTCCTCCAAAAATGAACTCTCTGGACGGCCCCTGCATCGAGAACATAATAGTTGGAGAAATGAATGACTTGCCGCTCCCCAATCCAATCAATCCTTTGGCATGTATCACCCATTTAATATGCAGACTATCGGAAACGCCTAGATTGAACAGTTGCTCGGGACGATTGAGGTGAAAAAGTCCGGTTCCAACGGTAAATCTCAAATCATTAAAATGATTGAACCCTTCTGGCGCTGCAAAATCCCACGCCACACCTAGCGATACATCAGGCTGCACAAAGGAGTTGAATTGGGATACTTCGCCACTGTTTACAGTAGGATCGTAGTTCTGTCCATCGTATTGATTTCCCCAAACCATATCACTCGTATTGATACCCCGATACAGCACTCCACTTTGAATACCAGCAGTAAGGCTTTGCTCCTTATTTAGGTTTATTGTTCCTGCTATGCTAATAACAGCGGATGTGGTATTGAGTCCTAGGTCTCCAGCTTCATCACGATAGGCGGCTAGTCCAAATGCTAAACTTGCTCGTTTCCATTTATTATGAAAGAGGCGATGATCGTAGTTTAGGGCAAACGTTCGGTAGGGATTATCTATACTTCCCCATTGATCACGGTAATTAATTGCCACGCGAGCATCGCCTGGAAAAACACCCGTGAGTCCTGGATTGATGAGTTGGGGTGTTTGGTCAAATTGAGAGAAGTGAATGTCCTGAGCAGTGACACCTGCCGGAAAGAGCAGAACGAAAACAAAGAAGTGGAATAGTTTCTTCATCTTAGCAGCGTTACATTTCCTTTACTCACTACCTCTTCTCCCGAAAGGATATAATAGACGAATACGGCACTGTTCATCAAAGACCCTCTAAAGGTGCCATCCCATCCAATTTCAATATCATCCGATTCGAAAACGGCAGTGCCCCAGCGGTCGTAAATCACCATATTAAAATCTTTTACATTGGTTCCTCGGGCGATAAAGACATCATTTTGCCCATCCCCATTTGGCGAAAACACATTGGGAACAAAAAGGTCTGTGCTCCTCGTGGCTAGGGTTATTTCTCTATTCTCAAAACCATTCCAACCGGTAGAAGAAAAAGACAAATAATCCGTCCCTAGCGCACTGCTGCTAGCAGTGTTTGGATTTTCTGTCCACAGACCAGAAGTACTACTTAAATGTGCTAAGGTTTCGAATGTGCCATCTTCTGTAGGATTATAATAAATAGAAACATCAGCGGCACTCAAACCAGAATTTCGTTCCAGTATATGATAGAAAGCGTAGTTGATATAATAAAGCTCTGAGGATAGTTGATTGGGAGCAGGAGAATTTTCATTAGCGAAACGCATTTTGTATGTATTCGAATTGGAATCGGATGGGCGAAGATTTGCAGGTCGGAATCGAAATATTCCGTTTGCAGACCCCAATGGAAAGAAGTAGTCATCTAAAGCATTAGTAGCTCTCGAAAGGCCACCTCCACTCTCAGCGCTTACAAAGCCAAGTTCGAAATCATACTGAATAGATGCAGCAGCTGGGTTAGTGTGAAAGGCAGTAAAGACATCTGCGCGCAATTCTCGGTCATTCAAATCTAGCTCACCTGCAGTGGTGATATTCTGCTCCATGAGTTTTATTCCGCTTCCTTCCAACCATAAGTTGTAAAAATTCAACGGTTGGGTACCTCTCAGATATTGATTCGCTCCATACAATTGAAATGTACTTTGCCCTGGTTGCATTTGTCCATTATTCTCCACGTCATTCAACACTTTGAACGTGCCAGACCCAACCCCACCAGAAAGTAAGCCCCCATTAATTAAGTTACCCTCAATTACAACCTCGCCAGCGTTCGAAAACTGACCAGCACTGTTCAACATTCCTCCTTCTGCAAAAATGACTTGGCATCCTAGATTAACTCGGACATCAGTACCAGTATTGACCACAAACTCCTGTGCCACAACTCCTAGTGGCAACAGTAAGAGGAATATGATGAAAAGGCGCCCCATGAATCAGTTTGTTCTTCTCCAAAAAATAACGGCCACGTTGTCTGGGCGCGTTTCTGTAGCCGTAGTTCCGCTATTTGCAGTACCTACGGTAACGGTAGTGGCATGCGTATGATCGGCTATCGTATGCGTGTGACTCGGGGAATCGCTCGTAACGCGCTGCTTGATAAAATGCCGATGCGCATATAAATCAACGGTATGGCTATGATTACCATCGGCATTAATGGTATGATTATGATTCATACAAGCATCATTGAGCCTACCCATAAAATTGCCCGCTGTATGTCTTCCGTCCCAACCTCCTCCGCACTGACTAGGGTTGCTACCCAAACTCAAATTGCTTACGTTGGCGGATAAATTATCATCGTATGGAATATAGATATTACCTGCAAATGGATTGCTTCCTGATGTACTCCCACCATGACTGTGAATTCCAGCTGCGGTAGTGCCTCTTGTAACAAATTGACTATTGGGATTACCAGTAGTTCCTGGGTTTCCTCCCCACCAAAAAGTCGCATCGCTAAGCGTGTTTCCATTTCCATCACCATTCCCAATGGTATAATCGCGCGAATCGTCATTGCTCCACCAACCACCCCAATTGTGATTATGAATTCCTGACGCGGAAGTGTTCAATACCCCTGCTCCAGCAGTTGAACCTGTGGCCGTATGACCGTGATCTTGAAAAGCATCAGCTTGAGCCACGCCAGTAAGCGCTGCTGCAGCAGCCACATTTGCATCGCCTCCGCGAGCCCTAAGGAAACTTCCATTGACAATATCAGAAGATGCCCATACAGTGCCAGGATATATTATATTTGGATCAGCAGCATTGAACCATTGAACATAGGTAGCCCCAATTGGAGGAGTGTTGATATTCATCCAAGCAGTGCCTGTATATACTTCCATAGCACCAAGCGTTGTATTCCAGCGCATTGCTCCCGTAGGAACCGGTAAAGCAGGGCGTTGGCCTGTGGTGCCAGAAGGAACGCCAATGGCATCGGTATCGTTGATTTGAAAGGAAATACTTGGGGTAGTGGTACCCACTCCAATATTATTGGATATGGGGTCGTTGTATAAATTGCTTGTTGCCTGCCAATTTGTTCCGTTGTGATTAATGGTTTGACCAATCGTTCCCGGCATCAATGGACCCGTGGGCCCCGTAGGGCCTATTGGGCCGTCTATACCATTTACTCCATCTACTCCATTCGTTCCATCCGCACCAGCCGGACCCGTTAATCCAATTGGGCCCGTTGGACCTATCGCTCCGTCAACTCCGTCAATACCATTTGTGCCTGCCGGCCCAGTTAATCCAATCGAACCTGCTGCACCAGTTAGCCCAGTTGGGCCCGTTGGACCTATCGCTCCATCAATTCCGTCAATACCATTTGTTCCATTTGCACCTGCTGGCCCAGTTAATCCAATCGAGCCATCTGCACCTGTTAATCCAGTTGGGCCCGTTGGACCTATCGCTCCGTCAACTCCGTTACTACCATTTGTTCCATTTGCGCCTGCTGGCCCCGTTAACCCTATCGAACCTGCTGCACCAGTTAATCCAGTTGGGCCCGTTGGACCAATCGCTCCATCAACTCCATCAATACCATGGGCACCTGCTGGCCCAGTTAATCCAATCGGGCCCGTTGGACCTATCGCTCCGTCAACTCCGTTACTACCATTTGTTCCATTTGCGCCTGCTGGCCCAGTTAATCCAATCGAACCTGCTGCACCGGTTAATCCAGTTGGGCCCGTTGGACCTATCGCTCCATCAATACCATTTGCACCTGCTGGCCCAGTTAATCCAATCGGGCCATCTGCACCTGTTAATCCAGTTGGGCCCGTTGGACCTATCGCTCCGTCAACTCCGTTAATACCATTTGCTCCATTTGCGCCTGCTGGCCCCGTTAACCCTATCGAACCTGCTGCACCAGTTAATCCAGTTGGGCCCGTTGGACCTATCGCTCCATCAATTCCGTTACTACCATTTGTTCC
>Ga0247837_1008167_pt1 | contig 13319 bp, 6 predicted proteins | sample LaCtaG_2_FD_187115 | JGI IMG/M metagenome (GOLD analysis project Ga0247837, IMG submission 187115) | Freshwater microbial communities from meromictic Lake La Cruz, Castile-La Mancha, Spain - LaCruzMarch2015_14.5m | ecosystem: Environmental > Aquatic > Freshwater > Lake | place: Spain: Castile-La...
CAGGTATAACGCAAACAATCCTGAAAGGATTGAATATAAATAGCCCCGAGTGAAACTCGGGGTAAAAATGCCAAACCCATAAAAACAACCCTGAAAGGGTTGAATAACGTTATAAAAAAAATACCTGACAGATTTTAAAAAACCTATCAGGTATATATCTGCAACAATTAAATAAGGCTTTGTTTAACATCAAACCAATTTGGTCAATTATCTTTTTGCAAAATAAATAAATCTATATTTGCGCAGCCAATGAGAAAAACCTTTGTACTAAATTTGATATTAATGATGGGAGTAAACCTGCTCATTAAACCATTTTATATTTTAGGAATTGATAGAGCAGTGCAAAATCGTTTGGGTTTTGAAGCCTACGGACAATATTATATTCTGTTCAATTTTGTGTTGTTGCTTTCGGTATTGCTAGATTTTGGAATAGCCAATTATACCACCTCTAACTTAGCAAAAAACCCCAATTTACTCGAAAAACAATTTTCGGCTTTACTCACCATTAAGTTACTTTTTTCAGCATTATACATTGCCTTAACGCTACTATTTGCTGGTATTTTGGGTTACGATAAAAGTGTTTGGTATTTAATTTTTATGCTATCGGTAAATCAAGTATTGTCGTTTTTTCATATTTATTTCAGAAGCAATGTAAGCGGCTTGCAGCTTTTTAAAACCGATTCTATCTTTTCTATTTTAGATAGGTTACTCATGATTGTATTTTGTTCCATTTTATTATTTACCAATATTTTCGATCTAAATATTACCAATTTTATATACGCCCAAACATTGGCTTATGCCATTAGCGCAGCCATTTCATTTTCATTTATCAAAACCAAAATTTCGAAAGTAAAACTGGTTTTCGACAAGGCAATTCTTTGGGATATTTACAAAAAAACAGCTCCTTATGCTTTATTGGCTTTGTTAATGACACTTTACACCAGAGTTGACAATATTTTGATTGGAAAACTATTACCCAATGGCGATTATCATGGTGGAATATATGCGTTAGGCTACCGATTACTAGAAGCGGCTAACATGATGGCAGCTTTGGTAGCCATGCTTTTACTTCCCATTTTTTCAAAAATGATAGCCGAAAAACAAAAGTTAGAGCCATTAATAAATACTGCATTGGGTTTACTAATTGCACCCAGTTTTATATTTGGAATTGCTTGTTTTTTCTTTCAAAACGAAATATTAGTAATGCTTTCACCTAATGCAAATAGCTATGCCACACAAGTTTTTGGTTGGGTTATTTTGTGTTTTATCCCGCTATGTTTTATGTATATTTTTGGTTCGTTGCTTACTGCAAATGGTTCACTAAAAATATTAAACATTTTAGCATTAATTGCCTTAGTAACCAATTTTGGTTTAAACTTATGGCTTATTCCAAAATACCAAGCATTGGGTGCAGCTTATGCCGCAATTATTACACAATCTTTTATTGGATTTACCAATTGTTTTTTTGCCTATAAAGTTTTAAAAGTTCAATTCGATAAAATTATTTTTTTAAAATTGTTCATCCTTTTTATACTTTTAGTTGCCACTGCAATTATTTGCAAAACTTATACTATTCCGTTATTTGTTTCGTTAGGAATACTCAGTAGTTTTGGAGCACTTTTAATTTTTGTTTTTAAACTGTTGGATATAAAGCAGCTAGGTAATTTGGCTAAAAGCAAATTCAATTAAAACTTTACACCTAAATATATTTTTATATTTTTGACCTAATTATTTAAAAAATGACTCAAGACAAAAGAACGTACTACTTTGAATTAGTTGATGTAGTAAAATTTTTAATAAAATATAAAAAGCCACTGAGCATCATTTCTATTGGTGCAGGAATAGCGGCAATAATTTTTTCAGGACCTTGGTTTTTAACACCTTTGTATAAATCAACTGCCATATTTTATCCTTCAACCAATAATTCTATTTCAAGTGCCTTGCTTTCCGATACCAGGGTAAAAGCAAAAGATCCACTTGAATTTGGTGAACAAGCCACCGCACAGCAGTTTATTCAAATGTTGGAAAGTGATAATTTAAAGAACAGAGTAATCAATAATTTTAAATTGCGCGAGCATTATAAAATTGATGAAAACGATGGCGAGAAGAACTTTAAAATGGGCAATTTATACCGCAAACATATCAGCGTAAAAAAAACTGCTTATGCTTCTATTGAGGTAAATGTGTTAGATGAAGTACCTGAAAAAGCAGCCGAAATTGCCAATGGTGTAGTTTTACTTTTAGACAGTGTAAAAACCGATATTCAAAAACGAATTGCAATGCAAGCATTAGCCATTATAGAGCAACAATATAAAAACAAAGAAGCTGAAGTAAATACCATTAAACAAACCATGCGCGATTTAGGTGCTAAAGGAGTTTACAGCTTTGAAGAACAATCGAAAGCCATTACTGAATTAGCAGGAAAAGGCGGAAATCAAGCATATATAAATAAACAACAAGCAAGTTTAGCCCAGTATGGAAGTGAAGCCATTTCATCGCAAGAAACTTTGGTCTTAGAGTTAGAAAAACTAAGTGAACTACGAAAAAAACTAGAACAAGCAAACGTAGATGTAAGCGCTAATTTAAGTAATGTTTTTATCCTTCAACAAGCCACAGCATCAGAGAAAAAAGCATTTCCAGTAAGATGGATTATAGTTGCAGTTTCTATATTTGGTTCATTTGTTTTGGGCTGTATAGTTTTACTGTTTACCGAAAAAATAAAACAAATAAATATCAACGCATAAGTTTTGGAATTAAAACAAAGTCAGCATTGGTTTTATGGCATTGGTATTGGGTTTATAATACTTAATATTATTGCTTTAGGGTTTGGTTTTGAATGGTTAAGTGTTTTACCTTTTGTTGTTTTAGTTTTAGTAACTGCCATTTTCCGTTCCGATTTACTAATATTATTTCTCTCCTTTATTATACCTCTTTCTATCGAATTTGATGATATTGGCGGTGGCTTAGGCATAAGTTTACCCGATGAACCTTTATTGATTTTACTAACTGCCACAGTTCTTTTCAAATTCATTATTGATGGAAATTACGATTACAGAATATTTAAACAACCAATTGCAATTGCCATATTAATTAATCTAGCTTGGCTTATTTTTGACACTTTTTTTAGCCAAATGGTTTTGGTTTCAGTAAAATTTGTTTTAGCAAGAATTTGGTATGTAACCACTTTTTACTTTTTAACCGTTGTATTGTTTAAAAACATCAAAAATATCCATGCTTTTATATGGCTTCACATTGCAGGATTAATGATTGTAGTTTTTTACACTTTTGTGCAGCACGCCAAATACGATTTTGCACAAATAGTTTCATTTACTATCAATCAACCTTTTTATATCGGACATGGCGTTTATGCTGCTGCCTTAGCGTTTTTTATACCATATTTATTCCTTAATATTATTTATGCGTTCCGGCTAAAAATTCCAACTTGGCTTCTTATTATTACTGCATTTACTTTATTGGTTTTTGTGTTAGGCGTTATATTAAGTTATACCCGTGCAGCTTGGATTAGTTTGGCCGGTGCAACTGTTTTACTTGCTTTGATTTGGTTAAATGTTAGATTCAAAGTATTAATTATTGCACTTTCAGCCCTAGTTTTCTTGATTTTTGCCAATAGCGATGAAATTATTTACAGACTTTCGTTAAACAAACAAAACAGTTCTGAAGGATTAGATAGACATTTGGAATCTGTGAGTAATATAAACAACGATGTTTCAAATTTAGAACGTGTAAATAGATATGTGGCTGCTTTAAACATGAATAAAGAAAGACCAATTTTAGGTTTTGGTCCAGGAACATATTCATTTACCTATGGTGTATACCAAGAGCCAGAATATGAAACAGCCATTACCACTTACTTTGGCGATAATGGAACCTGCCATAGCGAATATTTAGGACCATTAGCTGAAAGTGGTTGGCTTGGTTTGCTCACATTTTTAGCCATTATTTTTTTAGCTTATCGAGATGGTTATCAAATTATTTTCAAATCAAAAAATACGGAAGTCAAAATATTAGCCATTTCCATTTTAGTTGGCTTAAGTACTTTTCTAATACACGGTTTTTTAAATAACTACAGCGAAACCGATAAAATTGCCATTATACTTTGGGGTAGCTTCGCAATAATTACTTCTTTAAAGCAATATCATTTTAAAAATAATTCAGATTCACTGCAATCGCTTTAAAAACCAATTTTATCCTTTGAATATTTTAACTAATTCAAAGGATATATTCATTTTCTCTCTATATCTTACATCTACTTTATTCTAAGTTTAGTTGTAAAATTTTTTCGCACATTTCGTAAAATAATCATTTATTAATTAAACTATCTTCAAATACTCTTTTTGAATAATAAAAATAGGATACATGAATAGTAAGAAAAATAACACCTCACACTATTTAGTAGCAAAAGGAACATTTTTTAAATGAATGTATTATAAGAGAAGAAGAAATGGAAACATTATATATAAGCACATAAAATTGAATAGAGAACATAAAAACAAATACAAAAAAGACAAAAGAGCTATATCTAAATACACAAGTATAAAAAGCAAAGGATGAAAACCATTTAAAATCCAATAGAGAATAAATAATAAAAGCATGGAAGAGGTCAATGTTATAAGGAAAAACAGAAAAAAAAAGACATAAAATAAAACTAAAGTTCTTCATAATCAGTATGGGAGAGTATAAAGAGAAAAAAGAGTGGAATAAAATTAGGAAAGGCGTAATGAATACTTACATTTGCAGCCCGATAAAACAGAAAAAGTTTTATAAAAAGCAAGGGAAAAGAAATAAAAATAAAACTTGCAAGAGACAAAAAATTTATTACCTTTGCGCCCCGCTTAAAAGGGAAAAGAAGTTCTAAAGAGAGGCAAAAAAATAAAAAATAAATCTTGCAAAAGACAAAAAGTTTATTACCTTTGCACCCCGCTTAAAAACGGAAAGCAGTTCTAAAAAAGGCAAAAAAGAAATAAAAAATAAATCTTGTAAAAGAAAAAAAGTTTATTACCTTTGCAGCCCTCTTAAAAACGAGCAATCAAAAATAAGAGTTTTAAAAAATAAATATCGAGACTATTGAAAGATAGTTGAACATATAAAGTTCTTTGAAGAAAATGAAATAGCAAACCTTGTTAGAAATAACATTTTTAACTTTGAGAATTCAAATCTTGAAAGTCAGACAATCAAATAAACTTTTACTATGGAGAGTTTGATCCTGGCTCAGGATTAACGCTAGCGGCAGGCATAATACATGCAAGTTGAACGAGATTAGTTTTAGCAATAGAACTTTTTTAGTGGCGCACGGGTGCGTAACGCGTATGCAACCTACCTTAAACAGGGGAATAGCCTCTCGAAAGAGAGATTAATACCGCATAATATATATTTGGAGCATTCTAGATATATTAAACCTACGGGGGTTTAAGATGGGCATGCGTGACATTAGCTAGTTGGTGAGGTAACGGCTCACCAAGGCTACGATGTCTAGGGGGTCTGAGAGGATGTCCCCCCACACTGGTACTGAGACACGGACCAGACTCCTACGGGAGGCAGCAGTAGGGAATATTGGTCAATGGAGGCAACTCTGAACCAGCCATGCCGCGTGCAGGACTAAGGCCCTATGGGTCGTAAACTGCTTTTGAACGGGAAGAAATGTATCTACGTGTAGATATTTGACGGTACCGTTAGAATAAGGATCGGCTAACTTCGTGCCAGCAGCCGCGGTAATACGAAGGATCCAAGCGTTGTCCGGATTTACTGGGTTTAAAGGGTGCGTAGGCGGACTTATAAGTCAGTGGTGAAAGCCTTCAGCTTAACTGAAGAACTGCCATTGAAACTGTAAGTCTCGAGTTCGGTTGAGGTCATTGGAATGTAACATGTAGCGGTGAAATGCATAGATATGTTACAGAACACCAATTGCGAAGGCAGATGACTAAACCGAAACTGACGCTGAGGCACGAAAGCGTGGGGATCAAACAGGATTAGATACCCTGGTAGTCCACGCCCTAAACGTTGAATACTCGACCTTAGCGATATACAGTTAGGGTCCAAGCGAAAGCGTTAAGTATTCCACCTGGGAAGTACGTTCGCAAGAATGAAACTCAAAGGAATTGACGGGGGCCCGCACAAGCGGAGGAGCATGTGGTTTAATTCGATGATACGCGAGGAACCTTACCTGGGCTTGAATGTTAGTGATCGATGCAGAAATGCATAATTCCTTCGGGACACAAAACAAGGTGCTGCATGGCTGTCGTCAGCTCGTGCCGTGAGGTGTTGGGTTAAGTCCCGCAACGAGCGCAACCCCTATCTTTAGTTGCCATCAGGTTAAGCTGGGGACTCTAAAGAGACTGCCTACGTAAGTAGTGAGGAAGGTGGGGATGACGTCAAGTCATCATGGCCCTTACGTCCAGGGCTACACACGTGCTACAATGCGCATTACAAAGGGTTGCAACATGGTAACATGAAGCCAATCCCTAAAAGGTGCGCTCAGTTCGGATTGAGGTCTGCAACTCGACCTCATGAAGTTGGATTCGCTAGTAATCGGATATCAGCAATGATCCGGTGAATACGTTCCCGGGCCTTGTACACACCGCCCGTCAAGCCATGGAAGCTGGGAGTGCCTAAAGTCTGTAACCGCAAGGAGCGGCCTAGGGCAATACTGGTAACTAGGGCTAAGTCGTAACAAGGTAACCGTACCGGAAGGTGTGGTTGGACCACCTCCTTTCTAGAGACTCTAGATTTGAAGTTTGCTATTTCATTTTTTCTTCAAAAATTTAAGACAATACAATAAAATAGTTCTAAAAAATAAGATTTTATCCCATTAGCAGAATTATCAGGAGGTAATCTCCTCTTGAGTTAATAAGACTAATAAAATAGTCTCGTAGCTCAGTTGGTTAGAGCGCTACACTGATAATGTAGAGGTCGGCAGTTCGAATCTGCCCGGGACTACACCGCTTTTGGGGAATTAGCTCAGCTGGCTAGAGCGCCTGCCTTGCACGCAGGAGGTCATCGGTTCGACTCCGATATTCTCCACATTCCATGAAAATGGATTAAGTTCTTTGACATATTGAAAGAAAACAAAACAATTAACCACAATTGTAAATTAGAATATTACAAAAATAGGATTAAGTTACTAAGGGCGTATGGGGGATGCCTAGGCTCTCAGAGACGAAGAAGGACGTGTTAAGCTGCGAAAAGCTGTGGGGATCTGCCAAAGAGAAATGATCCGCAGATATCCGAATGGGGAAACCCTTCCAATTTATTGGAACATAAGGACAACCCGCTGAACTGAAACATCTAAGTAAGCGGAGGAAGAGAAAATAATAATGATTCCCTGAGTAGTGGCGAGCGAAACGGGAAGAGCCCAAACCAATAATGTTTCGGCATTATTGGGGTTGTAGGACTGCAACATTGTTACGTAAAGCTAAGTAGAATTATCTGGAAAGATAAACAATATAGGGTGATAGTCCCGTACACATAAACAATACGAACATAGCAGTATCCTGAGTAGCGCGGGGTCGGAGAAGCCTTGCGTGAATCTGCCAGCACCATCTGGTAAGGCTAAATACTACTGAGAGACCGATAGTGAACTAGTACTGTGAAGGAAAGGTGAAAAGAATCTCGAATAGAGAAGTTAAATAGAACCTGAAACCATACGCTTACAAGCGGTCAGAGTCCCTCTTCGGATGGGATGATGGCGTGCCTTTTGCATAATGAGCCTACGAGTTGCTCCTCACTAGCAAGGTTAAGAACTTAAGGTTCGAAGCCGAAGCGAAAGCGAGTCTGAATAGGGCGTAAAGTTAGTGGGGGCAGACGCGAAACCTGAGTGATCTACCCATGGGCAGGATGAAGTGTCGGTAACACGACATGGAGGTCCGAACTCATTAGCGTTGAAAAGCTACGGGATGACCTGTGGGTAGGGGTGAAAGGCTAATCAAACTGGGAGATAGCTCGTACTCCCCGAAATGTTTTTTGGAACAGCCTCGCGGTTGAGTGTCATAGAGGTAGAGCTACTAATTGGGTGAGGGGGTGTCAAAACCTACCGAGCTCAGATAAACTCCGAATACTACTGACATATACGCGGGAGTGAGCCCTTGGGTGCTAAGGTCCGAGGGCGAGAGGGAAAGAACCCAGACCATCAGCTAAGGTCTCCAAATTTAATCTAAGTTGAACTAACGTGGTTCAATCGCAAAGACAGCTAGGATGTTTGCTTGGAAGCAGCCATTCATTTAAAGAGTGCGTAACAGCTCACTAGTCGAGCGATTGAGCGTGGATGATAAACGGGCATCAAGATTAATACCGAAGCTATGGGATCTGAAAAATGATCGGTAGGGGAGCATTCTAACAGCATTGAAGGTGCAACGTGAGTTGCGCTGGAGCGGTTAGAAAAGCCAATGTAGGCATAAGTAACGATAATGCAGGCGAGAAACCTGCACTCCGAAAGACTAAGGTTTCCTGATCAACGTTAATCGAATCAGGGTTAGTCGGGACCTAAGGCGAAGCGATAAAGCGTAGTCGATGGACAACAGGTTAATATTCCTGTACCAGCTGAGAGGGACGGAGAGACGTGGTAACTACGTACTGACGGATTAGTACGTTGAGCAGAGCCTTCGGGTAAAGCGAAGTTACAAAATCTCTTCCAAGAAAAGCTCCAGCATTAGCCCGTACCGTAAACCAACACAGGTAGTCGGGATGAATATTCTAAGGAGCTCGAGTGATCCACGGTTAAGGAACTCGGCAAATTAACCCTGTAACTTCGGGAAAAGGGGTGCCTCACTTCGGTGAGGCCGCAGAGAAATGGCCCAGGCGACTGTTTATCAAAAACACATGGCTTTGCAAAATCGAAAGATAAAGTATAAGGCCTGACACCTGCCCGGTGCTGGAAGGTTAAGAGGGGATGTTAGCGTAAGCGAAGCATTGAATCGAAGCCCCAGTAAACGGCGGCCGTAACTATAACGGTCCTAAGGTAGCGAAATTCCTTGTCGGGTAAGTTCCGACCTGCACGAATGGTGTAACGATCTGGGCACTGTCTCAACCGTGAGCTCGGTGAAATTGTGGTATCGGTGAAGACGCCGGTTAATCGCATCGGGACGGAAAGACCCCATGCACCTTTACTATAGCTTTGCATTGACTTTGGGTAAATGATGTGTAGGATAGGCGGGAGACTTTGAAGTTGTGTCGCTAGGCATGATGGAGTCAATGTTGAAATACCGCCCTTTATTTACTTGGAGTCTAACCAATCATGTTGGGACATTGCATGGTGGGTAGTTTGACTGGGGTGGTCGCCTCCAAAATTGTATCGGAGGCTTCTAAAGGTTCTCTCAGTACGCTTGGTAACCGTACGTAGAGTGTAATAGCACAAGAGAGCTTGACTGTGAGGCATACAAGCCGAGCAGGTACGAAAGTAGAGTATAGTGATCCGGTGGTTCTGTATGGAAGGGCCATCGCTCATAGGATAAAAGGTACGCTGGGGATAACAGGCTGATCTCCCCCAAGAGCTCATATCGACGGGGAGGTTTGGCACCTCGATGTCGGCTCGTCACATCCTGGGGCTGGAGAAGGTCCCAAGGGTTGAGCTGTTCGCTCATTAAAGTGGCACGCGAGCTGGGTTCAGAACGTCGTGAGACAGTTCGGTCCCTATCTGATGTGATCGTTGGAAGTTTGAGAGGATCTGACCTTAGTACGAGAGGACCGGGTTGGACGTACCTCTGGTGTATCTGTTGTGGCGCCAGCTGCAGTGCAGAGTAGCTATGTACGGACAAGATAAGCGCTGAAAGCATCTAAGCACGAAACTTACCTCAAGATGAGACTTCCTTTAAGGGTCGTAGAAGACTACTACGTTGATAGGTTGTAAATGTAAAGATGGTAACATCATAGTTAAGCAATACTAATTACCCGTAAACTTAAACATTTAAATAATTACAATATTCTAAATAAGATTGTGGTTAGTTGTAACTTGTTTTCTTTCAATTTATGTCAAATACTGTAAAGTATTTAGAATTTATATGATATTTTTGGTGATTATAGCGTTGATGTCCACCTCTTCCCATTCCGAACAGAGAAGTTAAGCTCAATTGCGCAGATGATACTGGGGTAAAACCTGGAAAAGTATGTTGTTGCCGGATTTTTTAAAACCTCACTTTTGTGGGGTTTTTTTATGCTTTCCGTTTTTAATTAGAAAAACTATGAGTGAATTAGTACGTAGAACTTTTGGAATTATTAGTCATCCAGATGCAGGTAAAACAACTTTGACAGAAAAGTTTTTGCTTTTTGGAGGTGCCATTCAGATAGCTGGTGCAGTGAAAAGTAACAAAGCAAATAAATCTGCCACGTCAGATTTTATGGAAATTGAAAAACAAAGGGGTATTTCTGTAGCTTCATCAGTAATGGGATTTGACTATAATGGTTATAAAGTAAATATTTTAGATACACCTGGTCATAGAGATTTTGCAGAAGACACTTATAGAACTTTAACAGCAGTAGATAGTGTGATTTTAGTTATAGATTGTGTTAAAGGTGTTGAAGAACAAACTCGAAAGTTAATGGAAGTTTGTAGAATGAGAAATACACCTGTTATTGTTTTTATTAATAAAATGGATAGAGAAGGACAAGATCCATTTGATTTACTTGATGAAGTAGAAAAAGAACTAAATATTCATACTAGACCTCTGACTTGGCCAATTGGAATTGGATCAAGTTTTAAAGGTGTATATAATTTATTTGAAAAAAAATTGCAATTATTTTCTCCAGATAAGAAAAAAATCGCAAATGATATTATTGCTATTGAATCTTTAGATTCAAATGAATTAGTTAATATTATTGGTGATAAAGCCGCAGTAAAGCTTAGAGAAGATGCCGAATTATTAGAAGGTGTTTATGAGCCATTTAATAGGGATTTATATTTAGATGGATATTTAGCTCCTGTGTTTTTTGGAAGTGCAATTAATAATTTTGGTGTTCAAGAATTACTAGATACTTTTGTTAAAATTGCACCAGAGCCAAAGTCAAGATTTTCTGATACAAGAGAAGTTAAACCTGATGAAAAAAAGTTTTCAGGTTTTATATTTAAAATACATGCGAATTTAGATCCAAATCATCGAGACAGAATTGCATTTTGTAGAATTGTTTCAGGTAAATTTGAACGTAATAAATTTTATCAACATACAAGATTAGATAAAAAAGTTAGATTTTCGAGTCCAACAAGTTTTATGGCTAACGAGAAGAGTGTTGTTGATGAAGCTTTTCCTGGAGATGTAGTTGGTTTATATGATACAGGATATTTTAAAATTGGAGATACCTTAACTGAAGGAGAAATGATAAATTTTAAAGGAATTCCAAGTTTTTCACCTGAAATATTTAAAGAGTTGGAAAATAAAGATCCTTTAAAATCTAAACAATTAGAAAAAGGTATATTGCAATTGATGGATGAAGGAGTTGCACAACTTTTTACTCAACAACCAGGTAATATAAAAATAATTGGAACAGTTGGAGAATTACAGTTTGATGTAATTCAGTTTAGATTGCTACATGAATATGGAGCTTCTTGTTCTTTTAGACCATTGAATTATGAAAAAGCTGCATGGTTTACATCAGCAGATAAGAATGCTTTGGATCGTTTTACAACTTTAAAACGATATAATATAGCATTTGATAAAGAAGATAGACTAGTTTTTTTAGCTGATAGTTTGTGGTCATTGAAAATAAATCAAGACAATTTTCCTGAATTGTCTTTCCATTTTACTTCTGAATTTAAGAAAGAAATTCAATAAAATCAATTAGATATCTTTTAGTAATTAATTTAAAATTTTATTATTGGATTTTTTATGAACTAAAATATTTATTTGTTTTAAGTTAAATTTTATAAAAAGTATACTTTTACACTCCATTTATGAATTTAACTCAAGAGCAACTCGACATTATCCATTCAACTGGAGATATAAAAATAAATGCGGTAGCGGGCTCGGGAAAAACCACAACTATTATTGAATACGCCAAAGCCAGACCTAAAAATAGTCGGATTTTATACTTGGCTTTTAACAAATCGGTAAAGTTAGAAGCGTTAAAAAAGTTTGCTGAAAGTGGTTTGAATAATGTACATGTTGAAACTGCTCATTCGTTGGCATTCAGTTATATTGTAAGGCAAAGTAAATATACTGTTAGACCGCAAGAATACAAGACTCAAGACATAGTTGAATTATTAAATATTCAGGTAAGAGGCGAAAAACATGCTTCGTATATTGTGGCCAATCACATTAATAAATTGATGGCTTATTTTTGCAATAGCAATAAAAACAAAGTACAAGATTTAAACTATTTGAGTTTGATTACTGAAGCAAAAGCCAAGGCATTTGTAACCAAACATTATGCTGAAATAGTTCAACAAACGCGTATGCTTTTGGCTAAAATGGACAAAGGAGAAATTGAAATTACTCACGATTTTTACTTAAAAAAATTTCAGTTATTGAATCCAAGTTTACCTTACGATTATATATTGTTTGATGAAGGACAAGATGCTTCTCCAGCAATGCTTCACACGTTTTTGAATCAGTCGGCTACCAAAGTAATTGTTGGCGATACACATCAGCAAATATATGGTTGGCGGTTTGCTGTAAACTCATTGGCGCAAGCTAAATTCAAATCATTTAACTTATCAAGTAGTTTTCGATTTAGCCAAAATGTGGCTAATTTAGCCATTGATATTTTAAAATGGAAAGACCATTTCAATGCGCCTTTATCAATAAACATTACTGGAAAAGGTGCTGATAAAACTGGAAAATCAAAGGCAATCATTGCGCGAACTAATTTAGGATTGATTTTAAATGCCATTGAATTTATTACCGAAAATACCAAAGTAAAACATATTTATTTTGAAGGAAATATTAACTCCTATACTTATGCCGATGATGGCACTTCGTTATATGATGTTTTGAACTTATATAATGGCAAAAAAATGCAAATAAAAGATGCCTTGATTAAAGGCATGAAAGACATAGACGAGCTAGAAGATTATATTAGAAAAACAGAAGATAAGCAGCTAGGAATGATGATTGAAATGGTGAAAGAATATGAGAATGAAATATATGATATCATCAAAACCATTAAGTGCAAACACGTTGACAATGCTGATAAACACAAGGCAGAAATGATTTTCTCAACAGTGCATAGATGCAAGGGAATGGAGTACGATAGTGTGGAGTTAGTGAATGATTTTATTACAGAAGAAAAGCTTGAAAAACTAAAGAATGAAAACAAGGAATTTGATGAAGAATTTGAGTTAAGTATTCCAAAATTAAATGAAGAAATAAACTTACTTT
>Ga0247837_1008168_pt1 | contig 13318 bp, 15 predicted proteins | sample LaCtaG_2_FD_187115 | JGI IMG/M metagenome (GOLD analysis project Ga0247837, IMG submission 187115) | Freshwater microbial communities from meromictic Lake La Cruz, Castile-La Mancha, Spain - LaCruzMarch2015_14.5m | ecosystem: Environmental > Aquatic > Freshwater > Lake | place: Spain: Castile-La...
AGCAAGATTGTCGCTCAACGAGTCATTCCACTGAATGGAGACAAGAGCCGCTCCCGCGATAAGGGCGACCAGACCGACCGCCAAACCAAGAAACAGGGAGCCAACCACACCACACCAACAAAGCCTAACGGACAAAAGCTGGGCCAGCGCAGTGCAAAGCAGGGCCAAGAGCAGCGCCGCGGCCTGGGCGAAAAGTATGTGATCAGGCATCATCCGCCCCAGTGCTGCAAACCCATGATCCGCCGGGGTATCAGGAAGACCTCAAGGAAGATCCGCCCGCGCCAGGTAAGAAAAAGAGCACCGTTCCTGAGGCAAAGCTGTTTGGCCTGAACCAGCGCATCAACCCGGTCGACAATAAACTCCTCGTTGGAAAAAAGGGCACACGCTTGCTCGAAAGTGATGCCGGTTCGAGACCTTTGGGCCGCGAGCACGATCAGCGTGGATGGGCTTTTCGCATCAATGGTGCAGTATGTGATGAGGTAAAGCGTTGAAACTGCAGCAGCCAGCGCGAGGGCGTAGCAGAGTTCGGGCAATCCGTGAGGCAGGCAAAGCGCCTGCTGCACGACCGGAAGAAGACAAGCAACAGCAAGAACAGCCAAAGAAGAAACAAGCAGGCCGATGAGCAAGCGGGTGCTCTTGGTTGGCCGTTGGAGACGCCACCAGACGATCTGGAACAGTAAGACAAGTGTGGGAGCCCCCAACCCCCAGAGCAAGACGCGCATGTCAGGGCCTCAAGCAGTGGCCAAATGGCCGATCCGTATCGCGGGTTGCGAGTAGGCCGCTTTTTGCGAAAAGTGCACCTGCCAGACCAAGCGGAAGAAAGTGCAAAAGACCTCGATGAGGTTCTTGATCTTGATTGCCTGAGATTTGGTTGCAGCCGCGTTCATCTCCCCGGGAATCTCCATGAACGTGACTCCACGTCTCAGCATCTTGACGTTGGTTTCTGCCATGATGCTGTAGCCTCGGGCTCGAATATCACACAACCTCAACATGGAAGTGGGCCAGATGGTGTTGCCGTTGATGTATTTCAGATGGATTCCAAAAAACAGGACGTAAGTCATGGAAAACAGGGTTGAGACCACATGCCGCAGTCGACCGCGCTCCTCGGTGTTCATGATGTAGGCTACAACAACATCAGCCGTTCCCTGGGCGCGGAACAGATCCTGAATAAGCTGCTGGGAGACATTGTTATCCCCCGCGAAAATAGTGAATCGGTCCCCGTTTGCTCTCTGCAGTCCTTCGCGAAAAGCGCAGCCAACACCTAACGGCGTCTTATGGTGGATGACGGTGACGCAATGATGTTCGCGAGCGAGGGAATCGGCCACGCTTTCCGTCCCGTCTGTGCTTCCATCATTGACAATGATGATCTCAAGACCCCCAGGCAGGCAATCGTGGGCGGCGGCCAACACCGCTTCCACCGCGGCCCGCAAATTTGCCACTTCATTGAGGGCGGGAACAACAACGCTCAACATGTCTGGTGGCTCTTGAACCGCAACGAGCACGCTTTATGCCCAAGGCATCGAGTCTTTCGCGGTGACAAAGAGGCTGCCCTCGCGATGGGTGACCGGCATCTGCTCAATCTTCGTCACCCTACTCCAGCCTGATTTCTGGGAGAACATCTTGATGTCCCACGCAGCCATGTGCTCGAAAACGCTCTGGGCATTGGCGGGGCTCCCAATTTCAACAACAATGTCGACGGACTTCGCGAGTTCAGGGCGAAGACTTAGGAGCAGCTCTCGCTCGTGGCCCTCCGCATCCATCTTGATCAGATCGCATGAGCCGAACAGTGGTTCAATGGCATGTGTCTGGACCTCAAACTCCTCACGATCGCCAAAGGATTCTTTCGCGCCCTGCAGATGGCTGCCAGTGGTATTTCCAAGAACTCGGACGAAGGTGGTGGTGCCGTCCTGGATCGAAACCGCTGCATTCGTGGCTTCGACCGATTCGACCGCGTTGTAGGCCAAGTTGGCCTTCAGCCGCTCATAATGCCGCGGGTCCGGTTCAAACGCCCTGACACTGAAGCCGCATCGCGCCAAGATTATTGAGTGCAACCCGATGTTCGCACCGATATCGATCACTTTTCGATACCTGTTTCGATTCTGCCAATAGAAGGCGAACAAAATCAACTCATCGAGCCCAAACAAATCCAGGGAGGAAACGGCCCCCATCTGGTGGTAGGGAAAAGACACCTGGCCGAAGTTCCAGAACTCCCGCGGCACAGGTGTCTCCGCCGCGAAGGCGTTCGCGATGTCGTGCTTGGCAAGTGCTCCTAGCGTCTCGTATGCAGAGGAACCAGGCACCAATTCGCACGGCGAGTCGATTATTCTCTCAAATACGTCGGTGATCATGAGACGTTTTTTGGGGCAAAGCAGATTAGTGAACTCATAAGGACAGGGAGACGGGCAGAGGCTGGACGATCATGTTCTCCAAAAACTCCCTCCTGTCGAGAAGAGGCGCACTGTCCTCGTTGGGCCGACCGAACTGGACCTGAGGAATAACGCGAGCATCACTAGCGATCTCCACATTGAGAAACGAGAAACCCGGAAGCGCCAGCGACTCTCTGAGCGCGCTGTCAAGCTCCTCATTGCGGCAGACCGACCATGTGGGGTAGTCGTAGGCGTTCGCAACCCGCACGAAATCAGGGAAGGCCAAACCGCCTTCAACCGACGTGGCATAATATTTCGAGCCCAGCCACATCTCTTGAGTTTGCTGCACCATGCCGTGTCCGTGGTTGTTCAGCAGGATGATCTTGATCGGCAAGTTGTGGCGGGTCACCGTGACCAGTTCTTGGAGATTCATCTGGAGGCTGCCATCACCGGCCACGCAAATGATGCGTTGCCCCGGTCTGGCGAAAGCAGCGCCAATTGCTCCAGGCAACCCCCAGCCCATCGGCGTAAAGTTGAAGGCATGGAGAAACCGCTGTCCTTTTTTGAAGCGGAACCCCTGCATCATCCAAGCGAGGCCACAGCCGGTCTCTGAGACAATGATGTCGTCGTCAACGAGTAAATCCGAGAGAACCTCGACCAAATGGTAGGGATCAACCGGACCGGACCGAGCGTTCGCCGTGGTCGCTTGCGGATACGACGCTTTCCACGTGGCAATCCTGGTCAACCAGACCCCATGGTCGGGCGTTTCGTGCTCCTGCAACTGCGACAAAAGTAGCGGAACAAACAGCCTCAAGTCGCTCTTGATCGGCAAAAATATCTCCCGCTGCAGCTGTGAGAATTTGTCCAGCTCGCTTTGGTCGATCTCGACCATCGCGATCTTCGCCTCGCGCGCAAAGCTCGACGCGGGACTACCAGTTGCCTTGCTATCCAATCTCGAACCGATCGAGAGAACAAAATCGGCGTTCTGGACGGCAAAGTTGGCATAACGGGTTCCATGAGTTCCAAAACTGCCCACAAGCAATGGATGATCGTTCGGCAGAACATCAGCCGCCGCCCACGTCGTCACGACTGGAATACCCATCGCCACGACCAACTCCCGAACACCTTCTTCAACCTCCGCCAAGCGCACCCCCCAGCCGAGAATCAGGCATGGGCGCTTCGCGCCCTCAAGCAACTGGATAACTTTGGCCACTTTTTCCCGCAGTGAAGCGGTGTCTCCACTGCTGTCTGCTTGTTGAGCGCCATGCCACGGCACAAGTTCGGCAGGATCAATGTCAGCACGTTGGACATCGTCCGGCAGATCGACGATCACCGGACCAGGCCTTCCAGCTTTCGACAGTTCGAGAGCCTTGAGTAACTCGTATCGGACCAGACGGGGATCGGTCACCTTCACCGCATAGTTCGTGATCGACCCGCACATCTCGACAAATTCGGTTTCTTGAAAACCCATCTGCCGAACACCGGTCTTACCCTTGTCGCGAAAGCGCGCCACATTGCCAGTAAGAAAAAGTGCCGGGACTGAGTCGTAATACGCGCTAGCGATGCCTGTGATGAGGTTGGTGGCGCCCGGGCCGCTGGTGGCCACGGCGCAACCATGGCCGGAGGTTAGTCGAGAATACGCATCAGCAGCCATCGCTCCAGCCTGCTCATGCTGTGGGCAGACAAGCTCCAGACCCTTGGTCTCCGCGATGGAGTGGATCAGATGCAGCGAAGCCCCACCAGAGATCGCGAAAACGTGTTTGAAACCGCTTTCCTGAAGCGTGTGCGCAACAATGTCAGATACTTTCACGGCAAATTCTTCTCAAAGGTCGTTGCTGTGCCTGCGCAAACGGAAAGCATCGGGATGGCCCCGAAGCTTCTGTGCCAGCGCGCCGTCCTCGGCCCGCCAACTGTCACCAACCAGTGAGATGTTTCTCCCACCCACTACATCACGCCCAGCCTGCAGACACCATGACAAACAGGCAAAAACTTCCTCGTGCGACACGCCTTCGGTCCGCCCCGCCCAGAAGTCCTCGATGCGATTGAGGTTTGGTCCCGCACGGCCTCCCGCCTGCAAGGTCTGGGCATGGATTTTCGTTCGGACCATTCCGGGGCCAATAATGAAACAGTTGAGATCCTCGTTTTCCGAATGCAAAAGCTCGCACATCTTGATCAGAAAGATTTTGGACGCACTGTATGCGGAATAGGCGTCCGCTGGGCCATTCGTTCCGGCACCAGAGAAAAATGCGACGTGAGCCGTTCCAGTCTTGGACCTCAGCGGATAAAGCACCCTAAGGAGTTCCAACTGCCGCAAACAGTTTAGCTCAACGGAGCGTAACCACTCATGCATCGGCACATCGAAAAATCGGCCGATTGGCTCAAGGGTTCCCACGGAGGATACAAACAAATCCCAAGCGGGGTTGCCCGATTCGGCGAAAGACTCAGCAGCAGAAGCTATGTCTTTATTGGATAAGAGGTCGCAGCGGCAAGCTTTGACGCCACTTGGCCAGGTGGGTGTTGGTGGGATGTTTCGATACGTCCCTGCGACGCTTGTCCCGGCAGCAAGAAAACGAACGGCCAACTCCGCGCCGATGTCGCTAGACAATCCAGCGATGAATACCGATTTTACCGCAGTCATTGCTGATCTGTATCATGAGAAGGGTGCAAAATTGCATGCGCCACCTCGCCACGTCTCATCCTTCCCATGAGATCGCCCACTGACTCCAACGCAGCCCGATGGGTGATAAAGGGGAGGACATCGAGGCGATGCTTTCCGAGCAGCCCAAGAATGGCAGGAATATCCTCGTGCGGCCGACTCTGCCCGCCCTCCGAACCGGTCAGAGTGCGGCCAAAGTGGAGTGGCAGGGTCTGAATGCTGACTTTCTTGTCCTTGGGGAGAACCCCGAAAAGGACACAGCGACCGCCGCGAAGACGCGCCAGGTCGTAGGCGGTTTCGATGACCCGGGGACTTCCAGTGCCGTCGATCGTAACGTCGGCCAAGCCCCCGAGAATCTCCTGAACCTTCACCTCCGGGTCATCCGTTTTCGCGTTGATTGTGTGGGTGGCTCCGTATTGGCGTGCCCTCGCCAGTTTGTGGTCGTGGAGATCAACGGCAATGATGGGTTTGGCCCCGGCCAGATGTGCGCCCAAGATGACGCCGAGACCGATCCCCCCGGCCCCGAAGATCACGATGGATTCACCAGCCTGGACTTTCGCGTCGTTGTTGATCACGCCGAAGCCCGTCGTAAGCGTGTCGGCCAGCAGGCAGCACAGCTCGAAATCTGTATCGGGCGGAACCTTGGTCAGACGGTTTTCGGAAATGACGGAAAACTTCTGGAACGTGGTGATCGGTCCGGCGTTGACGGGTTTTCCGTTCCATTGGTAGACGGCGCCACCTGCATCGATCCCCGCCCCCGGTCGCCAATGACAAACAACACGGTCGCCAGGTGCCACATGGGTGACTTCTGGTCCCACCTCCAGCACGATCGCGCCGGCCTCGTGGCCGAGGAGGTGCGGCAGGTACTTGTCCGGCCCTTTGACTCCCTCAACCTCGCCGATCTGGGATCCACAGACACGGGTCGCGTGGATCTCCACCAGCACCTGCCCTCGCTTGAGTGCCGGGATTTCAACCTCGCCGATGACCAGCGGCTTGCGCTGCTCGACCAAAATGGCGGCGGGAGTTTTCAAGTGAAGGCTTCGGCCACGGATGGAAGAAGATGTTGTTTTGTTGCGCCGGCTGACACCGCCGAAAAAAGAACATCACGTGAGGCTTTCGACCAAAGGGTTAACCACGCGAAGGCCAGGAAAGCGGGAAAAGTCTCGATCTGCAGAGAGCAGAGACGTGGCACCATGCTCCAAGCAAAGAGCCGCGATACGGGCATCGTGAACTCTCGGTCCAACCACCTTGGACTCTTCCAGCATTCTTCGCAGCGTCATTGAGTGCTCGGGCGTCTCGGAAAGGAACCGAAGCGACGGACTCTGCTCAAGTGCGGCGAGAAATTTCCAGGCTTTTTGCATTGGAGTGGGAGCTTGGAAGACGCGAGGATTCGTCACCACGGCAAGGAACTCGTGGACGCTTGGCCAGGCGATGGCCCACGACTCAGGAGCTTCACTGAGGTTCCTGACCACGGCCTGGGCGCGTCCATGAAACGGCATTTCCTGCCGGTGGGCATAAACAAGGATGTTGGTGTCGAGCACTTTCACACGCCACGCCCGCGGTAGGATTCATCAAGCATTTCCTGCCAAGTTGCATGTTCGAAGCCAGGGCAGAGTCCCCCCCCCTGCGTCGGCAGCTTGCCGAGTCGAAAGGGCTTCTTCCGCGCAGCCTGCTTTCGCTCAAGCATGGCTCGAAGACCGTCCTCAATGAGTTGCCTCATGGTGGTTCGGCTGTCTTCAGCGGCGGCCTTGGCTTGGCGAAACAGTTGATCGGAAATATCGACCGTGGTCTTCATATGGGTGACCCATACACGAGAGCCGCCTCGCGGTCAAGCGACATACCTCAAACCTCCACGCTCCCAGCTCATTCAAAATAAATATAGCTGTGGTCACCGGTGTAGCCGGTGTGTTTGAACCACCATTCCCATTCGTCTGGGGCGAAGAACGCGCGGCAGGTGAGCTGCCAATAAAGAAGGTTGGCCTTCTCCGACTCGTTGCGCCAACTCTCGACGCACAAATACCGATGCTGCTTGCCCACGCGCATCATCTCGCGCAGCGCCGCGTCCAACTCGAAGCAAGGCAGCACGTGAAGCGTATTGATGGAAAAGACAAAGTCGAATGACGCCTCGGCAAAGGGCAGCTTGCTGGCGCTCCCTTCAACGAGGTGGTCTTTGACCTCGGACTTGGCGCGGTCGAGGGCGTAGCGGCTGATGTCCAACCCTGTCACTTCGAGCCCGGGCACGGCCTGCGTCAGGTCGTAGAGGAGGAAGCCCTTGCCGCACCCCACATCAAGGACTTTGTCTCCGGCCTTGAGGCCATAGTGCTGGACCATCAGGTCGGCCACCTTCCGCCAACGACCATCGTAGTTCATCCCGCCGAAGCCGGTGCGGCGGTCTCCGTCCCAGTATTCGACGTCCCATTTCAGCGCGAGCTCGGCGGCCTTGCCTTTGGGAAAATCAGGGTCATTGACCCGCGCGAGGTAATCCCGCTTGGTCGCTGTGTGCAGAGGGGTGATGAAGTCGATGTAGGACATGGGCGGGAATTTTAGAATTTTGAATGAGGAATGCAGAACGATCAGTCGGCAAACATTTTCTCCAGCTTGATCATGCTATCCGTGTCGTCCTTGGCCGCGAGCAGAGGCCTCAGCTCCGAACGAACAAGCGAGAGATTCAGCGCGGTTCCTTGGCGGGCAAGGATGCCGCGCACGTCTGCCCAGTCTCTCTCCCGGCCGGCAAATGCCTTGTGGACAATCAGATCTTCCGCCGAGCATGTCGGCAAACGGCAACCCGGCGCGAAGTCGTGCCCAGAAGAGCGCTCAATGCTTCGCTCCTCGAATGGCAACGCCCCCAAGGCAACGTCCAAGTCTACCCCCTGGCTGGAGCGTAGCAGAGCTACGCGGGCCCGAAGCGCGAAATTCAAACCGTCGGCGACGCGCGAGGAGAACTGCTCAAGCAACAAACGCAAATAGTGTTCCTCGCCGCCGAATCCGGTCAGCAAGGTCAAGTCGGCGTCCCGGGTGAAGCGCGGTTCGCCCCATCTTTGGACGGCGAGCCCTCCGATCAAGCAGCAAGCCCACTGATTGATACGGCAGAACCCGACAAGTTCGTCCGCCGCCACCAAGACCGGGGTCAGACTCGGCATTTTTGGAAAATGCGCTGCTGTTCAATCAAGCCGGAACATGGTCGGGACCCCTCGACAAACCACTCCAATGGGCCCGTCAGTAGATCGATCGTCGTTTGGCGAAGCTCCTCTGCGGTTGCTTTTCGCAGGGCCTGCTCTCTAAGGTGGTCCAATTCAGGCCCGACCTCGGCCCAACGCCGAGCGTGGGCCCGAAGGGCGTCGAGTTCTTCTGCGGGTGTCATCTGGCGATTGGCTTTGTCTGAGCGCGGTTTCCGACGGTGTGCCAGCACGGCTAGAATGGACCGGTGAACGCAGGATCGGGCTTGTCCAACTCGACGCCCGCAGGCACGGCAAAGATCGAGGGAGCGACGGGCCGGCCCAAGGTCCGGAGCGCGGCGGCCACGATATGCGGGGCGCGGGGATAGAAGGCGGCCGAGAGAACAGGGCTGGTTGGCGTTGGACAGTCCGGCAGTGCCACAACCTCAGGTGCTGCCTGTAAAGCAGCATACGCGTGACGCGAAACGATCGAGACCAGTTCGGAAGCCATTCCGCAAGAACCTGTCCCAATGTCGGCGGCGACAAACCGGCCCGTCTTGCGCACGGATGCGGTCAGCGTTTCCACGTCCAAAGGCCTGGCACAGCGCATGTCGATGACCTCGGCCGAGATGCCCTCGCCGGCCAAGTGCTTGGCCGCCTCCAGGGCCTCCAGAACCATGTAAGAAAAAGCCGCGATCGTGACATCTTTCCCCTGCTGCACGACGCGGGCGCGTCCCAAGCCCAGGGAGGGCGGGGTTTGGTCGACATGTCCCCGCACGCCATGAAGCCAACGATGTTCCATAAAGATGACAGGGTCATCATCGGCCACGGCAAGCAGGAGCAGTTCACGTGTGTCTGCGGGGAACACCGGCAAGACCACCTTCAGCCCGGGAACGTGGGCAAACCAGGCGTGGAGGGCCTGTGAATGCTGGGGTCCCTGTCCCCATCCGCGGCCGACGATCATGCGAATGACCATCGGCACTCGCATCGTCCCTCCGAACATGTAGCGCCATTTGGCCGCCTGATTGACGATCTGCTCGACCGAGAGAAGGGCGAAGTCCACCCGCTGATGCGTGAGGATCGGCCGGTAGCCGTTGATCGCCATGCCCACGGCGATGCCGGTCACGGCATTCTCCGCGCAGGGAACATCAAAGACCCGGTGCGATCCGAACTCCTCCTGCAATCCGAGAGTGGTTCCGAAAATGCCCTTGGGATCCGGCGCGCCAAGCCCCAAAACCACGACGCGGGGGTCTGCCGCCATTGCTTCGGCCGTGGCCTGGCGTATTGCTTCAGCGCCGGTTAGCAGCCGCGATCCTGTCGCTGGAGTGGTGCTCATGAGGAATGGGAAAACAGGTCCTCCGCCGTCGGAAATGGTGCCGCCTCCGCGGCCGCAAAGGCGGTGGCGATTTCTGTCGCGATTTCGAGGCTGAGGTTTTGCTGAACATCCTCGTTCAGCAATCCCTCACCGACCAAGCGTTGCTGGTAAAGCACCAGGGGGTCCCGTTTCTTCCAAGTCAGGTATTCTTCTTCGGAACGGTATCCGATGTGGTTGTCGAAACCGTGACCGCAATGCTCGCGCCAGCGGTAAGTGTCGAGGAGGAGCAACTGGGGCGACGGCGCGGAGGCCATCTGACGCAAGGCCTCGTCCGTTGCTTGCCGGACAAGATCGATGTCATTGCCATCGGTGTGCGTGGCTGCGATCCCATGAGCCAAAGCGATGGCGGGGATGCTCCGCTCCGCAGGTTGGCGAACTTCCATTGGGGAGTAGACCGAGTAGAGGTTGTTCTCGCAGACAAAAAGAACGCGCAGATGGTGCAATGCGGCAAAGTTCAGCGATTCCGCAAAAACCCCCTCTTCCGTGGCCGCCTCGCCGAAGAACACAGCCGTGACGCAGTCGCGTCCGGCCAGCTTGTCGGCAAAGGCGAGACCGGTGGCGATCGGGACCGTGCTTCCCACGATGGGCACAGCGCCCTGAAACCCGGCCTCGCGGTCAAGGAGGTGCATGGAGCCGCCGCGTCCTCCGGAGCAGCCGTCAGCCTTGCCGTGAATCTCCAGCAGCATGGCCTGGAGATCCCCGCCCTTGGCCAGATAGTGGGCATGCGAGCGGTGCCCGCTCATGACCCGGTCCTCCCGGCGCAGCATGGAGCAGACACCGACGGCCGCAGCTTCCTGGCCAATGCTGAGGTGGACGGGACAGCGCATGTTCCACCGGGGGTAACGCTCCGCAATTTCCTCCTCCACCATGCGAACACGCAGAAGTTCTCGATAAAGACGAATTCGGTCCAACATAGTTACTTCGGATCGCGGTTGAGCAGGGACATTCCGCTCTTGAGCAGAACGGCTTTGGAAATCGGCTCGCGATTGCCCACGATTTTGACGGCCTGAGCACCAGCCAACTGCCCAAGAAATGTGGTGACGGCGACCGGCAACCCTCGAACGGCGGCAAGGGCCATGACGGAGAAAAAAGCGTCGCCAGCTCCGATGGCGTCAGTTACTTCCTCGCCGAGAGGCGGACAAGCGGCGGAGTTTCCGGATGCGTCAACACCAACCGTTTTCACCGCTCCGCGGGTCAGCCATCCGGCCTGGGCTTGGAGGTGACGGCGCAGGCTCTCGAGTTCGGCCGCGTGGTCGATGTGGCGGTGTCCGCAGGAGAGCAGCAGTTCCTGCTCGTCGAGCGAGAACACATCGGCCCGGCGGTATTGGCGAGTGATGATGTTGAAGCCGTGGTTGTTCGAGTTGGTCTGACAGTTGAGGGCGAGAAAAGGCGCCCGGTCCTGCAGGAGGTCGCGCACGGCTGGTTGCATCAGGCCGTGGCCGAAGTCGGTGAGGAGGACCACATCGCAGTTGCCCAACTCCTGTTCGATATTGGCCATGACCCGCTCGATGGCGACCGCGGGGGGGGCATCGGAGTTGAGAAAGTTCACGGAGAAAAGTTTGCACAGATCCTTGCCCTCGCTGACCGGTTCAACGAAGCGCTGCTTGATGATGGAGACAAAGTCCGGGTCGCGCACGATGGCGTCGTCCTCTGGCGAGAGATACATTCCCAGCGTCGGTTCCAACCAGTCCTCGGTGCCGAGGAGCGAGACGAGGCGGACATGCGGAGTGAATTGCTTGACGTGACGGTAAACGGCCAGCGCTCCTCCAGCCTGCGCTTCTTCCTCGAGGTAGCGGCCCGATATGATGCGGTTTTTCGAGGTCAGTCCCTGGACTTTGACGAAAGTATATTTGTCGAAAATCGTGTCCCCGACCACCAGAACCCGGAGGTCGGAAAATCCGGCCACCGCCTCGGCGAGAGCGGCGGGTGAAGTTGTGCCGGCCAACTCGCGGCAAAAATCCGCCACCTCGCCGTTGGCCGTGGCAAAGTGCCGGTTGAGCAGGCGGGTCGAACTGAAAACAATGTCGCCGAGGTAGCGCACCTCGCCGCCACAACGTTCCACCGTCGAGAGATCGTCGTGGATGTTGCCGGTGACATCGTTGGCCGTGTCCGCATACTCCGTGCCTTTGGCGTAGATATGAGGTCGGACTGTTTCGATGGCCTCGACGGCGGCGGTGTGGGGCACCAGCACGACATAGTCCACGCATTCGAGGGCCGCGAGGGTGCGCGCGCGCAGGGCGTCGTTAAAATAGGGCCGCCCAGGCCCCTTGTTGACATGCTTCTCGTCGGTGACCGTGACGACCAGAACATCCCCCAGCTTGCGTGCGTCCTCGAGGTGGACGATGTGGCCCGGGTGGATCAAATCGAAGGTGCCGTGGCACTGAACGATCCGCTTCCCCTCCCCGCGCAACCCCGCAAAGAAGGCGGACGCCTCGGCGAATGGAATGATTTTTTCCTGTCCTGTCATCGGGCAAGGAAGCCGTGGCAACCGGCGTCGCGGCCGAGTTCCATGAACTTCATATTGTAGTGCTCCGGCGCATCAATATCGGGAAACTGCCCGCCCTCAAGCGCCTGGCGCAGGCTGGCCACTTCCTGTCGAATGCTGCTGACCGGCTGATATCCGAGGTCGTGGAGAATGCGGGCGGAAGAGATGTGGTAGTCGCGGTGGTCGGTCGTGTCGGTGACTTTGATTTCCACTCCAAGGTCGGACAACTCGGCCTGGATGATCTCCGCGATTCCGATGACCTTGTGGTTCTCGAAGCCGAAGTTGAAGGTGCGACCGTTGATCTTCTCCGCCGCGACGTCCACCAGCAGGCCGTAGAGATTGATCATATCCGTGATGCCGACGTTCGGCCGGCGCTGCTGGCCACCGTGCACCGTGATGACGCGCTTGCGCAGGGCATCGGCCGTCAGCTTGTTGACGGTCAGATCGAAGCGCTGACGGGGTGAGTAACCGCAGATCGTAGCCGGGCGGATGTTGACCGCACAGAACTCCGGCGAGGCGGCGGCAAGAACCAGCCATTCCGAGAGGGCCTTGTATTTCGAGTAGAAGGTCAACGGTTCCGGCTCAAGTTGCTCATTGATTTCGGACTCCGTGCGGGCTCCGAAGACACTACTCGACGAAGCGTTGATAAAACGCCGGACGCCAGCCTCGCGGGCGAGGGCGAGAAGCATCCCGACGGCATCAAAATTGACCTGCCGCGTGAGGACTTCGTCAATGTCGCCGGTGGGGTCGTTGGAAATGGCTCCGAGATGAATGACCGTGTCGCGACCAGCCAAGGCCTCGCGCACCGGCGCATCATGGCGCAGGTCGCCACGAACCAGGCCGAAACGTTTTTCCCAGTCCGGCCAGTTTGGATCCGCGTTGAGGGCCTCCAGGCCGGCCGCGGTGTAGAGCATAAGGTCGATGACGCGAACGTCGTGACCGAGCGAGAGCAAATGCGGGACGAGGCGGCTACCGACGTAGCCGAAGCCTCCGGTGACAAGGATGCGGTTCATAAAAGTTTAGAATTTAGAATGATGAATGGTGAATGAAGGGAAAAATGAGTTCAGCGACTTTTGGCCGTCTTGATGCTGGCGACAAAAAGGGCGATCAGCTCCCGCGTTTCTTCCAGCAAGGGCTGAAGCCTGGCGGGCGGCAGAACATTTTCATCGGAGAGGAGTTCGAGCCAATACTCTGATTCAGCAAGTTCCTTCAAGCTATCTCCAAGCTTGGAAATAAATTCCGCCTTGGAGCGAGCGCGGTAATCTTCGCGGTAGTTTGCGC
>Ga0247837_1008171_pt1 | contig 13314 bp, 8 predicted proteins | sample LaCtaG_2_FD_187115 | JGI IMG/M metagenome (GOLD analysis project Ga0247837, IMG submission 187115) | Freshwater microbial communities from meromictic Lake La Cruz, Castile-La Mancha, Spain - LaCruzMarch2015_14.5m | ecosystem: Environmental > Aquatic > Freshwater > Lake | place: Spain: Castile-La...
CTCAACTTCAATATACGATCGAGTGACTCCACTGCGGCCAAAGGATTGAACCTGTCTCTGGCTGCCCAGGCTAGTTGCTGCAACGCCGCCACTCGCTTCCTTGCATTGCACAACTCCCCGTCCTCCAGCTCTTTCTCAGCTTTCCGCGCCAATATACGAGCAATCAACTCCGCTGTGTTCAAAGGATTGCGTCTGTCTCTAGCTCCCACCACCACTTGCTGCAGCGCAACCACTCGCTTCCTTGCACTCCACAACTCCCCGTCCTCCAAGTCTTCGGCTTCTAGTTCCTGCAGCAGTGCTGAGAAGAGGGGCGTTGCTTTGTCGTAGGCTTTGGCGAGGCGCAGGGCTTCTCCATAGGCTATCTTCACCTCGTTATCGCTTTCATTAATCGCTTTCCCAATCTTCATTACTTTGTGAAACCAAAAGCCGGCTGCCTGTTTCCGGCCGGTCTGGCGATAGTGTGTGGCTCGATTATGACAGATAGCTTGGTAGTTTCTCAGTTCATCCTGCATAGGAGCGTCTTTTAAAGCTTGCTGGACCCGGGCCTTCACTAGGTAGACCTGGGAAAGCAGGATTTCTTGGGTTTGCAGGCAAATTCCCCACTTGGTTTGGAGGATGTAGGCGCTCTCCAGAGGGATTTCTGTGAGTTTGCGACAGGCTTCCAACAGGCTGAATATATCCATTGAGTCGTTGTTGCCGAATAAACGCTTAGCGGCTGCCTCTAAGCTTTGAGCTTCCGTGAAGAGTTGATAGAAGCGACTGCACCTGTCTAGCGTGACAGCAGGGGGCAATACTTCAGTGACTTGTAGGTCTGCGTGGAAAAACACAGGTCTGAACTGCTCGAATAGTGGAGAACTGAGCGCCTCTTCTATCCCTAGGTCCTGTATTTCCTGCTTCAATCCTATATACATGAACAGCACATCTATGCTCTTGCGTTTGGCCTGCAACCACAAGTGCAATATAGCTTCATTCTTGGCTTGTATGAGAGAGGGTCTGTAGACTGAGGGCTGAGTGCGGATCAAAGCAAGGCACAAGTCATTGGCTTGCTGCACCTCTCTTTGCGCTGTTTGCTCTAACTCGAAAATGACGTTGAAAACCTGTCTCCTGCATTGGTTTTCCAAAACCTGAAGATTCTGCCGAGGACTTGCAGCCATTATTACTATTCTACAATTCTCAGTCTGTACTGTTGGAAGTCACAGTTGAAATAACAGCTGACAGTGACTGTTTACAGTTGTTGTGACAAGATATTGTCATACACTGCAGAAACTAAGCTAGACTGGCAGAGACTTCAGCTTGATTGCAAGCGGGTGCTCTGGTAGGGACCTCAAGAGCTGCAATCCCTCCCTCACATATCCCCTAGCAGAATCCTCCTCTCTACTCCTTACTGACAGCTCTGCCAGCTCCCAGTAGACCTCTGCTGCCCTCACATAAGTCCCTAGTCCCTGCAGAGCCTGTTTGAAGCGGTCATAACCCTCTGCATACTTCTCCTGTGCGATTTCCAAACTCCCTAGTGAGATGTACACACGAGCAGTATCTCTGCTGTGAGGAATCACTCTTTCTTGGATAGCCAGCGCCCTTTCCAGCCACTCCCTCGCCTGGACCAGCTCTTGTCTCGCTAGACACACTCTTCCCTGCTCTGCAAACACTGCAGCAGCGGGAGTCATTTCCTTCATCAACTCAGTTAGTTCCAGAGCGGGAGTCAGCACAGTCGCAGCTTCCTGTAGCCTTTCTGTCTGCAAGTAGATTTCCGCTAAAGCACAACTTACTCGCATTATAAACTCCGCCGATTTCCTATGCTTGTACCAGTTTAGAGCTGTTGTCAGTTCAGTCTCTGTCTGCACATACTTCCCTATTTCGCTACTCAATAGTCCTGAAAAGAACAGCGTTCTTCCAGCATAATCATTGTCTTTCCACTTTCTCTGCAATACACTTGCTCGCTCTAAGGCTTCTCGGGCTTTCCGCCACTCCATCCTTTCCATATAGCAGTACCCCAGCGAAGTCAGTGCATACGCCCTATCCACTCCACTTATCGTAGGGGTCTGAATGTACTTAGCGAGGGTCTGTTCTGCCTCTTCCAGCTTGCCTTGCTTGAAGCAAAGGTTCACGAAGTTAAGCGAAAGGTCGTCCTTGGAGCCGTAAGGTAGGGCCAAGCCTCGCTTCAGCCAGGACTCACTTTGATCCCATTTCTCCCAAGTGAGGTAGAGAAAGCCACAAAGATTGCACAAGTTAGTGTCTACATTCTCTGCGTCTTCACAAAGGCAGATAAGGATGGCTTCACATTCTTCGTATCTGCAAAGAGCTCTCAAAGCATTAGAAAGCGAAATGGACGTATCAGTCGTTTCAGTGGGGTCCGTTTGCAGGCGAAAGGTCTTACTGTACCACTTCGCAGCCTTTTCATGCTGGTAAATGCCTTGATAAATCGACGCGATTTTCTTCATAACATAAGTTCGTGTACTGTCGTATTCCTCACTGCTAAGGTCTTTGAGCACTGCTTTGAGGACTGACAAGGCCTTGATAGCTTGCCCGGCACTGTTCAATGCCTCGCCATAGTAAATCACTACTACAAAGATGGATATTCCCAAATACCCATTAATCTTCTGAGCCACATGCACCCAGTACCCAGAATTACGGATTTCATTCTCGTTCCTGCAGTCTTCGGCTCGTCTAAGGCAGTCCTCGGAGTAGAGTGCCAAGTCTGCTTGAAAGGGTAAGGGCTGACTGTCAGGTAGAGTAGAGTTGATGTGGCAAAGGAGTGCTTTCGCTAAGTTTACCTGTGAAAGCAGCACATCAGAAGCGGGTAAGTCAATGTTCCATTTTGCACTGATGAGAGATATTGGGTCGCAGGCGGCTTTTTCGAGGGTTTGGCAGGTTTCCAGAGCCGCAGCGATATCAATAGTGTCATTGCAGTGATAGAAGTGCTTGATAGTTCTCTTGAACATGCGTATCTCTTCTAGCAGCTCGTAGAATTGGGAAGCACGTGCAAGCGCAATTTGGAGAGGCAGTACATTGCTTGCAGTTACATGAACGGGTAGAAAAGGCAAGTCAGGGTCAGTGCTGTCCTGCAGGTTTCTGTGGAATAGGACAGGACTGAACTTCTCAAACAGTGGGGAACAGAGCGCTGGGAACTGCTCTGCCTGCAAGGCCTGTGTTTCCTGCTTCAGCCAGATGTACATTAAGAGTAGGCTGCGGGTTTTCATATGCACGAGTTGGCAAAGACGCTTTATTTCCTGGTTCTTGGCTTGGACTAGGTCGATATTCTGGGGTGTTGGAAGACAGGCAAGAAGCTTGCGGCAAAAAGCGTTTATTTCTCTGACTTGTTCCTGAACTGCTCTTTCTGCTAGGTAAGTGACATCAAACACCTGCCTTCTGCAAGCATTTTCCAATAGACAAAGTCTTTGTCTGGGACTCTCACCCATATTTCTACAGACCCTGAGAGCTGTGCAAACCAGCAGTGGGCTGCCTAACAGTTTCTCAGCACTACCTATAATGGCAAGCACCGAGCAGTTCCAATACATCAACAACGTCTACTCCACGCGCAGCAAAACCCCCATGATTTCCACCGCTTCCCGCACCAACCTCGAAGTACTGCGCCAACTCGAGTTCCAGTCCCAGCAGCCTCGCAAGCCTCGGGCCGCTTCTAACGTCAACCGCAGACGAGACCATTTGCTGGAGATGTGGCAAGGCATGACCTACGGCGCCAGGAATAACAGCAGCGCGTACCGCCTGGGGTACCAGCACACTCCTGAGATGAAGGAAGAAGTGGTGAATGTGGACTTGTCCCACCACATCAAGAGGGACTTCATCAAGGAGTACGCGGAAGCTATGTGTCGACACAAGGGCAATGTGCGGCCTGTGCAGGTGCAGCAGCGTAAGTAGTGCTAATGAAAAGGAGGAAAGCTCTTGCCGTCTCTCAGCGGCCTGCGTCCTCCTCGCGACTGCACAGACCTGTGCAAGTCGACCCGGCACTCCTGCCTAGACGCAGGGCCCTGCTCGTAGTGCTCTCTGAGGACTGCTGCTTGGGTCTCGACTCTGAGATGAACAATGTGTTGCAGCAGGTTACACAGGCAATTCAGACTTGCAGAGGAAAGAAGACGAGGAGTTGGTCTGAGAAGGCCCTAGACAAAGTGCGTGCTTTCCCGCCCCTCCACTCACGACCTATCAACCAGTCACTCGATCATTCCATAGAGGAGTCGACAGAGGAGGTTTACAGGCCAAGGCGAGTGGCGAGGCCTTGTCAAAAGGCGCAATCGAAAAGAAATTTCCCCAGTGCGAGACGAGCTATCGCTCGAAGTCAAGACTGGAGACCTGTGATACAGCGCTCACTTAGCTCCGCCCAGCGAGTGCTCGGACAGATGAGAGCTGTAATTCGGCAACTGAGGCAGCTGTAATAGTATGGAGTGCAACACTCGCGATGGTCAAAGCGCCCTCCAGCGCATCACCAAAGCACTCGAGGACTGGGAGCCTATCACCTCTCCCACCAGTCAGGAAGAGCCGCCCGAGAGAGAGACGCCTCGAAGCTTGCAGAGAGTGATTTCAGTGAGTGATTTCGAACATGGCGCTTACCAGCGAATGCAGCAGTGCCAGCGTAGGAAGGAGGAGCGACTGAAGCAAGCGCGGGCTCTCAAAGAGGCCCAAGCCCTTGCAGAAGTCCGGCCTTCTCCAAGTATCAATGATTCCAAGGCCGGAGGGAACCGCGCCTCCCTGGTCGAACGAGCCGCGGACATAGTACAGAAGCAAAAGGAGTGGAGAGAGCGGCAGCTGCAGGAACAGCGAGCAAAGAGTGAAGAAAAGGAAACTGCGGAACTCACTTTTCACCCCAAAATCTTGGCCCAGCCGCGCTGTCGTCGCACTGTGGCCGAGTTCGAAGTCTACCTAGATAGTTCCAAGGACAAGCACGAGACATACCTGAAGCGGCTGAAGGAAGACGCAGAGGCACGGACTGTTGCGGAGTTAGTGTTCAAACCCACAATTAGTCAGAGAAGTCTGAAGTTGATGAAAGACAAGGGGAACTTGGAACAGAGACTAGAGGAAGAGTCGCTAATGAGCGGGCTACGCAAAGGAGAGTTGAGGAAGAAGTACGAACCTCCCTTCCGACCCGCCATTTCCCCCATGTCAGCCAGACTAGCTGAGCAGCACGCACAACTCCCAGTCCACCAACGTCTCTACCCCACTCCTCCCACCCTGCGACTCAGTCCCCAGCAGCCCACCCTCTCCCCCACCCTTCAACTGCTCTCCAAAGACTTCCTGTCCTCCTAGCACATGCCTAATTCTAGCACTAGTTCAGGGGCAGGGCTGACACCGGCTCGCGATTGCGACCGAACAGCAAGTCCAACTCGAGCTTGGACTTGCGGGAGACTTGCAGTCGCTCCAGACCCAGGGCTGCAACTGCCCTGTCCAGGGCTTCGATGAAGGAGTTGTTGACCATTAGCATGCGGTCTCCCTGGGAACTGTGCAGCGCCACTCTATCGGATGTAGCAGATAGGGTGAAGCCAGAGAGTTGAGTCAGGGGGATTTTCTCCAGCAGGGAAAAGTCTTCGGCGAGGAAGTAAAGCGCTTTGCTGCTGAGCAGCACTTGGCAGCGAGTCTCTGCGTGTTGCTGGGAGCAGACTCGAGTGCGTCGCAGAAAGACCCGGTTTTCACCCATTTCGCCGTGATTGACGAAAACACGCATCACTTCTTGGAACTCGGAAGTGTGATAGGACAGTAGAGCGGCTTTGCCCAGTTGGTTGCGACGGTGTCGAACTGTTTCAGAGGAATCCGCTGTAGTCACAGGGATGTAGTGCTGCAGACTTGTATGCGCTGCGACTTCCACCGCCTCGACCAAGACAGCCGCCTGTTCGCACTCAAGCAACAGGTCCCCTTCTGGCTCCGCTCCTCCTGTATGAATGAGCAGCAGTCTGCAGTCCGGAGCCAGGGTCAGCAGCTGCACGTTGCTGAGTCTCACCTTCCTGTCCAGCCTCAGTGAACCAGCGTCCAACACATACAGCCACAGTGAGGTCAGAAAGGCCAGACTCTCCTTGCCTTCCATACACACAGAGGTGTGGCCCAGCACTATTTCCTCATTTTGGTAGAAGTCCTTAGCGTTGGCCTCCATCAGGTCCTGGAGTCGAGTGCGGACTGCCTCAGACAGGACGCCTAGGGAAGCCAAGCGCACCTCTAAGCTGTGGCCCTCTTCTTGCGGCACCCAGGACTCACTAGTTGTGTTGAGGGGTCCGGAACTCACTTCTTCAGGTAGCTTCGTCATGCGCACTGATCTGCGGCTTCCTGTGGTCAGCTTCGGAGGGTGTTTGTTCCTTGTTCGGTCCGTCCCAGCTTTCGCAGGACGAGAATTGCAGCACACGTTACCCATCTATACGACCATTAATAGTCGCCTACAAGTACTCGACCTTGAAGAGCAGCGTTTCAAACACGCCTTCATCCGAGTCAGAAGCGAAGACGCAAATTTCAGCCACTCCAGGCTCTGCTCGAGGAGCGAAGTGGATAGAGAGGAAGCCCTGCGCGCCTGGGTCCAGCGCTAGTCTCGGGTCGCGAATCTGGAGCAGGTCAGGGTGGGAGGAGCGGAAGTTGAAAAGCGCCCAGGCAGAAGTGCGGTTGACGTAAGTGACTTTCTTGTCACTGGGAGTGCCAGCGGAGCACTGGACTTGGTAGACCTGAGCTACGGCTGCGGCGGAACTCTGCAGTTCCAAACTCCAAGCGTGCACGAGTACTTTGTGATGCACGTCCACCAGATGCACTCGCACTCGCTTGGTGAGGCTGGAGTCGTTGCGCGCCATCAAGCCCAAGTTGTTACTGGTCTTGGGAAGGAGAGTGAAGGGCGCATTGTGGGGCGGAGGGAAAGAGACGAGTGGGTCCGAAGAGTAGAGGGCCACTGTGCGAGGCTCATCCCCAGGACAGACCAGCTTCACACTGCTCACCTGTCCCTGCATGGTTTTGACCACTACTCCCACTAGAGAGTGGACCTCCACTTCCCAGAGCGCCTGCAAGTCTCCGAAGTAGGGGTCGGCATAAGCCATAATGTTGAATCGGAGCAATGCTGGAGCTTCGGGAACTCTCAGTTGGATGCTGACTTGCTGGGCGTTTTCCCACTGCACCATGGCTTTTGGAAGCGAACACACCAGTATAGGCGGAGTTTCAGGTTGGCGAGTGCTGTAGAGCGGCGGCAACACCAGGCGTCTGCTGGACTTCTCCTCCTCAAAGAAGCGAAACACGTGATCCACCGAGCAAGCCTGCGCCTTCACTTGGAACTCCAACGCAGACACTGAAGTGCCCGTCGACTGGTGAATCCACGCCTTCACAGTGCCTTCCTCAGGACTCATGGAGTAGAACTTGAACACTAGCGGCACTGTCTCGTAGGGCTTGAGGATCACACTCAGGTCCTTCGACACCATGTCCCACTCCGCAGGCCGGTCTAAGTCCCTATGCGACACCCAGTGCTGCCACTCCGCAGGCGCAGTCACGACCGACAGTTCCTTCTTCGGGTCCTCAATCACGATGTTGAAGCACTCTTCGTGATTGAGGGGGTTCTGCAGCGAGTACTGCAGGACAGTGGCAACTCCCGGCTTCGCATAGAGAGTGAAGCCGGCACTGTAGTACTCTCGCAGTTTGGCCTTGATCACTTCAGGCTTGCGGGCTTCTCGGATGATGGTGGCTTGGCGCAGCTGTTCTTGCTTAGACCAGTCACTGTCGGGGGCAGCGCTCTTTTTCCACTCCATCACGCGGGCTCGCTTGCGCTGGTCTTCCCCGGTGAGAGGGAGACTTTGGGAGTCTGCAGGAGTGAAATCGATGGCTTTGGAGCGAATTTTGCGTTTTTGGACGATTGACTGCGTTCCTGAGGCCAATTTGTAAGGATTTTGAGAGGGCTGGAGACGCTCGACTATCATCGGCGCTTTCCCAATGTGTCGCACGAGCAACTGCAGCGACCCCAGCGACTGCCCCGTGAACTCGTCAATCACAGGGTACTCCTTAGTCACTGTAGTCTGCGGCTTGCCTTGCCGCATAGCTTCTGCCAGAGGCACTCGAGCCAAGCCCACGTTCATAAGGCTGTCTGCGTCCCAGACAGTGATAGAAACCTGCTTTTTTGCCATATACTTGGCGAATTCGAGTTTGTCCTGGGGACTGGGCTCCACTTCGAATTTGAGCACTAAGTCAGGGTCCGGTCCGTCTCGCACCAACACCCAGGGAGACCCTTCCTGTCCTTTGGAAAAACGCACTGTGTCTGTGACGAAGTTAGGGAAGGTGAAGAAGCGAAGAGAGAAGTGCAGGCGTGCGGGCAGACTCGTGCCCTGGGCGGGAGGACGATAGGACAGGAACTGCAGGAGCACAATAGCAGCGCTAAGAGGGTCTTCGGCTTCTACGTCGAGACGAGGCGGGTTCATTAGGCCGGGTCCTTCAGTCCCTTCGAGCAGACCCCTCACTCCAGATCTGACCAGGTGAGCACGATCTGCTCTGGAAATGTCTCTGGGCATGAGGGCAGGCATGGACACGAAGGACTGGGTTTGGCTGGGAGTCACCAGTGGAACGGGGGCGAGAGACTGCAGATACTCAGGCCGGGTGGGGGGCTCGAAGGCTTGAAGTTGAGTCGGTTGCACTGTCTCGATTTGTGCATCAGCGAACATAGTGGCTCGCTTGAGAGATGGAGCTGCTTCTTGCAGAGTAGTCTGTACCTCCATTGTGGAGGTGAACTTGGGAGGAGGCAGCTGGACGGGCACTATTTGTGAGGACTCAAATGCCCGTTTCCGCTGTTCTTCAAGCTCAAGTCGCAAAGTTTGGATTTCTCTGTCTTTCTCCATTGCCACTTGGCGTCTAATGGCCTGCTCGTCTACTGAAAGGACAGCGGATGGGGCTGTAGCAGAGAGTGGAGCCGCATAGGGCTGAGACTGGTAGCCTGCAGCTGAAGTCGACAGTAAGAAGGAAAGCTGCAGTGGCAACTCACCATTCGGATTCATCAACAACCTGCCTGTCACTGAGGTGCCCGGACCTAGCAGGAGTCGCACACTAGCAGGCCCGCTAGCTGCATTTGCACAGGGATAAGGCACCCAGCCCACTAGCAGCTTGAGAAACTCACTGCCTTGCTGGGCTGCCCGAGGCACCGTCACACTGTACTCCACTTCAAACACAAGTGCGCAAGCCGGGGACGGCAAATACCGCTGCAGATTCAGCAGAGAGGAACACTCCAAGTTGCCCTCAGCCGTAGGCCTGAGCACTCCTGACGCCTCCAGACTGCCTCCCACGCAGTGCCAGCTGTTGTGCTGTCCGACGTACACTTTCCGCTCCTGCACGACTGACTTCACAGTGTCAGCCACGTTGAACATGCTTCTGCGCCATTCAGTGGCGAAGTTGAGGACTTTCTCGTCCAGAGCTGCGCCTCCCACTACTGTCACTGCCTTGAGAGAAGCTGCCATCCCTTGTTCGAGTTGCGGCTGGGACCCGGGCTGTGGAATCTGGCCTCGCACTACTCCGGGAACCTGCTCCGCTAGACCCACTAGCGCATTCAGTGGTATCACAGACGCAACAGTGAGCAGTTCCTGAAACGCCCAAACTTCGTAGTCCAGCGCCATCTGAGTGGCCGCAGGCTGCTGCCCACTCACAATTCCCCTGCAAGACCCAGCGAACAGCTGTGCTTGTCGCTGCCCCGGAGGCGAAAAGAGATCCAGATAAGTCCAAGCGACCGCACTGGCTCCCTCCACCGTGTCCTGCACCATGCGCAAGTTGACTAACTCACAGACCACCACGACTGCCTCGTCCCGAGTCTGAGACAGGAGCGCCACAGGCTCAGTCGCATTGGAACGACTGACAAAGGTGCGGCCGAAGAAAGACCCGGAGGGCTTGTGACAGAGAGTCAGGTGGCACCGCATCGCCCGCAGGTCAAAGTTGGACACTTGCTTGAGCTGTAGTGCCAGTCCTGTCACGGCGGAGTCGGATTTCAGTCCTGCGGGGGCTGGGAGCAGTTCGTGGGCTTGTGTGGCGCGCAGCCATTCCTTCAAGGCCAGCACCAGCGGGTCTGCGGAAGGAGTAGAAGGGGACAGAGCTGCCATTTAAATCTAAGCACCGGGTCGTGCTTCCTAAGGCAGCAGGCCCAACTGTTCAGTTGTGAAGTTTCTAGTGGTCAGATAAGGTGCATAAACTCAGTTTCATATTGGTAATTAATGCTGATCACGAAGCTACGGTTCCTTTCGCGTGGGTTTTCCATCAGCAACGAAGCAATGCGTGAAATGTGCAAGAAAGCCACAGCAGCCGCCTTCACAGCAGTGAAGAAGTCAGTGAAGAACCAAGTGGGGTGGGAACTTGTGGCCTCCCTGGAAGACACAGAGGTGTACCACGACACCAAGATCCGCACAGCTCACGTGTACCGTCGGCAAGGCAAAGTGGACTGTGCGCCTATGAAGGTCATTTCTTACGTCATGAACCCTCTCAATGCCCGTTCCTGGAATGAACCAGTCATTGAGTCCCGGGTGCTGCAGAACTTGGGCGAGCACAAGATCATTTACCAGAAGAACCAAATGCCGTGGCCGCTTTCGGTGCGCGACCTTGTGTTCGCAGAGGGTCTGTTTGAGACAGAAACCGGGGGACATGCGCTGGTTACTACTAGTGTGGAGCATCCTGATGCCCCTGTGACATCCGCTGCTGTGAGGTCTATCATGGACTGGAGCGCTATTATAGCGGAGGAGAATGAGAACGACAAAGAGAAGTGCTTTGTCACGTATGTGAGCAGCTGGCAACTGAGGGAGGAAACCAGTTCGCTGCGGGAGGCGAACTACCTCATCCAGAAGCGCAACCCCATCATTCTGAAGCTGCGCAAGCTACTCCTCGACTAGCTACTTCCTGCGCTTTCGCGTAAGCTGCACGTCCAGTGCCGCCACCTGCTTGGCCAGCCAGCCCTTGGACTTCAACTCCATGAAGTACTTGCTCAGTTGCTTTCCGCGCTCACTCAGAGCCGCTGCAGTGATCGGTTGGTCCAACTCCACAGTCAGAATCTCCTTCAGCACTTCATCATGCTGCAGTATTTTCACCAGTTGGTCTCTTCGCTTGCGCCGCAGTTCTGCAAGTCGTCGCAGTCCATCCGCCCAGAACACCACGCTGTGGCCGTGGATTTGCGGAGTGGCAGAAGCCATGTCCGTCCTGCAAGAGCGTGGATCCACACCCATGGCTCTGCAGAGGAAGTCCACTCGCACAATCTGCATTTCCTCAGAACTGCGACAAGTGCGACAGAGAGGCCGCTCCTGCCACAGCAAGCCGAGGGTGTCCTCTCGCACTACCTTGGCACAGGACAGACAGGCGGACCTCCGTTGATTGAAGATGTCAGCCCTCGAGCCTCCCCAGGCCTCATCTAGCCAGGAAGAGGCGTACCAGCTTCTGCACGCACTTCCCGCGTTGAGGACTTCGCGTGGCTTGAGCAGTCGTAGAGCCAAGGCCACAGCTTGGAGGGGAGGAGCTTCGAGTGCAGGAGTGGGCGGTGCGAAGGGAAACTTGAGTTTGTTGTTGTGGTCTGCAGTCCAGCTTCTGAGCTTGCGGGAGTTCTCGGGGTAGACAGTGCGAGTGGTGATCAGCCCTTCGTCCAGGTGCAGGAAGCAGGGCGGCTCGTAGCACTTCAGGTGGAAGTACTCACGGCCGTCCTCAGACACCAGGAGTTCGAACTGAGTGGTGGCCCGGCCACACTTCACACACTCGTTTTGAAGTCCGTCCTCCACCAACAGCCATAATGAGCCTGCAGCCCTACTACTACGCACCGTACCAGGGCTCCTATTCACTCAATAACAACGAGCTGGAGCGGCCGTTGCTGCCCAAAGACCCCGAACTGTGCACGCCACTGCTGATGTGGCTGGCGGCTGCAGTCTTGCTGCTCCTCGGCTTGCTTGTCGCTCTACTTCTGCTTTGGGTCAAGCGCTCTCCCTGAGGCATATGGTAGCTTTAGGTTTGCATGCATACCTTAGCATGTAATTATAAAGTCAGAGAGGGCAAGGACAACCCCAACATCCAGGCTACAGTGTATGGAGGTGGAAATGCAATGTGGAGGTGAGTGCTATTCGGAATTCCAGTGGTTGGGAGATAATGGGGCGAATAGGCTTTAGAAATGTGTAGCTGCGTTCCATTGCTAGTTTGAACAATGGAAGTTGAAGCATTGTTTCCCGATATTTATCTCAGACCTATGCTTAGACTTTGGGAACTAATTGAGAAGCGGCAGCAAGCAGCGGCTTGATCTGAAGCCCTTGTTTCTGCAGCCACTTGAGTCCCTTCTTAGCAATCATCTTCCACTCGTCTTTGCTATCGCTCCTCCTCGCTTCCAGCCAGACCAGCACTAGCGCAGTTGCCCAAGTCGCCTCCACAGTATCTCTCCCTACCAAATCCACAGACACAGGCGGGAAGTCGCCCAGGCCTAGGAGCCCAGTAAGGTCAGAAGACGCGACCCAGAAGCCCGCTATGTCCTGCAAAGCCACCACTTCGCTATAACTCGGTCCCGCCTTCTTCTCTAGACGAAGTCGGGCTTTGTCTCCAATCGCGCATTCGGCCATTTTCTGAGCATTGGTCAGAAGTGTGGGTCCGAAGTAGAGATTCTGTAGGTCTGGTGCAGTCTGCGTCAAACTCCCAAGTTTGACTTTCAAGTTTCCGACTGTGACATTCTTACTCTCAATGTCCACATCATAATCTCTGCCTTCAAACGCCACAATAACCGCGAAGCTGCAGCTATACTCTATCCGTGAGGTAGGTCGGTTAGCCATTCTCATCACCATGTATATCATTGTTCCCTCCTGAATGTTGTAATCTCCCATAGTCCTGTGGTTCTCGAGTTCCCTCCCTGGGGTCATCAGTCTTATCGAGTCAAGGTGCATTCCTACCAAATCCTGTAGTCTTCTTTTGAAGCTTTCGATAGACTCATTCGACTCAGTTTCTAATTCCAGCTTTTTCGCTGAGAGTGTCTTGAGGAAAACCTTCATGCAGCCAAGGGTGCGGCGAACCATTGCACCCTCGATAGGCACTTCACGTTTTTCGAATGCCACAAAGGCCGTGAGTTCGCACGAAAGTTGGTACTTCACTGCCAAGGGAACAATTGCTGCAGACGGAACAGGCCTTTGCTGCATCATGCTGTCAATTTTCGCCTTCGCCCATAACTTCAAGACCGACTGAGAGTCAACCAAGTTGGCCTGAGTGACTTCCAAGGCGTATTCCTTTATTACTCCAGTGGAGGACTCGACTCCCTTAAGTCTGATTCCATCGGGTAATTTCCCTTCGAATTTGGCATACATGTAAAAGCACTCTTCCGCATATAGTCTCTGCGCAACGCTGTGGTCAGGGAAGGTCTCCAGCACACCCAGGGAA
>Ga0247837_1008174_pt1 | contig 13311 bp, 9 predicted proteins | sample LaCtaG_2_FD_187115 | JGI IMG/M metagenome (GOLD analysis project Ga0247837, IMG submission 187115) | Freshwater microbial communities from meromictic Lake La Cruz, Castile-La Mancha, Spain - LaCruzMarch2015_14.5m | ecosystem: Environmental > Aquatic > Freshwater > Lake | place: Spain: Castile-La...
GACGAGGCGAAGGGGGGTCGGCGAACGCTTCCCGTAGCGGAGGCCGCCGGAGCAAGGAGACTTTTGCCGCCCCCCGAGCCGGTGCTTGACCATCCGAGGCGAAGGGGGGTCGGCGAACGCTTCCCGCAGCGGAGGCCGCCGGAGCAAGGAGACTTTTGCCGCCCCCCGAGCCGGTGTTTCAACAGCCGAGGCGCAGGGGGGTCGGCGAACGCTTCCCGCAGCGGCGGCCGCCAGCGGATGTCGACTGTGAGGCGCCTGCGGGTGATGCGGCCCGGCCGCCGGCAAACGGTGACGATTCGGGGTGTATAGTTGACTCGTGCGGGTCGCGGCGGCATCGGGTGGTGACCGCCTGAGCGAGCGGCCGGCGGGCAAGGATTCCCGGACGAGCCGTGGGCGACAACAGCGAGTTCATCGGCGAGTTCCTGGTCGAGTCGACCGAAAACCTCGACCAACTCGACCGCGACCTGTTGGCGCTGGAGGCCGAGCCGGGCGATCCGCAACGGCTGGCGAGCATCTTTCGCACCGTCCATACCATCAAGGGCAACAGCGGGTTCTTCGGGTTCTCGAAGCTCGGCGCGCTCACGCACAGCGGCGAGCACCTGCTGGGCCGGCTCCGCGATGGCAAGTGCTCGCTCGATGACCGGATCACCGGCACCCTGTACTCGATGGTCGATGCAGTCCGGTCGATTCTCCAAGCGATCGAGGCCACCGGCACCGAGGGGGAACAGGACTTCCGCGAACTCTCCCGCCAGTTGGCTGCCGTCGCCGCGGAGGCGGCAACGCCGATCGCGGAGGAGCCGGTGGTGCGGGCCGAGCCGGATCGCACCGACCAGGAACCGTCCGCGGCCGAACTGCCAACCGCCGGGCCCGCTCCGGTGGTCGCCGAAGCTCCGGCTGTCAAAGCCGTTGTCGCCGCACCGGTCGTCCCGCCCAGCCCGCCGGCAGCCAGAGCCGCTGCTGCCTTGCCCATGGAGGTCGGGGCAGCCAGCCCGCCGGCGATTCCCCCGGCCGAATCAACCGTCCGGGTGGATGTCGATCTGCTGGCTTCGATCCTGGATCTCGTCGGCGAGCTGGTGCTGGCCCGCAACGAGCTCAAGAGCATCGAGACCGAGGATCCGGCCGTGCTCGCCGCTGCCCAGCGGATCAACACGGTGACCAACGCCCTGCAGGAGACGGCTGTCAAGACCCGGATGCAGCCGGTCGACCACGTCTTCAGCCGGTTCCCCCGCACCGTCCGCGATCTGGCGAAAGCCTGCGGCAAGGAGGTGGCCTTGACGGTCGACGGGGCCGACACCGAACTCGACCGGACGCTGATCGAGAGCATTCGCGATCCGCTCACCCACCTGATCCGCAACGCCATCGACCACGGCATCGAAACCCCCGCGGCCCGGCTCGCCGCCCGCAAGCCCAGGGCCGGGAGGGTCAGCTTGCGGGCCTTCCACGAAAGCGGCCGTGTGACGATCGAACTAGCCGACGACGGCGGTGGCATCGACGTCGAGCGGGTCCGCGAGCAGGCGGTGGCCCGCGGGCTGGTCGCCGCGGCCCAGGCAGCCGGGCTGGCCGATGACGAGGTGCTGCAGTTCATCTTCGAGCCCGGCTTCTCGACGGCCCGCGAGGTGACGAGCGTCTCGGGCCGGGGTGTCGGGATGGATGTCGTGCGCACCAACATTGAGGCGATCGGTGGCACCGTCGAGATCCACAGCCAGAGGGGCGTGGGTACCACGATTCGCGTGCATGTGCCTTTGACGCTGGCGATCATGCCCGCCCTGGTCGTGCACCTGGCAGGCGAGCGCTACGCGATCCCACAGGCGGCCGTGAGTGAACTGCTGCCGGTGCGAAAGACCGGTGGTGGCAGCCGGATCGAGGGGCTGGCCGATGCGCCGGTGATGCGGATCCGGGGGCGGCTGGTGCCGCTTGTATTTCTGGACGCCTTCCTGGGCCTGCGGTCTGCCACCGCCTGCCGCGAGGCTGGAACGGTGGTGCTCGTGCGGGTCGATGACCGCGAGTACGGGCTGGTCGTGGACGGGAGCACCGGATCCGGCCAGGCCGGTCGGGGCTGCCGCGATCTGCTGGAGTCGGCGAGCCTGTCCACGATCGTCGTCAAACCGATCGGGGGGGTGCTGGCGGCGCTGGGAATGTACTCGGGGGCGACCGTGCTCGGCGACGGCGGTGTGGTCCTGATCCTGGATCTCCGGGGCATCGCCCGCGCTGCCGAACTGCCGCCGCTCGAGCGAGCGGCGGAGCCACACGGCGAAGCGGAGGTCGCCGCCCCGGGCGAGCGGTATCTCGTCTGTCACACGCGGGTGGGCCGGCGGGTCGCGCTGCCGCTGGCAGATGTCGTCCGGTTGGAGAAATACCGCGCCGGCGACGTCCAACGGGCCGGGCCGAGGCGGGTTATTCGCCGCGGTGACAGCTTCACCCCGCTAGCGGATGCCGACTGGCTGTTGGCCGCGGGGCGTCCGATCCCTGACCGACCGGCCGAACCGGAGTCGGGCGTGAACGTGGTGGTCGTTCGCGTGTCGGGAACGGAACTCGGAATCGCCGTCGAGCGGATCATCGACGTGGTCGGCGCGGAGTCGGCCCTCCAAGCCACGCTGGCCGGGGCCGGTGTCACCGGCACCATCGCCCTCGCGGGGCAGGCCACGGAAGTCCTCGACCTGGCCGCGGCGGTGTCGGGTGTCTGACGCAACAAGCCTGAAGCGCGAGCTACGAACCATGACCTCCGCCCCCGTCGCCGCCGCTGCCCGGGCCCGCCGCTGGTGCTCGTTCCTGCTCGGGGCCGAATGCTTCGCCGTCGATTCGGGCATCGTGGTCGAGGTGCTGCGAAGCCGCCGGCTCACGCGCGTGCCCCTGGCGGCCCGGGGCATACTCGGTCTGGTTCACCTCCGCGGCCGGATCGTGCCGGTGATCGACCCGGCCGAGCCGCTGGCCGTGAGCCGGCGGACCGGAGCCAACCCGGGCCCGCACCTGGTGATTGCGCCGGGCGAGGATTGGTACGGCCTGCTCGTCGACGAGATGCTCGAGGTGATCGAAATCCCGCCCGAGCGGGTCGAGCGGCCGACCGGGGGCACCGAACTCGTGCTGGGCACCTTCGCGGCCGCCGACCGGCTGGTGCACCTGCTCGATCCCGAGCGCATGATTCAATCGTTGGTGCGGCAGCGGCCGGCGACCGGCACTCGCCCCAGCGGCGTCTGAGCTCTGAGTTCCTGAACAACCGTCCTGAGAATCGTTCCCTTGAGATTTGGAGGCCCCGATGGCTGTGTCTGGTGACCCTGTGGCAGAGGTGGCCGGCCCGCAGGCGGCGGCTGTCGGCGGTGGCTGGCGGTCGCTCCTGGGCAACCGGCTGCTGCTGGCGCTCCTGGCGGTGTCGCTGCTTCCGATGGCCCTGATGGGCCTCGCCAGCCAGCAGGCCTCGTCGACCGCGCTCAAGGCCCAGGCCTTCAATCAGCTCGAGACGGTCAACACGATTACCGGGCAAAGCGTCGAACGATACTTCCGCACGCTCCACGACGAACTGCGGGTGCTGTCCGAAGATCGGATGATCTCCGCAGCGATCCAGGAGTTTACCGGCGGCGTCGCGGAGGTGCTCACCGAAGACGGCGTCGACGAGCAGGGGCTTACCAAGGCCCGCCGCTCGCTGGAAGGCTTTTATGCCGGTGAGTTTGCCGCGGCCTACCGCCGGGCGACCGGCTCCGACCCCGATGCGCGGGCTCTGGTGGCGGCCCTTGACGACGCGTCGGCCTGGTTGCAAGACCTGTACATCCGGGGCAATGAATATCCGCTCGGCTCCAAGGCCAACCTCGATGCCGCGGCCGACAACTCCGCCTACACCAAGGCCCACGCCCTCTATCATCCGATCCTGCGAAACCTTCAGGAAAAGTACGGTCTCTACGACTTGTTCCTGGTCGATGCCGAAACCGGCCGAATCGTCTATAGCGTCTGCAAGGAGATCGACTTCGCCGCCTCGCTCCGGAGCGGCCCGATCGCGGGCACGAATCTGGGTCGCTGTGTCCAGGAGACGCTCGCCGCAGCCACCCGCGATACGGTTTCGTTCGCCGAGTTCGACCGCTATCTGCCGAGCTTGATGGCGCCGGCGAGCTTTATCGCCGCTCCCGTCTTCGATGGCCGCAGGCTCGTGGGCGCGGTCGTGTTTCAGATTCCGCTCGAGCGCGTCAGCAAGATCATCGGCGAAACGACCGGCATGGGCACGACGGGTGAGACCTATGCCGTTGGAACCGACCGGCTGTTTCGCAGCGAGTCGCGGTTTTCGGCCGACCTCGGCGTGGAATCGACGGTGCTCAACCCGAAGCTCAAGGTCGACACCCGCCCGGTCCGGGCCGCACTCGACGAGGGGAGCTCTGGCACGGCCTTGGGCTTCGATTATCGCGACCAGCCGGTGCTCGCCTCGTGGCGGCCCGTCACGATCCACGCCGACTCCGCCGGCGGCCGGGGCACCATCCGCTGGGCGCTCATCTCCGAGATCGACCGCGACGAGGTGCTGGCGCCGGTCAGTCAGCTGTGGCGCTTCGGGATGGCCGTGTTCGGCCTCACGGCCCTGGGCGTGCTCGGCGTCTCGACGCTGATCGCCCGCCGGATGAATCGCGAAGCTCTGCGGCAGGCGCGGCTGGTGCACGGGATCATTGACAACACGCATGCGCTGGCCAGCTCGTCGGAGGAGCTCACGAGCGTCAGCCAGCAGATGAGCGCCGCCGCCGAGGAAACAACGGCACAGGCAAATCTCGTCTCGGCGGCTGCCGAGCAGGTCAGCGGCAACGCCCGGATGGTGTCGGGCTCGATCGACAACCTCGTGACCAGCATCCACGAGATCGCCAAGAGTGCCCAAGACGCGGCCGGTGTGGCCCGCCGCGCAGTCGAGATGGCCGGCTCGACCTCCGTCACCATGGACGCCCTGGGCCGCTCCTCACGGGAGATCGGTGCGGTCGTCAAGGTGATCACTTCGATCGCCGAGCAGACGAACCTGCTGGCCTTGAACGCCACGATCGAGGCGGCGCGGGCCGGCGAGGCCGGCAAGGGGTTCGCGGTGGTGGCCAACGAAGTGAAGGAACTCGCCCGTGAGACGGCCAAGGCAACCGAGGACATCGGGGGGCGGATCGATTCGATGCAGCACGACACGGCTCGGGCTGTGGCGGCGATCGCCGAAATTGGCACGGTGATCAGCCGGATCGACGAGCTCCAGACGCGGATCGCCGCGGCGGTCGAGGAGCAGTCGGCCACCACCGGTGAGATCAGCCGCAACATCGCTGAGGCCACCACCGGCTCGGGCGAGATCGCCGAAAATATCGTGCAGGTGGCCCAGGCAGCTCAGAGCACGGCCGAGGGGGCCTCCAATACCCAGGTCTCCTCCCAGGAACTCTCCCGCATGGCCCAGGCGCTCCAGCGGCTGGTGGATGAGTATCGGAAGTGAGATGATGCCGCCGCGGAAGTCGGGGTTGAGTTGCGGCCAGGACCGGTGGCGAGGGAGTCGATCGTGCGGGCACTGGTGGTCGATGACTCGAAGCCGAGCCGAAGCATCGTCACGCGAGCGCTGCGGGAGCTGTCGTTCGAGTGCGCCGAGGCGGCCAACGGGGTCGAGGCGTTGGAGGCGATCGCCGCCTCCGCACCGCCCGATCTGGTGACTGTCAACTGGCACATGCCGGTGATGGACGGGTTGGAACTGATTCGGCGCCTGCGGGGCGACCCGGCCACGCGGAAGCTGCCGCTGGTGATGATCTCGACCGAGCACGACCGTGATCGGATCAGGGAAGCGCTCGCGGCCGGGGCCGACGACTATCTCGCCAAGCCGTTCACCCCCGAGGCACTGGCCTCCAAGCTCACGGCCCTGGGTGTGTGCGCCGCCGCCGGACCGCGGCGGGAGAGCCGCCCGATCCGGGTACTCATCTGTGACGACTCCCACACGATCCGGAGCGTCTTGACGGCCACGCTCGCCTCCGATCCAGGCGTGCGGATCGCTGGCACGGCGGTCAACGGCCAAGCCTGCCTCGACCTGCTCGCCGCCGGTGAGCTGCCGGATGTCGTGCTGCTCGACGTCGAGATGCCGGTGATGGACGGCCTGGCCGCGCTCAAGGAGATCCGCCGCCGCCATCCCCGGCTGCCGGTGGTGATGTTCTCGAGCCTCACCGAGCGGGGCTCGAAGGCGACCGTTGATGCGCTCGTGGCTGGGGCCAACGACTACGTCGCCAAGCCCGCTGGCCTCAATCCCGAGGAAGTAGCGGCCCGGATTCGTGGCGAGGTGCTCACCCGGATCAAGCAGGTGGTCAGCCGGGGTGTCACGGGGCGGCCCGGGGGGCCGCAGACCGCTGCGGCCGGAGCGACCGCCCGGCCGGCCATGCCGGGCAAACGGACGGCCATCGCCGGTGTCGTGATTGCCGTCTCGACGGGCGGGCCGGCGGCGCTCGCCGAGGTGCTGCCGGCGTTCGTGCCGCAGGCGCGGGTGCCGGTGCTGATCGTGCAGCACATGCCAGCGGCCTTCACTGGGCGACTGGCCGAGCGACTCTCGGCCATCTGCGGAAGGGGCGTCCGCGAGGCCTCCGACGGCCTGGCGGTGAGCCACGATGGCGTCTTCTTGGCTCCCGGCGGCCGGCACATGGAACTCGCCGGCACGGCGATCACCCCGCGCATCCGGCTCACCGACGCGCCACCGGAGAACTCCTGTCGGCCCTCGGCCGACGTCCTGTTTCGCTCCGCGGTGCGGCTCTGGGGCGGGGGCACGCTGGGCGTGGTGCTGACCGGCATGGGGCGCGACGGGTTGGCTGGCTCCCAGGCCGTGGTCGAGGCCGGCGGCCGAGTTGTCGTGCAGGACGAGTTTTCGAGCGTGGTCTGGGGGATGCCGGGCGAGGTTGTCAAGGCAGGGCTGGCCGACGTGGTCTTGCCACTGGGGCAGATTGGCGTGGAGATCGGGCTGCGACTCGAGAGGCGCACCGGCTGACGCCGGTGCGATGGGCACGCCATGCGGGTCGCCGAGCCGCAGTTTTCATTTCTGCGGGAACTGCTCCGCAAACGGACCGGCGTCGTGATCGACGACTCCAAGCAATACCTCGTCGTCGCCCGGATGCTGCCGATCGTGCGGCAGCGAAAGATTCCGAGCATCGAGACGCTCCTCGACCGTGTCCGCCAGGGTACGGATCCAGCGCTCGAGCGGGACGTCTTGAGCGCGATGATGACCCACGAGACCTCGTTTTTCCGTGACCAGAAGCCCTTCGAGGCTTTGAAGACGCTGGTCGCGGAGCTGGCGGTCAAGCGGGCCGCCGAGAAGCAGCTCGTATTTTGGTCGGCCGCTTCGTCGACCGGGCAGGAGGCCTTCAGCATCGCGATGCTCTTGAACGAGCAGTTCCGAGACCTGGTCGCCTCCTGGCGGATCCGGATCCTGGCGACCGACTACTCCGAGCTGGTCTTGGCCCAAGCCCGTGAGGGAACCTTCAGTGACCTGGAGGTCGCCCGCGGCCTCGCGCCGGCCATGAAGCAGAAATACTTCCGGCCCCTGCAGGGGCGGTGGAGCATCTCGCAGGAGTGCCGCCGACTGGTCGAGTTTCGGCAGCTTAACCTGATCGGCAACTGGCCGCCGCTGCCCCCCTGCGACGTCGTCTTCCTGCGGAATGTGATGCTCTATTTCGACGTGGCGACACGCAAGGCGCTGGTGCGGCGGGTGGCCCGCGTGATGCGGACCGACGGCAGCCTGTTTCTCGGGGGCGCCGAAACGATGATCGGCATCGACGACGGCTGGCAGCGGCAGACAGCCGCCGGCTCGAGCTTTTACCGGCCCAAGCGCTGAGGGTGGACAGAGGGTTCAGGCCGCGCGGGGAATGACTCGCGGTGCATGGTTCAACATATTTGACAGTCTGCCCCGCGCGGGCTGATACTCGCCTCCGCACGGTAGGCGGCTCCGTGCCGGTCGCTCCCCGACCCTCGCCCAGAGGGTTCCCACCAGGAAGCGTCCGCCCACCCTCGGCTTGGAGCCTTTCTCATGCCTGCCTATGCGCCCGATTCGGTGACGTTTCCCTCCGCCGCCCCGCACGGCTTCTTAATCGACATGGACGGCGTGGTCTACCGGGGCAGCGAGCTCATCCCCGGCGCCGATCGATTCGTGCGCGAGCTGCTGGACCTGGAACTGCCGTTCTTCTTCCTCACCAACAACAGCCAGCGGACCCGCCGAGACGTGGTGGCGAAACTGCGGCGGCTTGGCATCGAGGTCAGCGAGTCCCACATCTTCACCTGCGCGATGGCGACGGCGCGGTTTCTGGCTGCCCAGAAGCCGCGGGGCACCGCCTACGTCATCGGTGAAGGGGGCCTGCTGCACGCCCTGCATGAGAACGGCTATGCGATCGTCGATCACGACCCCGACTACGTGGTCGTCGGGGAGGGACGGGCCGTGACCTATGAGATGGTCGAGACAGCCGTGCGGATGGTTCTCCGCGGGGCGAGACTGATCGCCACCAACCTCGACCCCAACTGCCCGACCCCGGCCGGCCCCCGGCCCGGCTGCGGGGCGATCGTGGCGATGCTGGAGACGGCCACGGGGCGGCGGGCCTTCAGCGTGGGCAAGCCGAGCGCCGTGATGATGCGGGCGGCCCGCAAGGAACTGGGGATCGACGCCTCGCGGACCACGATCATCGGCGACACGATGGAGACCGACATCCTCGGCGGCGTGCAGCTCGGCTACCGGACGATCCTCGTGCTCTCCGGCGGCACCAGCCGGGCTGACCTGGACGCCTTCGCCTACCGGCCCGACCTGGTGGTCGAGTCGATCGCCGAACTCTCCGCGGCGGACTTGTCGGGCCTCGCCTCACGGGCCGGGGGCTGACGGCGAACGTCACCGCTCCGGCCCGGCTGTCACGCCGGGTGGCAGAAACGTGACCTCACGGTCGTTGGCGAGCTTGGGGCCGGGCGTGGACCGGCCACGGCTGACCTCGGTGGCCAGCCGCGCGATCAGGTCGGCGACGATCTCCGGATGGTCGGCCTCGAGATTCCTGGTTTCGGCGGGGTCGGCTTCGAGGTCGTAGAGTTGCACCGGTGGCAGGCCGCGCTTCTTCGCCTCAGGCTCTCGGGGCGCGCTCCAGCCACCACTGCCCCCGCACAGGCAGAGCTTCCAGCGCCCCTGGCGGATCGCGAACGAGCCATCGACCGAGTGGCTCACGAGCGTCTCCCGGCCCGTGGACTCGCCCCCGCAGAAGACCGGCCCGAGGCTCCGGCCGTCCTCGCCGCCCGGAAGCTCCGGCGGGTGGCGAACGGCGGCCACCTCCGCGAGCGTCGGAAACAGGTCGGTCAGGCAGGCGACCGCGTCGGTGGTGCGACCGCCGGCGATCACCGCCGGCCAGCGGACGACGAGCGGCACCCGGTGGCCGCCTTCGAAGATGTCGGCCTTGTGGCCGCGGAAGCCGGCGCTCGGGTCGTGGCCGTGCTGCCGCAAGAGGTCGAAGTTGGCCTCGGGAGAGCAGCCGTTGTCGCTCGTGAAGATCACCAGCGTGTGCTCGGCGACGCCGGCCTCGTCCAGTGCGGCGAGAATCTGGCCCACGTGGTGGTCCACCTGCATCACGAAGTCGGCGTAGGGGTTGAGGCCGCTGGCACCCTTGAACGGCGGCTCGGGCACGATCGGTGTGTGCGGGGCGGGGAGCGGCAGGTAGAGGAAGAAGGGCTTATCGGCGGCGGTGAACGCGGCCGCGTGCCGCTCGACGTGGGCTACGGCCCGGCGGGCGATCGTGGGCAGAATCTCGGGAATCCTGAAGTCGGCCGCGATCGGCCCCTCCCGGTACCAGCCGTAGGGATCCTGGTGTTTCGTGACGCCCTCCCGGCGGTCGGGCAGAGCGGTGGGCCGGCCATTCTCGACCCACACATACGGCGGCATGTCGAGCGAGCCCGAGAAGGCGAAGTACTCGGCGAAACCGTTGGCATCAGGGCCGCCGGTCACCGGGGCCGCGAAGTCGATCTCGCCGCCGGCACCTCGGCCCCAGTTCCAGCCCAGGTGCCACTTGCCGATCATGGCGGTGTGGTACCCCGCCGCCTTGAGCAGGTGGGCGAGGGTGGGCCGATCTACCGGAACCAGCGGCGGGCTCGTGCCCGAGAGCACGCCGCGGGCGAGCGTGCTGCGCCAGTTGGAGCGGCCGGTGAGCAGGCCGTAGCGGGTCGGGGTGCAAACAGAACTCGGTGTGTGGGCGTCGCGGAAGGTGAGCCCCTCGCGGGCCAGCCTGTCGAGGGCGGGCACGGCGATCTTGGAGGCGGGATTGGTCGCCTTGACGTCACCGAGGCCGAGGTCGTCGGCCAGGATCAGGATCACGTTGGGCCGCCGTGGTTCGGCGGCCATGGTCGCCGAGGCGACAAGCAGCAGGCAGCTGATGGCGGCGCCGCAGCGGCTCATGGATTCCACTCGATGCCCAAGATCGTGACGTCGTCGAGCGGGCCGGCCGGCCGGCACCATTCCTCGACCGCTGCCAGCAGGCTCGCCACGCTCGTCTCCAGGGACCCGCTGCGGCCGGCAGCGATGCAGGCTGCCATCTTGTCGTCACCGTAGGGCTCGTGGTCCTTGTCCATCGCCTCCGGCACGCCGTCGGAATACAGATAGATCCGGTCACCCGGCTGCAGCTGCAGCGACCGCTGCTCGTATTCCACCTCCGGTACGAAGGCGATCGGAAAGCCCTCGGCCCCGTGAAACTCGGGTGACCCGCCGCCGGCGGAAATCCGCACCAGCGCGGGGTGGCCGCCGGAGGCATAGTCGAGCCGACCGGTGGGCACGTGCAGGACTCCATAGAGCATCGTGAAATACAGCCCGGAGAACTCGTCGGCCTGGAACAGCCGGTTGAGCTGCGTGGCCACCTCGGCCGGACTGGCCACCACCAGGCGGCCGTCGGCGGCCTGCCGTACCAGAAGCGACGAGTCCGACACCTTTGGCGTGAGGAAGCGGCCCACCGTGACGGCCATCAGCGACGAGGGCACGCCATGGCCGCTGACATCGACCACGAACAGCCCGACCCGCTCCTCATCGAGCGGGAAGATATTGAGAAAGTCGCCGGCCAGGCTGTGGCAGGGAACATAGCGCCAGGCGATGTCGAGCGTCGGCAGGGCCACGTCGGCGGCTGGCAGCAGCGAGCGCTGCACCTTGGCGGCAGCTTCCAGGTCGCGGACCATCTGGGCGTTGATTCGCGAGATCTCGGAGTTGAGCGTGAGCAGCTCCGCGTTGGTCTGTTGCAGGCTGTCGCGAGCCACCGAGAGCTCCTGGTTGGCGACCACCAGCTCTTGGTTCTTGGAGACGGCGTTCTCGAAGGTCGAGACCAGCAGGTTGAGCACTTGCTGCCGCCCTGCCTTGACTTGGAATGTCTGCCCGGCCAGCGAGACCGCGAGCGTGGCGGCAGTGGCCTCGTCCTCGCTGTCAAGCGGCGTGGCCAAGAGCGCCTGCATCCGTCCGAGCAGGTAGTCGGGCTCGTACGGCTTGGTGACGTAGTTGTCGGCCCCCGCATCAAGGCCGCGGATGATGTCGATCGGGTCCGAGAGCGTCGAGAGCAGGATGAAAGGCACGGTCCGCAGGGCGGGGTCGGTCTTGACCGCCTTGCAGAACTCGTAGCCGGTCGCGACCGGCATCTCGATGTCGGAGATGATGATGTCGGGGCGGCGATCCTGAGCCATCTTCAGGGCAAGCGACCCGTTCTCGGCCCAGCGGACCGCGTGGCCGGCGTCGACAAGCCGCTTCTGCAGGATCTTGCCCTGCATCTTGCTGTCCTCCGCGATCAGGACATCCACGCCGCGGGTCGCCGCCGAGGAGGTCGCGTCAGCCACGTCCTTGCCCCACGTCAGGTGAAGGTGGCCAGGGCGGTAGGGGCATCCTTGTGGATGCTGAACAGCTTGTCGAGGTTGGTCAACTTGAAGACCTGGAAGATCTCGGGCCGAATACCGCACATCTTGAGCCGCCCCTGGCCCGCGGAGATCTTGCGATGCAGTTGGCCGAGGAGCCCCAGCATGGCGCTCGACATGAACTCGACGTTCGCGAAATCGAGGAGCACGTCCGGGCCGGAGGCCTTGCCGAGCAGTTGGGCCATCTCGGTCCGGATCTCGTCGAGCATCGTGTCGTCGAGGATCTTCTTGTCCTTGAAGAGCACCATGAAGATGTCGCCCTTCTTGCCGGTCTGGATTCTCCGAAACTGATCCATGGCTTCTCCCGCAGGGGCTGGACAACGGCCGGGTCAACGCCCGCCCGGCGCAGACCGTCAAATGATCTCAAGATCGTACCGGTTACCCGGTAGCGTCGCCAGCAGGCGGCCCCGCTCGGCCCGCAGACTGTCACCTAGCCCCGGGGCCGGGAGGCTGTCACACGCACCGGTCCGCGCAGGGCTGTCGCGGCGCCGCCGGCGAGCAATCCGCTCCCGATAAAACGCAGGCCCCGGTTGTCGCCCCCCGGCCCCTCCGCGGCCAGGAGCGAGTCGATCCGGCCGTCGCCGTCGATGTCGATGCCGGCCGCGAACACAGCCCCCTGGGAGCGAGACAACGCGGCGAACGCGCGATGCCTGGCGAGCAGGGTGGGCGGGGCGGCTGTGGGGCGGCCAGACCAGACCTCGATCAGCGAGCCGCCACGCCGGCCTGCCGAGACAAGGATGTCATCCACCGGATCGTCGTCGTAGCGGCCCGCGGCTAATGCCAGGCCTCCCCGCAGCGTGGGTACAAGCGGTCGCAGTCTTCGGACGACTGCGGGAGCAGCGGAGACGTCGTAAATGATGACCAGTGGCGCCATGCCGGCACCGCTGCCGACCACGATCTCCATCCGACCATCGCGGCGTCCGGCATCGACCAAGACGCCGCCGGAGAACGTGCCGATGTCGGCGGTCGCCACCGTCGCGCCACCGAGCACGGTGCGCGGGAAGGCCTGGAACGCGCGAACGGGCTGGTTCGCGACCGGGTCGGCAGCCGTGGGGGTGATGGCGAACACCCGGACGTCGCCCGGGCCGCGAGACGCGGTGGTGATCAGATCGAGGAGCCCGTTACCGGTCACGTCGCCGACGGCGATCTCAACGCCGCCGCGGTAGGTGCGGCCGAAGGGTAGCGTCCGGTAGGCGAGAAGTTCGGTGCCGTCCTGACGGAAGACGCGGACCTCGCCCGGGCGGCCCGGCCCCGGAGCCGTGACGACGTCGTCGATCCCATCACCATCCACGTCACCAACAGCCGCGCGAACCCCGCCGGGAAACCCGGGTTCGTACGCCAGAAACCGAGCGCGGACCGCGCCCGAGGCCTGGTCGATGATCGTCACCCAGGGTTGCCCACGGGTGGCGATCTCCGCGGTCGTGACGATGATCCCGGGACGCGTGGGCGGTGGCT
>Ga0247837_1008182_pt1 | contig 13307 bp, 16 predicted proteins | sample LaCtaG_2_FD_187115 | JGI IMG/M metagenome (GOLD analysis project Ga0247837, IMG submission 187115) | Freshwater microbial communities from meromictic Lake La Cruz, Castile-La Mancha, Spain - LaCruzMarch2015_14.5m | ecosystem: Environmental > Aquatic > Freshwater > Lake | place: Spain: Castile-La...
CTGCAGACCCAAGTGCTGAGCGACGCGAGTATGCTAAGAAATTATACAAGTTAATTGCACCAGAAGGCGACAGCGAACTGGCCTTGTTTAGTCAGTTTGCTGCAGGTGAGCTCACAGCAGAACAACTTAAAAAACGTTGGGCAGAAAAGACCATCGGTACAGAAAAGAAAATGAATCAACGTTGGAAACTGTATAAAATGGTTGATGATGTATGGACTCCAGTGCCAGGCGGTGAGTGGAATGGCTACCCCGAAAGTGAAGTTAAAAATGCTGTATGGGGCAAGTATGGTCGCGAAGCCCTGGACACCGGCGAGTATCAATTGGTTAACATGGGCGAACAATCGTGGGAAGTTTACGATGTCAACACTGGCAAAACACTGGAAATAGTTAAAGGTAAGAGCAAAGGCGAAGTAGCTGATCAAGTGTATGACAAGTATGTGGATCAAGGTATCGGCTTTCAGATCCGTCCTTATGTAGATCCTAATACACTTACACCACGTGCTAAGTTAGCCAAGCGTATTACAGAACCTAAGAAGCCCGAAGCACAAAAACCTGCACAAGAAACTAACGAGCGTGGCGTTCCTTATTGGGAAGTATACGAAATTGAAACCGAACATGTGGTCCATACATTCCTGGCTGATACTGCTGCCGACGCAACAGTAGATGGCGCAAATTGGTTAACCGGTGTCGGTGCCGAACAACCCGATCTATTTGCGGTGAGACCTAAGATAAAAAACGCACAAGTCAAAGATATTGCTCCTGATGTTGCTCAGAACTTTGGAGACGATCCAATGGCCGCCTACGAGAGGAACAGTGATCGCATTGATGCTATCAGAGCCGGACAAAATGCTACAGACAGAGTAGGTTCCTGGAGCATATACGATGTTACCCTAGGGCGTGAAATTAGTAGAATGACAGATGTTCCGTGGCAAGAAGCCAGTGATCGTGCCGACATGCTCGAACGCATTACCGGACATAATATGTCGGTCAGAGGGTTATCAGCATGAGAGCTAACGAATTTATAAACGAAAGTTTACGCACAGAGAATCCTTGTTGGAAGGGGTATCATCCTGTGGGCACTAAAAAGAAAGCAGGTAAGACTGTGCCTAACTGTGTGCCTGTAGAAGAAGATTGGCAAAAGACCAATAAGCAAGACAAGACTGACGGCATGAGTAAGAAAGCTGTTAGTGCATATCGTCGTGAAAATCCAGGTAGCAAGTTAAAGACAGCGGTTACTACTAAGCCAAGTAAACTTAAAGCCGGCAGTAAAGATGCTAAACGTCGTAAGAGCTTTTGTGCTCGTATGTCAGGTAACAAAGGTCCTATGAAGGATGAAAAGGGTCGTCCTACTCCTAAAGCCAAGGCACTAAGCCGTTGGAACTGCGAATGAGAGCTAAAGAATTTGTTGCTGAGCTCAACTATCCCGATGAACTTAACGTAAGTGATGCACTACAGCAATACTTTACCCGTCGCGGCTATCAAGTGGCCGGCGAAGGGCGTGATCAAATAGCCTTTGAAAGCCCGCGTGGTACTGTGGTCAAAGTATTGGGCATTGGTGAACAAGAGCGTGAAGAAGTTGTCAAACGTTATGTCAAGTTCTTTGTTAAAAATCAAAATAATCCTTACTATCCACGCATATACAACACTGGTAATTTTACTGTGGGCAATGAAACATATTTTGTCTATGAGCAGGAATACTTAAATTATGTATCCAATGAAGAAGAGGTTTTAGAGTATATCGAGGATTTGATGAGTGCCTTACCGCGTGGGGAACAAGCACTACAAGCATTCTACCAAAATCGCAACCGCCCCCAATCATTAGCACCCGAAGAAGTTGCTGGATTAGTTAAAGCAACACACGATCTTGAACAGTCAATAGGCGGAGCCGCCCCACTTGATTTAAGTATGATTGAAAATATACGCCGTCGTAAAGATGGACATTTAGTTATTATGGATCCTTACAGTTTATGAGAGCTAAAGAATTCCTTACCGATCAAATAATCAAAGATTCTCAAGCAGTGCTCGAAGATATCAATGGAAATATAAATTATTGTCATTACATTGAATTAATAGATTCTGAATTATCGGAATCATCATTATTTGAACAATTATCCTCCGACGATGTTGACTATATTAAAAGTTTAAAATCATATTCGGCTATTCCTAAAATTGGTGAGTACTATGCTCCTGTAATGGCATTTTTGTTGCCCAATGATTTAAAGTTTTTTGGAGACAAACAGCCATTACAACTTACACGCATACGCAACGACTCCGGAGTTGAAGTATACGACTTTATTGACGATTCTGGCAAGGTTAAAACTTACCCAGACACAAGATTAACTGAAAAATCATATGCTGAGCTATTTTTGTTCAACAATGCTCAAATGTACTTGAAATTTAAACTTGCAATTACTCTAAAATTTAAAGATGTTAAACTACCTAATATCAAATTTGATCCTGCATTGTTTGAAATAAGCGACGCACTCCGCCAAAATTATCTGCATCGTGCTGGTAAACACGTTGATCGTCGTATGGAACGCATGGCCGCTGTTAGAGATAGACTTAACAAAGGTTATGAAATTTATCACGCTGATAGTCCTACTAAGATTGTCGATCGCTTTGAAGCCAATACTCCGGCTCTGGCAAAACAGTATTACGACAATTATATTGCTAATTACGAGTCTGATGTAGACTACGATTTAAGATTGCGTCGTAGTACTGGTATTATGGAAAATCTGAATGAATTAGTTGAGCCATTGCCTGCACTGATTAATAAAACAGCAGATGTTGATGGCATTCTAGTTAGCATTAACACTAACAACGCAAATGCAAGTGTTTACGCATCATCAAACGGTCGACGCCTTGGCTATGCAGAGTTTGATCGTGATGACAACGTATTAGTTCCCTATGATCTAGCAGTGGACGACAAGTATCGCGGACAAGGTATTGCCGCTGTCATGTATGACTATGTAAAGAGATTAGGGTTTAAAATAAAAGCGAGCGCAGACCAAACCGACGCTGGTAAACAGTTTTGGAAAAAGAACCGTGGACAAAAGCGTGTATGGGAAAGCACTATTACCCAAGACGCATCTCCAGCACAGGCCTGGATAGATAAAGTTTATGCTCAATACCCAGACTGGCCATATGGTCAAGCAGACAAGGTCATGGTATGGGGCGAAGGAGAAGAACAACAATTTGCCGCATTTAAACTTAGGCCAGGCCCTGCTCCTGACACCGTGGAAATAGACTGGATAATGGCCGGACCAGAGCAACGCAAAGGTGTTGGAAGTCGTGCTATAAAAGAACTACAGCGCCAAGCACAAGCGGCGGGTATCCGTTTAACATTATATCCCTGGGCCAAAGGGCAAATAAGTCAAGCATCCTTGACAAAGTTATACAAGCGTCACGGGTTTAAGCCAGTTGCCAAAGGTGCTAAACCAATGGTGTGGGAACCGGTTAATGAAATAGCTAAGATTCCACAAGGTGACTTTGGTGATGCGGATACCCTAACTGCTCCCGAGTATGACATAGAGAAAAAAGAATTGCCTGGTGGCGCAGGGTTTACCTATGCTGTTAATAAAACCGGAACTGGTGATTTAGAAATTATGATTTTTGATGGCAACAAATTGGCCGCAGAACTTGATTTATTTGAAACTCAAGATGTGACCAACGCTTGGAGAGTTAGTACTGTAGCTGTTAATCCCCAATATCGTGGTCGCGGTTTAGGCAAAGCATTATATGGCGTTGCATTAAGCATATTACGACTTACTTTAGAAGCCGGTGACACACAAACTAAACATGGACAACACATGTGGTTAATGTTAAACAGCATACCCGGAGTGGAAGTTATGGGTTACAATATGGAACCCACTGATAAGTATCAAGCTCGTAAGGGTGACAAGATTATAGCACAAGATAAAACCTGGACACGATATACATTTCCTGTAAAACCAGGAACACATAGTATGCGTAGTGGGCGGCATGGTACTGGTATGTATACCAGCATGGCAAGTATGATAGCTAAATGGACAGGACAATGAGATTCCAAGAAATAATCGAAGCTGTAGGCACCAACCCGGGTACAAATTACAAACTGTGGACAGCCCCAGTTAAAATTAATCAACCCAATTATGTAGGCTATATTGATGTTACTGTTACAGCCGCTAGTATGCAACAGGCCCGTGCATTAATGAGAGCTCAATACGGTGTGCAGGATTGGCACATAGGTAGCACCAAAGAATTAAAATGAGAGCCGAAGAATTACGTAGTATCCCTGCTGAGGATGTCTTGGCTTATGTTCGTAGCATACATGATGATTTCCACATTCCTGACACTATACTAGTACATCCACGTTGGCGCAAAACTCGTGTGCCACTAAACCGACTACACATTCCAGATCCAGAATCTGGCGAAGACCTAGATGATCCTTATAATCGTGTGCAAATGATCGACATGGATCATGTGGCAGATATAGGTCGTAACGACATAGAACGTCGTCCTATTGTAGTAGACACAGATGGCCATATTATCGATGGTAATCACCGTGCATTAGCCGCCAGACTCGGCGGTTTGTTTGACATTCCAGCATACATACCCGCCTAATAAAATTCCACTAAATACAGCATGAATCGTAAATTTGTGCGTGTATTAGCCGACGTTAACTGCGAGTGGGAAGGCTTAAATCCTATCTACCGCGTGTACGTCAATGACGAACTGTTTGCTGAACGTACCTGGTTATGGCCTGATTGTCATCTCGAAGAAATGCTACAGATCGAAGCAGAACCTGGAGAATATCAAATACGCTGGGAATTAGTACCGCCACATTTGGCCAAGTTAGCGGTTAGAAATGTCAGAGTGGACTACGGTGACGGTTCTGTATCGGGCAACAAATTATTAAGGATTAGAGCATGAGATTGCATGAATTTGTTAATTTAAAAGAAGATGGCGGCGCCAGTGCTGGAAGCACTTGCAGCGGTAGTATAGCCCCTGTGGTCACTGCCATAGGTGGTGTGATTTCCAGAAATGGCGGTCAATTCTTTAGTGGCGCTAAATACAGCAACGACGATGCCTGTCCTAACACACCGGCTGAGTACAAAAAATATAAACGGAAAAAATAATGTTAGCTGATTTATTAAAAACGTTGCTTGCAACTAACTATGCTTTTGTAATCAAGGCTCAATTTTTTCATTGGTCGGTAGAAGGCAACGACTTCTATCAACTACACAAGTTTTTTCAAAAAATTTATGAAGATGCGTATTCAGCTGTAGATACTATTGCCGAAGAGATCCGCACCTTAGATGAGTATGCTCCTGGAAGTTTTGAGCGTTTTGCTGAACTTACAAGAATACAAGGACAAACAAAAGTTCCACGTTCCAGGCTCATGATTGAAGAATTATTAGCCGATAGTCAAATCATGATTGATTTGCTTAATCAAGTATTTGCAGTTGCTAATGAAGAAAACAAACAAGATATTGCTAATTTTATGGCAGAACGCCTAGCCGCACAAAATAAATTTGCATGGCAATTACGAAGTTTCTTAAAAGACGCCAGGGCATAAACTGTGGCACAAGACCATAACGACATTTACACCATTGTAGAACGTCTTCGTGTGTTAGAGGAAGGCCTTGACAAGGATCAAAAAAGTGTCAATCAACTTGGCGCCACATTTAAACCTAAAATCGTGTCAGTACTTACAGCTAAAACAGATCCTAAGAATCCCCTGGCAGGCAAGATGGTCGGCGCAGACGAAAGCCAAGAATTAGGCGAAGAAGCCAGTGTAGATGTATTGGAAAAAGTTAAACAATCGTTTGCTGACTACTTAAAAAATGTCGCCGATGAAATCAAACAAGATACTGATCTCAAAGACAAGAAGCGTGATGACAGTGATATCAAGCAAAAAGACCGGCGAGATAGAGATCTCATTGCCAAAGTAGCCCAAGAGGATACTGAACTTGGCGCAGCACTAAGTGGTGAGATCCCGGCAGCTCAGCCAGCAGGCGAACCCGGGGTAAGCGTAAAAGAATCAGGTCCAGTGAAAACTGTTACTAACGAATGTGGCCTGTGGGAAATGCACGGTGACGAACATACGGGCTTTGAAATTCGCCACGGTAATCGTCGGTTACCCACACGTTTTAAAAATTTAGAAGAGGCCGAGTTGGCCTTAGAGATGTTCAATGCTCGTCAGCGCAAGCACAACGAAGCACAAGATTACATAGACGAAGCTTAAGGAAAATAAAATGTTTGCATTAGACCTATTCAACAACGACCACGAACGCCGCTTAAATGAAGGTGCTGTAGATAATTTAGAACAACGTCGTATTGACGACTTGGCCATGAAAATGGATGACTTAGTTGCTCGTGCTCGAACTGCTACAACTCCTGAAGTTAAGGCGGCATTGATTAAAGAATTCCAAAAGTGCAAAGCCGAGCGTGATAGTTATTATCATGTTAAGGACGAAGGCATGTTTAGTCCGTTAGGTGAAGAGACTCATGAATTTAAAGGTGCACATGGCAAACTTGATGTAGAACGCACTCCAGGAAAAACTGTTGTTCGACGCAAAGAGTACCCAGGTGCAGATGATACTAGAACTGACAAATTTCCAAATAGTCGTTTAAGAGGAAAAGGATCTACTTCACAAGGGTCATCGGGGTCATCATCATTAAACACAACACCAAGTGGCGCTTATCGTAAGATGCCTCGCTTAGATCACGATGCCAATGATATATCCAACTACGAAGTTGATGAAGCTGGCATTCCTGGCAACGTGCCAGCAGACAAGATTCCCGGTAAAGAAGATTTATTAAAAGGTCGGGGCCGTAGCTACTACGAAGACCAACAAAAAAATGCTGAAGTAACAGATCCAGCACAGGATCGTTTATTAACAAAAGCCCGTAGAGAATATCCAAAAGCTCGTACAGATGCTGAAGCATTGGCTATGAAAATTCTCGGCAAAGAACAAGACGATGTTGATCGTTTAGATCGAGTCAACGATCGTGAAGATCGTATGATTGATCGTTTGTCTAATCTTGAACAAAATTTGCAACATCAAATTGATCAATTAAAAACATCCGCAGAACTAGATGAAGGTCGTATGGGCGAAATAGATGCCATGCGTCAAGACTTAGAACGCATGAATGATCGCCAATTCTACACAGCATACGGTATAAGCAAAGCGGCTTTCCAACAAAAGTATCGTGCTTTATTAAAACCTGCGCTGGATGAACACGGTGGCGGCATTGGCCCAAAGCAACACTGGCAAGATCTCATGCAAGAGAATAAACTAGCAGTGGGTGATCCTATTGTAGTCACCGGCCCTAACGAGTTTGAAGGCAAGACTGGCGAGATCGACGAATTTGCACCAAGTGGTACATTTGTCATTGTCAACTTGTACAATCACGGCAAACACAGTATGCACCTGAGTGATATTGCATATAACGAATACGCTGACCAAGAACAAGACGAAGAAGATGACTGGTATGATGACCAAGAAGATACTATGGAAGGTTTTCAAGACTTCAACAAGGTAGAGCCATATGCTGTTTGTTTGGCCGGCAAGCCTGTTAAGAAGTTTGACTACTATGAACAAGCTCGCAAGTTCCACGACAACTGGAAACAGAAGTTATACCGCGAAGGCAACAAAGAGAAGGCAGATAAGATTACCCTGATGCCGTTGAATCTTGATGAGGCTATGAATGTTAATGACTTATTAAGTAAGGCCACTAAAGATGCAAACAAAGATTTTAAAAAAGCTAAATCAGGTAAGTTAAAAGCTAGTGGTGACTTTACAAAAGGAGATCACTGGCAGGGTGCTAAGCCGGGCGACTACGGTTACACCGGTTATCAAGGCCATGGTATGCCAAAAGATAATCCTAAAAAGAAAAAAGGTGTGGCGGAGGGCATTGATCACCCGTATGATCGCGGCTTAGAAGATGGATTGGCTGGTAAAGAATACAACGATAGTATGTACTCAAGCTACGAAGATAAAGAAAGTTATCGTCGTGGTCGTATCGTGGCTAAACAACAAGCTAAGAAAGGCTTGGCGGAACAAACAACCGCGGGCGAGGCTCAAGTCTTTGAGCGAGACTATTAATGGGTTTTGTGTTGAAAAAATGCTAAATAATATACCATGAAAACACTACGCGAAATGATGGATTTGATTGAATCTGCTCAGCCGGTAGATCTACGATCTCGTGCGGCAGAATTGGCCATACAAATACTCAAAAATGCCGATATGGACGATGACAGCGAACAAGGATACATTCGAGTTGATCCCAATGCCCTGTTTCAGTTTCATGTGCTCATGAACACAGCCAAAAAACAAGGTGTGGCGGAAAGCGAAAACAATGATACTGCAATAAGTTTGTCCAAGTTAGGTAAATTTCATCCTGGCGCAGACTCACTGGCCGAGTTTGTTCCTGAAAGAGCAACTGCACAATATGCCTTGCATCCAGACAAATGGGAATCAACTTTTTACAGTTTGACCAACAAAGATTCTGACAAATTAAAATACTACGGTCCAAAAAAGATTTCAATTCCCCCGGGAACTTTAGTAGGCGACATGGCCATTGCCAACAAGTTTTACAGAGCCAAAACACCCGAAGAAAAACAACAGTATGCCGAATTGTATAAAGCATCACTACAGCCGTATCCAGTGGATGTTAGTGCGTATCGCATGCCTGAATTATTGATTCCTCGGCAAGGTGTGGCGGAGGGCTTTGGCAAATTAACCCCGCAACAAAAAGCACACGAATATAATTTAGATTCAGCACAAAGAGAAATGGATCGTCGACATGCAGAAGGTGAAGATATGACTGGTGCTAAGATTGATAAAAAAACATATAAAATTGTTAAACCTAAACAGCAAGGTGTGGCGGAAGGTCATGCAGACCAACAACGCAAAATCTTTAAGAAGAATGGTGAGCCAGTGGGTGAAGTTGGTATTGATAGAGAGTCAAGTCCCGGTAATGGTCAGTGGTATATGAAACATTATGCCAGTGATAAAGATTTGGCTGGGTATGATTCATATGAAGAAGCATTAGCAGAATTAAAGCATTGTATGAAGCAAGGTGTAGCGGAAGCTGAAACAGATTACTCCAAGCGTCGCCAGCGTGAGCGTGATATTGATGCAGGTAAACCTGTAGCTAAACAACGTCCGAGCAAGATGACTGACTATCAGAAGCGTCGTGCTCAGCAAAAGAAAGAAATGGAACTTGGTGAAAGTAATGATGACAGTGGCGTTGAGCAAGCTATTATCCGTCGTATCATGGTTGCACACAAAGACTTATTGTTGAAATTTGGTCCAGCTAAAATTATGCAGGCCGCAGAAGAAGTTGCTTACAATGTCGGCGATGTTGACGAGATTGGCACCAGTGATGTTAGTGCTTATGTTGCTCAAGTTCGACAGATACTTGGTGCCTAATGAGAGCTGAAGAGTTCCTGCCTGATATTACCCTGGGCAAACTAGAAAAAACTGGACAAGTGGTTCAGTTGATCAAACATGCAGACCAGGTAGGGTTTAGCGATGAATCAGGATGGCTGCTGATCAATATAGAACCTGGTAAGAAATCCGGACCCAGCGGATTAGTAAAATGGATTCCAGATTCAACACGTTTTACCTGGGTTAAAAAATATCGCGGCAATGAACAACTAGACGAACTTAGCTTTTTGGGTTCACCGTGTACCAAAGACTGCTCAGGACACCGTGCAGGCTACGACTGGAGCAAAGCTCGTGGCGATGTTGACGAGATTGGCACCAGTGATGTTAGTATCTGGGTCAGAGAAGTAGCACAAATACTTGGTGCCTAATGCGAGCATCAGACTTTGAAATACGCAATCACGATAAGTTAGACGAAATTCTAACTCGTCTGTGCGAGCTGGTTATTCGAGGTCAGCAAAAAAATCAAGATCTTGGCATGGTTGCTGCCGCCGTACTTGATCCTATGAATAATTGTGTAGTAGGTATAAACTATCCTACTCGAGATAGTCGTCGTGTTCATGCTGAACGTGCCGCTATAGATAGTTATACTGCTAGATTTGGGCCAGTTCCGCCTGGTAGTATAATCGTTACAACCCTAAGTCCTTGCTGTCATCCAATGGAAGAACGTGCCGGAGATAACTGCCAAGAGTTAATTGAACTACACGGTATACATAAAGTCTATTGTGGATATAAAGATCCTACACAAGAACCTTCAAGAAAAACATTCCATACACAATTCACTCGTAATCCAAAAATACAAGCACTATGCCGAGCATTTGCTGACACATTCCTTAAAGATGATCTCACTGAACTCAGCTTCTTAGGCAGTCCTTGTACCAAAGACTGTTCAGGTCATCGCGCTGGCTATGCCTGGAGTCAAAGCAAAGGCGGCCGTGTTGCCCAAAGTCCATTTAGCCCCAGCTTCAATAATGGTAGCCAACTACATGTGGATGGTAAGTAAGCATATGAACAACTACCCAGTGTACCCAGAACAAAACGGTGAAGAGGACGGGCCAGTCCTTCCTTACGCACCGGTATAGAATACCCTTAGGACAATTTTAACATTAAAGATAAATAAAAGTATGATTACTTACTATCTATATGTTAAAACTCATACCGTCACTGGTCTAAAATACTTAGGTCAGACTCGATGTAAAGATCCGCATGCATACCCCGGATCTGGCGACCACTGGACAAATCATCTTAAAAAACACGGGAAATTTTACACAACTGAAATTGTTAAAGAGTGTGCAAGTAACAGCGAAGTTGCACATTGGGGGAAGCATTATAGTAGTTTATGGGATGTGGTTGCTAGTAAGGAATGGGCAAATTTAATTCCGGAAGTTGGTGGTGGGTGGAATTTAGCAGGCGATTCGAATCCACAAAAAAGAAAAGCCGTCCGAGACAAAACTTCTGCTGGAATGAAAAAATATTTACAAGAGAATCCAGATAGAGTGGAAAAATTTACAGCATGGAGGAATACATTTTGGACTCCAGAAAAAATTAAAGAATTAAATCACGGCGGAAGAGGCACTGTTAGTGTAACTGATAAATGTGGTAACAGTCTTAGAATACCTAGCAATCAATATGCATTAGTTGATAAATCACAGCCCATGTCCCATTGGGAGTTTGTTCCAGTTTCGTCAAAAGAATCAAAGAAAAGAAGAAATTCACCTTAGGACCGGTACTAGTTACCAAACAGTGAATGGGCGGCTGCTGCCCGTAGAAAGCGATTCGCTACCGTGGACTACTAAGTGAGCTTTACCTAAATGGTCTTGCTTTTTGTCACAGTTGCCTGTATAATTACTAGACTAACACACAGGAGAATCACATGACATCAAGAGTATTCACAGCCGACCAAACCAAAAAACTTACTCAGATCATAAATGAGGGGATGCAGGTCACCATGGAGATCGAAACTCTTTCCGGTGGCCTCAATGATACTATTAAAGCCGTTGCTGAAGAATTAGAAATCAAACCCAACATTCTCAAGAAAGCTATTAAGCTCGCACACAAATCTGAATTTGGACGTGAGCAACAGGATCACGAACTGCTCGAACAAATTTTAGTCACAGTCGGCAAAACACTATAAGTAGTAATACGAATCGCTCACATTACGAGCATGAATCAAGGTCAGTGGGCCATAAGCCACAAGGAGAAGAATTTGAGTTATAGAAAAATTTGGGAGTCTTACAACGGCCCTATTCCAAAAGAAAAGGATGGACGTCGATATGAAATACATCATATCGACGGTGATCGAACTAATAACAACATTAACAATCTTGTAGCTCTTACAATCCAACAACATTATGATATCCATAAAGCACAAGGAGACTTGGCTGCTTGTTTAAAAATTGGAGCTAAGATGAAAATGTCGCCAGCAGAATTATCTGCTATAGCAACAGCTAATAACCTTCAAATGGTTAAAAACGGAACCCATCCTTTTGTTGGCGGCGCGGTGCAAAAAAAATCTTCAAATAGACGAGTAGCCGACGGAAGTCATAATTTCTTAGATGGCACTATTTCAAAAGCTGTTCAACAACAGCGACTTAAAGATGGCACTCATAATTTTTTAGATAGCAAAGCCGCCAGAACACGAAATATTTGTAGAGTAAAAAATGGAAGCCATCATTTATTAGGCGGTAAAGTGCAACAAAAACAACTGCTTGATGGCTCTCATTCTTCATGTAAAGAATGGACCTGCCCTCACTGCTCTATAGCAGGTAAAGGATCTACTAATGCCAAGAGATGGCATTTTGATAACTGCAAGGAAAATCCCAATGTCGTATATTGATGCGTTGTTTGACAGAGAGCACGATCGCATCCATGTAGTCGAACGCAGAGACGGTCGTCGATGCTATCAAGAATATCCTGCGAATTTTGTATTTTATTACGAAGATCAGCGAGGTAAATTTCAAAGTATTTTTAATACTCCGGTCAGCAGATTCAGCTCACGCAACAACAAAGAGTTTCGCAAGGAACTTAGAATACAATCGGGCAAGAAACTGTTTGAATCGGATATCAATCCGTTATTCCGTTGCCTTGAAGAAAACTACAAAGGGCAAGATGGTCCTCGACTTAATGTAGCGTTTTTCGACATTGAGGTGGACTTTGATCCCGAGCGTGGTTTTAGTCGTCCGGAAGATCCATTTAATGCTATCACTGCTATTAGTGTTTACTTACAATGGCTAGAGCAAATGGTCACCTTGGTTGTTCCTCCTAAACACATGAGTCGAGAAACAGCCCAAGAAATTGCCGCTGAATTTGAAAATTGCATTGTGTTTGACTCCGAAGGGGAGTTGCTAAAAACATTTCTAGACTTACTCGAAGATGCCGATGTGCTAACAGGATGGAACAGTGAAGGCTATGATATTCCATATACTGTTAATCGTGTTACTCGTATCTTAAGTAAAGATGATACTCGCAGATTCTGTTTATGGAACCAATATCCCAAGCCCAGAGAATTTGAACGATTCGGCGCAACTAGTCACACCTATGATTTAATCGGTCGTGTACACATGGATTATATGCAACTGTATCGCAAGTACACATACGAAGAACGTCATAGTTATAGTTTGGATGCCATTGCTGAATACGAACTAGGCGAAACTAAAACAGTATTCGAAGGTACCCTGGATCAACTGTACAATCAAAACTTCAAAACATTTATTGAGTACAACCGTCAAGACACCATGATTGTTGCCAAGTTAGATAAGAAGTTAAAGTTTTTGGATCTAGCAAATACACTGGCGCATGAAAATACTGTATTACTACAAACCACAATGGGTGCTGTGGCTGTAACCGAGCAGGCCATTATCAACGAAGCCCACG
>Ga0247837_1008186_pt1 | contig 13300 bp, 9 predicted proteins | sample LaCtaG_2_FD_187115 | JGI IMG/M metagenome (GOLD analysis project Ga0247837, IMG submission 187115) | Freshwater microbial communities from meromictic Lake La Cruz, Castile-La Mancha, Spain - LaCruzMarch2015_14.5m | ecosystem: Environmental > Aquatic > Freshwater > Lake | place: Spain: Castile-La...
GGCTTATGATGTCTGAAGAAAAACACAGTTTTCAGCTCTTAATTCCGTCTTTGCACCGAAAATTAAGAATATCTATTCATAAAGAGTATTGCCATCTGGAAACATGTAAGCGTTTTACCCCCTCCCTGGAAAGAGTTCTCCTCCAGCTGTTATCACCTGCACCCAAGGCCTACTTCACCTTTTGGTATTGACACAGGTGGTTGATGGGACAGACTATGTCGCATACTGAAACTACAGACCTGACATACAGACATCGATTCTAGTAAATACCCAAACACCCTACTGCTTTCTGACACAGTCTATACGCCTGACGAATACAGGGAGCCACCATTCACATACTCCCTATAGGCAGCTGTGCATTATATTAGAACTAGGAACTACGCTTTGGCTTGGGCGCGGAGGTCAATAGGACAGTGGCAGCCAGCATTGGCATTACGTCTTGTGGGAGAATGGTAGGAAACAGTGCTTCTCTGGGGGAAATACTGCCTAGAAAGTACCGAAGGGAGGGCCCGAAGGCTGATACCTTCATCAAACCGATGCGAGAGTCTTTGTGAGGGGAAACACACTGCATTTCGCTGTTCATGCACTCTTGAGCCGATACAAATAAGTGAAATCCGCCCGTAGTCGCTTTGCCGTGCAGTACTATTCCCTGGGTCACAGGCTTTCCTAGCACCAACTCCACTCCTGAAGCGTCGTAATACTTTCCATTCACTTTCACTACCTTCAAAAAGTACATTGTGGGCTTTCTCCGCTCAGCTGAAAGCGCAACTCCATCAGTCGTATAAGCCCTCTTAATGCTCCTCTCTGCAGGCCAGACGCCTCCTTTCCTCTTTGTAGGAGTGACAGAAGACCCCGCTGTCGACGCGACTTCAAATGACGGCTCTTCCGCAAGCCCAAGCAGCGGCCACAAGTCCGGCTTTCTCTCCGCTATGGAAAAGGAGAAGTTCTCACTGTGGTCCGAGGCATCACAGAGAGGGATACGAGGGTCAGCTTGAGTGGCTATACTCACTGCAGACGGGCTGGCGTTAGAGCCCAAGCAGGCTAAACGAGTGGTGACTCGTGAGCGGGGAGAGGGAGGGGACAGCGCCAGACTGGCAGAGGCGGAGAACTCAGATAAGTTCTGAGTGAGTATCTGCGAGCGCTTTTTCATGGCTTCGACAGATCTGTGCAGTGCTGTGAGCCTGCACTTTAATGGACTTTCAGACTGCATTGCCGTTTTATCCTTTATTGGAAGCTACTCATTTGCATATATGGACAGCTGGACTGCTGTACTGGTAGGGCCAAGCATTGGCTGCTGTTCGAGTAATCAAGTAGGTCTATAGCCCACTTGATCCCATCTACTCTACCTTAGTTACCCAGGCAGACAGCCTTGAAACATGCAGGACATCATCCAGTATTGCTGCGTCAGGTACATCTGGTTGAGAAGGAGCATAGCCTGCAGCTCCAACTGCGCACTCACTCCGCCCTGCACTGCAGGCTGCACACCCTCACTTTCAGTGGATTTTCGCTTGTTACAGGGACGGATGCTACGGTAAATGCGGAGGCGAGGGACGGGCTGGACTTCCAGTTGGGAGATGGTGGAGAGTTTGGTCCATTCTAAGTGGGAAGTACTGCCTTTTGAGTCGCTCCAGATGGCTACTTTGTACTTGAGCTTGGGGTCGATGCGCAGGCCGCGGATCACCTTTCGAAGGATTTGGCTGAGGCGCCAAGAGGTGCGGCCAACGAAAGAAATGTGGTCTTCATATGCCGGGAAGCCTCTCGCTTCCGTCACCACCGCTCTGAAGCACAGGTCCTCCGCCAGAGCGGTTCCTGCCTCACTGGGAGCTGGCAGTCTCTTTAGACGCCGTGAGGTGCTTGAAAAACGAACGGGAAGCGGCTCCATTATAGGATGTGAAGGACTAAAGCAGGTACTCGCCTGCGATTTGCCTAATGATGCTGGGGGGCAGCTTCCAAACCGCGCTGCTGCCTTCTCTTCGGCCGGCGGAGTGGGTGAAAAACAGGCCTCTTCGTAGAGTCCAGCACTCTTCACTAAAGAACCTCCACCGCCTCTCCGCCACATTGTAGGCCACCACCTGGTCCAGTCTGCCTGCATACAAGTACACGCGGTTGCGATGTCTCGCAGACACGAAGTAGTGCAGCTTGCCCCGAACAGGCACCGCCGGTCCCTCCACCACAGTCCCAGCAGGCAGCTGAATAGTCAGCGAGCACTGGTCACTCCTGCCGCCGTACACCAATATGCTGTCTGTCGATATCTGCACGACTGGACAGTCCAGAAAGGGCTTTTCCAGGGTCAGCACTAAAGTCCACCCAGAGGCTTCCAAGCGCTCCAGTAAGCAGCCTGCGAGGATATAAAGCGTCCCAGCGACATAGCACCCCGTCAACACCTGCAGCACTTTGCGGGACAGGTCCGGCAGCGGAGTCCAGCGGAGCGACGCCAAGTCCAGCACTTCGCACTTCTTGCTAGGGTTCTGCTTGCCATCTTTCCCGCCAATAATGTACAGCTGTTGACTGTGACTAAGTGAGAGGTGGAAACAGTGCGGGCCTAGTAGGTCTGGCAAGGCGTCAATCACTCCCTCTGTGTACTTTATCGCTCTACGGGCGAAGTCGCCTATGCCCCCAGTGATCACAAGGGAGTTGTCAGTCACCACGTAGCTAAAGCCCGCTGCGGCTTCCACGACTCTCGTCTGCAGGCGGAAGGCGTCCAAGTCATAGACCTGCATCATAAAGGCGGTAGTGTGCAGACACTGAAACCCCACTAGGCAGAAAGGACGGACACTCACTCGGTCTGACTCACTGGCGTCGATTACTTCGAAGGTCGAGACACTGGCGGGGCCGTTGAGGGTGGCGCTGTAGATCTCGGCGTAGAGCTGTCTGCGGCCTGTGGCGCTCACAGCGAACACTAGGAAGTTGGGAAGCAGGTCGGACAGCTTGTCAGTGCAGAGCTGCTGCAGGGCTGAGTAGCTTTCAGGCCGCTCTTCGAGAAGGATGACTCGGTTGTGGTAGAGCAACTTCAGCTTAGCAGTCAGACAAGTCATCAATTATAGGCTAACTAACGCGAAACCATAAGCATCGAGTGCGTTCAGTAGCGGTTTTGTCGATATTTGCGCCAAAACCGCTGAATACAAATAATAGCGGCCCTGATGTTCCTATAAAGACTCACTACTTGGTGGCCTCTGACCCTTCTTTGCATAGTTATAGCCGCTTGGCGGAGTTTTTGATACTTCCTGCGGGCTAGAAACGCTCTTACTGCAGTTTGAAGCTTTACAATGGGGGAAAGCTGGGTTCTGGAGGCGGACTCAGGGATAGGAGACAGTTGGTGTGCATTTGCAGTGAATAAGCACCTTTTGGCCAATTTCGGCACTCGCACCTGCACAGGCACCCGCAACCTCTGCTCCTCACATACCATTTTCTTCAGTCGCTCCAGCTCGGATATAGCGCCCAAGGCCTTCTGCTCAATGCTGGAAGTCCTGGCCTCAGCATTAGCCCGCTTGACTGGAGAGTTCAGTGAGGAAATAGGCGCTAGCACTGGGACTTGGAGTGGTTTCCGCAGAGTTGAGTAGAAGCTAGTGCTGGTTTTGGCGAAGTTGAGGCCGGGGGAATGGTTGAGAGGGCTGTGTGTGAGGGTTAGGTTGCCCTTTGGGGCGGAGCGAGTGCGGACTGTCACTGCCCCGGGCCTGGTTAGCTTCCTGCGACTGGGAGATGTAGGGATGAAGACGAATTTCCTTGGGGTTTTAGGCTTGGAGGACTGGCTTTTAGGGGTTTTCGGAAGCGTTTCTGTGAATTTATTGGGAGATAAGGTCCTTTCGAGACCTGTTTTTCTGGAGAAATGGGCTGTTTCGCCTTCTTTTTCACAGATGTTGTGAACGCACTGCACCAAACCTTGAGTGACTGGGTGCCTTTCGCCCAGTTCCCCTTTCGCCACGTCCACAGCTCTCATATAGGCCTCCTTCGCCCCTTGCTTTTCCCTCAAGTGCTCCCACTCCACACCTTCACTGTAGTGCGCCAAGGCTGCAAACACATTCACAGTCCTGGAGAGGCGCTCAGTACTGAGACATTGGAGTGCTTCCTGCGCCAACTGCAGGGCTGAAAGATGGTCCCCTTGCTTTGACCTCAAAGCGCATTCACTCAGGTGCGCTTGTGCAAGTTTTACCTTCTCCCTGCTGCTTCCCTGCGGCTTCCTCGCAGAATGGTGTCTGGGAGTGGGCTTGAGGGAGTTGCGGGCACTATGGGGAGGGAGTTGTGGGTTAGGGTGTTCCAGCCTGTGCAGCAGCTGCCCTGCCCGCTGCAAGTGCACTAGCGCTTCGTCGATCCGGTTACTGCGCAGTTGCTTCAGTGCTTCTTTGTTAAACTCCCGTATTTGCGAACTCAGGGAAGGACTCGCCCGGACTGCCATTACTCCCCTACTAGCGAAGGCAAGGATAGTTTAGACTACTTCAGAGGGATTTCCTGCGATAGGAGTTGCAAAGGCATTTTTTATGCTGGTTTTGCAGGAAGCGGGCGGAGTTGCGCAGTTTGACGGACTTGTGGTAGGTGACGGAGTCCGGCTGAGCGTGGAAAGCGCTTAACATCAGCTTTGCAATGTGCAGAAATGCTGCTTCCACGTTGGTGTTCAGCAGTGCACTGGTCTCAAACAAGGCAATTCCGCCCTGCTTAGCATAGGCCTCCGCTCGGTCTCTTGTCACCGCCTTGTCGTCTAAATCGCTCTTATTCCCTAGCAGTACAACCGGCAGCTTGTCCGCCACATTGGCAGTGACGACTCCCAGCCAGTACTCTATGTGTAGAAAGGACTCCTCACTGGAACAGTCATAGACCATCATGACTCCATTCACCTGGCGGAAGTACTGGGAGTGAATGGCTCGATAGCGCTCCTGGCCTGCCGTATCCCACTGTCTAAAGCTCACAATTTGCAGCTGAAATGTGTCGCTTTCCACACTCAGTGTCTTCATCTGCATATCCAGACCAATAGTGTGGATATGCGAGTGCACGAAAGTGTCCCTCAGGAAGCGAAGCATCAGTGAGGTTTTGCCCACCATGGAGTCGCCCAGAATCAGTAGCTTGAGCTTGATTTCCGCCTCTGAGACGTCCATTAAAGATAGCTTACCACTACGCTACGCAGCAGACCTAGTGGGATTCTATGCGTCCAGTGGGCTTTGGAGTGCAGCCAGAGCAGGCTGAACCTGTCTCGAAACAGCACGTTTCGTAGCATTGTCTGCACATTCTGGTTGTGGAAAAGACTACTTTGGGTGACTTCGTCTTTAGCGAGTAAGGGCAAAACGTCCTGCCGGGATATAAACCGGGACAAGAGATAGGCCTGGTCGAGAGCTGTGTAGCGACTGGAAATCAGCAGAAAAACGCCCAAATCAGTGATTTCCCTGCTATCGAAGAAAGCGAGGAGTAGGGAAACAGGCATAGACCTGCCTACTGCTAGGGTCAAAAGCAGGGACTGGCGGCCTGCTTCCAGTCCGTACTTGGACGATAGGAGGCCTGAAGAGACCATTGTGTGGACTTCGGCCCACATGTGGTTTTCTATGCTCCTCAGGATGTACTCGTCCCTGATTGAGCATAAATTGCCCTCTTCTGGGGGCAGTGAGGCGAAAAAAGTGCTGTAAATAGGGCTTGGATTGTCTTTTATTAGTCCCAATAAAGCTTTAGTGTCGGCGAAATCGACGATTTCCAGCAAATTACTCACTATTCCGCTTTCATACAGGCAACTTCCCAGTTCTGCACTGTGTTTGAGAGCTGTGGAGAGAGTGTTGATCAAAGGATTCGGCCACTTCGTCCAGTTTACAGCTGCAAAGAGCCGTCCCCATGGCACAAGGAAGTGGCTAAACTCAGAATCCAGTAGGGAGAAGAGGGAACACAGACTTTCCTGTATGGACTTTTCCTCCTCAAAGTAGGAATTGGGGGAAAGAGACAAGGCGAGGCTGAGGACTGGACCGATTTCCTCCCTCTGGGAAGCTGAGAGGTAGGTACCAAACAGTAGAAAATACTCAGACAGGTCTCCGTAGCGAAATGCACTTTTGTCCACTTCTAATACCTTTCTGGTTATCAATTTCCCCAGTGTTTCCCCCTTTTCTCGTACATTTGAGTCATACTTCCCAACTACGGATAGAACCAGTCTCAAGGCCTCCACGACTCCAGGCCAAGTCCAGTCCAGAGTCCCTTTACAGCACTTTATTGGTAAATTGGGAATTGCCAATAGGAGCAGTTCCTCGACGTTTTCGATAGTGCCCTGCAAGGCAGCCATTAAGTTTGACCTTTCGCCTTCGAGCACAGCAAGTTGGAGGAGGAGCGGAACTGCACTGTTGAGGGTCTGGTAGTGGTCGAGAGCGGGTGATTCCTGCAGTTTGCCCACCGTAAGGCTGTTCAGCTGTTCACAGGAGTCGAAGACAGTAAAGGCCAGGCGAGCCAGGACCGCCTTGGCTTCCTGATACCTCATGCGAGTGTGGGTGAACACAGGGACTATTTCCAAGTTGTCGGTTACTCCCTTGGTTTCCCACCTGCCGTTGGTGAGGACCCAGTAGTTGATAGCGGCGTTGGAAAGGTAGAACAGACCCAACTGCCAGTCCACTCCGCTGTACACCTCTACAAGCCAGCCCTTTTCGCTCGCTTCCTTAGGACTTATGAGCGTCTTTGCCATTACCTTTACAGTCCTGAAGGCTACTTGCCCTAGGGCCAGACTCAGTCTGACCTGCAGACTATGCGTGTAATCTGGCATTATTACAGCTGTGGGAGAGTGGGTAGGAACAGTAGAAACCGATAGGTTCAAATTGGAACTAAAGCCTGTGCTTGTATGTGTACATCTGTATTTCAGCATTCAGAAGTCTACTAAAGGTCCCCTCTCTTATTAGCGATTCAGCTGTATGGAAAACTGCTGTGGATGATTTTTAGCAGTTTCAGTCCAGGGTGACTTCCTTCACTTTCCACTATTTGCCTTAAACAGGATCAGTAGTCAGAGAAATCCCTTCTGGCGCAGTTTCGCAGGTCGTTAGGACTTCCTGGCCTGCCAATGCACTAAACTTTTACTGGCATAGGGGAGAGAATGGCTGCCAGCAGGCTATTGGCTAATGCCCTTGCCCCAGGCCACAGGGCACTACTAGTCCAAAGCGGCAGGTAGACCTGAAGCCGTATTAGCGGAGTTTGTTTCGCAGTCCAGTAGTCTTTTCCAACATCAGTTTCCAATACTACCTTTCATTGCTAGCAATAAGCCTGCTCTTTCCTTCCTTTCCACTCTCTTAGTCCTTTCGAAACCCGGCATTCTCCTAATAAACCTCTAATGTCAGACAGTCCAGCCGTTCCATTGTCCTCCTTCACCAATCCCCTTCCACCCAGCAGTCGCCCCCTCAGTCCTGCCCTGTCCCTGCCTCAGTCAGCACAGACTTTGGAGGGGGAAGCAGACTTGGAGTCGGATGGGTCGTTTGCGGTTGTGCAGAAAGTGAGAGTAGTGGACAGCACCCCGGCCACACACTTTCCACAGGAAGGCGGGCGAGGGAAAGGGAACTGGGGGAGGAAGTGGAGTTTGGGGGAAGAAAAAGAAATGCGCGAGCGAAAGTTGATGCGAGCCGCAGAGAATAATGACTTCCAACGATGTCGAGACCTGCTGGATTCCGACGACCTGCTCAACCCTAACTACATCGACCCCAGTTCCGGCCTCACTCCGCTGCATCGCGCAGCCCAACTGGGCTTCGTGCAGGTCTGCGAGGTTCTGTTAGACTACGGAAAGCGGGTTAATATTGATGCGAGGACGTATTTGAGCCAAACACCCCTTCATTTGGCGGTGCTGAGTGGACATAAGGCGGTGGTGCAGCTGCTGGTGCGGACTGGAACCGACCTTAATGCGAGCGACTATGAGGGAAATACAGCTTTGCATTTGGCAGTTTGCGCCAACTATGTGGAAATCATCTCAATTTTACTCCTCAAAAGCGCAGATCTATCAGTCCTGAACAACGCTGGCAAGCGCGCTATCGACCTGGCTGCAGGAGGCAGTCTTTCCCCATTCACTCAGAGCGCCCGCTCGAAGCAGTTGCTGCCCTGCACTGTCTTTTCTCCCTTGCAGCAGGTCCACATCCTTTCCTCTCGCAAGGATCAGGTCTTGCACATGCTTGGGAAGGTCGAGTCGGGCTTGGGACCGAGGAGCGACTCAGCACCGGAATTAGAGGCAGTGGAGGCTGGAGCCCGGCCCTCCGCCCTTGACTTCGAAGCCCTGCAAGAACTCGGCAAAGGCAGCTTCGGCGAAGTGTTCCTCGTCCAAAAGCGAGACTCCGGCCTTCGATTCGCTATGAAAGTCCTCAGAAAGGACAAAATCATCGGGCAGAATTTGCTGAAATATGCACTAACTGAGAGGAATGTGCTCAGTTATGTGGAGCATCCCTTCATTGTGAAGCTTCATTATGCCTTTCAGACGGCGGAAAGGCTGTTTTTGGTGCTGGATTACTGCTCGGGAGGGGATATGGGCTGGCATTTGAGGAGGGAGAAGCGGTTTAATGAGTATAGGGCGCGGATTTATATGTGTGAAATCATACTCGCGCTCGAAGACCTACACAAGCGAAACATCGTTTTCAGGGATTTAAAGCCTGACAACGTGCTACTGGACGAGGACGGGCATATACGCCTAACCGACTTCGGACTGTCCAAGGAAAACCTCCATGAAAACGAACTTTCCAAGTCCTTCTGCGGGTCCGTGGCCTACCTAGCCCCTGAAATGCTGACTAGAACGGGGCACGGCCGAGCCGTAGATTGGTACTTACTGGGGGTGTTGATGTATGAGATGCTGGTAGGCCAGCCGCCCTACTTCGCCCCCAGCAAAGAACAGCTTTTCCACAACATCCAGCGAGGCAAGCTCAAGCTCCCCGCCTTCGTATCGCAGGAAGCGAAGTCTCTCCTCATCGACGTAGGCCCTATATAGCTGCTGCAGAGAGACCCAAGCAAGCGCCTGGGCTCGAGTCCCAAAGACTCGGAAGACATCAAGGAGCATCAGTTCTTCTACGGGGTGAATTGGGAGGCTGTGGAAAGGAGGGAGCTCAGGCCGCCAATTCCCGCTAGGCCGAGACAGAGGGATGTGTCGTCGGAGAGTGTGTATGGCAGTGCGGAGGGGGAGGAGGGCGGCCTGGTGCAGGGCTGGTCCTTTGTCTCCCCGGCTGCAGATGTGGAGTAACTGAAATCGAAGCGAATTAGTCCTAATCTATTAAAGTTTCCGCCAGTAGAGCGCCCACACATGCAATCTCTCCATAATTTGCGGCATCAGTGCACTGACCGACTCATTGATCAAGTCCAAGAAGTACGTTTCCGCCTCCTCATCGTTCAAATCCATCCTGAAGCGGTCATGCAGCTTGTCAATGATCTTTTCCGGGTTCCCTGTGAGGCCTGGCAGTCCGGAGTGAATCATCAGGAAGAATAAGTTGACTATCAATTTGCAGTGCTTCCTGAGCTCAATAAAGCACTCACAGCACTTCAATTTGAACGTTTCATACCCTTTGCTCTTCTCCCCGCCCATCGCATCCACCATTTCCTTGCACAGCTTCATCGGGGGAGGCATGGGCTTCGGGTCCTTCCCCAGAATGAAGCCGAAGTCAATGTGAAACAAATGGCCTCTGCTGTCCAATAGTAAGTTCTCTAAGTGGCGGTCTCCAATGCCTAGAAGGTACGTGATTACGCAGTAGCCGGAACAGCTTTTCACGAAATTATCCATAATTTCCTGGCAATTCGCCTGATTTTCCATCAAAAACGAAAGCACAGACTGCTTGCTGTGGATCAAATCGAACAAAGTGTGCGCATTCGGCACGAATTCTGAGTAGCCGTCTGTACTGCTAGTCGCCATGACTGTGTAGGGGGTCAGACACATGTCCAAGTTCACCTTCTTTAGCAGGTCGTTCATTAGGGAGACCATTTGGATGACTAGTTGGTCCTGTCGCATGTCGTCGCCTTGCTTGTAGATCACTTCGAAGGTGTCTTCGTCTTCGGTTTCGAAGCAGACTTTGAAGGGGAGTTGCTTGCTGAGGAAGACAGTGCAGCGTTCTGGAACCACTCCCGTCACTTTGACACTGGGCTTGAAAGGAAACGGCAGCGACGGGGACAGGTGTGCTAAGTCGAACTCGCCTCCGCGCTCCAAGACCTGCCTCAGTTTCTGTCTTTTCCGGTCTAAATTGCTAGTGTCTCCTTTGCTCTTCTTAATGACTTGCCCGATACTTTCGAGTTTCTTCTTAAGGGTGATTTGCTGGGTGAGGACTTCATAGTAGTCGTAGTTAAAGCTGTGCAGAGAGTCCATGTAGGCAGTGAGGACGACTTGGTACCATTTCGCCTCGTTGGGAGTTGCGCACTGGACTTCCACCTGCAGGAACCAGAATAGGGAATAAGCGATTTCCTGGGAGCGGCCGGCCCTTCTGAGCAGGAAACCCACCAAGGGCGAGTCTTCCGGGTCCTCGTACCTAATGGCCTGCACCAGTTGCAGCAAAATCGAGTGAATCTCCGCATCTTGGCAGACCTCGAGTCTCTCCACTGCGTACTTCCGCACTGAAAGCATGCCTTCCGTCGACCCCACCGCGAAGCCCAGCTGATGATTGGGGTTGCATGAGAAACTGAGGGATAACAAGTGCAGTGCGTCTTCCTTGTCTATAGGCGCCCATTGATGCAACAACTCCATTGCCTGTGTGCACGACCTTTCCGCCTCCCAAAACACCGACCCCAGGAACTTCGTAAGCGCCTGCTTCTTATCCATCAGCCAGTGTCGATACCGCCAAATCAGGTTCTTGGTCTCCACTTCCAGTCCTTTGTGGTCTGGCTGCGCCAGAGCCTCCAGCAGTTGCTCCTTGATGGCCTGCGTCGGTCTCAAGTCCTTCACGTTCATATCGTCTGCTCGCTCGAGTCGGATGAATTGCTCGGATACAGGGTTAAGCCGGTCGTATATGAGTTCGTAGTCAGGGACGATCATAACTCCGTCTATGTTTGCTTCGGAGGAAATAGGCTTTTTCGGGGTTCTTTCTTGTTGGTATTCAAGCGTATATTCGTTTTCCTCGTATATCACATTGGTCGGAAAAGTCGGCAATTCGACGCTTAGAATGCATAAATTGGCCTGTTCGCACAACTTTGTGACTCTGCTGTTCAGCACAGGCAGGGAACTGGTGTCCAGCCAAGGCACGTTTTCGATCTTTCCCCGCTCAAATTGTTCGATTTTGGACGTGAGAGTGTATAATTCGTCCATTTCTTTGGAGTTTTCGATGATGCTGGGCGTCGTTTGAGTGTCCGCGACCTTATCTGGCCATAGAAAGAGCGGGTACTGGCCTTGGCGGAGGTAACTTCTGCCCAGTCTCGGTGCAAGTTTGAGGTCACACACACTGGGATCCGCTGTAAAGAGGGAAAAAACTGTCGAAGCCGCAGGCACGGAATAGGGTTTCCTCAGTGTCGACCAAAGCGATATATACAGACACGCATTCATGGGTATATCCTGTATACTAATGGGCAGTTCTATCTCCGCCAGTGAGTCCGCAGGCAGTTTGATGACCTTGGTGAAGCTTTCACAGAGGATGTTTCTGTTCGCTACTAGCTTCAGAGTGATAAGGACGGCTGAAGTGTGCACGAAGGGCTCTTCGTAGATGGGGAGAAGCTGGTTGGGGTCCACTAGTTGCTTGAATTTGACCCGGAGACAGGTGCGGATGTCGTCGTGCTTGCAGTATGTGGCCATGATTATAGTCGCCGGCACTGCATTTAAATGATACCGAAGAGGAATTCAGGCTTGCGCATATCGCAGATGGGCCTCAGCGAGCCAGAAGACGACTCTGCCCTAGTCCTCCAGCAGTCCAAAGACCTGCCCGACTCCCCCCCTTCCCAGCTCTCAGAGCGAAGTGAAGGACTCTTCCCAACTCCCCTCACTCGCCAGCCCCAGCTAATCGACCAAGACGTGGAAGATTTCACCACCAAACTAGATATGCTAGTGGCTCAATTCCGCAACGAAAGCGTGCGCGAGTTCCTCACTATGAAGCGGTCGATTCTGCATGAGCAGATTTCCACGATTGATGGAGAGCGGAAAAGGTGCAATGCGCAGTTGGGCTTGAAGCAGGATGAGTTGGAGCATATGAAGGAGGAGTTGGCTCGTACGACGACACTGAAAAACGCCTACGACTCGCAGAGATGGGCACTGGCAGGACTGGTGGGGAAGGGGAAAGTGCAAGGCTTGGGAGTCAAGTGCAAGGCTAATGCCTTCAGTGGGTGGGTGAAGTACCACTTAAACTGCAGGCAAAAGGCGAAAATTGGGAAGATTGTGAAAATCCTGGGAGAAAAGTCGGTAAGTCGCCGAACATTTTGGGCGTGGAAGGGGTATTGGTCCGAATATCACTCCGAAAAGCAGCGAGAAAAGCTAGACTTTCTGATACAAGAAGAGCGGAAATCGCTCAGCATTCAATACGGCAAAGAAATCCAAATGCTGCAGGAGCGGCTGGCCGCAGCCAACCTAGAGCTGGACCAAGAAGGCAGAAACAAGGTCCTTATACAGGAAAACCTGAAAAAGGCGTTTATGAGAGGCGTTTGTGCACTGAATTTCGAGGCGATGAATATACTGCAGCCGGGACCGGGAGGGGATGTGACTGGCGGGGCGCAGGACTATATGGCGGGAGTGGAAAGCATTGTGGGAGCCGCGTTTCAGGATGTGTCGACCAGGCCGCCTGATGCAGAGCCAAGGACACTGGAATCAGCCTCAATCGACGAAGGGCAAAACATCCCTCCCGCCGAAAGCAAAGAAGACAAGTGGAAGCCCGCTCCCATCTACGGCTCTCGTCCCCAGACCGCTCCTCCAGCCAAAGAAGCCTACCCCACTCACCTTGTGGACAGCGAACTTGACTCTGTGCCGGACTCAGAGGTCACGTTGGCTTCACTGCCCAGCAACCTGAACAAGGCGCCGGGACAGGGAAAGACCATTGTGGTGGGGAGGAATTTGGAGGCGGAGGTGAAACTGAAGGGGAAAGCGCCTGTGGCAGTCAAGTCGAAGAAGGCTGGGAGTAAGAAGTAGGTGTGACTGGGCTTCTTAGGGTGGATATAGGCTTAGGGTGTATTAGTCTTCGCAGAGTTAGCGATTAAAGCAAAAAATGAGGCATTTATATGGAGCTTTGAGAGATTGGTTGCAGACAAGGAAAACTCCCTGCTCATTTTCCCAGTGTAACATTAGGGAATTTGGCTAAGTCTGATACTTAACTAGGGTTGTGGAAGTGAGGAGGTCTTAGCACCTAGCTAGGGACAGTTTTGATTCCACACTTACGCAGCAAGTCTCTAAGAGTCTGCACTGCTTCTGGAGATATGGTACTGCAGACACATC
>Ga0247837_1008192_pt1 | contig 13293 bp, 12 predicted proteins | sample LaCtaG_2_FD_187115 | JGI IMG/M metagenome (GOLD analysis project Ga0247837, IMG submission 187115) | Freshwater microbial communities from meromictic Lake La Cruz, Castile-La Mancha, Spain - LaCruzMarch2015_14.5m | ecosystem: Environmental > Aquatic > Freshwater > Lake | place: Spain: Castile-La...
ATGCGGGCGGGACGCCCGCGCTCCTGTGACAATCCGCCTTCGTTCCCTTTGTTTCCTTCTGTAAAACCCTGTTTTCAGCTTGATGCGCTTCGCGCATTGGGGATTCGAAGGTTTTCGACAGGATTAACAGGATTTACAGGATTCCAAGAAGGAGCGGATTTGGCGGGGCTACGGCGGTTTGGATTGCATTTCTTGGAGCGCGACGTCCTGGGCCCGATCTTCGAGGGGCTGCTCCACTTTGGCACAGGCGGCTGTCTGCGAATCCTGTTAATCCTGTCTAAGATTGCCTTGGAGTCCCCCGCCTCAAAAAGCAAACGGGCGGTGCGGATTGCTCCGCACCGCCCGCCGTGGTTGAATTTATTCTTTCTCTCAGGCCATCCGGCGGCGCTTGCGCCAGAGGAGGAAGGCGCTGCCCATTCCGATGAGTGCCCATGTTCCGGGCTCGGGGACGACCGTCACGATGCCGTTCGCGGCATTGAATGTGGCGGATTGGCCAACATCCAAGCCGGAGAAATTCACCGCGCTGAACGTGCCGCTGTAGCTGCCCACATCGAAGATCTTCACGAAGTCGTCGTCGTCATAACTCCCACCGCTGAAGTTGAGGTTCAGGATGCCACCAAATGCGATGCTCTCAACTCCACCACCAGCCGTTCCCTGCACAAGATCAAACGTTCCCACGCCGAACGATGGATTGGTGAATTCGAAGGTGGTTGTGCCCGAGAGTGTGACTGCAACAGTGTCCAGCGTGATTGTGCCGGGGCTGTTGCCAGGTGCGAGTGTGCCGGCGATTGCAAGGGTTTTTCCCGCCGCTCCAACGATGGTTCCCGAGCCCGTAACCGACTGGGAACCTGAGAGGGCATACGAGGCAGGCGTGATGCCTGCGATATCGAACGTGCCTCCGCCAAGTGTGAGATTGCCTGAACCGATGGTTCCAGCACCCGTGAGCAACAGCGTGCCCGCGCTGATCGTCGTGCCACCGCTGTAGGTGTTATTGGCTGTGAAGGTCTGGCTGCTCGCGCCGGATTTGACGACTGCGATATTGTCGGTCTGGGTCAACATGTTCGAGTTTCCAACCAGTCCGATCGTACCATTGAAGGTGTTTGAGCCGGAGGCCTTGCCTATAGTAAGGGTCGAAAGCGTTGGGGTGTTGTTTCCCACACCTCGGGTGCTATTACCTCCTTGGAGCCCACCGATTGCCAAGTCCTGCCCGTTCAGGTCAAAAGAGCCGCCTCCTGTGTCGATAGTTCCACCTCCGGCGCTCTGGGAAAAGAAAACCGTCGTGCCGCTTGGCAAGGCATTGTCAACGCCGATGCGGTGAACGGCATTCGATGCCGAGTTGAGGTAAGTGTCACCAGTGTAGTTGCTCACGTTGTTAAAAACAACGATGCCCGCCCCGCCCGATTGGCCTGCCGAGACTTGAAGGTGCGCGCTGCCGCCCAGAACACCACCGAAGTTGAGTTGATTCCCACTGGTCGCACCCAGAACTGTTGCTGAGGTCAAGCTGTCGTTGGTGATATTAGTGTTGAGTGTTGCGCCGCCGGAGGCAACCGATACAGTTGAAGCGAACCCTGTCGGGCCGGCAGCCGTTCCGTTCAGCGAGATGCTGCCTCCCGAGATGGTTCCATTGGACGTCAGGTTGAAACGATTGGCGTTGTTGGCGGTCGCTATACCTGCGAGCCTGAGAGAGGATCCCGTTCCGAAGCTGATACTGCCGAAGGACCAAATCGCATCCGTGTTGTTCATGTCGAATGTTAAGGCGACGCTGGCAGCAAGGTTCAGGGTTCCGCTGAAGACGAGATCGCGACTGGCGCTGGTCGAGGTAACAGTATAGCCGGTCGTGCTCACGGTCATATTCGTTCCTTGGAACTTCGTGCTTCCGGAGGTACCAAGCGTAACAGTTCCAGCAGACCCTTGGAGAAAGGCATTGTGGGTAAGGCTTCCTGCGTTCCACTGCGCTTGAGAACCGGTATTGGTAACGGTTCGCCATGAATTAGTGGCGTTCCATGTTCCGGTTCCGCCGTTTGCGGGACTAGCCGAGGTATTCGCGCCATTCCAGAAGTAATCAGTCTGCGCGTTAACCCCCGCGAGCGACGCCGCCGCGAGGCCGATAATAGTGAGTAGTTTTTTCATTTTGTTTTTGGTGTGGTTGGCTGGCATGAACCGGGCCGGGGGCTGTCCGATTTTTTGCCGCTAAGGCATTGGTTTTTTGTTGGTTTTTATTCCTTAAGTGGAAGCCGGTCCGCTTGCGCGGACTGGCGATCATCTTCCGAGAACTATTGGGGAGGCACGAAGGCTTCCCTGATCCCCCGACATCGTCTCGGGAGCGGACCCTATACCGTGAAAAACACAACGGCCGACTGCCCGGAACATCATGGGCGGTCAATTGATTTGGCCCGAGAATGCCATGTCGCAGAGGGGAGGCAACGGGAAGATTGCAACGATTCTGTAACATATGGAGGCGGGGAAAAGGCAGGGCCTCACGCCAACACCCGCGCGATAGCGCAGCCGTTGAGAGGGCAACTCGATAGTGCCGCCGGGCGGCAACCGCAGCGAAGCGGAGTAAAGGAAGGGAAGCCGTTCGACAAAGCTCAGGCCACGAGCCAAGCCGAGGGGGGATGCGAAGGTTGGTGAATACAGACAAGAAGGGCGGGGGCGGGAACGCGGCGACAGAGCGCCGCGGCTACAGGGAGGGCTTCCGTATTACGCCGGGGATCCCCTCTCCCGGTATTGGCTTCGCTTTGTGACTTGCAGGCGCCTCTCCCGGTGTGCCACGTTGGGCGGATGGAAGAGATTATTTTTGAAGTCAGCGAGGACGAGGCAGATGGCGGATACGTCGCCAGCGCCCTTGGACATGCCATTGCCACGGAGGGTGAGACACTTGAGGAACTGCGGGGAATGGTTCGGGATGCGGTGCGATGTCACTTCGGGGATGGAGAAGCCGGCCCGATGCCAGGCATCATCAGGCTCCACTTCGTCCGCGACGAAGCCCTTGCCGTTTGAAGATCCCGCGAAACGTCAGCGGTGCCGACCTCATCCGCAGCTTGAGGGTGCTCGGATATGAACGTGTACGCCAGGAGGGATCCCACATTCGCCTCACAACCTGCCTCGGAGGCACTCATCACGTCACAGTGCCGAACCACCGACCACTGAAAACTGGCACCCTCCTCAGCGGCGTGCTGAAACCCGTCGCCGCCCACCACGGGCTCACCGTCGCCGAATTGCTGGACAAACTGGAGATTTGACGACCTCGACCTTGGAGTTGACAGGATTGGAAGACTGACGGCCCGCAGCCCCATTTTCTCCAAATCCAGTCCGTGAATTCTGTTCTCTACAATTGAATTCACAATGAAGCCGTTCCACTTTGCTCGGGCACCGAGCCGAGCGAGGAGGATGCGAAGCAACGGCCAGTCTCACAATTAACGGGATTTACAGGATTTCAATCAGGGAGGGGGAAAAGAGCAGGTTTAATCGGGACAGAAATATGCTGCTTTGTTTTTTGCTTCTCCTCAGTGTTCTCCGAGAACTCCGTGTGCCAAAAGCGTTTTCGGATTAAAATGTTCGCCGCAGGCGGAATGGGTTTCGGTCGGCAGCTGAAGCAGCCGCTCTGCTTTATCCTGGTGAAGTCATCGCCCTGCGCGTGACCGGCAGGGAGAAAATCATCGTGTGAAACTCAAAGAATCTCGTGCGAGCAGATCGGAATGGTGGCATAGAACGCCTACTATGAATTACCGAAAGATCATCACGATTGAATCTGGAAAACGTGGTGGACGGCCATGTATTCGCCGCATGCGGATTGCCGTGGAAGATGTGTTGGGATGGCTGGCGGCAGGGATGTCGCATCAAGAAATTCTTGAGGACTATCCGGAACTCTTGGAGGAGGACATCCTTGCATGTCTGGCGTATGCAGCCGACCGCGAGCGGCGCTTGGTTCATGCGGCATGAAGCTGGTTGAGATGCGGAAACCAGCCCACAAATGAGGTGGAACTGCTTCTGCGAAACCATGCGGCAGCCATTTTTGCATTTGAGCAGGGTTCGACGGCGGCCTGTTTGGAGGTTTTTTGATTTTGCAGCGACGGCACGGTGCCTAGACATGTCGGCGAGCTCATGTCGTGCCGCCAAGCCGAGCGGGGAGGCAAAGGGAGGCAGAGGATAAAATTTCACCACGAAGGCACAAAGGAAAAACCCTCTTTATCTTCTGGAAGATTCCGGCCACAGCTCGCACGAGCAGCGCATTCATGCATTTGGGAGAACTGCTGGGGGAAGACCTCTGGCAGTGACCTTCACCATCAGGGAGCAGAAAATCCGAATTATTTCCGCAAGAGACCAAAACCGAAAAGAACTCATAATCTATGGCTTCCAACGTTAACACTCAACGGGTCAGGCCCGAAAAGCCCGGCAGCACCTCGCACCTTGATTTGAGCCGGGCCCGGCCCGCTCCGGACCTGCCCAGGCTCAAACCCAGCACGACCGTTATGAACCTCCGCGTTTCGGTGGCTCTTATGGAAGGGCTCAAACAAGAAGCAAATCGCCGGGATGTTCCCTATCAAAGCCTGGTGAAAATTTTGCTTCAGGAAAAGCTGGATGCCCTGCAAACATAGCCCCCAAACCCTGTTTTCAGCTTGATGCGCTTCGCGCATTGGGGGTTCGATGGTTTTTGACAGGATTTACAAGATTTACAGGATTTCAATCAGGAAGGAGGCAGAGCCGGGACGGTAGGGCTTGTATTGATAGTGTCACGACGTTGCCGGCGCGATCTTCGAGGGACTGCTCCACTTTCGCTCAAGCCTCTGTCCGCAAATCCTGTAAATCCTGTTAATCCTGTCAAAGTGCCTGCTCTTCTCCGAATCCCTCTGGCGGACCTTCGGGCAGGGGGAGGCGGGAGGTGAGGAGGAGGCTTCCGGCCAGAGTGGCGGCGGCGAGGCCGAAGGTGGCGGGGATGCCGGTTGATTTGGCGACGAATCCGGCGGTTGCGGCACCGGCGGCAAAGCCGCCCTGGAGGAGGAGGAAGTAGCAGGACAGCGCACGGCCGCGCATCGAGCCCGGCACGGAGGTCTGGACGGAAACGTTCAGGTTGTTCAACGCGGAGGTCCAGCCGGAGCCGCACAGGAAAAGGGCGGGGACGGCACCTGGCAAACCAAGGGGAAGAGCCAGGAGACAGAGCCCGAGGACGGTGAGGCCACCTCCGAGCGCCACGATGCGGGTGGGACGCCACGCATTGCGCAGGGCGGGGACAACCGCACTGCCAACAAGGGCTCCGGCACCGAAGACACCCAACAACCCACCATAACCAGCGGGCGAAAGACCCAACTGTTCCCGCGCGAAGAGTGGCAGCAGGGCAAAAATCGCGCTGGCACAAAAGCAAAGTGAAACGACTCTGGCAAAGGGGCCGCGAAGGTGACGGGCGGATGCCACCGAGACAATGCCACGCAGGATCCCGGTCAGCGCTCGCGCCGGACGCGGCGGAGGCCTTCCCTGCCTCCATGTCAGCAAAACCACCACAACTCCCAGGAAGGAGACCGAGTTGATAAAGAACGCGGTGGACGGACCGGAGGCCGCAACGACAACCCCTCCAACGGCCGGGCCGACCATCCGCGCCGCGTTGAAACTTATCGAACCGAGCGCGACGGCGGATGCGACTTGTCCGGGCGGCACGATATCCTGAACAAGGGACTGCCATGTCGGAATTGTGATGGCATTTCCCGAGCCCAGCGCCACGACGAGAATTACCACGAGCAATGGCGTCGCGCGGCCCGATGCCGCGAGGACCCCGAGACCTGCCGCAGCAAACATCATCCACGTCTGGGCCCAGGCGAGCACGAGCCGCCGGTCGAAGTGATCGGCGAGCACGCCCCCTGGCAGGCCCATCACGAGCGAGGGGCCAAGGGCCGCAACGGGCACCATCGCAACCCAGATCGGCGAGGTCGTGAGCTGGGTCATGAGCCATGCCGCCCCCACCGCATGCATCATTGTCCCAAGGTTGGAGACGATGGACGCCGTCCAGAGCCGCCGGTAGATTGGCAGCGCAAGAGGAGCAAAGACCCTCCGCATTACCAAAAAAAGCTGATTCCGAGCACAGCCAGCACTCCCAGGCTCACGATCGCATAGAGCCAATCACGCTGTGCGGCAAAACCGGTCGCGGCAAACGCGACCCGCACCACGGGGTTGAACAACAGAAGCAGAATCCCAAGCTGAATGATGCTCCGGCGTTGACCGACCTCTCCAGAATCCAACGCACGCTCCACCATCTGCAGCGGTTGGCGGAAATACGAGGGCTCACCGGAAAAAATTTTATCGCCTTCGACTTCCGCTCCACGGGCAGAAAGGTAAAGCACCAAGCCGGCTGCAATCAGCAATGCCGAGAGTGCGACACCCGCCAGCATAAGCCGCGCAAGGGATTTCTGGAGGGCTGCGTCGTTCATTCTAATCCGGCGGGAGCCGGTGCCACGGGTTGGCATGCGGGCAAGGGGTTTGCGGGAGAAATCGCTGCCAGCGCCGCCGGATTAGAAAATTTTGCTGCGGAAAATGGGGGAGTCCGGATTTCAAAACGTCGATGCATGATTCTCATTTGTGCAGGATGGGTTCATCCGAGATTGAATCCGAAACCGCGGGCAACCATCTGGATTCCGATGAGGGTGACGACCACAAGAAAGATTCCGCGGAGGACTTTCACCGGGGCAACAGGCAGCAATTTGGCTCCGACAAAGGCTCCCGCCAGCACACCGAGAGAAACCGGGCCCGCCAGCGCGGGATCAAGGTATCCTCGCTTGAGGTAAACGCCGACGCTTGCCGCCGCCGTCACTCCGATCATGAAATTGCTGGTTGTTGTGGAGACTTTGAAGGGAATCCTCATGATCCGGTCCATGGCGAGCACCTTGAAAGCCCCGGAACCGATGCCCAACAATCCGGAGAGAATCCCCGCGACAATCATCATTGCAAAGCCTGCGGGCACTTTTCTTGCCCCATAGGCGACCGGTCCGGCGGGCGTCGGCATTTCTCCCAGCAGTCTCAACTTCCGCGCGAGGTCATCAGGTTCTGCGGATTCGTTGCCGGGTGCTGGTTTGAGGGAAAGCAGCACGGTGGCCAACAAAGCGACGCCGAAAACCACGGAGAGGATTTGGGTGTCAAGGACGGTCGCCAAAAAGGCTCCCGCGACCGCCCCACACGTTGTGGCAAGATTGAGGAACATGGCAATGCGCATGTTCGAGATTCCGTCCCGAAGGAAGGCCGCGGCAGCGCCCGAGGAGGTGGCAATCACGGAAACAAGCGCCGCTCCCATCGCGTAGCGGATGTCGATCCCGAAAACCAAAACAAGCAACGGCGTCACGATAATTCCGCCGCCGAGACCGATCAAGGCACCGAGCAATCCCGCAAAAAAGGAAGCGGCCGCCACCGCGAGATCAAAGGGAAGGATCTCCATGGCTATCTTCGGCTCAAAATCACCCGGCCCTCGGCCACGCAGCGTTCACCCACCGCGGCCCGGACATCAAAAAGCACATGGCCGTCGAGTTCGCCGGCGCGGGTCGCCAAAAGGGTGAGCGGCTCCCCCGGCAGGGCCGCGGAGGGAAACTTCATTGCACGAATCCCCGACAGGAGGAAACCAGGATCTCCAGGCACGGAGGCCGCAACCCCCGATAACTGGGCCAGCGCCTCGACAAGCAATACACCGGGCACGATCGGATCCCCGGGAAAGTGCCCAAGGAAGACCGGATCGCCTGGCGGGAATGTCCGACAGCCGGAGGCCGAAACTCCCGGGTTCAGCGCCGTCACAGCATCAACAAAAAGGAATGGCTCGCGGTGCGGGAGACCCGCCGGGATTTCGGGCAGTCCGTCCTGCATCTATTCTAAATCCCGCTGTTGGAATTTCGAAGCAAAGAGCACTTTACAATGAAGCCTGAAGGCCATGAAGGGGTGAAAGAAACGAGCGACGATTGGATTTCCTTCATGGTGAGATTTATTTCTGATGTTAGGTCTATTCGACGGGGGCGGGCATCTCGACGACCACTCTCCGCACCCCTGGAACCAGCAAGGCAGCATCCACAGCGGAAGCCGCCGGGGGAGCTGGCGCACCACTAGGAATGGTCAGGGTTACCTCGCCCGCGGCAACGCGGGCCGAGTCAGCCATGCCCTCAGGAACTCCGGTCAAGGCTTTCAAACGGGCACGAACGCCGCTCAAAATGATGGCATCCTCATAAAGGCCGGGATTGTCGGTGGCTGGGGTGCCGCGTGCCGCGAATGCCAGGCGGCCGGGCGATTCCTGCTCAACAACTCCCGCAGAAACCAAAACCGAAAGGGAAGGATCAACCGCTTTGACCGATGGCTCAGCCTCCTTCGGCTTGGGTGCCGGAACCTCCTTCTGAGTCGGTTTCTCAATCACCTGTGGGGACTCTGGAGCCTGCGGTCGCTCAACCGGCTTCTTTCTTTTTGGCCGGGGCTTCGCAGGGACGACCTTTTTGGCCTCAGGCTCAAGGGAAGGAGCAGGAGGCGGGAGGGGAGTGTCTTTCGCGCACGAGGCAAGGAGGAGCACCCCACTGATGCAAACCGCAAAGAACAGGAACAGGGAACGTCGCGGTTGCATGATTCCAGTCGTCGCATGAACTGCGCGGCTTTTCAACTCTCACGGTCGCAACTGTCCTGGTTTTTTATGGCTCCCTCCTGTTTTGGCCCGTTTCAAACGCATTGACCTACATGCTTCATGTCCTTCATGGTGACGAATTTCTTTCCACCTTAGAGGATGAAAATGTTAATTATCATTACGCTTGTTGCAGTGCTCATCGCGGGAATCGTCGTCATCCTGCTCTGGCCGCCGGATTTCACTTCAACGCCCGACCCGGCATCGGACTACGCGGAAGCCCTGGGAAAATTCGCCGAAATCGAAGCGGAAGAAAATTTGCTGCCGCTTGCCGCGGAGGGGCGGAGCCGGCTTCTGGTTCATGGCACGAAGACGCGGCGGGTGTTCGTCCTCCTGCACGGCCTGACGAATGCGCCCACACAATTCCTGCCAATGGGAAGAATCCTCCACGATGCAGGAGCCAACGTCGTCATCCCGCGCGCACGCTACGCGGGCTTTGCCGACCGCATGAATTCCCTTCAAGGCCGACAGAATGGGCAGGATCTCATCGATCAGGCAGCCTGCGGACTGGATATCGCAGCCGGCCTCGGAGACGAGGTCACCCTTGTCGGACTCTCCGGAAGTGCGGTGGCTGCAGCGTGGATGGCCCAGAACCGCGCGGGGATCGAGTCGGCTGTTCTCCTGGCTCCGTTCTTCGGCATGCACGGCCTGCCGGTTCCACTCGCCGACCTGCTTTCCGGCCTGCTCGCAAGGCTGCCAACAATTCTTGTCTGGTGGAATTCCGACCTGCGGGAAGCCAATCCCGGGCCGCCGCTCGCCTATCCCCGGTTCGGAACGGTCACCATGGCAGACACACTCCGCCTCTCAAGGGATGTCCGCCACCACCTTTCTACCCGCCCTCTGAAAGTAAAAAATCTTTCCATCGTCCTCAGTGGAGCCGACACCGCGATCAACAACCCCCTCGCGCAATCTCTGGCGGCCGCATGGCTCGAACAATCTCCCGGCAAAGTGACCGTTTTCGAATTTCCGGAAGCGCAAGGCGTGCCACACGACATGATTGACCCCGGCCAGCCGGATGCAAAAATTCAGATCTCGTATCCGGTAATTTTAGCGCTTCCCGGCATGTACATCCCATGAAAAAAAAGACACTGGTGGCGACCCGGGCCGAACAGGCGCTGAAGGCCCAGGAGTTGGAGTCCGCAATGTCCGGGCCTCCTCCAGCCGACCCACCTGCTACAACCATGCCTGAGGAGGATGGCGTTGGCCGGTTTGCCCGGATAGCAAAACGAAAGACAGGCTCCCCGTTCGCGGCCGGTGAAATTGCGTCCCACTCAGCAGCACCAGAGTTGCCTGATGAAGGGGAGAATCGGCCCTCGCTGCAACCACATCAGCGGGGCCGAAAGGTGCGCATGGGCCAAACGGCCGCACCTGTCCGGAGGCCGTTGTGGCTCGCCATCCCCCTGTCCATTGGCATGGCAGTCTTCGCCCTTTTGGCGGGATGGCACTGGTTCTTCCGCCCACCGGCACATCAACCCGCGCCGCAAGTGGAGAGCCCGCAGGCTGCAAAATCTCTCGGCTCCGATGCGCTCTGGTCCAGAGGGAGAATGCCCGAGATGACCTCTCTGTCCGACAGGCCCCAGGCTGCTGGCGGACTGTCCTCCCTTCCCGCGGCTTCCATGCCCGGCAGAAAGCCGCCCCCTTCCTCCGCTGCTGCAGAGCGGGCCGTGGCGGCTGCCGCTGAACGCCCCATGGATCCCACCGCTCAGCACCAGGCGGGTGTCACGGCGATTGCCCGCGGTGACCTGCAGGCAGCCCGCGGATATTTCCAGTCTGCGACCAAACTTGCCCCGATGGCCACGGCATCCCTGTTCAACCTTGCCCAGCTCGATTTTGAGGAAGGGCTCTATGAGGACGCCGCAGAACACTTCGCGAGGTTTCGCAAACTGAATCCGCGCCACCCGGTGGCAGCCTACCGGGCGCTTGTGTGTGATCTGGTGCTCGGACGCAGTCCGGTTCTCGATGAAACGGCCCTCACGACCAATACCCCCGCCGGCCTCTACGCCCGCGCGGCGCTCGCCTGGAAATCCGGTGACATCGCCGGCGCACGCGAGCACGCCGCCCGCGCCCGCGCTCTGGGCAGCAGCAATACATCCCGCTACGAAGCTGATCTCCTCCTCCTCGGCTATCACGAGGATTAAGCCCTTTCCGCAAATGTCCTGCGCAAAAAGGCGCAAGACTTTCAGAAACGATGCAGGCCTCACACGAAGGAAACAAAGGAAACGAAGGTCAGAGGGATACAAGAAATAGACAGGAGGGGGCGCAAACATAAAGTATCGGAAACGCGTCTCCCTCCATTTTGCGCAGCAAAATCTTTCTAATCCGGCGGCGTTGGAGGCAGTTTCTAACCGGCTTCCCTTGCCAACAAACCCGCTCTTGGCACCGGCTCCCGCCGGATTATGGGATATTTTATGTGACACAGCCGTGGTCTGGAACGAAGATTGTTGGGTTTGTCCGGTCCACCACGCCGGACACCACCGCCCAACCTGCCGATCACATACCATGTTGAACAACTCCTGCCCCGCAAACTCCAAGGGACTCTACCGCGCCGAAGACGAACACGACGCCTGCGGGGTCGGTTTCATCGCGCAGGTCAGCGGACGCCGCTCCAACCGGATCCTCACCACGGGCCTTCGGGCGATCTCAAGTCTCATGCACCGCGGGGCGCTGGATGCGGACGCCGCCACGGGCGACGGGGCAGGGGTCATGACCCAGATCCCCTACAAACTCTTCGCGAGCGAGATCACGCGGTTCGGTCACACGCTGTACAGCGAGCAGGACCTCGGCATTGGTGTTCTTTTTCTTCCGCACGACAACGCCTACGCGCAGGCCCGCGCCAAGGCCATCACTTTGGAGGTTTTGGAAAAACGGGAACTCTTCCTCTTTGGCTGGCGCGAGGTGCCGATCAACCTGCGGGTCCTTGGCGAGAAAGCCCAGACCACCATGCCACGCATCGAGCAGGTTCTCGTCGGCAAGCCCTGGGGCATGGCGCATGATGATTACGAGCGGCGACTCTTCCTCGCTCGCAATGAAATCGAAGACAGCGCCGCCGCCGACGGAATTAAGAATTTCTACATCCCGTCCTTCTCCCACCGCACGCTCGTTTACAAGGGACTGCTCGTCTCGGCATCCCTGGAAAAATTCTACCCCGACCTCAAAAATCCCGACTACGAGACCGCGATCTGCGTTTACCACCAGCGCTACAGCACAAACACGTTCCCGACCTGGCCGCTCGCCCAGCCATTCCGGATGCTGGCACACAACGGCGAAATCAACACGATCCGCGGCAACCGCAATTGGACGCTCGCACGCGAGGCGGAACTCCGCGCGGATTTCTGGGGCCGGGACATCGATCTGCTCAAGCCGATCATCCAGCCGGGCGGGTCGGATTCAGCCAGCCTCGACAATGTGCTCGAAGTCCTTGCCATGAGCGGCCGGAGCGTTTTGCACGCAATGACGATGTTGGTTCCTCCCGCATGGAGTTCGGACAAATCCCTTTCGAAGGATATGCGGGACTATTACGAATTTCACCGCTGCATCTGTGAGCCGTGGGACGGGCCGGCTGCCCTGTGCTTCACCGACGGCATCACCGTTGCCGCCTGTCTCGACCGCAATGGTCTGCGCCCCGCCCGCACCACGCTCAGTGAGGACGGAATTCTTGCTGTGGGGTCGGAAGTCGGCATCGGCGGGCTCGACCTGAAAAATTCCGTCGAGAATGGACGTCTTGCGCCCGGAGAGATGATCGCGGTGGACACCGCCGCAGGGAAAATTCTGCGGGACCGCGAAATCAAGGAAACCCTGGCCCGTGGCAAACCCTATGGCCAGTGGGTTGCAAAAAACCTGACTCCCTTCCACCACCTGAGCGCCAACGAGATTCCTGCCCCCGAGGGAGATCTCGATATCCTCGGCCTCACGCAGAAGCAGATGGCTTTCGGGTATTCGAGCGAGGAAGTTGAGATGGTTCTCAAGCCAATGATGAAGGACGGTTCCGAGCCCGTGGGCTCGATGGGAGACGACACCCCCCTTGCCGTGCTCTCGCTGCGGCCGCGGCTCCTTTACACTTACTTCAAGCAACTCTTTGCCCAGGTGACGAACCCGCCGATCGATCCGATCCGCGAGAAACTCGTCATGTCGCTTTACACGGTCCTCGGGTGGCGTCGCAATTTGCTGTCCGAGACGGCTGAGCACTGCCGTCAGATCATGTTGAAAAGCCCGATCCTCCTGGATGCAGAGCTGAAAACTCTATGCGCCACGGGGGGTGATTTTCGGGCCTCGACGATCGATTGCACGTGGCCTGCTGCGGAAGGTGCCGGGGGCCTGGCACCGGCTGTCGAGCGGATCTGTGCTGAGGTGGAGACCGCAGTGGACCAGGAGACACGGCTGCTCGTCCTCTCCGACCGGGCCGTCGACCACGACCGCGTCGGCGTTCCGATGCTGCTTGTGGTGGGAGCCGTTCACCACCACCTGCGCCGCGCCGGCAAGCGAATGAAAGCCGTTGTGATCTGCGAAACGGGAGAGGCCCGCGACGTCCACCAGGTGGCCTGCCTCATCGGCTACGGTGCCAGTGCCGTGAATCCTTACCTTGCCTTCGAAACGATCCGTGAGGCCATGGACGGACTCTCCATCCCGTTTGCGGAAGCAGCACTCAACTACAAGAAAGCTCTCGA
>Ga0247837_1008196_pt1 | contig 13284 bp, 13 predicted proteins | sample LaCtaG_2_FD_187115 | JGI IMG/M metagenome (GOLD analysis project Ga0247837, IMG submission 187115) | Freshwater microbial communities from meromictic Lake La Cruz, Castile-La Mancha, Spain - LaCruzMarch2015_14.5m | ecosystem: Environmental > Aquatic > Freshwater > Lake | place: Spain: Castile-La...
CTTTTCCTCGGACTTATGTATGAAGCGAGAGTTTTCATATAGGTGAAAAGAAGTACTAGAAAGGCGCTACAAGCTATAAATAATACCTTCTCAAATGTCTAAAATCTGCTATTAATTCCGCAATAGTGCTTTGCTGGGTTGGTTAATGTTACTAAGTGACTTTAGCTAAGAGACTAGATGGTTTTTTCGAGGATATAAAGTCCAGTTTTGCCCCAAGTCATTTTCACCTTCAGCGCATACAGCTGGGTGAAGACGTCATTAGGCGGCAAACTCCGCAAAGTGATCAGCTTCGCTCCCCTCTTCAGCCGCTTTGCACAGTTCAGCATCCCTTCTATCAGTTCCTGCGGGAAACAGATGCTGGAGGTGAAGATCAGGTCTGCGTCTGACCAGTCCACTTGGAGCATGTCACCCAACACTGCGTGAATTTGCCGGATGCCCATAGTGCAGGCCTTTGCGAAGACTTCTTGGGAGAGACTGTGTAGGCCGGGCAAGTACTCCACTCCGTTCACACTCCCGAGTTGAGGACAGAGTAGGGCCGCTGCCACTAAGCACTTCCCTGCGCCAGAGCCGAGGTCCCAGAACACGTCTCCAGGCTTAGGTGCACAGAGCTGCAGCAAAGCAATCATATGTTCGAACTCTATTTCCCCATACGTGAACTCACTTTGACACAGCACTTGCAGTCTCTTGCGCTCACTCTGCGACACAGAACTTCCGTCAATATCGCTGAAAACCCCATGAAACTGCCTACTCCTCGCCTGCAAATCCGCAGGCAGTAGGTCCGCCTCCAGCACTTCCCGTCGAGAAATAGAGCAGGGGATAGGCCCGGAAGAGAGGTTTTTGAGGGCTAAGTAGCACTGTTGGGTGCTGTATTTCCAGTCGTCTGTTTCTATGCACAGGCGAGTGGTGCTAGTTTGAGACTCTGGATGTGTGCTTTTGGCTTCTGCGGAATCGCGTTTGTGAGTGATTACTCGATCGTGGGCGTCGATTTCGCGTTCTCCAGGCCTGCGCAAGCCGCTTCTAGGCAGGAATTGGTCAAAAGCGTCGAGTTCGACATAGTCATCTGCTGGGTCAGTATAGGCAGGAGTCACTTGTTTAAGCACTAATTCATCGAAATAGCCCTGTGTGAAAGCTTACAGCGCTCCACTGGTGTTCGTGTTCATTCGGGTAGTAAACTGAGGGCGAAAGGAACATTGCCACTAGTCCGGAAGTGCAGTGGGCGGTCAGTTCCAGCCTGCTTTCTCCGGGAGAGTTCACTGTGAACCGATAATACTCCCACTCGCTGAGTTCGGTGGATAGCAGCTCTGGTAGTTCCTTGACAGGGTCCGCAGGGTTCAAAGTGTACTTCAAGCGGTAGGTGTTCAGGCCCGCTTTGAACGCGTAAATCGCCACTTGGAAGAGTCCGGGCGCAAAGTGCAGGTCATTGGGGTGAATTTCCAGTCTGTCCGCCCCAATGTTGGCAGACTTCCACCTGTAGTTCTCTATCTACACCGCACCTTGTGAGGGTCTGCCTGCATTGGTCACATATATGTCCGGGTCACTTGCTTCGTCTGCAGGCTCAGCCCTACATCCCACTTACACGAGCACTATGGCCTTGCTAGAGTCCTGCACACTCAGTTCGTAGTACCGGTAGGTCTCCCCTGTGCACTGGTCCAGTCGCTCGATGCCCTCCTCGAGTCGGTCTGCCATGTCCTACCTTATCTCACACTAGGCGTCGCACCTTCTCATGTCGTAGACCCAGTCTTCGAGGCAGCTTTCCTTCACTGTGCGGACTCCTTCCCACACTTCGAGGCGTGCATACAGACGCGCGAGAAAGTGGTAAAAAGCGTCAACTCTCTATATAAGCCCTACTCGCAGGAAGTGAGAGTCAGAAGGGTAAGTGGGAGTCATCTGCGTTTCTTTGACCGGAGAAGCAGACTGCCTGCGAGTGATGCGCCTAACCTGTGCTGCTTCCTGACTTATAACTCGCGTATGAGTTCCAGGCTCCGCAGCCAATCTGGACTCAATCGCCTTCTCTAGCCGTAATAGCACGGTAGTCAGGGTCGGCTCCTCACATATAAACTCCGGAAACTGATCCAGCAGGTACGAAAAGAGCATATGCGCATTCAAGTCCACATAGGGAAACCTACACAGTCCTTCCACAATCCCCTGCTCTAGTCCTTACCATTACCAGTTCGGTGTCCTCGGCTTCCTCGGTCAGCATGTTGCCCAGTGCTTTTAGCATGGATTCGAGAAGGTAGCCAGGGTGGAAGGCTGCCCGGGCACAGCGCAGCTCATTGGCAGCGGAAGGACCTTCTTCTTGATGGTAAATCGTGGTTCCAGTCCTTTCGTGACGCCGTTTTTCAGGCGTCGTATATGCATCTTCTTCATCAGGTAACTCTAGGGAGGAGAGACTTTCGGAAATCACTGCTGCTTCGTCTGTTTCTTCGATAGGCATTATTTGGAAGAGGTCTTCGGCTTGCAGGTTGTCGGAGCTAGTGAATTCCAAGACTGCGTTGCCGTATCTGGCTGCAGTGAGGAAGGAATTTACATGCGATTGAGTGACGAGGGAGAAGCGGTTGAGAAAGTTTTGAGCAGTCACTGATACTTTGACGTATTTCGGCTCGTTACGCATTTGAGAGCAGAAAAGGAGTTTGATGATGTCGAGGTTACCTTTGCGGACAAGTTCGTGCAAGAGTAGGAGATACATTCTCTTGATTTCAGTCATTCTCGACTCTCCTAAGAACGACAAACAGGTCTGCCAGACCGGACTCAAATCCACTCCCGAATTCGCTACCTGCACTCTGTCCCTATACCCCAACGTCACATCCACAAGTGCAGGGCTCTTGGTGGGCGAGTCCTGACTAGTCGACACACTGGATTCATTCTTGCGATGGCCGAGCATCATAGCGTCGTAGCTTTGGAACTGTCTGAGGTGCTTAGGGAGCGGCTGCACTCTGGGCGGAGATTCCTCTGGACGGACCTTGTTCCCCACCAGGAAGTTAGCCACGGCTAGTAGGAGGACGGGTGAGTTGACAGTCCGCACGAGGAGTGACAGGTACTAATGTAGGGCTTACGTAGAGAGTGGTGGCGGGCTGAGTGGAAAGCCGAGGGAACACCACTTTCTCACAAAAGTGGAAGTGAAAGATGAGGCTGAGGGAAGAAAGCAAGTCCTGCCACAGACATTTCTCACACAATTGGTCCAAAAACTCGCAATATTGCAGGAACACCTCTGGCTCTCCTCCCACAGCCTCCCTGCCTCTCAGTTTCACCCCCTCTGGCAGCTGTTTGAACAGCGCTACTAACTTGAATACCAGTGCGGAAGCGAAGTCTGTGTGGCAAATCAGCCTTTCCAGGACTTCCCGCTTGTCTACTTGCACACATAAGTGCATCAATTCTCGCATCTTTGGCTCTGTGTCGTACTTTGCCTGCTTGAAGTAGTATAGTAAGATTGGGATTGGAAGGTATTCATCGGCGTGACAGGGGTCTTTGACCAGTAATATCTCTAGCAGTAGGGGTAAGCGATGCACTCGCTCGCAAATTCGGTGCAGGAAGTCGAGAGCTTCGTCTTCCACACGATAGAAAGCATGTCCTTTCTTGAGGTTTTCAGAGATAATGAGAAGTAGGGACTTGACAGAGCGGTGGAAAGCCACGTTGGGGATGAGCAGTTCTTTGCTGACGCCTGCTAGGATGCAACTGTAGAAAGACAACACACTCGCCAGCAGGCCTGCAGGACGGTCCATTTGCCCGAACCCTGCGATGATATCGAAGACTCCGATCTCTAAAGCGTGCTCCAGACACTGACTCAGTCCCCGACAGTCACTGGCCTGCGCCTCTGCTTGGAGCAGCAGGTCCAAAAGGTCCTGCATCAGCTTCCTGCACTTGCTCCTCTCCCAGGTCCGCTGCTGCACTGCCAAGTCCGCACTTTGCTGTACAGAGCTGGACTCTAAGGCCAGGGCGCTAGAGAGGGCTTTGAACAGGTCTTCCATGTGCTGAGGAGTTTGCTTATTCCGCTTGACCATTATTAGCAGTGGAGAAGTAGTTTGAGCGAATCGAAAGCATTAACGGCTGCAGGGTGTTAGGCAGGTCTATAGAGAGATGTAGGCTGTCCAGAGGACTGGGAATGAAAGGCTGTAAAGATATGATGAGGCTGGGCAGGTTGGGCCGGGCGCTCTCTGAGCAGAAGTTCGCAGATAGGTGGGGCGCTACGCCGCCTGACCCCACCTTTACTGTCCCTGACATTCCCGAACTACCCAGATACCCGGTTTCCCTGCACCCTTCTTTCAAGCCTTCCAAAGCCCAAATATTCGACCTAGACCTACCCCAGCCGTTCAAACCCTCCACAGACCCACTGCAAATCTGGGCTATGGGCGACGGCATGTTCTCTCTCAATGGGGTTTGGCTTCCCGGGTCACTGATGATCTTTAGGGACATGGTGCTGCAGTGGAACGTGCGACATCCAGACCACATACAAGACTACCATTTGGATATCTTGCGGTACATGAGGCCGAAACTCGAGTACATCATTATCGGCACAGGAAAGACAGGCAAAAATGTGATTTCCCAAGCCGCACTTCGGAAATACCAATCCATCGGCCTAGCCATCGACACCTGTCCCACAGTACTTCCCAAGTAGTTCGAGGCATGCGGAAGCTTTAACCTCGCCGCAGAGGACCGAAGAAATGTATGTGGCCTCCTTATCCCCTCCAACGTAGACTAGCAGGACTCGAGACTAACTAAGGATTAGGGCACTTTGCAGATCCGGAGGCTGGAAGTGTCTCCGGCTTGGAAGTCATGGCCGCCTGATACGTACACGAATACATCTCCACTCTTCGCTAGGCCATCCCTCACCGCCACTTCCATCGCCACATTCACCAGGGCAATATCCAGTCTCGCCGTCTCATCACAGTAGGCAGGAAAGACTCCCCTTATGATCCTCAGCTGCCGCACTGTCTTCTGTCGGTTGGTGATGGCGAGGATGGGACAGGGAGGACGGAAGTGGGAAATCATGAGTGCGGTGGCTCCACTGTTGGTGATGCAGGCAATGAGGTGGGCTTGGATGCTGAGGACACTGCGAACTGCGCAGTAGCAGATGTTTTCGATGATGCTCATACTGGACATCCCTCGCAGCATCTTTTCATTTTCCCTCTCATAGTCAATTACAGCTTCAGCCTCCAAGCACAGCGACACACAGGCCTGCACCGCTCTCACTGGGTTCAGTCCATACGCAGTCTCCGCAGTCAACACGAACCCATCGCAGCCGTCTATCACTGCATTGGTGACGTCCAGCGCTTCCGTGACTCCAGGCCTTGCGCTGTAGACCATGCTTTCGAGGATTTGAGTGGAGATGATGACGGGCTTGCCGCAACTGTTGGCTTCCAAGGTGATGTCCTTTTGGAGCTGGCAGACATGGGCGAGACTGGTTTCCAGGGCAAGGGAGCCCCGGCCTATTACGATTCCGTCTGCCATGCGAAGCAGATCCGGGTAAATGTCACTGGCTTCTTTACTCTGAATTCCCACGAATTTCTTCGCATTAGGTACCGAAAACCGCAGCATGTCGACCAAATCGTCCTTCTCCCTGACCTGCTTATACACCACAAAGTCAATATCGTTCTCATTCGCCCACTCAATAGCCTTGATGTCCTCAGCTTCATGGGTAATGGAAAGGACAGGCGGCACTGCTTCTGCGTCTGAGGGGGAGATGTGCACAGGCTTGTGGGCCCAAAATGTACACTCGTTTTCCACGCGGCAGACCACTATGTGCTTAGAGCGGGGAGATTTGGGCTTAATGCGCATAGGCCGATCCGACCTAGGAGCAGGTGCAGTCATGCTGCCTACCTCTGCTTCTATCTTGATCTGCTGGTCACAGGACGCATTCAGCTTATATATGATGTTATCTCTAGTTTTTCCATTCAGCATCGAAGCTTGCGTTTGTCCCGAGTTTTCCACGTCGATGACAGTGAAGATGATTTTGCCGAAGTCAATAAGCAGCTTGTCATTAGGCTTCACAAGTAGTGGGAATTCCTTGTTGTTGCACAAAACTGCCTTTTCCCCTGCCACTACATCTGCAAGGTCTGTGACCACTTTCACTATATCGCCTTCGTGCAGCTGCAAAACCCCGCCTGCTTCAGGAGTTTTGAAGCGAATATCACTCTCTCTAAGACTCAGCATGACCCCTACTTGTTTGCCTGTTTCCGCCATGGCGGCTTTCAGGTTCCGCAGTACTTCCGTCTTGTTGGAAGTCAATAGGAAGCGGTCACTGATGCGAGCGACGTCCATGCCAGCGTGGATGAGTTGCACTAGTTCTTCCTGGGAGGAGGAGTGAATGCCGAGAGTTACTATGATCTTGGTGATGCGATGTCTCTGGCTTTCCATTATAGGCAGTAGCTGGCTTTTACAGCCTACATTACCTAGTCATACCTCCCACCCATACTTGTATAACTGCACTGCAGGGAGTGCACCAATTCATTCGCATCGCACTTCTCCGGAATAATTAGTGCAACCGAGAGTCTATGGGGTCCTCAGCCACTTCCTTGCGACTGCAGGACTAGTATGAAATGGAAATATGAAGGCGCTGCTGTTGGTCCTGGCTCTCTACTCTGCTGTGGCTTACAGTCTCCGCAACTTGCGCACTGCGAAAGAGATCCGAAGCGTACTTGGACCTCTAGTGGTGAAGGAAATATGTGAGAACAGGGCAGAAGTAGCGTGCTTTCAGGCAGTGGAGCCGAGGAAATGCCTAGAAGCTTTTCACAAGACCTGCAACGCCAACTTATCCGGCCTACAAGTGCAGGAGTACACTGAAACCTTCGAAATTACAGAAGAGCAAGAAAGCGTAGCACCCACCGAGGAAGTGGAGAGGGACGACTCGGGCGCACTGTGGGAACTGGGAGTATTGGTGTGCCTCACCTCGTTGCTTCTTTTCATTCTTTCTATCAGCGTTATTCTCTGCTGGCGCTCCTTACGCCTGGAAAAGCATCACAAGGCTGTGCCGGAAATTGAGTTTAAGCAGAGGTAGGATGGGGTTCGGTTCCTATAGGATATCCGCCTATTGCGGAATTTGAGAAAGTAAGAAGTAGCTGTTATAGAGCAGAGTTGGAATCATGCGGTTTCCATTGCCTGAGTCTTTGCAGTCCGAATTCAGGCAAATGCCATAAATAGCTTACCCAACTCCTGGGAGAAGTGTGGACGAATTAGTCAATTTCCCCTTACCATAGGTCTGTCCTGTCATCTTCCTACAGTGCTAATGTCAGACCTTGCAGCCCTGCTCCACACCACTCCCTCTTCCACTCTCTTCGCTACGCCCTTTACTGCGCCTGTGCCCGCGCCTCCTCCAGTCCAAGACCCGGAGGAGAAAGAAGGGGAAGAGACAGAGCCGAAGGGAGGGCCAGAGGCTTCTCGCACTATCTTCATCGGGAATGTGCCTTTGGAAACGCACAAACGAATGCTGAAGGCTGACTTTAGCAAGTACGGGGAAATCGAGAAGGTGTGGCGCAGGTCTGTGCCCGTCGACAGAGGGAAATTGTCAATAGCAGTGGCCTGCATCCGGCGGAAATACCAAGAAGACGCTCAGACTTGCAACTACTACATCCTCTTTACCACTCGCGAGGGAGCCTCGAAGGCGTTGGAAGCCAATGGAAGTGTGTACAACGAGAAGAGAATCAGAGTGGACTGGGCAGAGGGAGCGAAGGTAAGGAGTAGGCAGGAAGTGGACCCGAGTCTGAGCGTATTCGTGGGCAATTTGCCCTTCACAGTGAGAGAAGAAGACCTGTGGGAAGAGTTCAAGGACTTCGGCACTCTGCAGTACGTCCGGGTGATACGCGACAAAAACACTCACCAAGGCAAAGGCTTCGCCTACGTCTGCTACTCCTCCAAACAAAGCGCCCGCATGGCTCTCAGCAAGCACCTTTCCCTCTTCCAGGTAGACTCCACACAGGGAAGACAGTTGCGAGTGTTCCCTTGCAAGAAGCAGGTGCAGATGAATGTCATGAGGAGGATGAAGGGGCGGGATGTGCAGGGGAAGAAAATGAGGTGGAAGCAGCAGTCGCAGGAAGAAGGTCCTCAGGACTTGGAAAGCAGGGAGGAAGAGGAGGAAATGGAAGGGTTCGAGGATATGCCCTCCCCTGGCAGAAAGAAGCGCAAGCGAGACCGTGACGCCCCCGAGCCCGCATGGAAGCAAATGAAAAAGGAGCAAAAGAAGTTGAAAGCGAAAATGCAGGCGAAGAAAGCAGTCTCGAAGAAAGCGAAGTAGTACAGACTAGACGTACTGCGGACCAATGACTTGCAGCTGCTCCAGCACTGCGCCTGCTGCAGGCCTGCGCTTGGGCGGGTACTGGCAGCAGCGCTGGATCACACTGCGCACTTCTGCAGGGATGCTGTCAGGCACTGGGACCGGCTTCTTCTGGAATATCTGCATAGTGCGCACCTCGTAGTATATAGAACTCGCGTTCGAGCTGGAGATGTAGTCCCACGGTCTTTTGTTGCTGAACAACTCAATCAGGATGCAGCCAAGCGCCCAGATGTCCACTTCGACGCCTATGCTTGTGAGTTTCTCCTTCTCAAACAGCTCCGGAGCCATGAAGCGAGTGGTGCCTATGCACGTAGTAGTCAGGGCTTCTTCATTACTGAAGCAGGTCAAAGGCCGTGCCAGGCCGAAATCCGCGATTTTGAGGTTGAGGCTGAAGTCGAGAAGGCAGTTTTCAGGCTTTAAGTCTCGATGCACGATCGGCGGGTCGCATTCATGCAAATACGCAAGTCCTTTGCATATCTGTATCGCCACTTGGAACCTTTCCGGCAAAGTCAGTCTTCTGCTCTTGTTCTCTGTGTGGAAGTCACTGTGCAGTGCGTAGAACAGGGACTGGTTGGGTACGTACTCTGTGATGAGGCAAAGGTTGGGCAGGTCAGTGCAAATGCCCATTAGCAGGATTAGGTTGGGGTGACGGACATGAGCGAGACTCTGCATTTCCTTGGTGAATTTGGAAAGTTCTTTCGGGTTTTGCTTGTACTCGTCCTTGAATTTCTTTATCGCGATTTCACAGTCCCGCCAGCGGCCTTTGAAGACTTCGCAGGACGACCCTCGGTTAATTACCTCTTCAAACGTGAGTTCCGTGCCTCGTATCAGTGGTATGCAGTTCTGCTTAATTTCCTCGTCTAGGTCCACTCCTGGCACTGCTTCGGTCACTGGGGGCACTGCGCTGGCCTGACTTTTGAGAGTGGACTTGGACCCGTGACTGCTGGCTCCGCGGGAAAGCGGCTCTTTAGGTGTGAAGTCGGGTTGAAGACTCGGCTTGTTAAGGGGTGGAAGTTCGTGTGCACGCTTCAAACGAGGCTTATTCATAACATCCTCCACACTGAGCTGATCCACCATTTCCAACGCTCCCTGCGCCGTGCTTTCCAATGCCAAGTCCTTAGCGGTAGCACCTGAGTAGTCAACAAGCTCTGGTCGCAGTTATATTTGAGCAGCAAAGCCACTAGTTCCGGACTGCCTTGTAGCACAGCCAGGTGTAAAGCCGTCCTTCCAACTCCATCTCTTGCATTTTTCATGCCTGGGAAAGTCTTCTGATTTCTAAGGATTTCCCTCACTATGTGGCTGTGGCCTCTGAGAACTGCGTAGTGCAGTGGAGTCTGCTGCTGTGGCAAGGGCGGAAGCAGTGGGGCTTGGGCTTGGATGAGGGCGAGGAATACAGTACTGTCGCCTAGGTCCAGAGCTTGTCGCAGGGGACTGTGGCCTGCGGAGTCGAGAGTGGAGAGGCCGACACCTTGCTGGATGGACTCGAGACAGGCTGCCCTATCCTTCGGATCCGTCGCCCGAATCCGCAAAGCGCAGTCTTTCGAGCTTTGAATGCCCATATTGAGTTACTATGTTACCTCCCTTTCTAGCGGTTCTTCAAAGCCTCAACCTTCAGGTCCTACTGACCTACAACTGGGCGGTTTATAGTTTCTCATAGTAAGCCTATGCCTGTGCTGTTTGCCTAACTTAAAGAAGCTTGCGAATCACGAACTTGAGAATGCCTCCATGTCGGAAATAGGCGACTTCCACTTCGGTATCCAGTCTGGCAGTCACAGGGAAAGTCAGTCCCTGCTCTGTGCGCACTTCCAGTGTTTCCTTCACTTTCAAGTCCCCCTCTCGTAGGGACACAGAGAACTGCTCGGAGCCTGTAAGGCCCAGGGTCTGCGCTGAACTGTGCAGCTGCAGAGGGAGAATGCCCATACCCACAAGGTTGGAGCGGTGGATTCGCTCGAAGCTTTCGGCTAAGATAGCGCGAACGCCGAGCATCCAAGGTCCCTTCGCCGCCCAGTCCCTGGATGACCCGGTGCCGTATTCCTTCCCTGCCAATACCACGAGGGGAACTCCTTCGGCTCGGTAGCGCTCTGCTGCTTCAAAGAACTCTACTGTGTCTCCAGAGGGGAAGTGGCGGGTTAAGGCTCCTTGCCGCCCTACGAGCTGGTTTAGTATGTGCGGGTTCACAAAGGTGCCTCGGGCCATTACCTCGTCATTTCCCCTGCGAGCACCGTAGGAGTGGAAGGCTGCGGACTGAATTCCCATATCCTGCAAATAGCGGGCTGTCGCTCCGATCTTCGATATGCGGCCTATAGGCGAAATATGGTCTGTAGTGATAGAATCGCCTAGAAACGCCACACACCGTGCATTAGTAATATCCGGAATAGCCTCAGGACTACGCTGCATTCCTGCGAAAAACGGAGGCTTATGTATATAGGAACTGTTAGGCCAGGGGTAAAGCAGACCTTCAGCAGCCGGTAACTGCTGCCAAAGTGCATTTCCTACCCCAAAGGAGCCATATACAGAGGTGTACATTTCAGAAGAGATCAGTCGCTTGGTGGCTGCAATTTCCTCAGTGGACGGCCAAATGTCTCGCAGATACACTAGACCCGCGCTTCCTTGTCCCAAGGGTTCCGTTTCCCAGTCAATGTCTACTCTTCCAGCGAGTGCGAAAGCCACGATTAGGGGTGGGGAGGCGAGGTAGTTGGCCTTGGTTAGAGGGTGCACTCGGCCCTCGAAGTTTCGGTTTCCTGATAAGACTGAAGCTACTACAAGGCTGCCAGTCTCAATAGCCTGCGTGACTTCACTGGGCAATTCCCCACTGTTTCCCACACACGTCATACATCCAAACCCTACAATATGGAACCCCAAGGCTTCCAAGTCTTCCATCAGCCCAGCCGCCTTCAGATACTGCTCAGTCACATGAGACCCCGGCGACAGCGAAGTCTTGATATAGTCCGCAGTCTGCAGGCCCGCCTGTCTTGCCTTCCTCGCTAGAAGTCCAGCAGCCAGCATCACATTAGAATTCGCAGTATTGGTGCAGGCTGTAATGGAGGCCAGGACCACTGAGCCGTGGGTCAGGACGTAGTCTCTGCCCTGGTAGGTGAAGGGAACGGTACGCTGGGGGTCGGCAGCAGCGAAGCCTTTGAAGCCCAGTGCGCCTGTTAGACATGTATGGAAGTCGGATTTAAGGGCTGTGAGTGCTACTTTGTCTTGAGGTCGCTTGGGACCTGCGACACAGGGTAGAACTGAGGCTAGGTCGAATTCCAGTATATGAGAGTAGGCAGGAGTGGCGGTTTCAGTGGTGTAGGACCGCAGTAATTGCTGTGCTTCGTAGTAAGCGCGGATCAGGTCTGCCCTGCGGCCTGTGTCTTCGTAGTACTTTAACGTGATTTCGTCAGTTGCAAAAAAAGCTATAGTCGCCCCGTACTCTGGACACATGTTAGCGACAGTCGCTCGATCTTCAACTGAGAGAGTCGAACAGCCAGGCCCGAAAAACTCCACAAACTTGCCCACAACGCCCATTTTCCGCAGTCCATTAGTGAGACTGAGGACTAAATCTGTGACTGTAGTGGCCCCATGCAGTCTGTTTTCCAGCTTCACACCCACCACTTCAGGTAGGACCAACGCCACACTTTGCCCGAGCATAACACTTTCACACTCGATTCCGCCAACTCCCCAGCCGAACACTCCAGCCCCGTTGATAGTGGCTGTGTGACTGTCGCTGGCTACCAGCGAGTCTGGAAACAGCATTGAGTCGCGCTGGCACACGCCCGCCGCTACATGCTCCAAGTGAATTTGGTGGATGATCCCAGAGCTAGGCGGCACTAGAGCCATGTTGCGGAAGGCTTTCTGCCCCCACTTCAAGAACTCGTACCGTTCCCGGTTCTTCGTCATTTCCTCGGCTTCGTTCAGCGCTAAAGCCTCTGGCGACCTGCTGTAGTCTGCTGATATGGAGTGGTCGACTACCAGAGTCAGTGGACAGACTGGGTTGATCTTTTCTGGGTCTCCGCCGAGTTCTCGCATAGCGTCCCGCATAGCTGCTAAATCCACTAAAGCAGCGACTCCGGGGTAGTCTGGGAACATCACACGAGCAGGCTTAAACGGCACTTCCACGTCTTCGTGACTGGTCACTTCCCAATTCAGCACGTGCTCTACATCTGCCTGCTTCACTTCGAAGCCGTCACAGTTCCGCAGGACATTCTCCAGGAGAATGCGGATACAGAAGGGCAGACGACCCACCCGAGCATCTTGTAAGGCTGCAAGACTGAAGTAGCGGAAAGTCTGACTGTCCACAATCAGCTCTCTCTCAGCCATGTTTACGACATAGCGCAGATTCACTACTTCTCCTAGCTGATTTTGGAAGTGTACGAGGATGAGTAAGCAGAGTGTGTGCGTACTCCGGCAATTTTATTCCTGAGGCTAACTCCAGCCTCCAATTCACTAGCCGAAGCCGAATTCCCATACAAAGGCAGCGATCTAATACTCCACTATTGTCCAGTTTGGGAAGTCGGAAGAACTGGTAAGAGAACTCCACTACATAAAGCAACTCTCGTTGGAAGAAGCTTACGGTATATCTATGCTTGCAGCAGAAACCAATTCAGAAAGCCAAACTGGCATTACAGCAGATAACATGAAACTCTTCTGGTGATTGCAGCGTTGTTTGGTAAGCAGCAAACACGAGACTTATGCACCTGATGCGGGCTGCTAGCACACTATAGGTCTTTGAAACGAGAACATTTGGGAATTGCGGTTCAAGGTTAATCAGTCCTTCCAGCCTTCCCCTACTTGGTTGGAGAAAGGAATTCCCTCAAAGTCTCCTTCTGAAATTGCGCAATACTCGTGTTCCTGTCCCCTACACCACGCTGCATACCCCTCCCTCTAAAGTCTTAGCTGCCATTTCCCCATTAACCAAGCCACATCCCTGTCTCGGCCTAGTCCTAATGCCCATGGCGGAAACTTCTTTATAATATGCTTTGGTGGAGTTTGATTGCTGTGTGCTATGCAGCCAGTCTACGCGGGGAAAGTCC
>Ga0247837_1008200_pt1 | contig 13277 bp, 14 predicted proteins | sample LaCtaG_2_FD_187115 | JGI IMG/M metagenome (GOLD analysis project Ga0247837, IMG submission 187115) | Freshwater microbial communities from meromictic Lake La Cruz, Castile-La Mancha, Spain - LaCruzMarch2015_14.5m | ecosystem: Environmental > Aquatic > Freshwater > Lake | place: Spain: Castile-La...
AAACTGTCATTTTAAGGAAATTTAAGCAAATATCAGCCTTCGTGCCTCTGTTTCCGCACAGAATTATGGTAATCGGATACATAAGCAGTATATTTGCACTTCAAGATTTTGAAAATGGGTGTGAGGGTGGCTTAGTCACTGGGTACGAGTTTACGATTACAGAAGAATGATAAATTCAGCGTCGAATAACTTATTAGAATGCGGAAATCAGTTGTTCTAGCACATGTCCACATTTTTATATATATTAATAGGCTGTTATTTCAATATAGAAGCCTGTCATCTGTTTGTGTTAGTCTCCAAAGTAAGGAAATTTAAGAAATTTCTGTCTCATTTTTTCAATATCAGTCGGAAATTCAGTTTAAATAACGAATTTATTCTTACAATCAAATCCCAGCAAGCCATTCATAGGCAATTCCCACCCTTTCTACTGCAAGCAGTATATTAAAAGGAACTATCTATTGAATAATTGTCCCATCATTGCGAATTTCATAACTCGAGTTCTCTTCTAGATCCGCAGTCTGCCCCCCATGAGGCACAATGGCGAGTTCCTCACCTGTCCCATCTCTCCGCAAGGGCTGCCCATTACCCCAGTTCTTTACAATAGTGAGTACTAAGCCAACTCCCCCACATAGCAGCCAGGCTCCGACCAATGTAACTGCAATTATTATTTTTTTTGTGTTCGAGAATTCGTTTTCGTCTTTGTCCTTTTCGCATTGCTGTGATTTGGTCAAGGAGTATCCAGACTTGCACGGGCAAAATCCACCTTTCAGTTCTCTGTTGGGTGCGCAGGTTTGACATTGAGAGATTCCTGAGCCGAAACAATTAGCGCAAGTGGGGTGGCACTGAGGACAAGTGCCTTTGAAGGGCGGCGGCTGTCCAGGTGGACAGCCACATCCAGTCTGGAGTAGGACAGTTTCCCCTAAGCATTCAAGACAATTGCTGACATCTGGCCCAGAGCATTTTGCGCAGTTTTCCAGACAACTGCTGCAGCCTTTCCCTACTTGATAGAAATACCCATCTTTGCACTTGCATTCCCGGGAAGAGGAAAACCAGGCAGTGCCTATGGCACATTGACATTCCTTCAATGAGTTCAATACAGCTCTTTTTGAACAAGCAGAACACTGAGCGCTCTTAGTCCCTGTGCAGTTTTGACAAGCTATAGGACAGTCACTACACGTCAATTCCGATAAGAAGTACCCAGCATCACAGACGCATGAACTCGGAGGAGCAGAGTTTAGGGACGAGTTTTCTTTGCAAGAGAGACAGGAAGTGGCAGAGTTATCCTTGCAAGTTCGACATGAGGAGTGACAAGGTACACAGCTACGAGCATTTAAAGGGAGGTAATGCCCTGTAGCACAGACACAAAAATTGGGAGAAGGACCGCTTAACACAAATGTGTCGGGACAGGTGAGGCAGCCCCCGGAATCACCGGATGAACAGGTCTTACATCTAGTATCACATATGATACATTCTGAATAAAGCATGTAGGATTTACTGTCACAGATACATTGTTTTTCACTAGTCAGCTTTGCTGTAGTATCGCAAGTAGTGCAATATCCGGAAGCCAGACAAGTAGCGCAGGACGAATGACAGTTCAAGCACTTATCAATCTCCCAGAAGTACTTGTCTTTGCATTTGCAAGGACCAGGAGGTTTTGAAATCATCACCATATTAGAAGCACAGCTGAGACAGGTCTGCGGAGAGGCGTCCTTACATGAATAGCAGGTAAAGGAGCATTTGAAACAGGTCTTCTCAGGGGAGCTCAAGAAATAGCCGGTATAGCATCCACAAGAGTGGCTTGACTTCAAGATAGCGTCAGCAGCACACTTTGTGCAAGAAAATTCCCCCTTGTCAGAGCATTCGAGGCAGGTTTCGTGACAAATGTCGCATTTCTGCGAGTCCGCCCAATAGTATCCAGCCTCACACTTACACCCAATTGAGGTTAGATACGCATTCTTCACGCAAGAAACGCAACTTGAGCTGGAAACACAGGTCTTACAGGCCTGCTGCCCACACTTCTCGCAATCCCCATAGAAGTTACTGAGGTAGAACCCCTCATCACATACACATGTTGAGGTGGAGTCCATGTGAGCGTTAGCAATGCAGGCTGTGCACTGAGGTTCACAAGTACTGCAAGGAGCTTTGCAAGTCTGCAGACCGCGGAAAGGATGGGAGAAACTGAGGACGAGCGGTAGTAGAGGGAAAGTCACAGTCAAAATTTGTAGCATTTACTATTACCTGTATAGGATGAAGAAGACGTAAGCTGGCTTTGTGGGAAGTAATCAGTCTCAGTATGGAAGAATCTATTGGAAACTGGGAAATTGAGATTTGCATTAGTGATAGTGGGATGTGACGAAATTGCTTTAAAATGCACAGAAGAAGCTGATTTTCGCAGTTATTTCGAGTATTATGCAGAAATTCGTATCTGAAATGAGCACTGGGTAGTGCATTCCTAAAAAAATAGCTAACAATTGAAGGGAAACGGGCAAATAAATGAAAAAAGGCGTTTGTGGCTGAAAATCCTCATTATGCACAAGCGATTCCTGAGACTTCCTACTCGAAGATATGTAATTAGTCGGATTCAAAAGGCCAGCAGCTTTCCCTCCGCACCTGTCCAAGAAAGCTGAGCAGTCCCGCTTTAGGAATGAGAACTGCCTTCTGATACCCACTTGAAGTTCATCAGCATGTTTCCCACCTCCCAGTCCTCTGCCATTACTTTCTGTGGAGAGGTTAATGACAGAGGGGAAACGCATAAATCCCTGTTCAACTTGTTGATCAGAATCGCAATATCCAGATAAATCCTTACAATATAGCCTATGCACTTCCTCAAACAGTGATTTACCACTAACTGAGATGGCCTAGGTTACGGCTAAACCTGCCCTGCTGCTTTCAATTCCCTTTCCCTGGTATTCCCAATACTCCGCTTTCAGGATTATTGCCATTTTCATCATTTCGAAGATGTATATACGATTTATCTCTATGTATGGGCTGATGTGCGCCAGTTTAGGGTGTTGCGGGCAGTACTTGTGAGTAGCTTTCTATGTAGGTAGAGCAGGTAGTCAGGATTTCGAGACATCATATTGACGTTGTTCTTGTCTTCTCTCATGAGATGACAGCAAAACAGCATGAGGCCGCGGCCCAGATTTCCTCAAACTCGAAAAGGCGCTTATAAGCAGGTCCCCACGGCCTGTGTGTAAACATTATAAGCACAAGTAGTAGTTTGCCACACTTTCCCCATTACTTCGAAGAAACCGCGGGCGCTTTGTCGATGCGGAACATTTTGACCTGCGAAGTAATGAAAAAGAGGAAAACAGTGTTTTGACGCTTGGCCAGCTTGCCCTTATCCCAGGCTTCTCTTCCACGTGGGAAGCAGACAGCGGTACACATCTAAGGGTCAAAATAGACCAAATACGCTTATTTTAGGATAATTTCTAGCTGAATTTCCCATAGAAAGTAGGAAAACGACTCTATACGTCTTGCAGTTGCACCATTATTACACCCCATACACACATTGAGGGAGTTTGAGTTGATTAGTACTGTTTTGGCTTGGTTTGCTCTGTGTTTTTGTTCTTTAACTGAAAATCGGCATATACTTCGAGGAATTTCCTATAGAAACCGTCTCATGACAAACGGAAAATACCCAAATCACTATAAAACTGCATCAATTCTGCCGAAAATAGGCAATAGTCGAATTTCCTTCTCTCAAAGCCGCAAATAAGTCCCTATTCCCCTCTCCTCAGTGGCCAATTTCTCTTTCCGCAGCTAATCCTAGTCTTCTCCGCTTCCTGCTATATAAGCGGCTACAGCAGGGCTGTATATGCAGTCAGTAAGCCAAAGTAGTCCCAGTACTCTATCGCTTGTGCAGTTGTTGACCTCCATCTATACCTCTCCATCAGCCACTTCCAGCCATTCTTGTAATCCATGTCTGAGGACTTCTCAGGGAACTTCTACGAGAACCTCAGGTCTCTCATCACTCTCGTCGACCATCTGCGTGACGCAGGACTGCAGAAGTACATCAAACTGCCGCGCATCGTCACGCTCGGCACCCAAAGCAGCGGCAAAAGCTCCGTCCTGGAAAACATCGTCGGCCTCAACTTCCTGCCCCGCGGCGAAGGCGTGTGCACTCGCAGACCCCTGGAACTGCGCCTCGTCCATACCTTCGACAACTCCCCGCCCTGGGCGAAGTTCGAAGACATGGGAGAGCAGAAGTTCACCAACTTCGACGATGTGCGCAGAGGCATAGAAAGACTCACTGATGAAATTGCAGGGACTAGGAAGGATATCATTGATAGTCCGATTGTGCTGACTGTGTATTCGTGTTCCTGTCCGGACCTGACTTTGATCGATTTACCGGGAATTACGAGGATTCCGGTGGGGGACCAGCCGCAGGATATAGAGAGAGTGACGAAGGAGATGGCGTATAAGTACGTATCCGACCCACGCACCATTATACTCTGTGTTATTCCCATCAACCAGGACATTTCCACGTCAGAAGCCTTGCAAATGGCCAAAAGAGTGGATCCGCAGGGCATCCGGACTCTGGGCGTTTTGACCAAAATCGACATTATGGATAAAGGCACTGATGCGAAAAAGAACCTGCTGGGACAAGATGTGCCCTTGAGACTGGGCTATGTGGGCGTGAAGAACCGCAGTCAGCACGATATTGTCACCAAAGTCACGGTGGAAAACGCTCTAAAGGAGGAAAGAGATTATTTCGCCTCTCACCCGACCTATTCCACTATGCCGCCTGGGTACTTGGGCACGGATGTGCTGGTTGAAAAGCTCACTCGCATCATGTTTACCCACATAAAGCGGTTTCTCCCCGACATTCTGAAAGAAGTGGTCATCCGACTTCACGAATGCGAGGAGAAACTGACCGAGTTCGGCCCCGAAGCGCCCATCGAGCCCAAGCAAAAGGTGCAACTGCTCTGGAACATGGTCACCGACTTCCTCGAAATCTACAAAAACCTGATAAGAGGCAAGTACGACCGCAAGCGCAGCTCCAGGGTGACCAAAGGACTCACACAGGGCACTGACATCAAGCTGATTTTCCGGAATTTGCTGATTAACTTCACTGGGGAGTACCGAGCTACGGCGAACTACACGGAAGAGGAGATACAAAAGGCAATTACGATGCACGAAGGAGACTCGATCCCTGGATTTCCCTCAGTAGACGCCTTTATATACCTGATCCAGCCCCAATTAGAGCTACTCAAAGAACCTGTAATGGAGTGCTTAATGAACGTTTACTCCCATTTAGAGACTTTGGCGCATACAATCATTGAACGTGTTTTTTACCGATTTCCGCCTATTGTGGGGGAGTTGAGCGAGGTGGTGACTCAGGTGCTGGTGGGGGAGCGGGAAAGCTGCAGGGACATTGTGGAGAAGATGATGGATGCGGACGAGTCGTACATTTTCACTAATGATATGGACTATTTGCTGTCCAGGAGTGACTTGATTCCCAAGCAAGCGACAGGCGCCAAAATGGACGCCAGAACTCTCTTCGTGGAGGAAATCCGCATGCGCATCGACTCCTACTTCCGCCTCGTCGCCCGCAACGTCCGCGACAGCGCGCCCAAGCTAATCGGCTTCTTCCTCGTCCGGTCCTCCATGGACCGTCTCCAATACGAACTCTACAACTACCTGAACGCCAACGACCGCATCCTGGAGTGCATGAGTGAGCCTGAAAGCATCACTAAGGAAAGGGAAGTGCTGAGGAAACAGCTGGAAACGCTGCGGAAAGCGCAGAAAATCATTAAGCTGGACCCACACTTGGCGGCTCAGACTGAGAACTTCGAGGAGGAGATAAAGCTGCAGGAGGAGGACTTGCAGCGGAAGAAGGACGATACCAAGCGGAAGGAAGAGGAAAAGCGGGCGAAGGAGGAGGCCAAGCGCAGGGACGAGGAGAAGAGACCGAAGGAGGAGGCCAAGCGGGAGGAGGCCAAGGCGCCGGAAGTGCCTAAGCCTGAGGTCAAGAAGGACCTGTCCAGCAGTATGTTTGACCTGCCGCCCGCCCCGCCTGGTCGGGGAGAAGACGCTTCCAAGAAGTCAGGCGCCAAGAAAGCTTCCCTATTTAGCTAGGAAGTAAGCCACTTCAGCAGACTTTTCCCTTCACTCCTCAACCACTGAGAAGAAGTGCCATACCCTCTATTAGCTACCCTACCTACTTGGGAATAGTGACTGCCAGTGTATGGTCCGCCCCACAGGCCACATCCAAAACCTTACTTCCCCCAAAGGTATCCACCGCTATAGGCGTAGTCTTCGGCCCAGCCACATTCTCAGCCCTCGCCTGTCTCCCTAGTTGCCCATCTCTCCCTCTCCCGCACATTAAGAGGCTGAAATCCGCTGTGATGAAAGCGCTGTGGCCACCTCCGCAGGCAACTTTGGCGATTTGCGGGACAGACTGGATGAGTTTGGGGGAAAACTGGTTGGCTGTGTTGGCGTGACCCAGCTGTCCGTCAGCCCCATTGCCCCAGCTGTAGACCTGTCCACTGCGCGTTAGAGCCAAAACATGCAAATCTCCAGCCGAAATGTCCACTACGTCCACTAAGGTGGTCAACTTCGTGGGGAGTTCTTTGCACCGGTCAGCCTTGGTAATGCCCAGCTGGCCTAGGTCGTTGTTACCCCAGGAAAAGACGCTCCCTGAGGCCGAAAGCGCCACACAGAAGTTCTTCCCGCAGGCAATTTTGATGACTTTCTCCCCCGCCAAGCCTTCCACGAGAGTCGGCGAGTGCTTGTTGGCCCGGTCTCCATGGCCCAAAGCGAAATCTCTCCCTGCACCCCATGTATAAACCTCCCCCTCCTCAGTCACTGCAGCAGAGAAGTAGCGTCCACAGTCCACATCCACCACTCTCTTGGCAGCCAAAGGACCCGCCACAGGCCCCGGAGGTTTGCCGCCTTTGAAGAAAGTGGGCTTGTAGAACTTCGAGTTAGTGTTCTTTTCCTCAGGCTGGTGGCCGAGTTGACCATCGTTGTCCAGTCCCCAGGTGAAGAGTCTGCCTTCGGAATTGAGGGCGGCCATATGTCCCCCGCCGCTCACTACTTTGGTAAAGTTGTGGCCTGGCAGGCGCTCGATTAGAGTGGGGATTAGGAGGTTGCTGTCGTCTTCGTTGACTCCGAGGATGCCGTCGATGCCGCTGCCCCAGGTGAAGATGCGGCCGTGGCGAGTGAGGGCGGTGCTGGCGTTGCAGTAGCCGCTGCTCCCTACCTTCAGCACCTGGGCTGCTTCTAGCTCCTTTATGAGCGTGGGCAGCCCTCTAGAAGCCTCACTCCCCAGGCCCAATTGCCCCGAAGTGCCCAGTCCCCACGCATACACCTGCGAAGACTGCTCCGACACCGGCTGCGTCTGCGCCAGCAGATACAAGCACGCAGCCGAATAGAGCCCCGGCCGAACCAGCGACAGCAGACGACTCATTGCCCTATTACGGCTGTAACCTAGTCTAAATACTCTCGAACCGGCCCAGAAGAGACAGAAATCTCCTGCAAAAAGGCAGGTAGAGCGGCCTGGGATTTAGTGCTGTCCTCAACCAGCTGCCTAAGGAACCTGAATACAGCGTACAAAGTCTCGAGTGCGTCTTTGGACTTCACTATTCTCAGCAATTGGTACAGACCGATGGAAAGACGCAGACTTCCGAGGAAGCTTTGGACGGATTTGGCGGGTTCTCCTGGGGTTGAGGAGAGGTGCGCTTCGGAGGGGAAAGAAAGGCTGTCGATGTTGGTCTTGCCGAAGAGGCTGTGGAGGAGGTCCTCGGAAGCCTCATGTCCCGAAGTACTTGCTTACCTATCCAGATCTGCATATCCCACCCTGCATCCAGCAAATACACCCCTGTCGGGTCTAGACTGGCTTTGGCCAGTGGTAAAGGACTCATGTCCTCTGCTGAAGATAGGCTGTGGAGCGGGTAGAGACGCGGGTAGGCAATCAGACTAAGACTGCGAGGGGAGAATGTGGCGATAAGATAACGCTGCCAGCAGGCTCCATCAAAGTCCAAATGGTCTAAATAGCCCTTACAGCCACTCACCAGTCCATTAAACAGCGGCAACTTCAAGTACCCCAGGGTCAAAGCAGGCAAAAAGGCCAAAGGATCCCTCTCCTCCGCAGTCCTTACCTGCAAATAAGTCGAAAACAAGGCCGAAATTTGCTGTTTTATATAGGCTTGTCCAGTTTCAAAGCGATTACTGGAAATCATGTGATAAAGTGCTCGTTTCGCCCACAAAGCCGCAATAGTCTCACTGTCTGTACTCAAATATATCTCTTTTAGGGAGTGAGAGAGGTTGAAGCGGCCGTTTAGCACTCGAATTCGCCGGTCTCCGTCGGAGGTGGTGTAGAGCATTGCGGCTTGCACGTGGATAAAGGCACTGGAGGCGAGAGTGACACCGAGGGACAGGTCGAAGGAGAGGGTTTGAGTGGCGTCCAGGGCGGGGAGGGCTTGCATAGTGGCGTCATAGGGTATGAAGTGGCCATAGCACAGGCCGACTTTCCAGTCCCGACTCACCCTCAATCGAAACTTCGCCTCCCAGACTGTCTCCTGAGTCAGCTCCGTCCACAGTTCCGAGCGCAATTTCCCACTTTGCCCACACTTCAACTCTGGGTAAAAGTACACTTTCCCACTCGTGTACTTCGCCAAGTCGCCCAGGGCGTATAGACAGCAATACCTCGAAGCCGCTATGAAGAGGTCCACAGCGACACAGCAGTTGGCCAGTTCGAAGGCTTTTTGTTGGTAGTACTTAGTCTGCGAGTTTACCATGATTTCAGTGGAGTATTGGTGTGAATCCTGAGGGTTGGATTCCCCTAGGAAAACGAGCAGTTTGCCACCACTGGTCGCTAGTATCAATTGAGCATAGGACAGGGCCAAATGCAGTGCAGAGCTTTCCAAACAAGACTCCGTGTTCATTTTCCTTATTACATCTGTGCACTTCTTGATGCTTTCCTCATTACCCTCCACGGAAACCAGCAATTCATCCACAGGCGCAGGGAGAAACAGCTCATCAGCCGCTTTACTAATGGAGTAAAGTCGAATTGGTCCGTTTTCGCCCTGAAACCCTACCAAGTGCACCTCATGTCCATACAAAATCACCGCAATCTGAGTCCTGGGCAGGCCCGGAAGAGCCTGATTCCCCACAATTGTGTCCATCACGTCACACACAGCCTCCGTCATTCCACAGACTCGAGCAGTCTGGGACACATCCAGTACCAGACAATAGGTCGGCGGCATAGGCGGCCGCTGCATATACTCCTCCGGTGCCAGTATATCATACTCCATATGACTCAATTCCGTCCTTGTCTTGGCATCCTCCCGCATCCCACTGGCTTCTAAAGGACTGTAGAAGTAGTCAGGGACGCTGTTGACAGCCGAACAAAGTGCACACAGCCACACTCTGCCGTCCTGCTTGAAGACTGAGAAGGGACTGATGTAGCCCTGGCAGCCTTGACAGCGGACGACGCTGTGGGTGGAGTAGGAGGCGATGGGCAGGGTGGAAAGGGCGAGAGGGTGCACAGTTAGGCCGAGGGGGACTTGGAGTTGGGTCTGCAGGGACTGGCTGGAGGGGAAGATGCGGCTTGGAAGGGACAAGAAGCCGGCCCCCTCTGCCATTTTGCAGGACTTGGAGCCAACTGCTTCCCACTTAGAGCTCTTCTAAAGGCTTTATGTCTAGTTGATATCTGTACTAGGGCCCAATTTCCCCTCTATCCCATATCCCCGGCAGTCATTATGTCCCAAAGCTCTACCAAGGACCTTTACGACTGGGCATCTGGGCAAATCGACAAGCCCTCGACCCCCACCACCCGAGACAAGCTGCTGCTCCTAGGAGGACAGTACATCCTTGCGCCCTTCGCACTGGGCTACGGCGTAGGTGTAAAGCTCTTCAATCGCTTTATGCTGGAAAAGCTGAAAAGCTCGCCGAAGAGTGCTTTCGTGGTGAGGCTGGGAATACCGATTGGGATTGGTGCGTTGGGGGTGTTGGCTGCGGAAGGGCTGTTTGTGGCTAATATTGAGGCTTTGAGGAAGGCTAGTTTGGAGCAGAACTTGCCCAGCAGCCCAGTACCGCAGGACAGTAAGTAGGTAGCTTTAGCTCGAGGTGCAGTTGTTTGAAGGCTTTGTAGAGTATGAAAGGCGGAAGTTTCATGAAAAGGAGAGAAAGTAGGCACTGCCTGTGTTAGTCTAAATTAGCCTGCTTAAGGCCTATCCGTGGACCCATTACATTGCCTGCCCCTCCTCCTGCTCCACTATAATGTCCAGAGTAGATTCACAGACAGAGCCCCTCATCCCCTCAGCCTCGGACTCAGACCCACCCAAAGTCTCCACCTCTCTCTCCTTCATCAACCTACTGCTCAGTGCTGTCCTCCTCATCCTCGCCTACCTTCTAATCAAGGACCAGCCCGACTGTGACCAGCCCCTCATCCTCTGGACCTGGGTCCTCATATCTTTGGAACTCGCCACGATTGCGATGGAATCCCTGAGACTCCTAGGGAAAGAAGAAGTGGTGTCCTACTTTGGGTACGTGATAGGAGGAATGGGTTTGTTCCTGTGGCTATATGGGCATTTCCCCGTGTACAGCAGTGAGGTGTGTGATGAGTCTCTGTGGTATTTCGTGTTTATCATAGTGACGCTGCTTGACGTAGTGCTGGGCGTGGTGGTTATTTTGCTCTGCGCGGCACTGTTTTGCGGAGTGCGTTTCCCAGAGATCAAGAACTAGCTTAATAGTAGGGATACGGAGTCTAGTTGCGGAAACTGATTAAGGTGGAAACTACTCAAAATATAGAATCGCACTTGCAGTAGCCCAGTCTATAATAATGGCCGCACAGGGACTTTGGGAGCCTCTTCTTAGCTATTCAAGCACAAGCAGACCTAAATCCAATACCGCCACAATCCTCATCAACAGTATCGCTCTCATCGTTATCTACTATCTAATCAAGGAAGACCCAGTATGTGACCAGCCTCTCGTCCTCTGGACGAAGTAGCTGTCCATAGTGATAGCTGGAGAAGCACTCGTGGAAGTACTGAAGTGTTGTCCAGCAACGCAGATACTGACACTAGCTCTGCAAGTCCTTATCGTTTCTGTGGGTGTGGGGACATTGGCCTGTGTATGAGAGCGAAGTGTGTGAGGAGACCTTGTGGAGATTTGCCTTTTGGTTCGAGCTGGTGGATATAGGAATAGGGGTAGTAGTGCTGGCGTGCTGCTGCATAATATGTGGGAAACTGATGAAGTCCACAGAAGCGCATCATAGTTAGCCTTAAAGAAATAGGTCTACATAAAGCTGCTTCTACAATAGTTCCTGGTAGTTTGCCAATAGGTAGTTTTCCAGAGACTAATAGCATTCCTATATGGACAACAACCTACTCCAGCCAATAATCCCTGTTCCCTGCCTTCCCTGGACCAAGTCTTCTTCCTCTCCCTCACCAACCTACTGCTCAGTGATGCATACCTCATAGTCAAGGACCAGCCCTACTGCGACCAGCCTCTCATCCTCTGCACCTGGATTATCGATTCCTTGGAACTCGCCACGATTGCGATGGAATGCCTGAGACTCCTGGGGAAAAGTGGTGTCTTGGTTTGGGTACGTGATAGGAGGGATGGGTCTGTTCCTGTGGATATATTGGCATTTCCCTGTGTACAGAGTCAGGTGTAGTGACGTTGATTGACGCAGTACTGGGTGGGGTGGCTATTTTGCTCTGCAGAGAGCAGGAAATAGCTTAAAAGCAGGGATACGAGTCTTGTTTCTGCTTCTGAATAAGGTGGAAACTACTCAAAATATAGATAGCAACGAGGTCTAAAATGGCAACACTGGAGCCTCTTCTTGCCTTTTTATCCCCAAGCAGGCCTCAATTCAATTCCACCAGAACCATCATCAACAGCATCGTTCTCCTAGCCATCTACTTTCTAATCAAGGACAACCCAGTCTGTGACCAGCCTCTCGTCCTCTGGATGAAGTTTCTGTTCGCAGTGCTAACTCTCGATGTACTAGTGGAAGTACTGAAATTTGGTCTAAGGACAACGCCGCTAACACAAGTTCTGCGTGCACTTAACGGTCTTGTGGGTGTGGGAGTTTGGGTGTGCGGACATTGGCCTGTGTATGAGAGTGAAGTGTGTGATGTGACCTTGTGGAAAGTTGCCTTTGGGTTTGAGCTGCTGGTGGATATACTAACAGGGATAGTAGTGCTAGTGTAGCCCTGTCTCTAGCCCTGACTTTACTCTCTCCCTCATAACCTTCAGCTCAGTGCTGCATACCTCATAGTCAAGGACCAGCCTTACTGCGACCAGCCTCTTATCCTCTGCACCTGGATTTTCATTTCCTTGGAACTCGCCACGATTGCGATGGAATGCCTGAGACTCCTGGAGAAAGGAGAAATGGTGTCCTACTTAGGGTACATGATAGGAGGTATGATTTTGTTCCTGTGGCTATATGGACATTTCCCTGTGTACAGCAGTGAGGTATGATAAGTCTCTGTGGTATTTGGTGTTTACCATAGTGATGCTGATTGTAGTGCTGGGCGTTGTGGTTGTTTTGGTGTGCGGAGTGCGTTTCTCAGAGTTCAGGAACTATCTGAATAGCAGGAATACGAAGTCTAGTTGCGGCTACAGGGAAGGTGGAATTACACATAGATATCGACTCCTTCTTACCTTCAGCTTTTAAGCCCAGTCTATAATAATGGCCGCACAGGAACCCCTCCTTGCTTCTTCCCCAAGCAGACCTGAATCCAGTTCCTCCAAAATCTTCTGGAACAGCATCGCTCTCATCGTTATCTACTATCTAATCAAGGAAGATCCAGTCTGTGACCAGCCTCTCGTCCTCTGGATGAAGTTTTTTTCCGCAGTGCTAGCTTTCGATGCACTCAAGGAAGTACTGAAACATTGTGAAGGGACTGAGCTACTAACACGATTTATGCATGGAATTAACGGTTGTGTGAGTTGGAGTGTGGGTGTGGGGACATTGGCCTGTATATGAGAGTAAAGTGTGTGAGACTAATTTGTGGAGCTTTGTGTTTATGATTGAGCTGATAACGGATATAGCAATAGGGATATTAGTGCTGGTGTACTGCTTCGTACTATTTATGAAACTGATGAAGTCCACAGAAGAAAATCATAGTTAGCCTTAAGTAGGTCTACACTACTAGGTTTTTATTACTGCTTCTACAGTAGAGCAGTGCCATGGAAGCGGTGCCAATTTCCATGCAGCAGAGTGCTTCTATTTGGTAGTACTGTTTATCCAGTCTTATATGCGAACAAACAGTCACTTGACCCTGCTGCCCTCCCTACTCCTGTCCTTCTCTTTCCCTGGA
>Ga0247837_1008205_pt1 | contig 13273 bp, 7 predicted proteins | sample LaCtaG_2_FD_187115 | JGI IMG/M metagenome (GOLD analysis project Ga0247837, IMG submission 187115) | Freshwater microbial communities from meromictic Lake La Cruz, Castile-La Mancha, Spain - LaCruzMarch2015_14.5m | ecosystem: Environmental > Aquatic > Freshwater > Lake | place: Spain: Castile-La...
AGTCCACGACGAACCAACCTTTGCTCCAACACTCTGGGCATATATCCCAATGGGCATACCCAAAGGCGGGGTTGAAATCATTAGAGAAAGTGAGGTTGCCGTAGTAGCCAAGTTCAAATTGGCTGAGTGAGTACATCGTCATGAAGCTTCCGCTTAACGGCTGGTCAGTCTCTACAGTCACTGTTAGTGAGTTGCCTGAGACCACTACATCCAGTATTGCATTGGCCACAGTGTAACAGTTGCTCTCATTTCCACTGCTTTTTTCAGTTTCCAAGTAGACATAGTTGCCGGAAGAGGGCACTGTTCCTTGCAGCGGCTTCCACAGGTCAGGAGGCGGGGAAATGGGTCCTGCAGGGCCGGTGGGGTTGCTGGCTGCCCAATTCACCACTCCATGAAGCACAGTGCCAGATCTATCGTAGTTTTCTTTGAAGCGTATCTGAATCGCACTCAAGCCTTCTTCTGTATAGTTGAGAGAGTCCACGACGAACCAACCTTTGCTCCTTACCGATGACCACATATAACCGTTCCAATGAGCTTCCCCAAAGGTGGGGTGAGGACCCAAAAGGTAAGTGATCTGGCCGTAGTAGCCGAGTTCAAATTGGCTGAGTGTGTACATCGTCTTGAAGTTTCCAGTGGACGTTATGTCACTCCCTACAGTCACAGTTAGTGAGTTGCCCGAGACCACTACACCCAGCATTGCATTGGCCACAGTGTAAGAGTAGGTCTGCTTTCCATTGGGTGTCTCAGCTTCCAAGTAGACGTAGTTGCCGGTAGAAGGCACTACATGCGGCTTCCACAAGTCAGGAGGAGGCGGAAACACAGGAGCAAGCAGGTCATGTGAGTTGGACACATTCCAGCTGAATGCCCCTCTAAATGTGGTTACAGGGGAGGTAAGGCTCTCGATTTCAAAGCGCATTCTGATGACTGTCATTGCTTGCTGTTCGTAGACGACCTCATCTACCGCCATCCAGGCGAGAATGGTCTTTAACTGATCCCAGCCTATTTGTGCAACGGAAGAGTTGTGGGGGTAGGGGTGCAGTAGGCCGTAGTACCCCACTTCCAGCCTGGTCAATGTTTCCATCGTCTTGAAGTGTCCTGTCCAGTGCCTGCCCCCTTGAATTTCTACCGCCAGCAGGCCTTGCGTTTGAGTGAAGTTGAATACAGCATTAGCATTAGTGTAGGAGTGGTTGACGCCTGCAGCCTGGATATAGGCGTAGTTGGAAGTACAGGAGAGGACAGACTGTGGGGGCTGCCAAAGGTTCCTGGGAGTGGGGGAGAGCGGGGTAAGTGAGGCCGGGTTGCTGGCCTTCCACTCAATTGCTCCCCTGAGTCGAATAGTGCTGTCCAATGTATGGTCCACTCCTGCGTATTCAAAGCGCAGTGACAGCTCCTCCAGTCTGCCCCGGCCGGAGTAACTAATGAAGTCAATTACGAACCAACCTTGAGCTTGGTGCAGTTCCATTCGCAAGTCCTTGCATTTGACCTCCAGGCCGCCCAGTAGAGGGTTGAACGGGGGACCTGTCAGGTCTCCGTAGTACCCCTTTGTCAGGTTGCTCGGGCCTAGGAACTTGCCTTTCCAGTGGCCGTTTGCATGCGCTTCCAGGGAAATCCGGCCTTTGGAGGAGGAGACAGAAAGGACGGAATTGAAGCGGGTTAGGGTGAAGTTGTATAGCGCTGCAATGGGGCTAGTGTTGTTGCTTTCCAGATAGAAGTAGTTCCCTGCGGATGGGAGAGAGGCGTTGTCTGGACTCCAGAGATATGGGGGCGGGGGAAAGACGGGTGGCGAAGGCTCTGCGAGGCTTCTCTTATCGCAAAGCACAGATCCGGAATACGCTGTTTTGTCGCTATTTTCGAGGAATCTCGCTTTGAAGGTTTCATCGGACTTGCTTTCATCCACAACAAACCACCCTGCAGACTCGCCAGTCCTTGGCAGTCTCTGGAAGACTCCCAATTCCCCAGCTTCCAAGGACTTCCTCCCTTGAAAGACTGCAGACCAAGGCAGGCTTCCCTTCACTTCCACCTCCACTTCGTTGTTTCTGAAGGAGCAGGTCACAATAGAGTTGGAAAGGGAGATATCTGCTGGATGTGGGCCTTGCAGGTAGGCGTAGTTGCCTGAACTGGGCTGGACGTTTGCTGTGGGAGGCCAGAAGTCGGCTCTTTGTGGTGCGCTGTGGTCCTGTATGGACCATAGAAGAGCACCTCGGATCCGCAGGTTTTGGCTGCAATATTGCTCAAACCTGAGCTCAATGTAGGCCAAAATTCCCTTTTCATAGATAACGTCATCCACAGCCAGCCAGCCTTCCATCCCAAAGCAAGGAGACCTCCCTTCCAAGGCCACAGCCATCTCAATTTGGTCCCCATAGTACCCTTTCACCAGTCTGCCCAAAGTCCCGACTTCGAAAGAACCCATGAAGGTCTGAGCCGCCACTTTCAGCGTTCGCCCCATTTCCTCGACTACCAAGCCTTGGGTGCAAGTGGAGTTCAGTCCTACCTCGAGGCAGAAGTGGCCTGCACTGGGAGGAGCGGCAGGCTGCCAGAGAGCACTGGGGACAGGCCAAATAGGCTCTGCAGCCGCTGCTGCAAGCAGGACTAACAGCCAGGTCCCTTTCATTTTATTAGCTTCTCCAAATCTTCTCCGAGTGTATCTCTGCCAGGAGAGGGAGAAAACTCCACTAGTGTCAAGGGAACTGGCTGTTTCCAGATACTGGGAATTTGCTTGGTACCTAAGACCACTGTTCTCGCTATCGACAGAGTAGATATAAACGGTGACTTGCTCTACTGCGTTGTTCATATTGCGGGGTTCACACTGCTTATCGTTGGAGAGTTTTATCAATATTTGTGCTTATCTTCCAGCGGAACTGATATCTCAATAGAGCTAATGTGCTTAGACCTAAAGAGTCTGTAGCAAAGCACTTGTTTTCATTTCCCCCGGAATCCGCGGGTTTCTCGAGGGGCTCTACGTACAGAGTCAATTTGGACGACCCTCCCGAGACTATTTGTGCATTACCTGAAGCTACTCAGGGAAATATTCGCCTTCTCCATGCTAGGCCGTATCCAAGCTGGGCCAAAGCCTGGCTTACCTAGAAAAAGCAGGTCTACTGGGCGAGGATATCATTGCAGTCCTTGGCCACTGCTATGGGATTTGGACCTATCGTAGTCCCTCAGTTTTGATATGTGCAGAGATGATTGTCTACTTGATTAGGCAGCCGATGGGAGTGTGCTGTATGTGACTTGGGTAGGCTAAGGTGGGATATTTGCCCACATAGGGTACAATTGTGCACACCCTTCTTAAAGTAATGCTTCCTGAGTAGCCCAAAGCATTTTCAGGACATTCTACTGTGCCTTAGACAATTTCCCTATATTGGCTCTCAGTTTTGGCTAAGCCATTTAATCTGTTTTTTCCTCGATGTCATCCCTGTGCACTTATGTGCAACTTTGAGTCTCAACTCTACACTTGGCAAAATTTCCTGTTGCACGTGAAGAATACGAACGGAATGCACTAAGCAGCCTATGTCCAATTATACTGCAGAGACAAACTTCTGTTCATTGCGTCTATGAAATCAGCTCCTTCGGCCGGCATAAAGCTGTGAAGCCTGGGCAGTTCGCAGTGACTCTCAACTACAGAGACCCAGAGCTTCCCTACTAGTACAAGGGGTGGTAACGCCCTCAGCAATACGCAGAGCTGTAGAAACATACACTTACGATGACTTGGTGGACTATGTGAAAGGGAAAATTGGGCACAGGACGATATTTCATCATATTCAGCGCTGATGGTAGAGGCCTCACTACCCTAACTCACGGCGCTGGCCCTTTTCCTGTGGCCATAGAGAGTTCGCAGAGAGGAATACAGTCCCAATATTGTCCTCTTTGAAAGTGATTTTCAGCCAAAACATTGTTGAGTTGTAGAGTCAAGTTGCTATATAGTGCAGGCTCTGAACTCGAACTGCTTCTGCCCACCTTCAGAAGTGAGAGTACACCCTTCCCACAGACACACCTCTGCACTCTCCACCACGGTTCCAACACGCTGCAGTAGTTTAGGGCTCTCTTATTCACAAGCTTCTCTCATTTGCACAGCCCTTACCAACTCATATTCTGGGGCATGAACGAGATGCACTACTCTTGGAAATCGTGCGCATCCTCGGGCCGCCGCCTTCAGAACTATGCATCGGACTAGCTTACTTTCCAGACTGCAAGCCTTTCAACAGTCTCCTTAGGGGACCTACTCCGTGGAGCTGCATGCACTGGACCTGACTCAGATTTTGGGCTACAACCATGTCACCGCACCGTACTTCGCTAACTATTCACCTTCCAATAGTTTGCTCTACTTATGGTATATGGGAGCATGTCAAACACTGACAGCGGAGCCAAAGCGGACGAGTGGGAGATCTTACCGCTTGGTAACATGCAGCGGACTCAGGGGCGGAGTGCGGATTCAGGCCACTTGGAGAGGACACCGTCTCTGTAGTCAGTTGCGTTCTTACCAAGTCATATAGTACTGCTCATCTGGAGCTTTTGACTTCGATGCCGGGAGTCGTGAAGCGGGTTCCTCTTCGAATGGAGGGCTGGCTCTATACAGGAGAGTGGAACTCGCATACTTCACTGAAATCAGTTCGTCGGTCTCAACAACGGCACAGCACGCACTGCTATGTTTCAATCTGACTGAATTGGCAGGTTTCAGGGCTAAAAGCCTCGATCATAGCCGAGCCCAGCCTATTGTCTCGTACTCACAGGGGTTGAAGAGGGATCTCGCCTCGTGCATGCAGGGAGTGTCTTCTACAAGTTCTGCTGCAAGTAGAGCCACTCTCCTTCAGTGTGAGTTGTACTTTCGCCTATGCTGGAGCTGTCTAGTTCCCCTAACACCGCTGCGCACCACCACTCCTCGCCGCTGCTTAAAAGAAACGCTTCTCGCTTGCCAGAGGGCCAGCCTGTGTAGACAGTACCTCCTCAAAATAACTTCCTCGCCACCCACACCTACCTGCTGAATTTGTTCACAGTTACGGAAGAGGCGAAAGGGAAGCTGTCCCACTGCATGCGAGGAAAATTGTAGACCATCACATTGTCTCGGGCGCATACAGGTGCTAATCCACTATCGGACGCGCTATCAAAAAGCAATTCGCTCTATTTAAATCTTGAAATAGCTGATATTAATGTGAGAGAGGTCGCCTTAGAGACGCAAGCAGGAGGCTCTAGCCACCTCACACGGGCTGAGACCGGCGACTTGCTCGAAGGGAGGACTTGGGAGCCTTTCTGCACTTCCAGGGATGTGGAGACTTGCTGAGCTGCCATGCTTTTGCATGTGCAAGTCTCATCTATCGAGACTGTGTTACATCTAAACAACTAGTGCAAAGATCCAGACAGCTCTGCGAGGCTAGACACTAAGTCTTATGCAAAGATCCAATTTTTCTCCAATCGGTCTAGCTCTCTGAATCCAGCCGTTCTCCGTGAAGATCTCCAAGGCTTCACGATACGCAGCAACAGCACCGTTGTAGGTTTTCCTTGCTCTGTAGAAGGAACCCAAACTCTCAAGACATCGAGCCAGCTGGACGGTCCGTGGGGCGGACACTCGGTAGACTCTACACGCTTCGAGAAACAGCTGTTCTGCTGAATCCAGCCGCATTGTCTGGTGTAGGCAAGCCCGGTGGTGCAAACAAGAGGCGAGTTCGAGTGAGTCGGGCAGCACAGCCTGATACAGGGCGCAAGCTCGTTCCCAGTTCTGACTCGCTTGAGCATACCGTTTCGCATGTTCGTAGAGGCTGGCCAAGCAGTTCAGACACTTGGCGTAGTCGAGGGAGTGGCTGGAGACTCTGAAGTAAATGTCGCAAGCTTGGAGCCAGCTCGTTTCTGCTTGATTTTGCTTCCGATGCAGTTTGTAAAACAGGCCTTGTTGGAAGAGACAGTTGGCGAAGTCCAGAGAGGAGGGGAAGTGGTCAGTATAGATCTTGCAAGCACGCTGGAACAGCACTTCTGTTTGCATTGGGGCTTGCAAATACCGCGTTTTCAGAACGCTGAGTTGGGTCAAACTGTTGGCATGGGCAAGAGAGAAAGGAAAATGCTTCGCTGAAATGCCGAAAGCCTCAACAAAGTGGTCCATTGCTTCATTTGCCATTCCCATAGCATCATAAACCACACCCAAAGAGAGCCTAGAAACGACAGTAATGTATGAAGCGGGTAGTTGGTTCTGCTCCAGCCCGTACCTGTACCGGTCCACCGCTGCTTGTTTGTTCCCCGCTGCTTTGAATTTCTCTCCTTGCAGAAACAACAACACACTGAGAGGACCTTTGAACTCTAGTTGCCAAGTCCACTGGTCCATCACTGCGTCTCCTTCGCTACGCTGGTTGATTTGATAGTGCGAGTAAACGAGGAAGAACAGGGCTTTCAACAGCTCGATATCAGCCGCACTTCCCTTCCAGGTCTGCAAGATGGGCCTGCACTCCTCAATGACGTCTCTCCATGTACCTCTCTGGAAATAACACTCAGCCAGGGCAGTGCGCACCTGCACTGACAGGCTATTGGCAGGGTCGAACTCGGGGTGCAGGCCACGCTTCAACTCTACCTCTGCTTCCTGTCTTCTTCCGAAGTGCGCATACATCAGGCCGAGCTGCAGGCTCAACTCAGCGTCTTCACCTCCTTGCACGGATAGCAGTCTTCTAGCTTGCTCTAGCAGTTTCAACGCTTCAGCGTATTGTCCTTCCTCTTTGGCTGTCTTGCCTTTAATTAGAGCCTTCCTAGAAGCAGAACTCTCCTCAGTGATCTGATGGACTCGTCTGGGTTCTTCTACGTTGGCTGCAGGCTCCTTCTTGACGTCTAAGCCTACTTGGCGTTTCTCTGGATCTGCTGCAAGCTCTACCTTAATAATTGCTTCCTCAGGCCACAGTTGAAAGTGCGCCATGACCACCTGCATCAACCCCCCCACTCGCAGTATCTCCCCATCAGGAATTGCTTGGCAGAGCGCTGCGTCCTCTGAATTCAACTCAAAGTCCCTATCTACTACCAGCCGCTCCAAGTTGATTCTACTGGCTTGCAGACGCTGCTTCATCTGTCGATAGTGGTGCTGAGCCCGCTTCGCCAGCTCCTTCGAAACCAGTTCCATGGTCGTCTGAACCGTTCTCGACGCCTGGGCGAGCTGCTGACTGCCTTGATTCCACTCCCGGTCACACCTCGCCTCCAGTGCCTTGAGGTGCTCCTTGCCCTTCATCACTCTGCCTTGCCTCTCCAGGTACGAAGGCACGTGCTTCACAGTCTCGATGAACGAAAATGCAGAAATGGAATAGAGAGGGACGCCATTGCCAATCACTTCCAAAGCGTGGTCCTGACAAGCCTTACTTCGAATACTCCTCGGGAAGCCAAACACCATTGCAGGGTGTTCACAGGCCCCGTGGTCACAACGCTGTCTCTGCGCTGCCATTTCGAAGTTTATTATTATAAGGGCAGGGGCGCCTTCCCATCACTCCCTAGGTTCCTCACACTTAGATGTCAAAATCAGGTTTAAAGCGCCAATCGACTGGAAATGCGTCTGTGAGTCTGAAAGAGAGGTAACTTCGGCAGATTAGACTTCTGAGTTTCCCGCGAAAATAGACCAAAACGTTGCTAAAACGGTGTTCGCGCCAAAAGCTGGGACCATCAAAGATGGCTTCCTCGGGTCCCCCTTGCCTATCGTCCCCCTCTCCTCAGCACAGCTGATCTGAGTCAGTTAAAGCCCAAGACTAGGACTAGCACACATAGGGAGAGCTGGGCTGTGCCTTAGTGGCCACTCAGTCCACAGCGACACTTGGTCATTGCTGAACACTGCAGAGAGTAGAACTCGACTAGAAGCGGCTAGACTGTGACTTCCTTGACTGGAAGTGACGCTGGGACTAGGAGCTGGCTTCAGCAGTCTCCTAGAATTGTGCGTTCGGCCTGTTCACGCCAAAGTTCATTCGAGTGTAGGGCTTCTCTTTGGTTGCAGCAAGTCCTCACTGATAAGGGATAGTGCAAGGCACTGTGTATATACGTCTATCTGGATCTGTGCCGGAGGGAAAACCCAATTAGCTGAACTACTGTAGCCTAATTGAGTTCTGAAGGGGATAAAGGCTCTATTCCCTGCGAACTGAGACGTTTAGCCCCACAGATGACAGCCTTCAGGTAGCCAAGCAAAAGCCTGAGCTGCTGCTTCTACCACAATATATAGGCTTTATGACTGAGGCCTGCCACTGCGTTCAATTCTGAAGATTGTCAATACGCACACAGAGGCAGCTATCCTCTAGAGCCCGGGCCTTGCTGCTGAGCATAGACCCTCAAAGTGCCCTGATGGAAGAGAGTAGTCAGGACAGTTCCAAGTCTACTGCATCTCGCTTGAATATCTACATTTCCCAACAACAATCCTCGTCTTTCCTGATTGAACGGAGGAGTCTGTGAGTGTTTTCCAGCGGATATCTGTATGTAGGTCTCTAGACATACCCCAGGTCCACTACTTTTCAGTACTACGCAATGCAGTCCTAAACAAGCAAACTCAGCACAGGCACTTATCAATGTCACGCCGGTTGAAAACTCCGTGCATCGTGGAATAGCACACTCCATTCACAGTGTCCACGACAGGCGCCATGTTGCTCCCTTCGCCGCTCCTTCCTTCCCCAAGGCTTCTGACACTTAGTCTAACTCGTGCTCTCGTCTCAACCTCCTTACTGTATTCTTGTCTGATAGGATTACTAGTTGCTGGTTGTCGACGAACAAGAGACATGCGCAGTTCTCGTTAAAGTCGGTTTGAAATGACTGAAAGACCTCATTTTGAGGATCGAACGCTTCGATTAAGCATGAACCCCGGCCGCAGAGGTAGACATAGTTGTGGTATTCGCAGGGGTTGAAACAAGCGGCAAAGCGTGCCAGGAGTTCTCCCTAAGGCCCAACTTTTCGCACTTCCTTATGGAACTTCCACGCCGGCCTATTTGGGCTTTACTCCTATGCTAATGTTTTGTCTTCCTCCGAAAGCGCATATAGTGTCTTTAACCGAAAGCCACCACAGCCCCCGTGCAGAAAGCGAGAATAGATCATGTCTTCCAATTTAGTGACACGCCACTACTCGCATCGGCATAGTAAATAGGTATTATTGCCACATTGGCTGGAAAGTCTGCCGCTGCAAAACCGATCTTCGCCAGCCCACACAAATTGACTGAAAGAATCAATGGCGACAGGAGATAGAGGTAAGTGGCGAAGGTGAGAGTATGAAGCTGACTAGCTCAAGAGTAGTTTTGTCCACACAAGCCAGTTGAAAGGCAGGACTTCCGAACTTCGTCCCAGCATTCGAGCAGTTGGCACAGGTCCAGGCCATTGCAACTGTAAAACTCATACTCGTGCAGTGTTCTCACATATTGGACATTAGCTATTCCTTTCAATAGTCCAGCCCCCTGCAAAACTTGAGTGTCTTTGCTATATGGGATACAACACTGTGACTCCATTAATCGACTACTAACTGTGTCGATATGTCTCTATTTGAAGCCAAGCAGTATTACTCCTAAGCAGATCTCTAACACACACTCAACAAACTGCTTCCTGAGACTATTCAAAGCAGTACACTTCTATGCACAATGTAGGCAGATTTCCACACCTCACGAAAAACTGCATATATCCTCCACAGACAACCACTCACTCAGAGTCAATGACGGCCCAGCTGTTCCAGTCGGGTGACTGCTGGTGGGAGGAAGGGCACAGACTAATGTGAAGCTGGGTCTGAGAAGAACTGTGCTGGATGTGGGGAGGGTAGCAACGCTCTCCTAGTCCCGAATCTCCCTGTTCGATCCTTCTAAATGGAGTCTGACGACAAATTCTTCAGCCTGCAGGTTTCGAAGAAAGAGAGTTCAGACGAAGTGGCGCCTCTAGGCAAACTGCACTCCCTCCACTACTTCCTAATCCTGCTCTGTCTGGCTATCGCGGGCTGCGTGTGGACTATGGTCATCTACGCCTTCGTTACCTAGTAAACAGCCTTAGTCTCTAGGCTTGATGCTGCTAAGGAAGGCCGCCATGCCGCAGACCACTTCGCGCAGCAGGGTGTCGGACTCTCTGGTGATTTGCCGCACTGCACGAGTGGCGGGACTGGCGAAGAAAGGAGTGCTGCCGAGGGAGTTGTCAGCGAGGGAGTGGAACAACAGCATTGGACAACTGGACAGGTCCAAGCGGGCCATGGGCTTGAGCATTTGGGTGAGACTGTCAGTGCCGCAGCAAGGCAGGACGAGCACGAGGGCTGCGGCTTGGTGGAATTTGCTGCAGAAGTGCAGGGAGTCGCTGGCTTCTTCCTCGCTGGCGAAGAGCACAACGTCCAGCGCTGTTTGATGCGAGCACGAGTAAATGAACCAAACCACGCTTTCCAGGTCCATGAGCGAGCCTCGTCGAGGACTGTCCGTCCAGTACGCCATCAAGTTGCAGTCCAGCTCCGCACTCAGAGTTTTGGCCAGCGACTGCAAGTCCACATTGAGCGATTTGGCTGCCGCTCCGCTCATTACCACGGTGAAGGGTCTTCTTTGGTTGAAGTACCGCACAGGTATCGCCACTCCATGCGGAGTTGTGACTGACAGCCCTCCTACAGGTCTGTCTGCGGGCAACACACTGCTGTCACATGCAGAGGTACAGTTGCAGCCCATTAGCAATACGCTTCTTCTAATTATTCGCCTAATGGAAGACGAGTTGGCGGAGTCTAGAGCGACTCTCTTCGACAAGGTGCAGACCAACCGCAGTAGAGTGAGACGGGGAGTGATGTGCTTGATAGGCGGCTTCCTCATCAACCTGGTGGCCGGCATCCTCAACTCGTGGGGCACTTTCACCATTTACATCACCTCGTACCTGCACTCCAAGGACTCTAGCGTGAACTTGAACACGATGTTTATCACCTTTCCTGTGTCTATCGTTTTTCTCTCCACTGGCTTCGGTAACTTTCACCTAGTTGTCGGCACTATCCTGTACCACAAAATCGGGGCTCGAGCCACCATCGCTATTTCCGGCAGCTTTATCACCTTCAGCTACCTCATTTGCTCCTTCATTACCGACGCATACGCCTTCGCAGTGATCTACGGAATGTGTGTAGGGTTCGGAGCGGGCTGTGGGTCGTTTACCCCGGTGTGGCCGAGTTGGCTGTACTTCCCAAAGAGAAGAGGCCTGGCGACTGGCATCATCATGTTCGGATTTGGCTTTGGTGCATGCATTTTCGGACTGGCCTTCACCTTCCTCACGAACCCCAACAACGAAGAGGCGGATGTGAGAGTGAAGAGCGGAGGACAAGTCACGTTCCTATTTGCGAAACATATCGCTGACAACGTGCCCTGGACTCTGCGCTACTTGGCGTTCATGTACGGAGCGCTCACAGTGGCGGCTGTGCTGCTGGTTTCAGACCCCACTGTTTCTCGGGTGGAGCGGAAGACGGTGATGAGTTCGTTCGTGTCGGCCTTCAACTCCGTGGCGGACCTGCAGAAGGTGAACTGCCCCAGTCGCACTGTGGCAGTGCGCACTTGGGCCTTCTGGGACCTGCTGCTCGCCTTGTTCTTCACCAGTGGGTACGGCCTCTACATCATCAACCAATACAAGAACTACGGGCATAAGCACATAAGGAACGATATGCTGTTGTCAGTCATTGGGTCGGTGGGGTACGCGTGCAACTCTTTCCACCGTCTAATGCTCACACAACTCATGGACTACTTCACCTTTCGCCAAGTGATGCTGGCCAACTGCGCACTGCAGATAGCCTGTGCCTTCACCATTGACTTGGTAGTGGACAACCCAGCGTTGTACTGCATCTGGGTCAGTGTGAGTTTCATGTGCTACGCTGGAGGCTTGTCTCCCTTCGCAGTGGAGTGCGGAGTGGTGTTTGGGCATGTGTAAGGCGCTAAACAGGATGGGATCCAGCATGTTCTCGATGGTGATCCAAGGAGGCGGACTGTCAGCTCTGTTTTCAATCTTTGTGAACGAAGTGATTACAGTGAAATACGGGTACGCTGCATCTTTCTATGTGTACGGAGTGTTCACCGTTGCAACCGCTGTGCTGGTGCTTTTGCTGAGGGAGAGGTACAACTGGCAGCACTACTTGAGCGACTCCACAAAGCAGTTGATGCACGTGATTAAGCAGGAAAAGCTAGAGAATGAGGAAGATACTGCCTAGTACACATAGTCTTCCAGTGGTCTGGGCCTATTACTAGTAGTAATAGTTCTGGAGGTGAGCAGGCACGGGTGCCTTCATGGTCACGATGACCTTCTTGAAGTCCGCCTTCCTGTACCAACTATTGAACGCTTTGTTCCGCATCTGCCGTCCCATGCGGTTCCACGTGGCCACCTCACTCACATCCAGTCCATATAGCTTGGTGAGCACCTGTCTCAACTCAGGCTTGGTCACGCTCTGGTCACAGCGGAAGCACAGGGTCTTGTCGTCCATTTGCTTGCCTGAGCGCACGAGGTAGAGAGGCTGGTTGTAGAAGCGCTCCACCTTTTGCCGGGGGAAGTTGCTGGTGCGGAACAGACGCAATTTGGCGATTTTGTCCATTATATGTGGCGTGCAAGGCAGTCTGAAGTCGCTTGATGTAGACTTTCCTGGTAGTGGCGAGTACCAACAATAGATGAATGCTGCATTGCACTCGTGACGAAGAGCATTCTGTCCAAACACATAGATGCAAAGTCTACAACCGCACATTCACAAGTGCACTACTGGCCTTTTCTTGCCTTTGACTGCTGCCTGCAAGGAACAGTTACAGTTCTTGCTCTGCCCATCCATTAGTAATTAATGTCGAGTGCCTCTAACTGCCTGGTTTGCCTGGAGGACCTGGCGAGCCTTCCCACGCTCTGCTACTTGCCTTGCCATCATCAGCAGTTCCACTATCAATGCTTGAAAGCCTGGGCGCAGAAAACCAACCGATGTCCACTGTGCAAAACCAGCTTTTCAATCATTTGGAAGGTGGAAAACGGAAAGTTAAACGACTTCGAATTAGTGGATTCGCGCATCCAGCGGCACCCCGAGGACGACACGCCGCTGGAGGCGTTCCTGCCGACCCACTGCGAAGTGTGCTTCGGCGAAGATCACGACGACTTGATGCTGCTGTGTGACGGCTGTGACAAAGGCTACCACACCCTGTGTCTCGGACTCGTAGATCTGCCTGACTTGGCGGAGTGGTTCTGTGAAGCCTGCTTGCTGGAGCAAAGTGGGTACATGCAGCGGCTGCAAGTCAGAGAGGTGCAGCGGGTTGCGAGCATCCCCACCTCTTCGCGGGAACAGCGCCTCAAGCGCAAGCGCCTCAGACACAAGGAAGACGAAGACTCTCAGGAG
>Ga0247837_1008206_pt1 | contig 13273 bp, 8 predicted proteins | sample LaCtaG_2_FD_187115 | JGI IMG/M metagenome (GOLD analysis project Ga0247837, IMG submission 187115) | Freshwater microbial communities from meromictic Lake La Cruz, Castile-La Mancha, Spain - LaCruzMarch2015_14.5m | ecosystem: Environmental > Aquatic > Freshwater > Lake | place: Spain: Castile-La...
AGGGGCTGCGAACGCTAGTTCTGGGAGTCAAGATTCTCTCTAAGGAGGACGCAGAAGTCTGGCTAACGAAGTACAAATCAGCGTCGACGTCGATCGAAAACAGAGATAAGAAGATGACAGCTGTGGCAGTAGATATTGAGCGAGACTTGCACATCGTAGGTGCAACAGCTCTAGAAGATAAACTTCAGGACGGTGTCCCCGAGACAATAGCGAACCTGAAAAAGGCTGGCATCAAGCTTTGGGTGCTTACAGGCGACAAGAGAGAAACGGCTATCGAAATTGGATATTCCACGAAGGGTAAGCTCTTTTTTGTTCCTTTTCTGTTCCATTATCAACTCTAGTCTAACGAGCGTTGCGGTTCAAGTGTTGACTTCTACTATGTCCTTGACGGAAGTGGTTGATGGCCCAGCCGAGAATGTTAGAGCTCTTGTTGCTATGGAGTTCATGCGTCACGTTAAGATTGGAAATCTTCCGGATTACCAACTTTCTGCTCTTGATGCAACGAAGACATTCTCATTAAAGTCGATACTAAATTGCGTATCCCTGCTCGGTGATTGGTGGAGGAAGATCTGTATTGCGTGGCGTCGCGTTTATCTGACTATCAAGCGCTTGTTTCTCTCAAATGAAAGCGTTACACGCCAGCTTGTAATTCTGAACAAAGAAGAGGATGCCGTTTTGAGGGCGACCGATCCCAGTGTCCAACGCAGAAAAGTCCGTGAGCTTGCTCAACTTACAATCAAGAACTTTTGGGCGAATCCAAATCACGCCCACCTACGAGACAAGACCGATCATGATGATTTATCAATCTTATCCGACGATCCACCTGCTGTGTTTGAGCGTGCCAAAGTAGCAAGAGAGTCGTTGAACGCAAGAGTCAAAAAAGTAGCCCTATCCAAGATATCCACTACCAATCGAGATATGAACGACGACGAATCCATCTCAAGTTACCTTTCTCCTCATCAAAGCACCCATTTCCATCGGCCGTCCGTGCTCGAGAAGGTATTTTCCGTGGACAAAGATGTTCGACATGGCAAGTTGACAAAGCACTTGAAAAATGGTACAAATGCCTTACCTCCGATTGATGAGCATCATGCTTCGCCTCCTAATGATGACTCACTTTTCGACGTAAGCTCAGTGAAGAGAGGATTTGTTGTAGAAGGATCAGCATTGAAACATCTCCTTGGTGATCATACGTGGGAAGAGATGCTATTTAAGGTGGCGAGTTGTAACGATTCTGTCATCGCATGTCGTGTGAGTCCCATACAAAAGGCTCTTCTTTTGAAGATGGTCAGAAAGTACGTCTCCCCTACCCCTATAACACTTGCTATTGGGGATGGAGCGAATGATGTTCCAATGATTCAAGAGGCACACATCGGAGTTGGTATTTCAGGATTGGAGGGCACTCAGGCAGTAAACTCTTCCGATTTTGCCATTGCACAGTTTCGTTACCTCGAGCAGTTATTACTGATACATGGGCGTTGGAACTTTATGCGTCTTAGCAAACTAATCCTGTACTTTTTCTACAAGAATGCCGCGCTGGTTGGTATTCTCATGCTCTTTATGGGAAGTAATCTATATTCAGGCACTCCTCTCGTTGACCCGTGGGCTATAAGCATGTTCAATTTTGTGGGCGGCACTGTCCCAATCATATTCTCGGCTATCTTCGACCGCGACTTGCCACGAGAGTACGTGCTGTCGAATCCACAAGTTTATGCAGCAAGCCAAGACAATGAGTTTCTTTCACTACGCATGAATCTCCGCTGGACTATTCTTACCATGATTCATGCATCCGTAATTTATTTCCTATCTCTGCCAGTGCTAAAACTTGGTGGTGGTGTTTCGTCGGCATTCTTCGGATTGATGGGAAATTGGGGTCGAGATGTTCCCGGGGACGGTGAGGGGGGTGATTTACAGGTCTTTGGAACAACAATTTACTCCTCACTTATATGTGTGGTGACATTTAAGGTGAGGACTACAGTCACGTTTTCCATTTCCATCACATCATTTGCTGAATACTCCATTTTGTTCTGCCTAGGCTTTGATGGAAACAAGGTCCATTGTCTGGGGAGAATTCCCCGCTTTCACATGTAGGCGCAATAAGGGTGAAGGATGGAAAAGTCGTGTGGCGTGGAGTTGGGTTGGATTATCATGGTGTTCAATTCTATTTTATATTGCGTTTCTGTATGTCTTGGGGGTAAGTGTAACAATGCATCCTTGACATGTGCAGTTGGTGACAAGATATCCAACATTCTATGTAACTCTTCTCGCAGATCATTGGCAAAAGCGGTCCGCAGACTGGAACATTCTTCTACTTCGTTGATACATCCATACATGTTTTGAATACAAGTTCGCTGAATTGGATGGTTTCGATGTTATTGATTCCTGTAAGTGTTACTATGAGTCGCTTGGCTAACTGACTGATGCAATCATTTTTCCTTACTATGTATATCATTGTCATCATGCGATCTTGGTAGACAATTGCTCTCATCATTGACGTTACGGGAAAGGTCTTCAGTAACATGTTTTATCCAACTCAGACCCAGATTCACATGGAAATTGCTGGAAAGAACGCGAAGTGATGCTTGCGAGTGGTCTTAGTGATTAGGTTATGGTGTTATGATAACGTGTTCGGTCCATTTGTGGTTGCACTGAAGTGGTGGGTTTTGTCGTACCGGATGCCAGATTGTTTGGTATATTTCTGTCTTCACCTTAATATCGTTGCTTGTAGACAGAAATGAGAAGCGAGATGATTGCTTCTTTTCGGTCAGTCCTCCCAGTAGAATCGGATCAATATAACAGTAATGTTGTCAGATGAACCCAGATGTTGAGCAAGCTCTGCCAGACGCGCCGCCCCATCCTTGGCACTAAGCTTCTTATCGAGCAGTAAGTCTTTCGCAATTCTAGCCGCATCGTCGCCATCCATGACGTCCCATAAACCATCACAAGCCATGATCAATATCGTGGGCTCTAGGCCTAACTTGAACACTTGAACGTCAGGAACACTACTGACAATGTCACCATTGAAACTTCCAGAATGTCCTTCCGGATAGATGAATACAAATGGGTCCCTTGGAATCCAAGATGTTTTAGGAGCGGCATGATTCGGAGGCATATTGTACGCTGCCTTAAAGTCTCTATCGCCAATGGCTCTACTCACAGCCAAGTCGCCGCAAGTTCGAGCTATTTGAATTTGTCTCACGGGATCTGATCTATGCTGCTTCATACGGTCAGCAAAGCAGCGTTTTACAATCTCTACAACATCCTGATCAAAGATGTCCATGCGATGAAGCTGACCGATAGGGATTTCTGTCTCTTGGATTATCCACCCGTTAGCCTTCTCAATTCGCTCGCGCTCTTCGTCGAACAATGGACTGTGTGTCGATGTCATTTCTTTCCATATTAGCTTGCCAATATCTGAGTCGCATCCGTTGCCTCCTCCACTGGCCCTATCCCAAACAGGATTCTCTATGTGATCATCCTGCCCATCAAGAGTTTCCCAGCCGTCAATTGTTTCTTCACTGACACTATCCGTCACGAGACGACAGACCACACCCCGGCAATCGCCTAGATTGGCCAATGACACAACGTCGTCGACAATGAGGGCCACCAGCGCAGTCGAACCGGAATCCCAATCTCTGCCGTCTTTTGTACACAACGTACAGAATTCTCGATCAAGTCGATCGAATGCCTCACGCAAGACTTTGTCTGCCCTTTCTTCGATAGTACTCAAAAATGCTGAATCTCTGCTCGCTAGTACACTTTGTTCTTCCATTATAAGGTCCGGAAATCTCTCAGCGGAAAATCTGTTGAAAAACGATAAAGTCAGAATGCTTTTAGGAAAAGGAGAAGACTAGTTACACCTAAAGACCTCTCACCTTGCCGCTTGATTCCCTACATGTCCATCAAAAATGGCGTATAATCCCTGTTGCTTAGTCTGCCCTAAATCCTGTTCACTGAATGATATGAAGCCTTGTGCCTTCATAAGTTCATCGAGATTGTTCACTGCGACATACGAATCCTCATTAGAGTTGCGCACCCCACATTCTGACGAACATCCAACTTCCCATTTCAGAGCGACTGTCCTTGGTTCCAACATTCTATTTACACCTAGCTCATCAAGCACCGACGAGTCGTCCAAGTGATGCATGCGCCTATAATATCCTCCGCCTTTACCAGCATAGGCATCGAGACGTGCATTACCAACCACAGATGCTTTACGGTCTATGTAGTGATCATCAGTAATGGAACCAACAACGACCTTCGGGTCTGCACACCCTCCCCTACGTATTGATGCAAAATGGTAATCCTCTGAGTCATCCAGTAAGCTTAATGGAGAATCAGACAAAGATCCACCCAACGTTTCTGAGGAGACTGCCGGAGTGATATGTGACGTTTTGTCCGTATCAGTTTTCTCCATTGACTCATTATTCATAGATGAAGAATGATCCTCTTTCATCTTTTTCGTGGTGACAGATACATCGTAAACCCCGCTAAATGGTACTAATGTTCTTCTCATGTGAGGCGGTACATATTTTTGAGGGGTCGTCGCAACTGCAGGAGCATTAGTAGGTGATTTGTCACCATCCCTCTGCTTGTCCTTTACCCTCAAGCCCTTTAGACTCGGCAACTCGACCTTATTTTGTAGTATCGACGAATCTGATTGTATCATGATTGTGCTGGGCATCAAGAATTCCTCTGACAAAGAGCTTTCACGAGAAATTCCGTTCGATGCTTGTAGCGGTGACAATACAGAAGCAACTGATGCATCGCCACCGACACTTTTGCCATCGCGGACTTTTCGTCTATACAAGGCATTTCGACCATGACCATGAGAAAGCGACCCAACAAAGCTGGGCCCAGCACCAAATGAACTGTTCCCAGTAAGACTTCCAGTTAAGCACGATTTAGCAACGATTGGTGAAACAATTGATCCTCCTTTACTACTAGCGGTACCACCACTTGGGAGACGAAAAGGCTGTTGCCCACCACGACTGCAAGGCGAATTTGGTCTCAACCCCTCTTTTAAGAATTTCTGCATCACAAACGATGTTAACGATCGATGAAACTGAAACATCCAATCATTCCGATCATCGGAGCAACTCGCACGTAATATCAATCTATCAATTATATTTTCTTTTCGGCCTCCTCCTCGGAAGGCGGTGCTTGCAGTGTCATCGTCTGGTCCATCACAACCATATGCTAATAATTCAAATGAATGTCTACCATGCTCTTGCTCCGAACTTCGGACTGCACCGACGCAGTCTAATGCCACCCTCTTTTCCCATAATATATCAGCATCATTTTGAAATGTACTAAATGAACTGCTTTGTCGTAAGAAGCGATCAGGAGCAGGAGCAGGACAACCTTCATCATCGTCAAAATTACTTGCCGATCCAACGATAAGACTGCTCCCCTGTCTATGAAATGGTGAATTCTGAAATCCAAACTTATTCGACTTCCTCTGTGGCGTCGGCGACTTGGATAGGTTGTATATATCACGACTGCTCATTCGATTATTTTCTGTGAATGTTATGCCGCTCCATCGTTTTGATTCAGAGGAAGAGGAGGAAGATCGCTTGGGAGAGGATACAACAAATTCTTCCCCCAAAACAATGTCCTCCAACTCTTCACTGTACAAACGTTGTTCGTATCGTTCTCTCTGTGCCTCTTCTGACTCACCCTCTTCTGCTGTACGATAAAAATATAGTATCCCCTCTTCTAATATGCAATACTTGGATCGCCATAAATGTCCATCCTTTGGATCAGTATAATCTGGTGGTGGTGGTGGATACTCCTTCCTACTCCGCGACGACGACAGTGCTGCAGCAGCATTAGCAGCAGCGATGGGGTGTGTAGTTGTAGAGAATGATCGTGGTCGAGGAATAAACGTTGCGTTATTTTTGCCATTAGGTGAGATGGGCACTGGATTACTCCGTGCTGGAGACTTCAATGACATGGTGTATTGATTAATGACGGGAGTTCGAGGAGGGGTTTCTTCTTTCGTTGACATGGGCAGTGGTGATTCAAAAGGAGAGGACATGATTTTGTCATCCAACATTCCTCCGTTACTACCATTCGTTCTGTCAATCGGCGTAATTGCATCGCTAGGTCGTTTATTGTCGAATATTTGTTTGATAAATTTTGCAAATGGAGAGCATAAGCAAACCTCCTCCTCAAGTGACCCGAGCATGACTTCTTCAGATGATGATGTAATCTTGGTGTTATCAGATGTGGCACTTGTTGTTGCGTCAAGAAAATTTACATTGGTGGATAGAGTTGAACTTCTTTCGAGTTTTAATATGCCTTTGACGCCTCCCTGCCAAGGAACTACGCCACCCATAGACGAATGATCACTGTCTCCATTTAGATCGCTTAAATCTGGCAGCGGTGCAATGTTTCTCAACAAGTATTCGTTCTGCTCAGGCACATATGGCATATTCGACCGCTTAAGGAGGTAGCCGGCAAATCGTATAGCAGGGGTAGGGTCAGATTCGCAATCGGTCCTGTGCCTACTTGCCAGCCGTAATAAAGAGTTGTTGCTATTGCCCATCGACTTGGACAACAGGAGGTCATTGCTTTCCGATCTAATGCTAAATGGTATTTGCCGGCTACTATCAGTTTGATCGCTATATTTTCTGGGTGGGGTATTATGCATGACGAATGACGATGTAGATGAATTCTTACTCGCGCTCGTAACGCTGGTAAAATTGATGTTAAAGTTTGTATCATCAGCGATTGGGAAATCCACTCTGTCATTCTCCTCATCAGTCATGCTGGCGAAGATATTGTCAACATTGATACCATTGTCATGTCCATAAGTCGCAGAGTTGTCATGATTAAAGAAATTCGCAGCAGGAGTGACTGAAGGTGGTGAATCCAAATTGGTCGAGTCGGAAAACGTCCCGCTGCCGCTCTGCGATTGAACCATTTGACTCGCTGCGATCTTTGGTATGGGGCTCACATGGGGGGCTTGTTGTATGGGTTCTGAAGGTCTAACCTCCTTGCAGCGGCAGCATGTTATTTGCCGTCAGCGCCGCACGAGTCCGTTTGCCGCACCACATCAAATCTCTCATTGACACTAATTATGTGCAAAACTTTTGGTATATTTGTGATGGTCTCGTGTGGCGCAATGGTAGCGCGTCTGACTTCTAATCAGAAAGCTGCGGGTTCGAGTCCCGCCATGGGAATAGTTTTGCTGGAGTTGTCTCTTTTGAATTCATTATCATTACAACGTGCATAGAATATAATAGATTGTGTGTTGATTTAATAAGAAAGTTGGAAATTGCTGAATGAATCATTTAATGAATTGCTGAATGAATCATTTAATGCCTTGATTCTATCTCTTGTTAGTTGTTGCTGAGTCACGAGGAGAGCAATGACGCCAACCTCGTCTGCTTGCTAAATTGCTTTCATCTTCGATACTTACTTTGTTGTCTAATACCTCCAATCCAAACTTGGGTAATATATCATCCCTCAGATCATCGCACAAGACAAGTATTTTCTTGGCAGCATCCAACCCAGATGAATCTCCCTCCTCACTCTTCTTGCGGATGACGCCCAGAGCTGCAGATCGTACAGCGGATCGAAATGCCACAACTTTGTCGATAAGCACGGTATTGCTGCCAACCCCCTCATGGCTCTGTTGATTAGCATTGTTTGTTGACAATGATATTGATAGTCCCGCATTGACAGTTCGTGGTGTGAATCCAACAAGACCCAACAAGTCACGAAGTGTATCCAATACGAATCGAAGCGGCTCCTCTGGTCTGTTGCGATCGTTGCCAACGTCATTGTTTCTGCCAGCACCTTCTACATAGGCAAGTCCAGTCTCTACAATGCGCGAAATCTCTCTGACAAATAAAGTTCCATTGAGATCGTCCAATAAGGCCTTGCGACAGGCTACGTCGCTACCTGTGATGGAATGGAATAATTGCAGCTCCTCGTCTCCCCATAATCTCGTTGATGATGCCTTGTGATTCCTCTCTATGATAGCGTCACCGCCACAATCATTCAATGTGTCCGACAATTTTTGTAACCGAGCCAAGCACTCTTGTCCTTCCATTAGGAAACGTACCCACTCCATACGTATGTTTCGCGCCTCCGCCATGCGATCACTATTAAACGTCGCCGGTCCACGGTACGATCCTGAAAGTCCAAGACACCAAAGTCGAAAGTCATCGGATGGGGAGTGACATGCATCATTGCTGCTTTGTTGAAAAAGTCCATCATCAGTGCCTGACGATAGCATCTCACGTATGGTGATAAAATTCTTTAAACTCTTTGACATTTTACGTCCCTTGACGTACAAATGACCGGTGTGCACCCAATGATTAATCCATTCGTTATCATTCCCCACGCTATTGTCATCTACAGGATCAGCACCGTCAGCGTCAATTGGCATTGTTGATGTCATCGTAGCGTAACGATATGCCTCAGCCTGTGCAATCTCGTTCGTGTGGTGGGGGAACTTCAAGTCGACACCTCCCGCGTGCATACCAAAAACATGAGTGTGACAAAAGTCACGTGACAATCTTTCAATCATGGCGCTACATTCAACATGCCAACCAGGTCTGCCAGGTCCCCACGGAGATAGGTATGATACTGACGGTGGTTCGATAACATCGTCCTCGTCGTTATTGTCGTCTTCCGATATCGTTTTCCGCCTCGTCGTTCTTGTCCTAGATCGATATTTCCAGAGACAAAAATCACGTGAATCTCTCTTCCCTTTTCTTGTTCTCACAAGCATCACCATATCACCTCCTTCTCCGGGATTTTCTATTATTTGCTCTTTCTCGTCCTCGTTGCCATTCTTGTCCCAAGAGAAAAATGACGATGACAAAGACGACGATGATGTTGAGGAGGAGGAGGAAACAATGTCTGGTGCCAACTTCCCATAACTAGTCCGGCCGCCGGTTCTAGTCTCAAAGGCATGGACGTCAAAGTAGACGGATCCCCAATGCTGTGGATGTCGTCTCTCATCTGAACCTCCATTCTGTTCATCATTGTCGACTACGTCTTCGTCGTCTACCGCATCAGGAATCACGTACGCCATCCCACCCTGAACAATTCGTTCAATGTATGGAACAATCGTCGATTCGACATGTTCACTTACTCTACAAATAACGTCAGGACGTAATACATTGAGAGCATCCATATCCTCCCAGAATTCATTTTCGTAATATCTTGCAAGATCTAATGGATCGGCAATGCCATCTTCTCGTGAACGTTTAATAATCTTATCGTCAACATCAGTAATGTTCACTACATACAATGGCCGTGGACGACGATCAGATGTATCGTTGCCATTAATCTCGTGAACACGATTGAGGACACGACGCATAATGTCGAGGAGGACGTAGGTCCGACCATGTCCTAGATGGGCAGAGTCGTAGACCGTGGGGCCACAAACGTAGGTTGCTGTGCCCAGACCTGACAATGACGACGACGGGGGCATGGAACGAAAATCTGAAGAGAGCGAGTCGTACACCCTCATCACCCCACGATCGCTGTCGAAGATGTTGTTATTGTTATTGTTGTTTCTATGACGACGACGCTCTCCTCCTGTGGCATTGCTGACGTTATGCACGCCGCGCACACCGTCTACGCTATTGCTGCTACATCTCAAAGACGGTGACGATGAAGTCGGTGGTGACAGTGATGATGATGGGAATGATGCCGTATGGCATGGAGTTAGCGGAAGGACGATACGGCGGCGGAATAGCGTCCGCATTCCGATCGTGGCGCGTGAGAAATTGAGCGGAAACGTATCGTACACGAATACACAATTAATTCTACACCACGTGATCACACAACCACAAGGTAGGAATGGTCGTTCCTCCTACCGCAGCAGCCCATATTCATGTAGGGACATCACCGCCTGGATATAATCAGGGTTATGATGGAGAATGGTTGACTCGCACGGTGCACTTTCATGACTTCGCGAGCCTGTCGACGGTGCGAGGTGACGGTGCGAGGTGAATATATCGACTCGCCCGAATTTATGCTCTTGGGGAATCAATGGCGTCTGTGTATATGTCCAGGTGGAGTCGAAGGTGCAGCCGAAGGAATGGTGTCCGTCGACCTATATAATAGGTCAAGCGAAGCCATTGAAATTAATTATGGTTTCAGTGTCGTTGATGGCAGTGGAAAACAAGTAGCATTCAAACGAACAGCCACTCCACGTAATTTTGGACCTATGAACAATGGATCTTCCCGTTGGGGGTACGATAATGTTGCGTCGCGCTTAAAGCTATTGAGTTCTCTCGTTGATGGTACATTAGTAATCGAGGTCCGCATGAAATTAACCAAGCCGGCTGATTCTGTACCACAACCCTTCATCCCTGTAAATCCTTTTAGCAAACAAATGCAACGCCTTTTCTTGAACGATGAATCTGCCGACATTATGTTCGAGGTAAGAGGAGAGGAGAAGCCAAAGAACAATGCGATGAAAATTGCCAAGACAGCACCAGTTACCTTCCCAGCTCATCGACTCATTGTAGAGAATTGCTCAAGCATTTTTGCAGAACTGTGTGAATCCAACGGTGATGACAGAACAACTCCAATCCAAATCACAGGTGTATCACCTGATGTATTCCGTCTCCTACTCTTCTACATGTACGGTGGTAAAGTGCCAGATAACGATATGAAGTCTCATGCTAAGGAAATCATTGATGCAGCTGATAGGTACGGAGTTTCGAGTCTTAAATTGGAGGCAGAAGTTTGTCTTGTCAATGCAACAATTTTTGGAGTAGAAAATTTGAAGGATATACTTCTTTATGCCGATTCGAAGAACTGTGCCTTACTGAAGGAGGCAGCGATGGATTACATGGCTAAGAATAAAGATAAAGTGCGTGGGAAAATATCATTTCATGATGCTCCTGGGTCTTTATTGATGATTTTATTGAAGCAATATGGAGGGGGGAGAGCAAGGGCATTAAGGGAACTGATGGGAATGAGGATAGTCAATACAATACCTTGCGTATCAGTGAGCTACGCAAGAAGGCTTATGAGATTGGTCTTAATGTTGATGGGTCAAGGGAAATGCTCATTGCTGCTCTCAAAAAGGCATTTGAACTTGACTCAGGCAAGGGTATGGAAGAATCAGAAGAGGAACCAGTAGAGGAATAGTAAACTTCAGAGTGTGCTATTAAAGGTTCTATTTTATAATACGTTTACCATTCATGAGAAATTTAGGCAAGCAATGTAGTGAACATTTCAGCCAATCCAAATGGATCACAGACCCCTCATGATCGGCGTCATTCGTCCATACTCATCGTGCAACCACATCACTTTGTGGTACGCCCATTGTTCAATAACAAACTAACTTAACTGCGCTGCATACTTTGTCGCCTCGCTTATAGCGATATCTACAACCGCGGACGTATCTGCATGAGTGCCAGGAGATTCGTCATAGTGTGCAAACACGACGGAGGACGGAGATAGAACGAATGTTCCCCCGTGTATGGTCGATTGTTCTATTTTTGGTGGTATATAAAAGGCTTTGATCGAATTTTGAGGACAAGAGAGAATGGCTAAGTGATGATTGTGGAGACTAAATAATGACATGCAAGCACAGAAGAAGTTGCAAACTCACCTTTGTTCCATTTGCCTAAAACTTCAAATAATTGGTCTAACGATCCTCCCTTTCCACCATTAAGGATTCGATCTTTGAATTTCAATGCAGTCGCTGGCCTGACCATGGTGTCCCATCCTCTATTCAGGACCAGTCCATCATACACTTCGTTTTCTGGGTCTGCGTAAATCCATTCCTCGCCATCCTTCACTCCCAGATGGTCACACAGTGCAAGGCCGATTTCTGGCTTCCCAATTGAAACAAGAGCAAACGTCTTTACTCCGGCATTGAGCATATCATTCCTCCGTTGTGAATACTGGAGGATCTGCTCCTGGCAGAAGGGTCATCCAAATGATCTTGTTAGGCAAATGAGTGAAATTCCGTCATCAGATACAGCTAGCGATGTAGGCGATCCATCAAGTCGGTATACGGTCGGTTGTTGTAGTGCCTCGCGGACATCGACTGCACGTGCTAGCAGGGAGGGTGAGCCAGAAACAATGGTGGAGAAAGCATTCGTCGACGACGCAAGAAGGAAGAGGAGCCACTTCATCTTGGGTCTGTGGGATGCCTAGGTAGGTACACACGCCCGCCCCCGCCCGCCGCCCCCCCTTCCTTCTTCCTTCCCGCCGTGGGCTCTCTCCCCGCCTCATTACATAGACCTTGATAATTATCATGACGAACTCGTGGAGCAACAGCCGCCGATCGATTGCCAAGCGACGCCATGGCTCGAATCCAGCATCTAACTCAGATAGAGGAAAGTATAATAATGACGCTAGTGGTGTCGATGATGATGACATTGTAGCACAGCTCGAGCGACAGCGACAAAAGCAAGCACAACAAAAATTGAACGATTCGCCCATACAAAATTCTGTAGAAGCTGTTACAAAGGAAAGAGGAGTCGGCAAATTTCAGTATAATCCGATAACAAAAAGGTACTTTCCGAAATCTACCTTTACAGCTAACGGTAACAATGATGCCTGTATCCAACGCGTCCAAAAGCATTTACTGGTGACAACAGATGTTAGTACAATTGATAACCAACTTCGTCGGCCTGCTGGCGCTCTGACGATTGGCGATATTCGTAGGATTTCATTTCGTAGAGCACGTCTGTATAATGATAACATGTATCATACCAATGGACAGCGCCCTTCCGCTATTCATGAGAAGAAAAAGCTACGTGCCAATACAGTCAAGAAGTCACCACCATTTTTTCCATGTACAGAAAGGACTAAGCTTTTACTTACAACATCGTTAGAATATTGTGCCATGTCACGCAAGAGGAATCTTATATACAACATGCTAGGACCTATAATCATTGCAAAAAGGGCAACCATCACACCAAATTTATCAACGTTGGAGAGGCTGCGGAGTAAGTCTGAAGATTTCACAAAATGTAATGAGAGGTTGCAGGCACGACAATTTAATGCCTTTCCGATTCATAAATGGTCTCGGAATGACGTAACATCTCGATCTGATTCTTCTTCAATTGAATTATTCTCAATGCTTCTTCCTTTATCTAACAGCAATCGGCAATGGAGCGATGACTGCGATTGTAAATCGTATACTCAACCCACTTCTCCAACATTCGATGTCATGCCTAATGTCGGCGATAGTCACTCTATTGCTATGCCACACATTGTCACAATTGCAAATAATGTAGATTCTAATAACTGGGTTCACTATCAAAGACCCTCGTATGGT
>Ga0247837_1008218_pt1 | contig 13255 bp, 8 predicted proteins | sample LaCtaG_2_FD_187115 | JGI IMG/M metagenome (GOLD analysis project Ga0247837, IMG submission 187115) | Freshwater microbial communities from meromictic Lake La Cruz, Castile-La Mancha, Spain - LaCruzMarch2015_14.5m | ecosystem: Environmental > Aquatic > Freshwater > Lake | place: Spain: Castile-La...
GCAATTCCCGACCCCACCCCCAACAGAGTGTTTTTTGTACCACTTGTCAGTGCACCTCCAGAATCATAACCTACTAAGGTGTTGTCCTGAGACCCCAAGAGCATTAGATTACCTGCCAAACTACCAATGACTGTGTTTCTGGATCCATTGTTCCCGCAATCATAACCAACAAATGTGTTAAGAGTTCCGCTTGTGAGACCAGTTCCAGTAAAAGCACCAATCAGAGTATTGTTAGTGCCATCCCCCAATGATGTTCCTGTAGAAAACCCCAGAAGTGTGTTGTTTGCTGCGGAGCCGGACATTGTATTCCCGCTCAGAGCACCAACAACAGTGTTTCTGGAACCATCTCGTCCTGACCTATATCCCACAAAAGTGTTTAGATTTCCAAGTGCTTCTGTGCCTGCAAGAGAACCCAATATCGTATTGTTGATACCAGACACGAGAGACTTGCCTGCAAAACTTCCAAGGAGTGTGTTGTCGCTTGCAGAACCCAGCAGAGCACCCGCGGAATATCCCACCAAGACATTGTTGCTAGACTCTTTTCCAGATATATTTCCCACATAAGAACCCACAAACGTATTATTGTACCCATCATTTCCAGTGTTGTATCCCACAAAGACGTTCAGATTTCCAGACACCCCGGGCGCCGTGTTATATCCCACCATAGTATTGAGGTTTCCGGTTCCTCTTCTTCCAGACAGTGCTCCTATATACGTGTTTTCTTTTCCAATGTTTCCCGCCCCGCGTCCAACGTAACAGTTTAGTTCATTGGAGATACCACTGGGTATCGGAAATGTTGGACCCGTAAAGGCGCCCAAAAATACGTTGTTACTTGCTGCTTCCATTCTGTTTCCAGAAGAAAACCCCAATAAACAGTTAAAATCTCCGTTTACGCTAGCGCCAGATTCAACACCAAACAAAATGTTTTTAGAACCTGTAGCTTGTACACCTGCCCCAGCACCAAAAATACAATTATTAGAATTCACATCTATACCCGCAAGTACACCAAAAATAGAATTGCGCTGGCCGTTAATTCTGGCACCTGCAAGTGACCCAAATATACTATTTGCATTTCCAGATACGTTAGCACCTGCAAGTGACCCATACATGCTATTAAGATCTCCAGTCACATTAGAACCAGCTAAATAACCAGTCATGGTGTTGAAATCTCCATATATATCGGCACCTGCAAGTGACCCATACATGCTATTTTGACCTCCAGTCACATTAGAACCAGCTAAAAAACCAGTGATGGTGTTGAAATCTCCAGATATATCGGCACCTGCAAGTGACCCATAAATGCTATTTTGATCTCCAGACACATTAGAACCAGCTAAATAACCAGCGACGGTGTTGAAATCTCCAAGACGATTTCCTGCAAACGCGCCGATAATGGTGTTACTGTTACCTATGTTTTGGGCACCGGCCTCAAAACCAATAGCAGTATTATATGATAGCTCATTCCCTACATTCCTACCAGCCTCAGCACCCACAAAAGTAGACTTCTGTGCACCCGACAGACCTGCTTCGTATCCTATGAATGTAGAAAATACAGAGTTTCCGGCGTACGCTCCCGCATTTGCACCGACAATGGTGGTCTCGGAACCAGTGGTCATGAACTGTGCCGCCTGATATCCTAATGCCACATTCCTGCAATTGGCCATATATTGACCAGCATTTTTCCCAACGATCACGAGTTGACATCCTGTGGCATACTGACCTGCCCCAGGACCTATGATCACACTATCTGTAACATTTGAAGAGTTACCCCCGTTGCCACTAGCATATGAACCAATAATGATGGTGTCATACACATTGACAGTGTTAGCACCCGCATTCACACCGATGAATATGTTGTTGCCGCCATTGGTGTTGTTAAAACCAGCGTTCACGCCTATGTACACATTGTTGGACCCGTCAGTGGCAAACTTTCCAGTGTCCACACCAATGTATGTGTTATTCTGGGAGTTTCCAGACCCCTGGCCAGACCCAGAGCCCACAAATGTATCATTCGCAGACACGGTGGCATTTCTCCCACTGGACTCGCCCACGAATGTTGATCCCACTACATCTTGACCGTAATATGCAGCCGCAGCACCGATGGCCACATTTCTTTGCCCGCTCCGGAAGCGCCCCATCGTCTTCCACCCTACTGATGTGTTGTAACTGCTATCGGTTTGATACATACTGGACTCAAAACCAATCGATGTGAGCCCGACAACGTTTGCACCATACTGAATGCTCCCAGTTCCCACGCTCGTGGTCGATTCTGCATTTTGTAACCCGGCACCAGCATATGCACCAACAACAGTCGTGTTGCTCACGGTTTGCGATGACACCATGGCATTTGCTCCCACACCGGTGTTTCTCTGGCAAGATTCATCGCTTGCGGGAATCCGTGTGCCTGCATTCAAACCAACAAATGTAGAGTCATATCCGCCCACAAGATCAATTTGGTCTAATTGAAGTGAATAGGCCCCTTTCCCCGCAAGTGTATAGTCTTGAAAATTTTTAGACGGATTCATATAATTCTATCAAATATCCTTTTTGGTAAAACTTTACAATTATTCACCTTTTCCCGTGGACTTTATCTCGTTGTCGACGTTCTCGGCAACGTCAGTGTAAAACTTCTTGGTCTCTACGGGAAATTTGTACATTCTGTGGTCTCCTGATGCGCACATCTTTATGACATCTGCCGCGGGGATTTGTTTCTCTTTCTTCTTGCCGGAGTCAAAAGATGGTGTGGACATTTCCTTCATGCTCCGTTGAACTCTCGGTGGCATGTATGGTATATAATAGTCATCATCGTACACGTCGGCATTCTTGACCAAGTATTCGTTTCTGTATCTCTTGAGGTCCTTGGCGACTTCCTTGCCGGTGACGGGGTCTACATGTCGTACCACGTTCTTATCTGCATCATATTTTATCACTTTTTGTTCTGCTTTCGTGCCCCGCGTATACTTGAACAATATCGCGGGTATTTCATGGGGGTCGGCGCATCGCAGTTCCTCTATGCAATCATCATTCTTCACCGCTTCTTGAATTGAAGCGATGACTGTTTTATCTGGAACTTGTAATGTGATGTTGATTTGCGTTCCAATATCTATATTGTTTTGAGTATCAATATGTTGTGTTCCAATCCCAACATTATTATCACCAGAAATAGATACATTCCCAGATGTTTCTTTGATAGCTGATAAGTGATCTTCTTTCAGAACAAATTCCTTTGACACAGATGTCATTGTATGACCACAATCAACTTTCTTATGTTTAGTGGCATTTCCAGAAAGTATTGTTTCATAACCACAACCACACAGGTGAAGTGTAGTTTTATATATTTTCATAACTATTGTTTCTGGTATATATAAATATTTAAGTTAGTTGGTATAGTATAGTATAGTATACCAAGAAGACGCGGTACAGTAGTTTTTAGGTATAGGGTAGTTCCTTTTTTTTTTTTTTTTTTTTTTGAAATTACTTATTTTGAAATTAAATATACACAATTTCCACCGAGCACTCGTCGAACATTTCTCTGCTTTTCTCGAAACTTGAAAGCCAGGACGAGTTTTCTTCTGGCTTTCTTGTGACTATCTTGGCGATACCCGCTTGGATGATTAGTTTTGCGCACTCGTTGCACGGGAAGAGTGTGGAGAACAATGTGCATCCCGCGAGCGTCGCTCCATTCCTTGCGGCTGAGCAAATTGCGTTTGCTTCCGCGTGCACTACGTAGTCATACTTGGTTGGTTTTGACCAGCGTTCGGTTGTTTCTTCAAACCCACGCGGCAGACCATTGAATCCTGTACTGCGTATGTTTTGGTTGTTGTCGAGGACAAGTGCGGCCACCTTGGTGCTTTCATCTTTTGAAAACAACTGTGCCTGAAATTCCGCGAGTTGAAGATACTTTTCTGCCTTTGATGTATCCATGTTGTTTACATGTTTGCGACATATCATATGTCTGATTTGTCGATATATGGCAACTTTTCACGAGACCACTTGAAACCAAATGCTGAATTATTATTCTTCTGATTTACAATCACACATTGCCATTCTGAGTCAAGAAATTTAGATGTTATCATTTTGGAGCCAGTTGTATGTGAGAACAACGATAGCATGCATAAAGGCAGATCCGGAGCCCACTGCGACAGAGACGCCCCACATATTGGGAGTAATCTTCTCAATTTTGAAGAAGTTTCCGATAAGGAACATGATGATTACCTGGAGGGCAACAAGGCCAAACACGCAGGCCAGAGCAATGTATTTCTTGAAAATTGCGAAGATGGGGAAAATATTATCTTTTGATACGACGTTGATAAAGTTGAAGATCTGGCAAAAGATGAAAGTGTTGAACATTAGTCCGGAGAGTTGCTTTTCGGAAATATCAATCAGTTCCGGAGTGACAAAGAAGAGCACAAGCTGAACAACGACCTGATACAAGGCCTGTGGGAGGATACTGCGGAGCATTTCTACCGTGATGACAAACTCGTCACGATGTCCTGGCTTTTTGTTCATGAGATTAGTGGATGGCGGAGAAGTTGAGAGACCGATGGCGGCAAAAGAGTCCATCACTAGGTTTACGTACACCAGCTGTGCCACGTTGAGAGGTGTGGTTCCCCTCGAAAAGGCGGCAGTTGATACAACGACTAGTGCAACAATGTTGATTGCCACCTGGAAAGTGATGAAAGCGCGGATGTTTGCCATGATGTTCCTGCCCCACCGAACTCCGCTTACGATTGAGTCGAAGTCATCGTTGAGGATGACGATGTCAGATGCCTCCTTGGCGAGGTCCGTTCCAGAGCCCATAGCACAACCCACGTCGGCTTCCTTCAGAGCCGGGGCATCGTTGGCACCATCACCAGAGGCAGCGACCACGTGCCCCAACTCCTTGTAGAGCTTCACGAGTTCGAACTTGTCTTCAGGAGAAGACCGTGCCAGAACGCGCAGCTTGGGGGCAATCGCAACACGTTCCTCCCTGCTCATCTTCCTAAAGTCCTTACCTTCTACTGCGATGTCACCGTGCTTCATCATTCCAATGTCGTTGGCGATGTGCTTGGCCGTGTCGATGTTGTCACCAGTTACCATGATGATACCGATACCAGCGCTTTCGCACATCTTGACCGCGGCCGGGACACTCCGCCTGACGGGGTCCTTGATTCCGAAGATTGCGAGCAGCACATCATCTCGCAGCAGAGCAATTGTCCTGAGGCCTGATGATGCCATCATGCGGACATGCCCCATATGAGACTTGCGAATTTCGTCCGACATGACAATGTCTCCCTCCACGGTTGCGACATGGGCACAGGTCTCCATCACGATTTCGGGGGCACCCTTCAGATATGTCTTACCGTTAACGACCACCGATGACATCTTGGTCTTGGACGAGAATGGTGTGATTTCGGTCGGCGTGTTGTTTTCGCGAATTGTCAGGTGGTTGGAGTAAGAGTCAACAAAGCGCAGAAGAGCGACCTCTGTCTGACTACCAACACCGTGTGCCTCCGTGAGGAATGCAGACGAGTTGATGGAGCAATTCATGAGGATGTCCTCAAAGAGCGCCTTCATGTTTCCGATGGGCGGTGTGTGGTCGAACATGGTGTTGTTCAGCACGCATTTTACCACGGACATCTTGTTTTCGGTCAGCGTACCTGTCTTGTCACTCAGGAGCATCGAAGTGCTTCCGAGGGTTTCGCATGCAGAGAGATGACGGACAAAGAGATTGTCCTGCAGCATCTTCTTGACGGAGTATGTCAGGGTGATCATGACGGCGGCAGGCAGTCCCTCTGGCAGACCCACGACAATGATTGTGATAGAGAACACGATGTACTTGAGGGGGCCGCTTGACACGGGGGGCCTGGGGTCCATAGTGGTCCACCGCACAGTCTGGGCAATGAACACTGACATACTCACGCACAGTGCCACAATACCACACCACTTGACAAAGCGGAGAATCCTCTTCTGGAGTGGGGTCTTCCCTGACTCCTTCTGGACCAGAGCAAGGGTGCGGCCAAACTCGCTGTTCTGCCCCACGGCAATGACATACATGGACCCGATGCCCTCGGTGACAACGCTTCCCGAACGCAGCCAGGGATCGGTCTCAAAGTTCTTCATAATGGTGATGCCCTCACCTGTCAGTGCGGATTCGTCCAGGCCAAGCTTGTTCGTTGTCACGAGGTACCCATCGGCTGGGACATTGTCACCTGCAGACAAAATCACGAGGTCTCCTACCACCAGCTCTTTGTTGGATATCTGCATTTCGTTACCATCTCGGATTACTTTCACCATGTAGGTGTCGTTTTCTGAGTTCAGCTTGTGGAACGCCCTGTCCTGTTTGAAATCATTGTAAGACCCGATTGCGACAATTACTATAATTGTAAACCAAATCGCAATTCCCTCGATCCACTCTGAATTCTTCTTCTGCTCCTCGAAGACAATGCCAAAGATGGTGGCGATTGTGGCAGAGATTGCCAGCAGACCAAGCAGAGGGTCCGACATGGTATTCAGCATGATTCTCCAGATGCTCTTGGGCGGGGTTTTGGGGACCGAGTTGATACCGTATGTTTCTTTCCGCCCCTCGATGGTATCTGCAGCGATACCATCAAGGCCCGTATTCAGATACGCATCAAACTCGAAATTCTTGGCAAGATCGGTGTCTCGATCGGAGATGATGGCTTTAAAGGCAGACATCTTCTGGATTTTTTAGTGATCTTCTGATCATTTTGTTTCCTTATATGTTCTGCCAGGGTGCCAGGGTCAAATGACAACGTATTGTTTGACCCTGGTGTCAATCTGTCTATATATTAGGACCAACGCGAATTCTAACAAAAAATAACAACATGAACTTCCTGGCATGCTTTGGCATACGGAGCGCCCCCAAGCGTTTCACCAAGATACGCAAACTTGGAAGTGGCAATTTCGGCATTGTTCATATCGTGCGAGATAATACAACCGGTGGCAAAGCAGTGATGAAGAGTGCGATTAAGAATGACGATAAGAGTGAGAAAATTTTCAAGCGCGAGTACTGTATTGTACAGTCATTGTCCCACAAAAACATCATTGCTCCTCTGGAGTTTGGGTTCCACAATGACACGCCTTTCATCATCTTACCGGTGTTCAAGCAGGACATGCTTACCAGATTGCTTGGAAAGCTGCTAACTCAGATCCAACAGAACACATTTACACGTGCGATGGTTGGCGCTCTGAGTCACGCACATGCCCGCAATATTGTTCACCGCGATATCAAACCTGACAACATTTTTATCAACGACTCGTTCGCGGATGCCGTGCTGGCTGATTGGGGGTTTGCTGTGGACTTGAACACTCACATTCCTACCGGTTCTGTTGGGTCTCTTTCATATGCGGCTCCCGAGATTGGAATTGATTTTTCCTCTATTGATTGGAAGAAAGCGGATGTGTTTTCTCTCGGTGTGACACTGTACACAATTTTTTCAGTAGATGATCTCCTAGAACGCACGAATAGCTTAGCATATACACCATCGCAGGAGTCCATTGACAAGAAGATAAACAAGATGAATTGTGGAGTTCAACTGAAGAACTTGCTCAAGCAGATGGTTCGAATTGACCCAAACGAGCGTATCACAATGGCAGAAGCAATGAATCATCCATACATCAACGACATTTCGGCTGTTTTCTAAAATTTGTAATTTTTTAAAAATGCCCGAAAAAAAGTGTCATTTGACCCAGGAGACTTCTAAGGCGTATTTATATCGACAAAATGCTCACTTAGTATTACTTTGTTTCTAAGACAATAGACATGGCAAGCAAGTACATCAAGCTCTCCCAGCGCGAACACGTGCTCGCCAGGCCCGATACCTATGTGGGGGCTGTCGAAAAAGAACTCAGGAATGACTTTGTTTATGATGGCGCAAAAATCACCAAAAAAGATGTTCTGTATTCTCCCGCGTTCCTGAAGATCTTTGATGAGATCCTGGTCAACTCTGCTGATTGTTTCAATCGTGGCGGGGCAATGACCACGCTGAAGGTCACCATCTCAAAGGACTCTATTTCTGTTTACAACGACGGGTGTTCCATTCCTCTCGAGAAGAATGACGAGGGCATTTATATTCCCGAGATGATCTTTGGGCATCTTTTGTCTGGCGAGAACTTTGACGATACCAAGGAGCGCACAGGAGCTGGTCGCAATGGCTATGGTTCAAAGCTCACCAACATCTTCAGCAAGATCTTTAGCGTTGAGATCTATGACGGTTCGCATAAGTATATCCAAAGTTGGTCTGATAATATGAACTCCGTGTCAAAGGCAAAAATTACAAAATCCAGTAAGTCTCAATCTATTACAACGTCCTTTGTTCCCGACCTTGCGCGTTTTGGAATGGTCGACATTGACGATGATACCCGGTCGATTCTTGTTCGCCGAGTCTATGATATGGCCGCTGTCCTTGGCAGTGTTCGCGTGTTCTTGGATAACAAGCGTTTAGACGTCAAGACTCCGTTGGATTACTTCAAGCTTTATACCGATGAAAAAGTGGTGTTTGAATCCGCTGATGGCTGGAGCATCGGCATGGCACCTGCCAATGAGTTGGCATGTGTGTCTTTTGTGAATGCTTCGGCTGCTCGTGGAGGAACTCACGTGGACGCTGTAGTCAACTCTATCGCCAAGGCTGTTGTGGAGACGGCTTTATCTAAGAAGAAGACCATCGTGAAGCCAGCGATGGTGAAGAACAAACTGTTCGTGTTTGTTAACGCCAAGGTCGTGAACCCGACTTTTTCTAGTCAAACCAAGGACATTCTCACGTCGCGGAACATAAAGTTCTCCCCTTCTGCTGCTTTCCTGAAGAAGGCAACGGGTCTTGTGCTCGACGCTGTCATTGCCGAGATGAATGTTCGCGAGAGCCTTGTCGACGCACGGCTGCTCAAGAAGACCGATGGCGTCAAGAAGACTCGTCTCACGGGCATCAAGAAGCTCACGGACGCTGCGTGGGCTGGCACCAAAAACTCTGGTCTCTGCACTCTCATCCTGACAGAGGGAGACTCGGCTGCCACGCTGGCAACCGCTGGTCTTGCCGTGGTGGGTCGCGAAAGGTATGGAATCTTCCCCCTCCGTGGTAAGCTGCTCAATGTGCGCGATGCCTCGGTTTCAAGCATTGCTGCAAATGCAGAGATTGCCGCCATCAAGCAAATCCTGGGTCTTCAGGTTGGAAAGACTTACAAGGATGCGTCATCTCTGCGTTATGGCTCTGTCATGCTTATGACTGATGCTGATGTTGACGGGTCCCACATTTCCGCCCTCGTTATGAACTTCTTCCACGCCCAGTTCCCCAGCCTCCTTGCCGTCCCAGGGTTCCTGAAGAAGTTTTCCACTCCCATCGTGGTGGCAAGTCGTGGTAAGGATATCAATGAGTTTTACAGTCTTCCTGACTATGAGAGCTGGAAGAAGAACACTGCCGACTGTGCCAAGTGGTCTATCAAGTATTTCAAGGGTCTCGGAACAAGCACATCCGAAGATGCCAAGAAGTACTTCAAGAACCTCAAGTCGCTCGTGAAGATCTTTGGGTGGACCGAAGACTCTGGCGAGCTCATCGACCGGTCTTTCAACAAGTCTCGCCCTGACGAGCGCAAGACCTGGCTGCTCGACTTCCAGCCCGGAAACCAGTTGGACCAGTCGAAGACCAACATCCCCGTCCCTGACTTCATCGACAAGGAGCTCATTCTTTTCTCACGGTATGACGTGGAGCGTTCTATTCCCAGCGTGGTGGATGGTCTCAAGCCATCACAGCGTAAGATCCTCTTTGCCGCATTCAAGCGGAACCTGACCAACGAAATGAAGGTTGCGCAGTTTTCTGGCTATGTTGCCGAGCACTCCGGCTACCATCATGGTGAGCAGAGTCTGCAGGGTGCCATTGTAGGCATGGCCCAGGATTACGTGGGCAGTAACAACATGAACTTGCTGCTCCCCAACGGTCAGTTTGGTTCTCGTATTCTTGGCGGGAAAGATTGTGCTTCTGCCAGGTATATCTTTACAAAGTTGTCGCCCGTGACGCGCCAGGTGTTCAATCAGGCCGATGATGTGCTCCTTAAGTATCTTGAGGATGATGGTTCTTCTATTGAGCCCGAGTGGTATGTGCCTGCTATTCCGTTTTTGCTCGTAAATGGTGCCAATGGTATCGGGACAGGGTTCAGCACTGACATTCCTTCTTACAATCCCAAGGACATCATCGACAACGTCAAGCGTCTCATCTCTGGCAAGGATATGGTGCCGATGACTCCATGGTACAAGGGTTTTACTGGGATCATTGTCCAGAATGATAACGGGACTTTTACATGCAAGGGTGTTGCCAAGGTGAATGGCAAGACTGTTGTTGTGTCTGAGCTGCCCATTGGCACATGGACTTCTGATTACAAGGATTTCCTGGAGGGACTTGTCGAGAAGAAGGTCATCGTGGACTTCCGTGAGAAGCACACAGAAAAGAATGTTCTTTTTGAGATTGACTATTCTGGCGAGCCAGATATCAGTATCCTGAAGCTTGAGAAGGTCATTCGCACAACTAACATGCATGCCTTTGACCCTCAAGGCAAGATTAAGAAGTATGCTTGTTCTCTGGACATCATCCGCGATTGGTTCGAGGTCCGGCGGGAGTTTTACACCAAGCGGAAGGCATACCTGATCAAGGATCTCTCTCACAAGGCCGCAATTGCCGAGAACAAGCATCGTTTCATCACTCTCATCGTGAATGATGAGCTTGTTCTGTCTAAGAAGACCGAGAGCGTTATTTTGTCCGAGCTCCGCACTCTCAAGTTCTACAAGTCAGAGGGATCTTACAAATACTTGCTTGATATGTCTATTTCTAGCCTTTCTACAGAACGTGCAGAGAAACTCCGCATTGAAGCTGAGAAGCTCAAGAAGGAACTTTCTATCTTGGAAAATACCTCTCGGATCCAGATGTGGTCTGATGACCTCAAAAATATTATTGTTTGATTTCCATTGGTTAAGTGAATTAATTCGTAAACATATGTAAATGGCCACTCCTACAGACCAAAAGTTATATGATAGTATTAAATTGCAAGTGAAGCGAGATGCAAAAAGTAGATGGCCTTCCGCATACCTTTCAGGGCAAGTTGTCCAGAAGTATAAAGCAGCAATGGAAAAGAAGGGAATAAAACCGTATACAAGCAGTTCTCCTCCCAAGAAGAAAGCACCTTTGAAACGGTGGTATGATGAAAAATGGATAGACATCAAAACAAAAAAACCATGTGGAGAGGTGCGAACAAAGACATATTATCCCACGTGTAGACCAAAGAAGCGTATAACCACAGACACTCCCAGAACTGCGAAGGAATTAACTGCTGCTCAGAAGAAAAAGATGATAGAACTGAAGCAGAAAAAGAAGAAGAAAACCGCCGACTATACCAAAATATACAAGAAGTGAACATATCTGCTCATCTCTTTTGTCGATATACATTTATATCGACGAAAAATGAAATGTGCGCATAGTGTACAATGGACAACATAGCAAGATATTGCAACATCCGTATGGTAACAGGAAGCGTGATCTCTGGCATTTTTGGTCTGGTGCTATTCTTCATCGGTGTGTTTGCAAGTAAGATAACTGGCGACACCTCTTCGTATGTCCTCACTGATGCAACCGTGGAGAGTGGAGACATAAAGGCAGTGACTGTAAAGTCTGGCAAGTATTCAACCAGAACATACTTTGATGTGATATACAATGTGGGATACACCGTCGGCGGCAAACCATACACTGGCAAGGTTTCTGACAGGTTCAGTTCATTCGAGCAGGCAAAGAGGACATTGGATGCCGCAAAAGGCGCTGTGAAACGTATATACTACAACCCCCTGGACCCAACGATAAATTCAGAATCTAAGAACACAGAGGGGATTCTTAGATGGGCATCCTTTGGCGCGTCAACTCTACTTCTTGGATATGCAGCGCTGGCATGGTTCCTGAGGAACAACATGGCGATGTGCGCGGTGCAGACAATGTCGAACATTTCCAACATTTATTAAAAGACTTGTGAGACATTCTTCATTGCCAACAGCAAAATAATCCCCACGACAATCGCGGATACACCAGCATTCATAATGAATGACCCCACAGCAACTGCTATTAGTATTGAGATCATCTTTGCATTGTCCTTGAACACAGTGCTAATTGCATCGTTTTTGGCCATCCCAGAATAATACTGAGACAACCAAGACCCCGCTACCTTTGCATAGTTCACAACTGAAGCTCCAACATTCATAGAACTTTTGGCAATGATGTCCACTATAGGAGTGTCCGCCCTTGATTTTATGACATTAGGATAATCATCTGGAACTATTTGCTCTGTCTCGGCAGCTATTGGATTCAGCGGTACCTTGAAATCAGGAGTCCTGGGTATTGCGTTTCCCAGCTGATTCTCTGGAACCATTCGTGCTTGCTCAAATGGCGTTGTGCTTACTTCAAAATCTACGGTGTAATCCATACCTGTATCATAGTTTACATTTTTATCATCTATTTTATTCAGATAGTTCTGATTCAGAAACAAGTCGGTAAATGTTTCTCTAGGCGCCATTGGCAGAGGAAGAGGCATCTTCGTGCCAGAACTCAAACTAAAGTTGCTCTGAGTATTATCATCATCTTGTTTACTGCACTTTTGAATGGCCTCCATTATACACGAAGTCTTAACATAGCCAGGGATAACCATAGGACTGTTGTCTATGCTTGGCGATATTGGATATGTAAGCTTGGACTGTTGTTCAAATTGATTTGGAATGTCTGCTATTGGCAACATCGGAGCCTGGCCTTTAATCTCAATACTGGGAAGCAATTGAGGACCTACAGGGCTGGGTTCATTCTTGGCATTTTCCTGATACAGGGAGACAAACGTGTATGGTGGGGTAGATTTCAATAAGACAACGACGTCGGACCCATTTACAAGACCATGGTTGGTTTTTGTTATGACAGGGGTCCTGAATACTCCATCTGGGTCAGTGAACTTTATACGAACCTGAGTGGGACTTACGATTTTCATCACAGTCCCCTGAACAGCGATGTCGTCTTGCGAAGGAGTGGCAGGTTTCTTAGGGGCTGGAGCAGGGGCAGGTTTAGGGACTGGAGCAGGGGCAGGTTTAGGGACTGGAGCAGGTGCTGGCTTAGGAGCGGGTTTTGGTACCGGAGCAGGTGCTGGCTTAGGAGCGGGTTTTGGTACCGGAGCAGGTGCTGGCTTAGGAGCGGGTTTTGGTACCGGGGCAGGTGCAGGTTTAGGAGCGGTTTTTGGTACCGGGGCA
>Ga0247837_1008221_pt1 | contig 13247 bp, 17 predicted proteins | sample LaCtaG_2_FD_187115 | JGI IMG/M metagenome (GOLD analysis project Ga0247837, IMG submission 187115) | Freshwater microbial communities from meromictic Lake La Cruz, Castile-La Mancha, Spain - LaCruzMarch2015_14.5m | ecosystem: Environmental > Aquatic > Freshwater > Lake | place: Spain: Castile-La...
ATTTTGTTCCATTAACTGAATTATGTAGAACGTAATTATACAACTATATGAACGCAGAAGATAACAGCAAGAACTAACTCTTTATTTGATACTTCAATTGCTGATTTAATTTGCTATTTTATTGATTTGGTGGGGTATTTTGATGTAGTGGATGAAAAATAATGATGGTGCCTAAGTTAGAATGCACTATTAAGAGTTAATTTTATCTTTTGGCACATAAATTATCATCATAAAAACTAACTTTAAATTTGTACACTTGTACGTGAAATTAAAGTAACGAATCTAATTTTGGCACAATTCCAGATGTTCTTATTTCATGGTTATTAAATTGTATCACAATGGTTTAAACACCATCTCGGGTTGACTGATGCTTTTTATAATTTGAGATTTACCAATTTTCTCTAATAAATAATTTGTTGAACAAAATTCCAAATTAAAGCATTTACAAATTCGGATGATAAATCCAGACACACTGCCACGTGTAATCCCTAAACGTTTTGAAATTTCCAATTGTGTAAAATTTAGCGCTAATAAAAAAAGCACCTGTCGTTGACGGGTACTTAGTTTAGCTAGATCATAGTTATCATGCTTGTCAGTTTTCAATCAGATGCTCAATGCCAAAAATCATGGAAATAGCATCAAACGAACGAACGCTAATGCCACAAACGATATGTTGAAAATGTCCAGTTTTACTGGTATGGTGCAGTATAGGCTACGTCTTCAATTAAGGCAGCGTTTGCCATTTCATTATTTGCTTGTTTAATGTAGTTAACAGACTGTTTATATGGGGTATTGTGTGGTGTGTATATTGATTCATGTAATTCGCTACAATGTATATTATAGCATGAAGTTTTATTATCTGGCTTTGCTAAACTGTCGCAATTTAAATACACATTATTTGAAATAATATTGTTGCAAATGTATTTAGATGTGTTATAATTCTCGGGTGCATTAGACATAATACTGATCCTTGGAATGTAAGGTAAGTAGATTATTATTGAGTTGGTAGCTCTTTAATAGTCCGATGAAAATTCACGTAGTTTCACTAGAGATGTTACCGTCTAAAGCTCCATCTCATCGCGAAACAGTGCTCAATTTCTTGATCACTTCTGATATTCTACATCAATTAATACTATTTGTCAACGTCATGAGATAATTACCTCGATTTTTAACTATAATTTTGGAGGTAACTATGTTCAATCAGATAATTAATCAAATTAAACCGTCTTTTCTTGCTAATTGCGTAAATATTGATTCAAACGAAGATTCTATTGAAATCATTTATTGGCTCAGGTTAAAAATAAACGAACCAAACTCTTATGCTGCTTATCGTGTAGTTGTATTTAGGTTTTATTTATGGATGAAGTATCGAGGAATTACACTCAAAACTACCTCAAGCAAAGACGTTATTGATTATTTAGCTTTTATGCAGAATCCACCTTTAGATTGGTGTGGCGCTTGCCATCATTTTGCTCATCCTGAATGGAGACCATTCCGAACCAAATTATCTCAATCAACCATAAGATTCAATATACAGCTTCTTAAGCAGCTATTTAACTATTTAATTGAATCAGAATACTTAAAAAAATCACCAATGCCTTCAAATCTCAAAGCCTCTTCCATTATTACAAATTTACCTATTGAAAAATGTTTAACTGTTGATGAATTCAAAGATATTTATAGTTATATCAACCAATTACCAACAAACTCTGTTTTTGAAACTAATTTTAAGGTTAGGATGGAGTGGGTGCTTTTTTTACTTATTCACACCGCAGGACGTAGAACTGAAATTGTTAATGCTAAGATGGGCGATCTATTTTTTCAGCAGGGTAAATTGTGGCTGAGAGTTATTGGTAAAGGTAATAAGTATGGTGAACTTCCAATAGTTCCAAATTTAGAAAAGGCTCTAAATAAATATAGAGCTTTTTATGGGTTGCCTGCAATTCGTAATCGAGTAGATTTAGAAATGGATATTCCATTAGTTATTAAGGCTAGATGTGATAACGGTTTTTTAAATGTGCATAGTGCAACTCTTTGGTATAACATTAAAAAGGTGTGTCATGGATTATCTGAGATAACTGCAAATAAGGCTTTTGCTGAGAAATTAAAAAAAGTCTCAACTCATTGGTTTAGGCATACATCCGCTACGCTTCAAGTGGATGCAGGGATTGAAATAAGAATAGTTCAGCAAATATTGCGCCATAAATCAATAAATACTACGATGATGTATCAACACGTAGCTAAAGACCGCCAGCATGACGAAATGTCAGCAAAATTCATAATCTAGTCAATTTAATTTAGCCTATTTTTAATAGGCTAAAAATCTGTGGATAAAACTCTATCCAAAAAGCTTGGTTTTTAACTTTTTTTGTTTGGCGCTTAGCGCGTTTTTTTTGGCACTTACAATGTATTTCGTTGGCACTTGTCACGAAACTAATCAAAATATTTAAGCAAATCAGCTTTAAAACATCCCCATACAGAAGACATTTTTAAAACTCTGAAAAAGTGATACTGCCAACTAGATGTGCATAACTCCCAAGTAGTGGTGCAAGCACCAAAAATAAATAACGCCCAACGATGGGCGTAGTATATCTTGGCTAATTTATCCCTAAATATTCTGGTTAATGAGTAAATAACCTGCGGTGCAGCATGTGTAAGTGGTAGCGAGCTACCCCTTACCAACCCCAAAATCTTAAAACTTAATTAATTGGTGCGTTTTTGAGTGCAAACTTGCTAGGTTTAAGGTTCTGGGTTTGTTAATGCACGATAAGGCGTGGTTTTTCTGAGACTGAACCGCGAAATAGATTTTAGATTAGCGTAGGTTCTGGGTCTAGGGCGCGAGCCAATCGCGGTTTAAACTAGACTGAACCACAAAGTTGAAGCTAAACTAGCTTGAGGTTGCTTATCAAAAATATGCTTTCTGGGTGACTTGGCAATAACATTAATTATAGTGTGGTTTAGGTTATTCACAAATTGTGTGGATAACATCATTAATTCAAGCTGCATCATTTTGTTAAGGACAGCCTAGAGTAGCACTAGAATTGAAACATCAGGGGGATTGCTGCGCCATTGATTATTGCCTATATTGCGTTGGTGGCTGCTTGAAATAGCAAATAATAAGCTACTTAAACTTAGGTGCTAGGAGCTTGGTTTTCTGCATAACATATTGAAATAATTGATGTTTTTATGTTATAGTGGTGTTGTTTGTGGTATAATATAGTATGATCTAAATGGAAGTCAGATGTCCATAATTAAAACTATAATAAAAATGCAACGAGTCTATTTTACATTTACTATAGCAGTAGTGAGTTGCGTAAATGAGTGAATAATTATTTAAGAAAGCATAACAAATGAACCGATTTCAAACTATACTTACTTTGATTGTCATTTTCATGTGGTGTGTATTTTTAAGCACATTAAATAATACACAAAAAGATTATATTTATAATATCCTTGTGATGATAGTATTTACACTTTTAATAATTGGTGTTTACGGTTTTTATCGCTACGAAAAATCTAAACCTGTTAATAATAAAAGTTATAGGTATAAATATACTACGGCATTTATAGTTATGATTATTTTAATATTGTCAGAATTATACTTATATAATGATTTAATCAAGACACTTAGACTTCATTGATGATAATTCACCAGTATCGAAAGTTTTCCAAATAGCAATAGGTTCATTTGGTTTAAAATAAATAATTGATGACTCAGCTAGTATTAGTTTATATGGAACTGAAACATTTTCGGATATAACAAGTTCTGCACCAGATTTATTTTGTTTATTTAATATTTGACAATAACTTTCATGTTCTAGTAAATATTTTTTTTCAATATCTCGAATGAATAAATCAGAGATTTGAAGAAATTGCATTAATGCAATCAATAAAATAAAATAACTTATTGTTATAACAAAGAAACCAACTACTTTCAAATTACCTCTACGAATTTCTGTATCTTGTAAAATACTTTGCGTTATTACAAATGGCATAAAAGTTAATCCAACTGTAAGCAAAATAAATAAAATTGTTTTTATTCCTGAATGTGTGAGCAGATAAATAAATATTATAAATGAATCCCAAATTTTCATTTCAAGTGTAGAGTTTTCAAAGAATGAATAACTAATTTTAAATAATCCATTATATGCATATAACTCTAGTGAGCTAAAATAATAAATAAAAAAAGGTGAAATAATTAACATATAAGATAAAACTAATTTGAAAAACATAAGACCTTGTTTAACTTTAAATAAGTCTTTGATAAATTTCATAAAGCAATATCCTTATTGTTGTTGTATTTTGGTGATTGCTTTCTAAACTTCATTCGCTGAAAGCACTATTAAAAAATCTATTCCAGTTTGTATTGATATGACAAAACCCGCAATTATGATGGGGATCCAACCTCCCAGCATAATTAACGGGTTTTATATTCGTTTCGATAAGACATCCTTTTAAGCGGTTGGATCGCGTACAAGGATGTCTTATCTGCACTGTCAATATTATAGACCAAAATTCAAAATAAATGCAAGTATTGGTCTGTTGTTGTTATTTAGTGTGGCGCTATTCACAAAATTTGTGAATAACATCATTAATTCAAGCTGCATCATTTTGTTAAGGACAGCCTCGAGTAGCACTAGAATTGAAATATCAGGGGGATTGTTGCGCCATTGATTCTTGCTTATATTGCGTTAGTGGTTGCTTGAAATGGCAAATAATAAGCTACTTAAACTTAGGTGTTAGCTGGTTGTTTTATCGCATAACATATTGAAATAATTAATATTTTTATGCTATGGTGGTGCTCTTTGTGGTATAATGTAGTGTATTGATAATGTAAAAACAAATATTAAATGATTGGATGTAAAGTGAATAATTTTGAATTATTAGAAACTAAAAACTTTGATTGCTGCGATAGTAGTACCATGTTTATTTTGGATAATGGAACTGACCAATTTGCGGTGCATCTTGAAGTCATGCTAAAATGTATTAAATTTGCTGAAGAACAGGGTAAGATACCGCCATTACCGAGTGATTGGTGGATTGAAATTGCTAATAATTTTGATGATCTATATTAAGGCTTGAGATGAATATTTTTAAATTAGACGTTGGTAAGAAACATATTCATCATATAACAAAAGAAAATGTTGAACAGCTTACTTATCGTAGATCACCATGGCTGCAAGATTATGATGGTAAAAAATCTTGGTTTGCTGTTTGTCCTGGTTGTGATAACCCTATACAAATAGTTGGGTTGTATAGTGATAAAAGATTACCATATGGTAAACATTTTATTCCTCAAAGCTCATTAGAGCATAAGCTTAACGGCGTAGTTGATGAATTAGCAAAAGATTTTTGCAGCTATTACAGTAGACGCAAGCCATATGATGGTAATTACAAAAGGCATCCACAAAGCCCATTGGCAAAAGCGATATTTGAAACCTTAATTGAACAATTTGATAGAGTTATCTATATTTTAGAAAAAACCATAGGAATAAAAATATCTGTTAATCTAGCAACCCAAATGCTGAAAGATTATAAAACATCATATAGCTGGCTATATCCATCTTCAACATTAGATAACATACCATGGGTATTTGCACACATGTCGTCAGCACGTACTATTATTGGTCGAAGAATACTTGATAATGATATGTTTACAGTCCTAAAAAAGAAATTTGAAGAAGAACAACTGCCAATAAGATTTGGAGAGAATAATCAAATTATTACCGAATCAAATGACGATGGTAAGTTTAACTACAGCGCATTAGGATTTTGTTTGATTCATCATAAGCAAGACATGGTTGAGAACATATTAAACGAAAGCATTGACCTTATTGTGTTTACAAAGTCTGGAGATGATGCGCCACCACCAGTTTATTCAAGAACCATTAATTTTGAACATGAGTATTTTAGAAATTTAATTAATAAGCCAGATAATGGTAACCGTAATATGAATTTAGTAAATTTAGCAAAAGACATTTTACTAAATTAGCCACCACCTCTAATTCTAACTAAAATTAGTTTACTCATTGAGTTAGCTAATTTTACGTTACATCTTTTTAATCATTTTTACTTTCCTTGAACTTTAATGATGATTATTCATTTTATTTAAGCCCAATCTTGTCCTTAATAATTTAAAATTTTATTATTATAATCTTTGCGGGGTAGCGCTTGTGGTCAAGCGGAAAATAAGTTGTTAGTTTGATTGTGTGTTAACGCGGTGGTGAGGTAGGCGCAGCCGTAAGCTATCCACGGGGTTATCCATAATCAACTAATGGCTTATTCCGCGTGCTTGCTGTCCACAAATAGCGAATAATGCTGACTGTTTTTTTGAGTTTTTAGAGCGGTAAATTTATGGTTAAAATTGATGTAAGTTATTGAAATAAAATGCTATTATTGCGTTTTATTGTTGGTTTTATGGTATAATACTGGTATATCAATGATGTATCTAATGGCTGTAATGTATGAAATATCATTGATGCATAAATAATGATTTTTAATATAAGGGGTTTAAAAATGACGGCTAAAATAATTGCACTAACTAATCAAAAGGGTGGCTGCGGTAAAACAACTTTGGCTATGAATTTAGCTGGATCGTTAGCAGCTAAATACAAAGTACTAGTAATTGATGGTGATCCGCAAGGTACTGCTACCCGTTGGGCTAGCAATGCTGATGAAAATGATGAATTTCCTTGTGCGGTAGTTAGTCTTTCAGGTTCTGAAAGACCGCACAAAGAAATCACTAAGTTTGTTGATGTTTACGATTTTATAATTGTGGATTGTCCCCCATCTGTTAATAATCGCTTTAACGATTCAATTTTACTAGTTGCAGATTTGGCGATTATTCCAGTTGTGCCAAGTCCTGCGGACTTGTACGCTACCGTTGGTATTAAAGATCTTATTGCCGAAGTATCAGAAATTCGCGAAGATCGAGGCATTACAGAAAAACTTCACACCCGATTAGTTTTGAATATGTGCCAAAGAGGTGTTTCAATGAGTGGTGAAGCGAGCGAAGCGCTTGCAGCTTTTGGCATAACTAAATGTAATGCACAAATTCACCTAAGAACAATTTACCGACAAACTATTTTAGCTGGTAAAACTGTGATTAATACTAAGGATGAAAAAGCTCAATCTGAAATTACAAGATTAACTAAAGAAGTTATCGCTATTTTTAATGAAGATAAATAATTAACCTTTGAAAGGTTTTATCATGAAAAAATTATATTTAATGTTCTTGTCATTTTGCTTAACTGCTTGTTCAGATAGTGTTTGTAAAGACATTACAGGTAGCATATTTATCAAAGTTAGTTTCCTTTTGGGGTTAACAATTTCACTAGGTATTCTGTTTTACAGCATAAAAAAACCTAAATTAGGACAATTTGGATTATATTTGTGTGTGGTTTTTATGTTGAGCACCTATTTAATTTTTACTCTTAATTGCAATATGGGATTACAGTAGATCTTAAATGAATAACAATTTAATAAGGAAAATCCTATGAGTTTAAAAAAATCATTAATGGGTTCTGTTCAGGAATCTCTGAATAAACCAAACAATAAAATTAGTAATAGATTTACTCTTGCTGATGAAATACTAGATAATAAACCACAAACTGAAGTTCCAGCTAAAATTGAACCACCTGTAAACCATAAAAAAACCATGGTTTTATTTGAAAAAGATGTTGAAAGAATCACTAATAAAATAATTAACCTTTGAAAGGTTTTATCATGAAAAAATTATATTTAATGTTCTTGTCATTTTGCTTAACTGCTTGTTCAGATAGTGTTTGTAAAGACATTACAGGTAGCATATTTATCAAAGTTAGTTTCCTTTTGGGGTTAACAATTTCACTAGGTATTCTGTTTTACAGCATAAAAAAACCTAAATTAGGACAATTTGGATTATATTTGTGTGTGGTTTTTATGTTGAGCACCTATTTAATTTTTACTCTTAATTGCAATATGGGATTACAGTAGATCTTAAATGAATAACAATTTAATAAGGAAAATCCTATGAGTTTAAAAAAATCATTAATGGGTTCTGTTCAGGAATCTCTGAATAAACCAAACAATAAAATTAGTAATAGATTTACTCTTGCTGATGAAATACTAGATAATAAACCACAAACTGAAGTTCCAGCTAAAATTGAACCACCTGTAAACCATAAAAAAACCATGGTTTTATTTGAAAAAGATGTTGAAAGAATCACTAATACCATTGAGCGATTTATGGAGTTTCGCCAAGTGATTAGCCAATCTGATGTGATTAGACTTGGTTTATTGGTTTTAGGCGGTCTTGATAATGAAGAGCTTAAAAATCTTTTTGAGCATCTTAAAAAATAAATATACATCTGTAATGTATCGCATGGGTGTAATGTATCACATGTGTTGAATATATGATACATGTTTTAAATATGAATTATTAATTTAAAGAAAGACATTTTACTAAATTAGCCACCACCTCTAATTCTAACTAAAATTAGTTTACTCATTGAGTTAGCTAATTTTACGTTACATCTTTTTAATCATTTTTACTTTCCTTGAACTTTAATGATGATTATTCATTTTATTTAAGCCCAATCTTGTCCTTAATAATTTAAAATTTTATTATTATAATCTTTGCGGGGTAGCGCTTGTGGTCAAGCGGAAAATAAGTTGTTAGTTTGATTGTGTGTTAACGCGGTGGTGAGGTAGGCGCAGCCGTAAGCTATCCACGGGGTTATCCATAATCAACTAATGGCTTATTCCGCGTGCTTGCTGTCCACAAATAGCGGGCGCGGTTATAGTAAATAACTACTCTAAAATGTTTTAAAATAACAGCGTATTAATATTATCAAACATGTATAATAACGTTATGAAAACAGTAAATAATTTTTAGGAGGTGTTATGAATTATGTCATTGTCGTTGCTCATCAAAAAGGTGGTGTAGGTAAATCTACTATAGCATCAAATTTAGCGGTTGATTTAGCTAAAATTTACGATGTTGATGTTTTAGATTTAGACATGCAAAAATCATTATCTTATTTCAACACATTAAGAAATGATTCAGCGAAATTAAATATAAAGTATGCTAAGAGCTTTAAAGAAGTTGCGGCAATAATTAATAATAATCAAAAGCTATTAATTATTGATGTTGGCGGTTTTGATAGTGACCTTAATCGGGCTGCCATTCTTGGCGCAGATATGGTTATAACGCCTGTTAGTGATTCTACAATTGAGCTGGTTGGATTACTAGCGTTTAAAAACATTATCGTTGATATTAGAAAAGAGCGCCCTGAATTACAAGCGCATGTTTTATTAAATAGACTGCATTTTAATTTAAGTACATCATTAAAGGATATTAGAGATTTTATTAGTCACAATCCAGAATTTAAACTATTGGATAGTATTATACGAGATAGGAGCGAATTTAAGAAATCGTTTGAACGTGGCTTAAGTGTAAATGAATATTCTAAAGACAGTAAAGCAGCAATTGAAATTAAAACGCTTATTGAGGAGATACTGAAATGGCAAAAATAAAAATTGATCAAAACGCATTTGATAAAATTAGTGGTAGTGCACATTTACAAAATAAACAAGAAGATAATTCTGATACGGTAAGAAATACATCGGTCTATGAAATACCGAGGGCTTGGATAGATGCAATTAAAAATAATAAAATTAGCGTGAGTAGTTACATTAAGCAAGCCATGTTTGAAAAACTTAAACGTGATGGTATGATTTGATGACATTATTATAACGTTAAATTAACGTTATAATAATAGTTAAAGAATGTTATGCTATGCTTAAAAACCCTACAGAAATTAAAAAAACAAAAAACCTGCTAGTGGTAAATAACTAGGTATTACCTAGATGTTTTTTAAATGATTTTATGGTATTAGATGTATAAAAATTATGGGTTAAATATGAATGAGGCTATTACTGTAATTGCAGCAGTTCGATTGACTATGAGTTTGGCAAAAATGCGTTAGTGGCTAAAGTAAAAATTTAGCAAATTAAGGGTTATCATAACGTTATAAAAACGTTAATTAACTAGTATAACAATTTATTTAATCTTTTGGAGTACATTATGAACTTAGAACAATTTAGCGATAATCAAAAAAAAATCATCAACCGTTGTATTGAAATGGGTTTTGATCCGTCAAGCTTTGCAAAACCTGAAATTGATTGCTTTAAAATGCAATTAGCTGCTCATGCGCTACGTGATGGAAATGATTTAACACCATATTTAGCTGATTTTAATCATGATCAATTAGAACATATTAGATCTGGATTATATTTCAAAGTTGACGTTAGCAAATATGCTGACCCAACTATACCAGCCGATGAAATGCTTAAAAAGCGGATGAGTTTACAATATAATCGGGCAAAAGGAATACAAGATGAATGATGATGAAAAACTATTATTAGACGGTATGATTAAATCTGTTGAAAGTAAAGGGTTAGATTCATCAATATTAAAAGATGATCTTTACAACTTTGATCAAAAATTTGTTTTACGGCGCGCAATAATAACTGATTCAAGTCTTGAAAATATTGCTAACCCTGATATACCAGCAGATGAAATGGAATCTATTCTAAATGAACAGCAAGAAATGGTGGCTAATTTGCAAGAAAATCATAATTTAGACCCTGCTAAATATGACTTAAAGCAATTGCAAGAGCTGGATAAAGCATTAAACAAAGGTCTGGATATTAGCCACTATAAAGATCCAGCCTTTTCACCCGAACAGATGTATCTTGCAACAACATTTCAAGAGGGTGGCATTGAGGGCTTAACAGATATAAAGCCCACATGGTCAACCGATGATATATTAGCATTAAGAGCTGAAAATCTTAATATTGCTCATCATCAAGAAAATAGAGTGATTCCAACTCTTGACAAAATAGCTACATCAGAGGGGTTGTCATTAGATGAGTTGCAAAATCTTATTAACAACGGTGCAGATGTTAATAAACTAATTGACGATGATGAAAATAGAGTGTCAATTGCTCCGCTTTCAATTAGTGCTTATAGAAATAATACAGCGGAAGCTTTGCTACTATTAAGAAATGGTGCAGATGTTGAATTTAGAGGTGATTCTTACGAAACAGCACTAACTGTAGCTCGTAGTCCAGAAATGGCAAAAGTTTTAATTGAACATGGTGCTAATATTAATCAAGTTAATGGCAGTAATGATACTGCCTTAACTAATGCAGCTCAAGGTTTTCACATTGAAGATAGATTGGGATTGGTCACTTTATTGTTGGAACATGGCGCTAATCCAAATCATCAAAATGTTACAGGTGATACTGCTCTTCACGAGTTGGGTAATGAGCCACATGATATTGAAATTGCTAAAAAATTAATTGAGCACGGTGCTAATCCTGAAATAGTAAATGAGGATAATGAACGCCCTAAAATCATGGGCGCGCCAGAACTTCAAAAATTTTTAGAAACTCAAGCAGATTTACCCCATTGGGAAAATTCTAAATTTTATAAACATCAAGATCAAAGCCGCGATTATGTTATGAGTGATAAAAGCACAGGTAAACATATTTTTTTGAATAGCAACGAAGAAGTTTTCGAGTTGCTAGCAAAACATGACCCTGACGGCATTATTGATAAATTAAGAAATACAGGCAAGCTTGAACTGAGTAATGGCGAAACCCTAGACTTGACTGTTGATAGCCCTGAAAAAGTTGGTGATTCATTAGCGCAAGAGCTTAATATCCCTCACATAACAGTTGAAGATAAACGTACCGCAGAATGTTTGCAACATGATAGCGGAATGGAAATTGATTAATTTTTTAAAGGTTTAATTATGAAAAGTACAGAAATTTTACGCGCGGTTTATAATGATAAAGAAGTGTTAAAGAAAGTTAAAAAATCTATTGACGACTATGCACTAAATCTAAAATCAATGGATCAACTCAAGCGTGATAGTAAAGAAATTGAAACTCACGTTAAAGAAACTTATGCTTTATCTCCAACACTGTTTAAAAAGATTGTGAAAGCAAGCTTAACACAGAATGATACTGTTGATGATGTCGTTGATGAATTGCAGATGATTAACGAAATAGCTAAATCCAATTAATAAAAAAAGCCCCAGTATGGGGTCTTTTTATTGTGTGCTATTGAATAATAGATGTAGCGTATTATAGCCCTATTAATACAAACATAAATTTATCCTATAAAACAAACTCAAATACAACAAGTACACCGCTAACAATGTTAAGATTATGCCTTACATTAAAACAATATTCAAATTAACGCAGCTTTTTAAGGAACAAATCAATGAAATGTGATAATTGCAATGGTAACAATGCGACAATGATAGTTGAACATAGTAATGAACAAAAAACTGGATTTTTGACAATTATCTGCACATGGGTGATTTGTCTTCCTTGGGGAGTTTACAACTTAGTTAAGTCAAATAAACAAACTATTACAAATATAAAATATTGTCCTGACTGTGGTTCAAAGACAAAAGTATAATTAATTTCTGGAAAAAATCTATGCTTCTTGGTAATGCGTTGGGCTGCCATCAAAAGCATAGTAGAAGTTTTTTTATAAGAGGATACCAATTCCCTGTATGTGCTCGATGTACTGGCATATACATAGGAAATATAACTGCAATAATTTGTTTAATTTTTTCTCATTTATATATTTCAATATATGTACTATTTATGATGATAATTAGCATGGTTTTAGATGGTATGGTTCAAATAATTAAACCGAGTTATGAATCCAATAATGTAAGAAGATTATTCACAGGATTGCTCTTCGGTATAGCCATGATTTATTTAATAAAATACCTAATTCTTAAATTTTAAAAAGCCCCAGTATGGGGCCTTTTTATTGCGGGATCGCGTCCACAACTGGTGCTGGGTTCTGTGGTTCAAACTCAGGCACATCATCCGCAGGATTGGTATTATTTGAAAAATCAACTTCTAGCTTTTCTTTAGAACTTGCAAAGTCAAATTCATTCATCCAAATATTAAAACTCGGAATAACTTTACCAGATTCTTGATGAAAATAGGCATGAGGGCGAGGATTGCCCATAATCACCAATTTATCACCTTTTTTAACGTGCTCTAGAATCGCTTCAGCTTTTTTACCACTACATGTTACACTATGCCAATCTGTGTACTCCTCCCAATTAAATTATTAAGTGCACCACTTACCAAGCTTTACGTATTTGAGCATAGCCTCAGCTGGAGTTAAAAATCCAAGAGATTTTCTTGGTCGATTATTTAAATTTTGCTCT
>Ga0247837_1008224_pt1 | contig 13236 bp, 10 predicted proteins | sample LaCtaG_2_FD_187115 | JGI IMG/M metagenome (GOLD analysis project Ga0247837, IMG submission 187115) | Freshwater microbial communities from meromictic Lake La Cruz, Castile-La Mancha, Spain - LaCruzMarch2015_14.5m | ecosystem: Environmental > Aquatic > Freshwater > Lake | place: Spain: Castile-La...
AGAGAAGCTTTCGCAGGTTCCGTTCTCTCCTCCCAATGTTGGTGGATGGCCAGTTGATCAAGCATGGTTGAGCTCTGCTAGCGCTCAATACCGAGTCTCTTTTGCAACATCGATCATCGCCGAAGCAGACCTCAGTGAACTCGATGCAGTATCTGCTGTGCGCCGTCCAGCTTATTTGGCAAATCTCTTAGGTGTTGTCGAGTGGAGCACTCGTACTTCATATGCGATGCGAAGTGTGCGCGACAATCCACAAAAACTTTTAGTGACCGCTGTTTGTAGCCCAGAATATGTGGTGAGCCAATGATCGAACTACCTCGCATACCCGGCCAAGAGTTAGGAATGTCTACAGTTACTCGTAGGCAGTTCCTTAAATATTCAGGCGTGGTGGCTGCAGCTGCAACACCAATGCTTACAGTTGATCAAATTGCAGAGGCTGCGATCACTCGACCACTACCACTTGGAACCCCGATCCTTGTTGTTGTCACACTCTATGGTGGCAATGATGGTCTCAACACTGTTATTCCTTATCAAGATTCTGCTTATTACAGCGCACGCCCTGATTTAACTTATAAACCAGAGACTCTCCTTCCGCTCTCTTCTGATCTTGCACTCAATGCATCAATGACTGGAATTAAATCTTTATGGGATGCAAATAAAGTTGCGATTGTTCGTGGTGTTGGATATCCAAAACCTGATCGTTCACACTTTTCATCTATGGCAATTTGGCAGACAGGTTCTCCTGCTGCGCATCTAAATACGGGATGGCTCGGACGTTGGCTTGATACACAGGCGACTGATCCAATGACGGCTATTAGTTTAGGTGGAGTTCTTCCTCCATTGCTCGTTGGTGCAAAACAGAGTGGATCGGCACTTCCTCTTGGCGGTCTGGCAATTCCTCAAGGAGTTATTGGTACCGCTTGTCAGCGTTTATCAGTGGCATCACCAAGTGATGATCCTTTGATGGCTGCTGCTGCAACATCAATGCGAAATCTCCTTAACGTTTCTGGAAATGTTCAACCGATTTTGGCAAAACCTGCACCTGTTGCTGAAGATTTACCAACTATTTCGGGTGGCAACGCCGGAGGCGATACAAACCTTTCACAGCAACTCAACGTTGTTGCAAAGCTCATTGCAGCCGGTGCTCCGACTCGCGCATGGTCTGTTTCACTCGGTGGATTTGATACCCACGCTAATGAAGCAAATGCGCAAGCACTTCTCCTAGGGACTGTCTCAAAGAGCATCACAACTTTCTTAAGTCAGATGAATGCATCAGGGCGATCAAAGGACATAACCGTTCTTGTGTACAGTGAATTTGGACGTCGCGTGAAGGCCAATGGATCTGAAGGTACAGATCATGGAACTTCTGGTCCTGTCTTTCTTATCGGTGATCGAGTCACTGGCGGTTTCTATGGTGATCAGCCTTCGCTTTCAAAGCTTGTTGATGGCGACCTAGCTGTCACAACTGACTTTAGAGATATTTACTCTACGGTTCTTGAGAAGGTGTTGGGTGCTCCTGCAGAGAAGATTCTTAATAATTGGAAGGGGCGAGTAAACGCCATTAAGAGTTAATTCTCTTCTTTGTAGATAATTACAGAAGATTTCTTTCGTAGCTCTAAAGATTTTGGTGGATTCTCTGTAAGAAGCGCATCTACTTCAATACGTAGTTTTGCAACTTCAAGTGCCATATTTGCCATCGCAGATTCAAGTTCGATAATTCTCTTGATACCTGCGTGATTAATTCCTTCACCAATAAGTCTTTGGATGGTGCGAAGGGAAGCAATATCGCGCAGTGAGTATCTACGGTTGCGACCAACTGTGCGAGATGGTGAGACAAGTCCAATTCGATCGTATTGACGAAGTGTCTGTGGGTGAAGTCCCGATAGCTCTGCTGCAACTGAAATTACGTAAAGGCCCGCTTCTTCGTCTATCTCTTCGCGCTTGTCGTCACTCATTGTGATGCCTTTGCTCTAAATTCAAGTCGTACATCGTGGCTCGCCGTTGCTTCAGCAAATTTCTTGAGTGCTTCACTTGCTTCGCCTTCGATTTTCTGTGGGACTTGTACTTCGATGGTGGCTAAGAGATCACCGGTGACGGAGCCCTTCTTAATCCCACGACCTTTAACGCGAAGTGTGCGCCCATTAGGCGTTCCCGGTGCAAGTCTGACTGTCACTTCTTCGCCATCAAGAGTTGGAACTTTGATATCTGCACCAAGAGTTGCTTCAACAAAAGTGACAGGAAGTGTAAGAAGAATGTTTTCGGCTTTACGAGAAAAGATTGGGTGTGGTTTTACATGTAGCAAGATAAAGAGATCACCTGGTCCTGCTTCACCTGGGGCGCCTTTTCCTTTAACGCGAATTTTTGCGCCATCGTTAACACCTACAGGAACGCGAGCAGTAATTGTTTGTGTCTTCCCATCATCGCCAGGAAGTTTCAGGCCGAGTGTTGTTCCAATAATTGCTTCTTTAAATGTGATTGTTGCTTCGGTTTGTAGATCTTGACCTCTTCGTGGGCCGCGACGAATTCCGCCGCCACCAAATAAATTGGCAAAGATGTCATTAGGGGATCCGCCGCCGAAGAGATCGGAGAAATCTCCTCCGCCGCTTTGGCCTCCCATTGATCCACGTAATCCACCGCGTTCAAATAGTGAGCGCGCTTCGTCATACTCGGCTCGTTTTTTAGAATCCGAAAGAATGTCGTAAGCCTCAGAGACAGCCTTGAATTTCTCTTCTAACTCGTCATCACCTTTGGTTTTATCCGGGTGTAACTCACGTGCCAAAGAACGGTACTTCTTCTTAATTTCGTCAGCGCCAGCTTTTTTGTCGACACCGAGAATTGCGTAGAAGTCCTTCTCGTAGAGATCTTTGGCGGCCATGAGTTATTCCGCGGCAGGTGTTTCTTCTGGATCTGTGACCCCGACGCGGGCAGGGCGAAGAATGCGCTCTTTAAATTTATATCCTGGCTGCAAAATCTTTGTTGCCGTAGATGTTGTGACATCTGGGGATGTGTCATGAAGTAGCGCTTCATGAATTTGTGGATCGAATAGGTCGCCTTCGCTGCCGTACTTTGTTAGCCCAATGCGCTCAGTGGTAGATGCGATCTGATCTGCAACTGCTTTAAATCCACCTGTTAACTCACCATGTGATTGTGCGCGTTCGATGTCATCAAGGACTGGCAAAAGTTCAAGCAATACAGAGCTGATTGCAAGTTCATGCGCAAGAGAGCGATCGCGCTCTACACGTTTCTTGTAATTTGCATACTCTGCTTGAAGGCGTTGTAAGTCTGCAGTAAGTGCGCTTACCGGGTCAGTTGCCTGACCCGGCTCCGCGATACTTTCTTCAACTGCTTCAGTAACCTCAGTTACGAGATCTTCTGACATTAGTTGCTGCCTTCGTCTATGACCTCAGCATCTTCGACACCATCTTCACCAGGCGCATCGGCTGCTGCAGCACCTGCTGCTGCATACATCAGTGCACCGAGTGCTTGCGAAAGAGTTGAAACCTTTTCGGTACCGCCCTTAATTGATTCGAAGTTAGCGCCACCGAGTGATGTCTTTAGTTCGGCTAGCGCTGCTTCGACTTCGTTCTTCTTCTCGAGTGCTTCACCTTCTGTGAACTTGTCAGCATTATCTGCGATGAACTTTTCAGTCTGGTAGACAAGTGAGTCTCCGGTGTTACGGATCTCTGCCTCTTCCTTACGCTTCTTATCTTCTTCAGCGTGAGCTTCGGCATCTGCCATCATGCGATCGATCTCATCCTTTGAAAGGGCTGAACCGCCACTGATTGTGACGCTCTGCTCTTTACCTGTTGCAAGATCTTTTGCAGAAACGTGAACGATTCCGTTGGCATCGATATCAAATGTCACCTCAACCTGTGGAATTCCACGAGGTGCTGGTGCGATACCTGAGAGCTCGAACATGCCTAACTTCTTGTTGTAAGCAGCCATTTCACGCTCGCCCTGATAGACCTGAATCTGTACAGCAGGCTGATTGTCATCGGCTGTTGTAAATATTTCGCTGCGCTTTGTAGGGATCGTTGTGTTGCGCTCAATCATGCGAGTCATCACGCCGCCCTTGGTTTCGATACCAAGAGTTAACGGTGTGACATCGAGAAGGAGAACATCTTTTACTTCGCCCTTAAGTACGCCTGCTTGAAGAGATGCACCAACTGCAACAACTTCATCAGGATTTACGCCCTTATTTGGCTCTTTTCCACCAGTGAGATCACGAACGAGATCTACAACTGCTGGCATACGAGTTGATCCGCCGACAAGAACAACGCTTTTGATTGCAGAGATTGCGACTCCAGAATCTTTAAGTACTTGCTGGAAAGGCTTCTTGCAACGATCAAGTAGATCTGCGGTGAGTTGCTGGAATTGTGCGCGAGTAACTGTTTCGTCTAGGAAGAGTGGGTTCTTCTCTGCATCAACAGTGATGTATGGCAAGTTAATTGCAGCTTGCTGTGAAGATGAAAGTTCGATCTTCGCTTTTTCAGCTGCTTCACGAATACGTTGCATCGCCATCTTATCTTTTGTGAGATCAATACCGTTCTTTGATCCAAATGTTTGTACGAGGTAATCAACAAGTGCTTGATCCCAATCGTCTCCACCAAGGTGGTTATCGCCAGCAGTTGCTTTAACTTCAACAACCCCGTCACCGATTTCAAGAAGTGAAACGTCAAATGTTCCACCACCTAAGTCAAAGACAAGAATTGTTTGTTCTTGATCGGCCTTATCAAGACCGTATGCAAGAGCTGCAGCTGTTGGCTCGTTAATAATGCGAAGAACATTAAGTCCGGCGATTTCACCAGCTTCTTTAGTTGCTTGACGTTCTGCGTCAGAGAAGTACGCAGGAACTGTGATGACGGCATCGGTAACTGTTTCACCAAGGTATGCCTCTGCATCGCGCTTAAGCTTTTGCAGAATACGTGCAGAAATTTCTTGTGGTGTGTACTTCTTGCCATCAATATCCATCGTCCAGTTGGTGCCCATATGGCGCTTAACTGAGCGAATGGTGCGTTCAACGTTTGTGACCGATTGGCGCTTTGCGACTTCACCGACGAGAACCTCGCCGTTCTTGGCAAAGGCGACGATCGATGGGGTGGTGCGAGCGCCTTCGGCGTTGGCGATGACTGTTGGCTCGCCGCCTTCAAGGACGCTGACGCAGCTATTTGTTGTTCCGAGGTCGATTCCGACTGCTCTAGCCATGGTTGTGACTCCCTTTTTAGTACTTTCCGTTAAACCTGAGTCCATCTTACACAAGAGGTTGAGTCGATGCGACTCAGGCTTTCACGAGGTAGAACAGGGCTCCCACCCGAATTATTCCCAACCGAACTATTTAATGGCTGGGAGATAACCTAGCCCTCATGTCGCCCCTCCAGATTGCTTTGGCTGCGCTGGCCTACGGGGTAACCCTTGTAGCTCTGACGCTACTTACTGTTCGAGTCCGCCAACTTCTTGCCACATATAAGAAGGCGCAACCAGATCCAACGCGCGGCGATAACAAAGGTGACCGTTTAGCGAACATGCTTAAAGAGGTCTTGGGTCATACCAAGATGCTCAACTTCACCGCCACAGGAATTGCACACTGGTTTGTGATGATTGGTTTCGGTGCACTTTTTGGAACTTTGGTAACTGCTTACGGTCAATTAATTTCTCCAAGCTTTGCGTTACCTTTTATTGGCCATTTCATTCCATATGAATTCATGTCAGAACTTATTGGCTGGCTCACTGGTATCGGAATCGTGACGCTTATTGGAATTCGTCAAGTAACTCGTCTGAAACCAGAACGTGCTAATCGTTTCTCTGGTTCTGGAATGGGTAAGGCGTATTACGTTGAAGCAACAATCTTGGTGATTGTCTTTGCTGTGATTGCGCTACGCGGATTAGAAGGTGCGCTTGCTGGAGAAGAATCTTGGAATTGGCATTACGCGCTTTCATGGCCAGCGGTAGTTTTCTTCAGCAGTTGGAGTACTAGTGCGATTGAAAGTGCAATCGTTATTGTTGCTGCGATCAAGATTGTTACTTCGATGGCTTGGTTTATTGTTATCGCAAGCAACCTCACTATGGGTATTGCCTGGCACCGATTCTTAGCGTTCTTTAACATTTTTTATAAGCGCAATAGTGATGGCACAAACTCTCTCGGTGCTCTCCCTGAAATGATTTCACATGGCGCACCTATCGACTTTGAAGATCCAAAAGAAGATGATGTCTTTGGTTTAGGCACACGCGCGGACATTTCCTGGAAGGGTCTGCTCGATATGACCACATGTACCGAATGTGGTCGCTGCCAATCGCAATGTCCTGCCTGGCATACAGATAAACCGCTTTCACCAAAACTATTGATAATGGCAATGCGCGATCACGCCATGGCTAAGGTTGTAGATAATGAAGCTCTGGTTGGCGACAACGCCCCTATTTCACTGGATGTTCTATGGTCTTGTACTACCTGTGGCGCCTGTGTTGAAGAGTGCCCAGTAGATATTGAGCATGTAGATCACATTGTAAATATGCGTCGCTTCCAGGTTTTGGTTGAATCAGAATTCCCAACTGAGCTTGGTGGAACATTTAGAAATCTAGAAAAGACAGGTAACCCTTGGGGTGCCAACCGCGCAGATCGTGAAGGTTGGATTGCCGAGTGTGATTTCCCAGTGCGTCTTGTTGAAGGTGAACTTCCAGAAGAAGTTGAGTATTTGTTCTGGGTTGGTTGCGCCGGGGCATATGAAGAGCGTGCAAAGAAAACTACAAAAGCTGTTGCAGAGTTATTGCATATGGCTGGTGTGAACTTTGCTGTCTTGGGTAAGAAAGAAACATGTACAGGCGATGCTGCACGCCGAGCTGGTAATGAGTTCTTGTACCAAATTCTTTCGCGGGAAAATATCGAAACATTTAAAGAGACCTTTGGAGATAGACCAAAGGGTAAGAAGAAAGTTGTTGTTACCTGTCCTCATTGCTTCACGACAATCGGCCGCGATTACGCACAGAGCGGTTACGAACTTGAGATGTTGCACCACACACAACTATTGAACACTCTTGTTCGCGAAGGTCGTTTGAAGACGAGCCCACATAAGGCAGATCAGAAAATTACTTTCCATGATCCGTGTTATCTCGGTCGACACAATCAGATCTATGCACCACCACGCGAACTTCTTGAAGCATCTGGATGCGATATTGAAGAGATGCCGCGTAATCAAGAACGTTCATTCTGTTGTGGTGGTGGTGGTTCACGAATGTGGATGGAAGAAAAACTTGGAACGCGTATCAACCTCAACCGTGTTGATGAAGCGATTGCAACCGGAGTTCAAGAAGTTGCAGTTGGTTGTCCGTTCTGTCGAATCATGATCGGTGATGGAATGACAGCTCGAGAATCAGATGTTGAAGTCCTCGATGTTGCTCAAGTCTTGCTCCGTAATATAAAGAGCTAAATTACAACCATGTAATTCATCCACAGCTGTGGGTTTACTTGTGGATAAGAACCTTCGCTGCGATGGCTCCCCCTACAAGACCCCCCACATGGGCTCTCCAGTCGATATTGGGGATGGTAAAGCCGATCGCCAGGTTGAGGCCTACGGTGATGAGAACGCTCTTTATATCAGCGCGGTACTTCATGTAGATCACCAAGATCGCGCCAAAGAGGCCAAAGACTGCGCCAGATACTCCGATTGAGTATCCGTTAAAGGGCAAGAAGTAGGCCGAGGTGATTGATCCTGCAAGGAGTGAAATAAAGAAAATTACAAGAAACCTAGATTTTCCAAGAACCGATTCGATCTGAGTGCCTAGTGAATGTAAGGCCAACATATTCAAAGCTAGGTGAAGCGGTAGATCACTTGTCTGATCATGCATTAATGCAACTGTAAAGAGTCGATACCACTGACCGTAGCTCTGCATATCTGCAAGAGGTGAAAGGTAAAAATTATTGATGATAAGTGGATCAATTTTCTGCCAGAGAAAAAACCCACAAATTATTGTGATGAGGCCAATAGTCGCAGAGCGCTGAGCCTTCATTTAATTACAACTTATTCGACAGAGACGCTGCGAATAACAACATCAACAAGTGGCTTATCGCGGCCATCTACCTGTGTTGTAGCGATTGCATCAACTACTGCTCGGCTTGCAGTATCAACTACTTCGCCGAAGATTGTGTGCTTATTAGTAAGGTGTGGTGTTGGAGCAACAGTAATAAAGAACTGTGAACCGTTTGTATTTGGCCCTGAATTAGCCATCGCTAAAAGGTATGGGCGATCAAAGATAAGTTCGCCATTAAATTCATCTTTGAATTTATATCCTGGATCTCCGAAACCTTGACCTGCTGGGCATCCGCCTTGGATCATGAAACCTTTAATGACGCGGTGAAAGATGAGGCCGTCGTAAAAGTTACCAGTCTTCTTCTCGCGCGTTGAAAAATCGGTGTACTCCTTAGTGCCTGTTGCAAGACCAACAAAGTTTTCAACTGTTTTCGGTGCCTGAAACTCAAAGAGGTCGATAATGATGTCGCCGAGATTTGTGTGGAGGGTTGCAGTTGTCATTAATAAACCAATCTGAGAGATGGAAGGTGTGATGAAACGATTGTGGAGACCAGGGGAATCGAACCCCTAACCCCCGCCTTGCAAAGGCGGTGCTCTACCAATTGAGCTAGGTCCCCGTATTAGAACGGGTGGGCCTAGGTGGACTCGAACCACCGACCTCTTCCTTATCAGGGAAGCGCTCTAACCAGGCTGAGCTATAGGCCCGCATGCGACATAAGCCGCGTGCAGCAGGCGCTAGGTTACTTGAAATTGATCAAGTCGCCAAAACGGCCTCTATAACTACAGGCGTGAAGACTACTGCTTTTCCTCAGAAATCTCATCTTCGCCATTACGTGTGACCGAAAGGAGGCTGACTCCTTCATCGAGATTCACGAGGCGTACACCCATTGAATCGCGGCCAGTCTGGCGAACTTCGGCAGCTGGTGTGCGCATCACGGTTCCAGCAGATGTAATTGCAAGAACTTCATCACTATCTGAAATCACAAGTGCGCTTACGAGAGAGCCGCGGGAGCCTTCATCAATCTTTGCTGCCTTAATTCCGATACCACCGCGACCTTGAAGTCGGTACTCCTCGACCGGAGTCTTCTTTCCGTAGCCACCGTCTGTTGCAGTAAAGACAAATGACTTTGCGTTGGATGAATTAATGCGTGACATAGAAAGCAATTCATCGCCGTCGCGGAACTTCATTCCGATTACACCGCTTGTCGAACGTCCCATTGGACGGAGTGATTCGTCATCTGATGTGAATCGAAGTGACATCGCTTTCTTAGAAACTAATAACAACTCATCATCTTTATCAACAAGTGCTGCAGCAACCACTTCATCGCCTGGCTTGAGAGAGATCGCAATCAATCCGCCACTGCGTGGTGAATCGAATTCACTTAGCGCGGTCTTTTTAACAAGACCCTTCTTAGTTGCAAGAACAAGATATGGAACTACGTTGTAGGACTTAAACCACAAAACTTCTGCGATCTGCTCTTGTGGTTTAAATGCCAAAAGATTTGCCACGTGTTGTCCGCGAGCATCACGACCTGCATCAGGGAGTTCATGAACTTTGGCGCGATAGACGCGACCTTCGTTGGTGAAGAAGAGCAACCAGTCGTGGGTTGAGGCAACAAAGAAGTGATCAACAATATCATCTTGTTTGAGGGCGGCGCCCTTTACTCCGCGACCTCCACGTCGTTGTGATTTATAAAGATCCGCGTTTGTGCGCTTTGAATATCCGCCATGAGTAATTGTTACGACTACATCTTGGTCTGGGATTAAATCTTCGGCAGAGAAATCACCTTCGCTTGCAACAAGTTGTGTACGGCGGTCATCTCCATATTTGGCTACAAGATCTTCAAGCTCTACCTTAATAATTTCACGTTGCTTGGCTTCCGATGCCAAAATTGCGTTGAGTTCAACAATGTCTGCCATAAGGCCGTCGTACTCATCGTTGATCTTCTGGCGCTCAAGGGCTGCAATGCGGCGCAACTGCATATCCAGAATCGCATTTGCTTGAATCTCATCAACATCAAGGAGTTTCATCAAACCTGTACGAGCTTCTTCAGGTGTGGTTGATGCACGGATAAGTGCAATAACCGCATCCAGAGCATCGAGTGCTTTGAGATAGCCCTTGAGGATATGTGCCCGCTTTTCTTTTTCAGTAAGGCGATATTTTGTGCGGCGAACAATAACTTCGACTTGGTGATCGATGTAGTACTTGATGAATTCATCAAGGCGCAGCGTGCGTGGCACGCCATCAACAAGTGCCAACATATTTGCACCGAAGGTATCTTGTAATTGTGTCTGCTTATATAAGTTATTAAGAACAACTTTTGGAATAGCAGTGTTTTGTAGAACAATGACAAGACGTTGTCCTAAGCGCTCATTTCCCTCATCGCGAACATCTGCAATGCCTTTAATCTTTCCATCTTTAACGAGTTCGGCGATCTTCAGCGCCAAGTTATCTGGGTTAACTTGATATGGAAGCTCGGTGACTACCAAACATGTACGTTTGTTAATTTCTTCAACATTTACAACAGCGCGCATTGTGATTGATCCACGCCCTGTGCGATATGCCTCTTCGATACCAGTACGACCAACAATGAGCGCCTTGGTAGGAAAATCTGGAGCTTTAACGATTTTAATCATTTCGTTGAGCAATTCATCAGATGGCATATCTGGATTTTCTAAAGCTAAAAAGACTGCTTGTGAAATCTCGCGTAAGTTGTGTGGTGGGATATTTGTCGCCATACCAACTGCGATACCAGCGCTGCCATTAACAAGAAGGTTAGGGAAACGACTTGGTAGAACTACAGGTTCTTGTGATCGGCCATCGTAGTTAGGGACAAAGTTGACGGTATCTTCATCGATATCGCGCATCATCTCCATCGCGATAGGCGATAGGCGGGCTTCTGTATAACGCATCGCAGCGGCTGGATCGTTGCCGGGTGAACCAAAGTTTCCGTTGCCATCCACTAGTGGGTAACGCAGTGACCATGACTGAGCCAAACGAACAACGGTGTCATAGATCGCACCGTCTCCGTGTGGGTGGTAATTACCCATAACGTCACCGACGATGCGTGAAGATTTGTAATAGCCCTTATCTGGGCGATAACCAGCGTCATACATCGCGTATAAAACGCGACGGTGAACAGGTTTTAGCCCGTCGCGAACATCTGGGAGTGCGCGACCGACAATGACTGACATTGCATAGTCGAGATAGCTGCGCGCCATCTCAACTTGTAGATCGATTGTTTCAACACGGTCGAAATCATCACCAGGGTTTTCCATACCGGTGCGATCTACAGGAGTCTCGTCTTTATCTTTAGCCATTAGATATCCAAGAACCTAACATCTTTGGCATTGCGCTGAATAAATTGGCGGCGTTGTTCAACATCTTCACCCATAAGAACTGAGAAGAGATCATCGGCTGCGGCAGCATCATCAAGAGTTACTTGAACAAGTACACGGTGCTCTGGATCCATTGTTGTTTCCCAAAGTTCCTTTGCTGGCATTTCACCAAGACCTTTAAAGCGTTGGATTCCATCGTCTTTAGGAAGACGCTTTCCTGCTTCTAAACCAATTTTGATCATTCCATCGCGTTCGCGATCACTAAATGCATACTCGACAGGATCTTTGCCACCCCACTTTAATTTATACAGTGGTGGTTGCGCTAAATAAACATATCCGTTTTCGATCAAAGGGCGCATGAATCGGAAAAGTAGTGTGAGTAAAAGTGTGCGGATATGTTGACCGTCAACGTCAGCATCCGCCATTAAAATAATTTTGTGATAACGAAGTTTCTGCACATCAAAATCATCATGAATACCTGTGCCGAGCGCTGTAATAAGTGCTTGTACTTCGTTGTTTTGTAGAACGCGATCAATGCGCGCTTTCTCAACATTAAGAATCTTTCCGCGAATCGGTAGGACTGCCTGGTTACGAGAATCGCGTCCACCTTTTGTGGAACCTCCGGCAGAGTCACCTTCGACAATGTAAAGCTCACATTTTGCTGGGTCGGTCCATTGGCAATCTGCAAGCTTGCCTGGCATGCCACGTCCTTCAAGAAGGCCTTTGCGGTTACGGCTGAGATCGCGCGCTTTACGTGCGGCTACTCGCGCTGCTGCTGCATCAATGCTTTTACGAACAATATCTTTACCTTCTGCAGGGTTGGCCTCGAACCATTGAGTGAGAAACTCGTTCACCGCTTTCTGAGTAAATGATTTTGCTTCAGTGTTTCCGAGTTTTGTTTTCGTTTGTCCTTCAAATTGCGGCTCTGCTAATTTCACAGAGACAATAGCGGTAAGTCCTTCACGAACATCATCGCCAGTAAGTCGGTCTTCTTTCTTTTTAATAAATCCTTGCTCTTCGCCAAATTTATTTACAATTGAAGTGAGTGCTGTACGGAAACCTTCTTCATGTGTTCCGCCCTCATGTGTATGAATCGTGTTTGCGAAGGTGTAGACAGATTCAGAAAATCCTGTATTCCATTGCATTGCAACTTCAAGACTGATTTTGAGTTTCTTGTCTTCTGCTTCAATAAAGATAATTGATTTATGTTGTTCGCCGCGGGTTGAGTTGAGGTGCTTCACAAAGTCTGCGATTCCACCCTCGTATTGATAGCGAACTGCAATTGGGTCGCCTTTTTCATCAACATGTCCTGGGCGAAGATCTGTCAGAGTTAAAATCAGGCCGCGGTTAAGGAAGGCCATTTCACGGAAACGGGTAGAGAGAATTTCAAACGAGAAATCTGTTGATTCAAAAATTTCTTCATCTGGCCAAAATTGCACAGTTGTTCCGGTGCGAGTTGAAGTTTCACCTTTTTCTACAGGAGCATTTGGCACACCGATTTTGTAACTTTGACGCCAGATAAATCCATCACGGTGAACTTCAACTGAAAGATCTGAGCTCAGTGCGTTAACAACTGAAACACCAACGCCATGTAATCCACCGGAGACTGAGTAACCACCATCTCCAAATTTTCCACCAGCGTGTAAAACAGTGAGAACAACTTCAAGAGCTGGTTTCTTTTCGACTGGGTGGATATCTACTGGAATTCCGCGACCGTTATCAACGACTTGAACTGAGCCATCTTCCATCAGAGTCACATTTACTTCGGTGCAATATCCGGCGAGCGCCTCATCCACTGCGTTATCGACGATTTCATAGACGAGGTGGTGTAGGCCGCGTTCTCCTGTAGAGCCGATATACATGCCTGGGCGTTTGCGGA
>Ga0247837_1008230_pt1 | contig 13224 bp, 9 predicted proteins | sample LaCtaG_2_FD_187115 | JGI IMG/M metagenome (GOLD analysis project Ga0247837, IMG submission 187115) | Freshwater microbial communities from meromictic Lake La Cruz, Castile-La Mancha, Spain - LaCruzMarch2015_14.5m | ecosystem: Environmental > Aquatic > Freshwater > Lake | place: Spain: Castile-La...
TCACCCCATCCAAAATCGCGGTCGTTAGATCCCACATATCTCGGGATATGTTTTTTTCCATTTCCATCGCATAATGAAAAATGTCGGTCGCCATGATCAGATTTCTCTCATTTGCTAATTTGGAGTGTATTAAACATAGAGTTTCGTGGTTCAAAATTCTTCGTTTATGGTGTTTACGTTTTGGCCAAGGATCTGGAAATAATAAATAGATTCCGTCAATTGAATGGTTGGGTAGTTTTGTCAAAAGTAAGCGCCCATCGCCTTGCCATATCCTGATATTTTCAATTTTTCCTGTGTTGATCCCGTTTAATAATTTGATGATTCCGTTTAAATAGGGTTCGCATCCTACCAACAATCCACCATCTTCATTAGTAGAATCTCGCCAATTTATGAGATGCTCACCAGATCCAAATCCAATTTCGCAGTAAATGGGTTGCATCACAGATGACAATAAAGCAGCGTCTTCTATAAATAAATGCTGCATAGATTGAAGCAAAGCTTTTTCTTGGTCTGAAAGCCCCCTACTTCTACACTTTCCAAATGATGGGATATATTGGACAGTTGGTCTTCCTTGGGGATCTTTCATTTATATTTTTCATTTATCATTGTAGGTTAATATGCTATAACCTTCCGTCCAGATCTGCCTACATTCTAAACAAGGTGATTGTAGCTATTAATTATACATTAGGCAATGTTTGCAAATGAATCGCCCTTTAAAAATACCGCAACAGGTTCATAAATTTTTTTACATCTTCATAAAACAGTTTTCCTGGCAATGCTTATGCGTAGCGTTAGCTGCCGTTGTTAGTAGCGTATCTGTCAATACCATATGGCCATACATAACCGGCAACTTGATAGATACGCTTAGCAAGTTAGAAGGAGCTAATTCGACTCTCAGCCAAGTTCTAGAGCCAATATTTTTGCTATTGCTTTTTTGGTGCTGTATTGAAGCGGTTAATAGGATTAAGGGCTTTGGGCTAAGTTTTACGATGCCGAGATTTGAGTCTAGTATGAGGATGTCACTTTTTTCGTATGTGGCTAAGCAGCCATACTCTTATTTCATTCATAAACCGGTGGGCTCCGTTGCGCAGCGTATCGATGACATACCAAGAAGTGCTAGGTACATAATGAATGTCACCATGACTATGTTCCTTCCTTTTATAGCGACGGTACTTTCATCATCTGGCATTTTTTTCACTATGCATCCAGTGCTTTCTATCATATTCCCCTTATTCATCTGCACATATATAGCTAGCGTGTTTTTCTTCGGGTTAAAATCTTCCAAGCTTTTTTTTGGACAGTCAGGTGTACGGGCAAAGTTACAAGATAGGATTTTGGATGTAATAAGAAATATAATTACGGTCAAGGTCTTTTCTGCTACTCAATACGAAATAAAGGATACCGAATCTCTGCAAAAAGAGGAGGCTCAAAAATATAAGGCAAGCTTGATCTATGTGGAAAAATCTAAAATTATGTTAAGCCTCATAAATTTAGCTGGTCTTGGCATACTTTTATTCGTTGCAATTATGCTGTGGCAACAACAATCAATAACGCTGGGTAACTTCGTATTTATAGTCCACAGTTCTCTCAATATCATAATTTCGCTTTGGTATATGACGGATGAAATAGGGGATGTTTTTATCGAAATTGGTCTCTCCCAAAAAGGACTGGGCATTATATTGGACGGATCAAATAAGGAGTATGGTGAAACAAACCTCCCAGCTTTAAACGTAAGCAAAGGAAAGATAGAGTTTCATAATGTTACATTTAACCACAGAAATGGTCGTAATCTGTTTCTTAATAAATCGCTGGTCATAGAAGGGGGGACGAAGGTTGGTCTGGTTGGATTTTCTGGTAGTGGTAAGACGACCTTCACACAACTGATCACCCGGCTATATGAACCGAATGCTGGCTCAATTTATATTGATGCTCAGGACATATCAAGGGTTGACAAAGACTCTCTTCGCAGAAAGATCGCATTAATTCAGCAAGACCCAGTGTTATTCCATCGTAGTATACGAGAGAATATACGTTATGGAAAATTAAGTATGGGGGAGAAAGAAATATTGGACGCATCCGTAAAGGCTCATTGTGATGAATTTGTGCAGAAATTTCCAGAAGGATATAACACTCTTGTGGGAGAAACGGGATCTAGATTGTCTGGCGGCCAAAGACAAAGGGTTGCTATTGCTAGGGCAATTTTGAAAAACGCTCCGATATTGATAATGGACGAGGCGACTTCTGCGCTAGATAGTGCAACCGAAGAGAGTGTGCAAAGAAGTTTGGAATATCTCATGAAGGACAAAACTGTGTTGATCATTGCCCATAGATTCTCAACTTTAACCCGTGTGGACAGGTTGCTTGTATTTAATAACGGAGTTATTATTGAGGATGGTTCTCACGAAGAACTGTTGGCTAAGTGTGGTTACTATTCTATGCTGTGGAATGCACAGAAAGATAAGTTGATTCCAGATGGGAATTGAAAGCGATAAGTTTTTTGATGGATGGGGTCGCGACATCAATCGGCATAAAAAATGCAAAAAAGCTAAGAAGCTAACCTGCTGATCTTCGCAAAGTCTTCGCGATCGGAGAATTTTAGTTATGCAAATTGCATTTATTATGTGGTGGATGGGTTATTATTTTATGTTGGGGAGTGGCTTTTTGCGGTGCGGTCCACACAAAGGTCCTCCAGCTATGATTTAGATGTGCGGCATCATAAAAGATGTGGGTTTTATGGGGGGCATCTCTTTTAATCGCGTTACTATTATTGGATGATATGAGAAAGTTTGGGAAGTATCTATTGCTGATTCTGGTGCTTATCTATAGGCTGTGTATAAGTTCGTTGCTACCTCCCTCATGTAGATTTACGCTCACGTGCTCTTTATATGCAGAGCGTGTTATTAAGAAATATCCTTTCTTCAAAGCATTATATTTGATTTTTCGCCGAATATGTAAATGCCATCCATTTTAGTCGATACTACAGTGTTTTTGGATTTTGCGCGGGAAACCCTCTGCGTAGTTGTCCATCAAAAAACATCACATTGTGGTTGGGACTCAGTATGATTGATGCAGGCAAGCAGAATACAAAGTCCCACGGCGCTTTCTGCCGCCATGATTGTAATGATAAGAACGGAGAAGACTTGCCCAACCAATGACTGAAGGAGGATAGAAAAGGCAACTAAATTGATATTGGTTGCTAGTAAGGCGAGCTCTATTGATAAAAGCATCTTCAACATATTACTTCTATGTGTAAGTATGCCGTAAATTCCAATAACAAAGAGCAACAATGCCGTTAAAATGCAGTGGGATAAGACACTATGTTCCATTTCAGACTAAGACGCTAATTATGAGACATGATGCGACGTATTGGTTTATCCGATTTTATCGAATTACGATATAGGTTATACAAGTCACCAAAGGCACCCAAGACTGTACAAAGGGAAAAAAATAAAGGGCTCATATCCAGAAAGGAATCTAAGGCGTTCCCTAGCAAAATACCAACAAAGATCCCGGCCGCTATATCGGCTATTGCTCCAAAAACCCCAGACCTTCCGATATTTCTGACAAAGGTATTGCGACTCCGTTCTTTGTGTTTCGCGTGCTCAAGCTTTTTTTCAATTTCTTTTATTTTATTTTCTAGGCGCATATCGGCAATGTCTTCAGAACATTATGGTAGCATCGAGTATATCATATTGCACAGATCTCGTTCTCTGCAATACATTCAGGAAGAGGACCCCTATTATTTTTAACCTAACATAGGAATATTAACCTTTAATATATAGGCCATTGAGGGTTCAAGATTTTTAAAGTGTAAGTAGTTCTTCACAATGGTGAGTTCGAAATTTAAACAATCGTTTTTATATCGTAGCCCCACATTTCTAGATATTTGAGGAGAAGATTTTGTATGGATTTGTGAAGAAGGTTGTTCAAGATAATCGGATACCTTTTGTCTGGCGCCAACCCCTATCCACCAGCGTTCGTGTACGTTGTACCATAGGTCAAAATCTATTTCGCCACTATAATCCACTCCCTTGATGTCATAGTAGTTTCGGTTCATGTAATTGTAACCGACATCCAAATTCCAGCGTTCAAATAAACCCTTTATATTAAGTTCGTTTCGTACAATTTTCTTGCCATCAGTCCACATGCTTTCTTCTACGCTAAAATTATTAGCGCGTATTGCGCCATATGCCATAAATTCTGAGCTTTCTGCGCGATTAGAGCGGTAGATTGAGAGGCCTGGGGCATCATCATTTCCTATTGGTATGTAAAACCTGTGACTTCTTGATAATATATAATCTAATTGTAGCGATGACGAAGTAAAGACGGAGCCTTGTAATCCATATTGTATGGAATTCCCTGTGTTGATCTGGTCCAGCATGATGTTTTTTAGGGAGAGTTGCAAAATATCGTAAGCATTCAGCATTAATCGTTTTTGTGAAGAGACCAGATTTTTATATTTCTTTGCTGGCATCAACCTAAGATTGACGATGGGTTCAAGTGTATAGGTCGTTTGTTTGGTTCTATGTTCTCCGCTCCAATGCCAATGTAATAAGAGCTGAGGGACGATCCAAGTTTCCTGAGTATTTCCTCTTTGCCCGCCTATTTCTTCTGAATAAAGAGATGTATCTAGTTTTGGTGTTATTTCAATAAAATGGCCGCCCCTTAGTGATAACGGATGCGTCAAGCCCAAATTAAATGCAAAACTTCCATATTGTCGTTGTGTTGGGCTGAGCAGATCTTTCTTTAAGTTTGTAACTTCGTCAGCTTCTAGATCAATCTTTAGCATCGTTTTTGACCATTCTGGATTTATCGGGATCTGCTTGTGTAGTCTAAAGCGTGGCAGGGTAAATAAATTTGATGCGAACATATCTTGATAAGGCTCTACGGGCCTTAGATCTTGCAGGCCATCAAGGTGTACCGATGTTTGGAGGTTCTTTTCGTAGTGATTCAGATATACATTACTAATCAGTATGTCATCTTCTTTTATCTGATATATCCGTAAAAACGTTTTTTCTGGATCGAAGAGTCTATCAAGCTTAAATCCTGCATTTGTACTAGAATCAACGATCCATTTACCGGAGCCGTATACATACCCTCGTATATCCCTCTCCGAAGCATTCTCGGTGCTATCCTCAACTCGATACTCTTTCATGAGAATCCCGCCAAGCGTATAGCTGCCCTTACCTATAATCTGCCGCATTTCGGCCTCAAACATCATTGGCCTGCTAGTTGAAAAGTGTGGCGTAATAAAGAAATCCAGGGTTGGCGACATACTGAAGTAGTATGGAGTTGTGATGCTGGCTCCGTAGTTGTTACCTATGTAGACCTGGGGGAATAAAAAACCAGTTTTTTGTTTTACGTCAAAAGAAGGGGTTTGAAAATATGGAAAATATAAAATCGGTTTATTCCACAGATCTAGATAGGCGTTCTTATATTCAAATGTACTTTTTTCCAGATTCATGTCTATTTCCTTAGCTCTAAACCTCCATAATGGAGTATCTGGAATCCAATTCTCACCACAAATTTTGCACAGAGATATTGTTGCGGAATGAAGTAACAAATGGCCCTTTCCCAAGACGTTGACTGTATCTGCCGAAGTTGATAGTGCCCCGATCTTTGCATCAACAAAGGACAATTGGGCGCTATCAGGAAGGATCCTTGCTCTCTGGGCGGTATAGACGTTAGTAGTGTTGTGATCTCGGACAAGAACATTATCATGAGCGGTCACGATATTCTCCTTTGCGTTATATAATACGTTAACCGCATTTATGGTGTAGTGTGTATATTCTATAGTAACGTTTCCATGGGCACTAATGTCTCCAGTGATTTGGTTTAGTGATATTTGATCGGCATGTATTTTAGCGCCATGCTTTGATGTAATCTCGCTAAGTATGTCATTCAAACCCAGGGAACTTCTGGATATGAGGCAGAAAGACGCAAGAAATAACAGTGTTATGGCTAGATACTTCACAGCCGTCCCAATCATTAATTGAGTTTTCCTGGAGCGCAGTTCATGCGATCGTCCAAGATCTAGATTGAATCACACAATAGGTGAGGAGTGAGACGGAGTCAAACTACATGAAAAAAAACGCGGTATTTTCAAGGAAAGTCAAGGGAAATGGTACTGACCAGGGCTTTTAAGCGAAATAGAAGCAAGAACCAAGATCTCGATCACCCACATAAAAAATTTGAGTACGAAATGTAAAAAGAAAGGCATTAGATCTCCCTATCCCGGTAGTAGAATCTTAATTCCGATCCATGGGTAGGTACCAGGTGTTTGGTGGTTCTGCGTGATAGAGGATGATCGGGGATTATAGTGTCTTTATAATGGAATATGTGGGTTTTATGACATTCGCTAAATTCTTGCATCACTCATGGATATTTCAAGGGTTGAACACTCCATTATCTGATGGTCTCAGGGGTTGATTTGAGGGACCTTTGGTGCATAATTCATTAATCATAGAGAAAGATTCAAGGAATTTGTTGAATTTATCGAATTTAGTATTACCCTCATTCACGAAGATATGGCGCCCCAGAATTATTACTACATCCTGTGCATAAAGTCTTTTCCATATCCATTCAACGATGGCAGCAAAGCATTACGAGTTATTCTTTTGTAACATCGGTCTTGCTTGGATTACTAACCGCAGCTGTATTTAGTGCTTTCTTCATTTTTTTACACTGCACCACAGACCTACCTGATTACAAAGATTTGGTTACATATGACCCACCAGTTGTTAGTAGGTTATACACACAAAATGGAGATATAATTGCCCAGTATGGAAATGAACATAGAATCTTTGTTCCGTATCACGAAATCCCGAAAGTGGTAGTACTTGCCTTTTTGTCAGCTGAAGATAAGGATTTTTTCAGTCATAAGGGTATTAATTTCACCGGTCTAATGAGAGCTTTGGCGCACAACATACTCTACTGGAAAACGAACCGCTTAATGGGGGGCTCCACCATCACCCAACAAATTGTCAAAGACTTCTTAGTGGGCAATGAACGCTCAATTATGCGAAAGATCAGAGAAGCGGTCCTTGCTTATAGGATCGATAAAGCGTTATCTAAAGAACGAATACTAGAGTTATACCTGAACAAGATTTTTCTTGGAAACAATTCATTCGGTATTGTCTCGGCTGCTCAAAACTATTTTGGCAAAAGCTTCAAAGACCTGAATCTTGCAGAGGCCGCGATGTTAGCTGCGTTACCAAAAGCACCATCAACCCTTAACCCATTTACACACTATGAAGCGGCATTAAATAGGCGTAATTGGGTGATTGGACGTATGATACACAATGAAGTGATCGGTCGTGAGGTTGGAGAGCGTTATTCTGAAGAGCCTATTATATTAAAGCATCAGCCTATTGCATCTCGATTCGGAGAAAATTTTTATACTGAAGCCGTTAGACAGTCGTTGATTGAGATGTACGGGGATGACGTGGTCTACAAAGATGGTCTAACAGTTGTCATCAATCTGGATAAGCCTTTACAAGAATTGGCAGAAAAAGCACTACGTAAGGGTGTTGAAACATATGATAAAAAGCATGGCTGGCGTGGTCCATTAGGAGTTGTAGATATCAAAAATTGGAACGAGGAACTACAAAAGTTTGTAAAGCCACAATGCAAACACGAACTTGCAACCGTGTTAAAGATCAACAAAACAAATGCGGAGATAGCTTTTGTAAACAAGCATAGGGGTTATATAGAATTGGCCCAATTGATGTGGGCTAGGAAATCTTTACCAGAACAACGCATTGGGATTGAAGTGAGATCACCTTCGGATGTTTTAAAGGCAGGCGATGTAATCCTTGTGAGTCATTATAAGGAAGATAAATACTATGCGCTAGAACAGATCCCAGAAGTCAATGGTGCGGTTGTCGTAATGCAGGCCTTTACCGGGAAGGTGCTTGCTCTGGTTGGGGGATATAATTTTGATAAAAGTAATTTCAACAGGGCCACACAAGCTAAACGACAACCCGGATCGGCGTTTAAAGCTTTGGTTTACTTAGCTGCGTTCGAAAATGGATTTAATCTAAACGATAAAGTTCTGGATGCGCCCATTGCCCTACCTCAAAGCGGTAATAAATTGTGGCAGCCGAAAAATTATACCGGGAATTTTCTGGGGGAAATCCCGCTGGTTACCGCACTAGCAAAATCCGTTAATACGGCGACCGTCAGGCTTATGCTGACTATTGGACCAAAAACGGTTTTGGGTGTTGCCAAAAGGCTTGGTGTTTACGATAGATTACCAAACGACCTCAACTATTCTATGGCATTAGGCAGTTTAGAAACTACTCTACTACAGTTGACAAATGCTTATAACATAATTGCTGGTGGCGGTTACGAAACCCAAGCAAGGCTGATTGACAGCATTTACGATACAGATAATAAATTAATATATTTTGATGAGGCAGTTTTATGTAAAAATTGTGATCGCTGGATACATAGTGATATAACACCAACTAGAGAAATGTTACCAAGCGTTTTATACGAACATGAGCGAATGGTCGATGGGGACGTAAACGCACTGATGACACAAGCGCTAGAGGAAGTTATCCAGAGCGGCACAGCAAGAAGCGCCAAGATTCTAGGGGGTAGAATAATGGGAAAAACAGGAACAACTAACGAGAGTCGAGATGCCTGGTTTATCGGATCTGCCATGGATCTTACGGTCGGGGTTTACATCGGATTTGACACCCCAAAAACACTTGGCAAGAAAGAAACGGGCGGAACAGTTGCTCTACCAATTTTCATAGATTTCATGAAAAATGCTGTAGGAAAACAACTCAAAAGAAATATTGTTGCTAACATCGATCAGATAGCTCCCACCCCGGCATTACTACAAATGGACGACAATATGGTGGGTGGGGCCAGAGCAAGGAGGAATGGTGATGATATCGAGGCAGTCATGAGTGATGTGGTGTCTTTAGAAAACATGAAGAATTTAAATGATATATGGACCAATTCTGACGACAACGATGAGGAAAGGAATTAGTTACAACAATTCCGTGAAGGATTCGATAAGACTCTTTCCGAATATAATTTCCAAAGATGAAACAATTCTAAAAAATGTTCTTGCAAGAGGGGATTGGTCACAAACAAAATCAATATTATCAACATCTCCTCAACACATCATTGAAGAAGTTAAGAAATCTGGTTTGCGTGGTAGGGGTGGTGCTGGCTTTTTAACTGGAGAAAAGTGGGGTATGATGCTCCAGAATGTGGGGCGTCAATCATATTTAGTCGTCAATGCTGATGAGGGCGAATCAGGAACTTGCAAAGATCGAGACATAATAAGGTACGAACCGAATAAAATTATAGAAGGCGCGTTGATAGCTGCGTATGCTATAGGCGCGAAAATTGGGTACATATATATACGAGGAGAGTATTATCAAGAATCTTTATTGTTACAGAGATCGATAGAGCAGGCTTATGAGCAAAAATTAATTGGGAAAAATGCTTGTAATAGTGGTCATGATTTTGATTTATTTGTGCATCGTGGGGCTGGTTCATACATATGTGGGGAAGAAACCGCTTTGTTAAACAGCCTAGAAGGGAAGCGTGGCATTCCTCGCTTGAAACCTCAATTTTTCCCAACCCATTCAGGGCTATACAAGTGCCCAACGGTTGTGAACAACGTAGAAACTATTGCATCAATTCCATCAATATTGCGATATGGAGCAACTTGGTTCAATAGCCTTGGAAGGCCGAACAATCACGGTATGAAGGTCTTCTCAATTTCTGGCCATGTAAATACTCCGTGCAATATTGAGGCAGAAATGTCGACTCCTTTACGCGAATTAATCGATAAATACGGAAATGGGGTAAAAGGAGGATGGAATAATTTGATGGCCGTTATCCCTGGAGGTGGATCGGCGCCACTTTTACCTAAGCATCTATGTGAGGATTTGTTGATGGATTTTGATTCGGTGAAGAATGCTGGAAGCGATTTCGGAACTGGGGGTATTGTAGTTATGGATAAATCAACCAATATAGTACAAATTATAGTAAGGTCGCTAAGGTTTTATGCTGACGAATCGTGTGGACAATGTACTCCATGCAGAGAGGGTGTTATTTGGCTATACAAACTGATGTTACGTTTGGCGAAAGGATGTGGTTCTAGCACAGAAATTGATACAGCTTACGAAATTGCGAATCAAATTACGGGAAAATCCATTTGTGCTCTTGGAGACAGTGCAGCCAATATAGTAAAAAGCCTCATCACACATTTTAGAGAAGAGATAAAATGCAAGTAATATTTTCTTAGTATGAACATTCAATCGGAATATTTGTTTACTGCATCTGAGGAAGATTCTGGAGTCAGGATAGATAAATTCTTGTTTGACAAAATAACTTCACAAGTAACTGTATCGCGTAAAAAAATCCAGGAGACTGTTCTATCTGGGGGCGTCAAATTAAATAATCATACAGCGTTTAACCAAGATAAACGATTAACACGAGGGGATGTCATTTCTATTTCTTTAAAATTAGAGGAGAATAATGAACTGATTGCGCAAAAAGTTCCTTTTGGCATAGTGTATGAAGACAATGATCTTTTAATCGTAGATAAACCAGCTGGGATCGCAGTATATCCAGGTGTGGGAAATCCTAACAATACTTTGGTGAACGGGCTTTTAGAGTATCTAGGCGACAACATTTCTCCCCATCCACTAAGACCCGGTATAGTACACCGTCTCGATAAAAACACATCGGGTTTGATGATTGTTGCCAAAAAGGAAGCCATACATGAACAACTAACATGCGATCTGAGCTTACGTAAAATCAGCCGCACATATCTAGCGATAGTTTATGGCAAACTCACGCCGGCAATAGGGACGATAAATGCAAAATTACAAAAAAGTAGAAATGATCCAACGCGCGTTATCGTCAGCCACAGCGGAAGAGAAGCTATTACTCGCTATCGAGTGCAAAAATATCTTCTGTATGGGGGTTGCTGCCATCTCAGCCTTGTCGAATGTAAGCTAGAAACCGGTCGTACCCATCAAATACGGGCACATATGAGGTATAAGGGGACTCCAATCTTAGGCGATAGTAAATACTCTGTGGGATATCAAATCAAGTTTCTGGGATTGCCCGACAAAATAAGTGACATCCTTTATGCAATGCAAAGGCAGGCATTGCACGCACACCAACTAAGCTTTACCCATAACCAAGAACATCTCATATTTATATCTAAACCACCCCAAGATATACAAGAAATCATAGAATTATTTTGAAATAAAGCTGCGAAAAGAGGAAAGATAGGATGATTAAAGGACGGCATTTAAAAAATGAATGTGGGGTCCGTCCTTGGCCCCTTTTTTGCAAAATTTTATTTCTACCCCGCAACCATTCAAATATATCTAGATGTTCATGGTATATAGGGTGGCGTTAAGAACGAGAGCAAAACTAACCCAGAGCAAATACGGTAAGCATAAAAGTAACATACCGGCCTGATCCCGTATCAAGATCATGAAAATAACCAAGCAAACCCATAGCATACATATATCGAATAAAGCTAAGCCAGGAGATTGGTAACGGAAAAAAAATACCGACCAACATAAGTTAAAAACAAATTGGAGAGTAAACAGGTGTAGTACGAATCGGTTGCGAGATCTCTGCTTCCAAAGTCTGCCAAAGGTGATGCCTATTAGGATATAAAGTATCGTCCATACTGGTGCAAACATCCAGCTAGGGGGATTAAAGATCGGCTTGTTTAGTCCCATATACCAAGAAGAGTCTTCGGCATGTCCTAGGTATCCAGAAAACATCCCTAAGGCAACACAGAAGATGCTGAATACAAGCTCGCTCGAACATTCTTTTATGCAGTGTTTCATATAATTTATCCCCCAAGAATTTTTGATAATAGAATAAAATCCTCCACGATATCACTCTCCTTAATGTACACTAAGGGCGTCATTCAAATAAACGCATGTTAAAATGGAAAAAATATAGGCTTGTAGGAAGGCGATGAAAAACTCAAAGCCAGTTAAAATCACCAGTAACCCAAACGGCAAGATCCCAACAACGCCAGAAATGAGGATGAAGGACGCTATTACCTTGAGGACAATATGACCCGCCGTCATGTTGGCAGCTAACCTCAATGAGAGACTAATCGGTCTACTCAAATAAGCAAAAAGCTCGATAAAAAACATCAGCGGCATGAGAATGGTGGGCGTACCTTTTGGCAAAAATAAATCCAGATAATGGAATCCATGCTTAAAGAACCCAATAAAGGTCACACCAAGAAAGATAAACGCGGCAAGAGCAAATGTAATGGTGATGTGGCTGGTAACGGTAAACGCTCCGGGAATCATTCCTAAAACGTTACACAATAAAACAAAGACATATAATGTAAAAATAAATGGAATGAATCTCTCCCCCGCTTCACCGGTGTTGGAGTAAGTCATCTTGCAAACGAGATCATACAGCATCTCACCGAGAGCCGTTATTCGGGTTGGAACGAGTCGGCTATCTTTGTCACTAATAGAGCGCTCATCAATTCCCCCTGCACCACCAACCAAATTCTTGTCTTCTATGGGGCCCCCATTGGTAAACACCTTTGCCGCTGTATAACCCCCGGAAGAGCGAAAGACATACGTGAATAACGCCGCTATAAATAAGACAAGTAACATCATCAACGAAGAATTAGTAAAGGATAAATCATATCCAAGGATGTTCCACGGAATTATGGTCTTGATCTGAAATTGCTCCAATGGGTTCTTCATAGGTGTGATTAATAATTATAAAATAGCTTTGTGGCGGCGGTTAAGTCTCTTTGAGGGCCGCCTTTTATTGATGCGTTCTAACGAGTGTAACATAATTCCTGACTAAGTCAATTCCGGGATGCGCACCTAATGTTAGGACTAATACACGGCATAAAGAATTTTGCGACACTTCTCGGAAGACGTCTTTATAGTTGACACCAAGATACTGTTTGCGATACCATAAGATTTAGAGGGATGGGTTGTGTCATAGATATTCCGTCATCGTGTAGGACATTTATCAAATTAGGAGGGTAGTGATATGCAAAAAGAACAAGAGAGCATTGTGGAACTGGTTGTGTTTAAGAACACCCTTGTCATAACTGGGGCTAAAATATCGGTTCGAGCGAACGGGTGGCGTACAATAAGTCAAAATATCAGCCCCAGTGTAGTGATAAGTCAAATTACAAAGTTTTTAGGAGGCTACAATGGGGAGCAGGAGACCGGGGTGGTG
>Ga0247837_1008235_pt1 | contig 13213 bp, 3 predicted proteins | sample LaCtaG_2_FD_187115 | JGI IMG/M metagenome (GOLD analysis project Ga0247837, IMG submission 187115) | Freshwater microbial communities from meromictic Lake La Cruz, Castile-La Mancha, Spain - LaCruzMarch2015_14.5m | ecosystem: Environmental > Aquatic > Freshwater > Lake | place: Spain: Castile-La...
CTGTTGTAGTAATTAATGCAACAGAGCTTCTAGTGAAGCCTCGTAATCTCAATTATAGCATCGACAAACTTCCCCAGTTTGGTTCTATATATATTAATGATATCACTGGCAAGTTCCTATACACACCAAATACAGAATATAAAGGCACTGATTCATTTACAGTATTAACTACTAGTCCAGCACTTCCTGGTCTTCCAGCAAGAAGCATCAGTCAAAACTATGACATATCAGGGCAATTAGTGCCCACAAATTCATCTTTTAATCTCGATATAGATGGCGACGGCAAGGTAACAGCATTAGGTGACGGCTTGATGCTAATAAGAAAATTATTTGGTGCTGCCTTTGCTGGTGATGCACTAACTAATAAAGCCATATCACCAACAGCCACAAGAACAACTGCTGAAATCCATCAATTTATTGAATCTGGTATTTCTACTGGCACACTTGATGTAGATAAAGATGGTAAAACCACTGCTCTTGGTGATGGTTTAATGGTAATACGCCATCTATTTGGTGCTGCGTTTGCAGGTGCCGCACTCACAAATAAAGCAATCAGTCCTGATTCACCATATTTTGGTACTACCGTAGATTTTGCTGCCGTTGCCGCAAATATTGATGCCATACGTCCTGTTTAGATAAATCTAAACTACATTTGTGAACATACAAACCCGCCTGGATTAGTTGGTGTTGGTGTTGTAGTAACAGGGCGTTTGACGATCCCAACTGCTGATGGTGATTTGCTCCACTACTCAGCAGTGGCATCAGAACCATTGGAATCAGCATCAAAGGCACCTGTTGGCAGGTCTTGGATTGGAGTTATGGGGGTGATCTGGTTCAACAAAGCAGTAAAAATACAGATATTGCATTTAAAGCAAGGAAATAGTGCGATCCACTGCCCTTGTTGGTTTATGCAATATCTGCAAGAATCTAACGATATGCTTAATAACGTGTAAACTATAAAGATGCACTGCACCACTGCCATTTCTTGAGGGGTTTTGATTTGTGGGAGAAGCACCATCAATCGCATGGACAAGACTGTTAGGTGGTATTTCCGATGACTATGCAACATCAGTAAGCACTGCTAGTGATGGATCTATCTATATTGCAGGATATACAAAGAGCAGTATCGATGATCAAACCAATAACGGATCTGCTGATGCATTTATTTCGAAATTCAATAGTGATGGATCCAAGGCATGGACAAAACTGTTAGGTGGCGGATCCGATGACTACGCAAATTCAGTAAGTACTGCTATCGATGGATCTATCTATATTGCAGGATATACGAACAGTAGTCTTGATGGTCAAAACAATAACGGATCTGGTGATGCGTTTATTACCAAATTCAATAATGATGGATCCAAGGTATGGACAAAACTATTGGGTGGGGTATCCAGTGACAGTGCATATTCAATAAGCACTACTAACGATGGATCTATCTATATTGTGGGATATACAAACAGTAGTCTTGATGGTCAAAACAATAACGGATTTGGTGATGCGTTTATTACCAAATTCAATAATGATGGATCCAAGGTATGGACAAAACTATTGGGTGGGGTATCCAGTGACAGTGCATATTCAATAAGCACTACTAAAGATGGATCTATCTATATTGTGGGATATACATTGGGCAGTATCAATGGTCAAAGCAATAAAGGATTTGGTGATGCATTTATTACTAAATTTAATAGTGATGGATCCAATGTATGGACAACACTGTTAGGTGGGATATCCAGAGACCTTGCAAATTCAGTAAGTACTGCTATCGATGGATCTATCTATATTGCGGGATATACAGATAATAGTCTTGATGGTCAAAGCAATAACGGTTCTACTGATGCATTTATTACTAAATTCAATAGTGATGGGACAAAGGTATGGACAAAACTGTTAGGGGGAGAATCCAGTGACGTTGCGAAATCAGTAATCACTGCAAGTGATGGATCTATCTATATTGCGGGATTTACAAATGGCAGAATAGATGGTCAAGGCAATAAGGGTGATTATGATGCATTTATTGCTAAATTCAATAGTGATGGATCTAAGGTATGGACAAAACTGTTAGGGGGAGGATCCCGTATCAGTGCATTCTCACTAAGCACTGCAAACGATGGATCTATCTATATTGCGGGAGATACATTCGGCAGTATCGATGGTCAAAGCAATAACGGATCTGGTGATGCGTTTATTACCAAATTCAATAATGATGGATCCAGTGGAAATACAAAGAACTATACCCTTACCCAATCAGCAACAACAATCAATGAAGGTGCAGTTCTTACAAGTACCGTTGCTACTACTAGTGTTGCAGCTGGCACCAAGTTATATTACGCCTTAATCGGCACTGGAATTACAACTGCTGATTTCTCTGCAGGTGCCCTTACAGGAGAAGGCATAACAGATGCCACTGGTAAATTTACCTTTACCCATACGCTTGCAAGTGATCTAACAACAGAAGGTGCTGAATCATTATCTATAAAACTTTATTCTGATGTTGCCCGCACTCTGCAGGTTGGATCAACTGCATCCGTGAGTATTTCTGATACTTCAGTAACACCTCCACCCCAGATTTCAGTTGTTGCAACAGCAAACGGCAAGGAAGCTGATGGCAGCCCGGTTGTATTCACATTTACCCGCACAGGTTCAACAGCTGCAGCACTGAGCGTTAATTATCAGTTATTTGGAACAGCAAAAGCAGGTAGTGATTACACAGGAAATACAAGCGGCAGTGTTTCTTTTGCTGCAGGCAGCAGCACTGCAACGCTTTCTTTACCTGCATTAGCTGATGGGGCATTAATTGATCCATATGAAACGATCATTGCTCGCATTAATCCAGATAGTTCATATGGCATAACTACAGGTAAACAATTTGCAACAGCAACAATTACAGCAGAAGGGATGGTTGTAATACCTAAGGGGGTTCGTATTCCAGGTGCAAGCAGCGGTGAGAAAAGGAACTTAGCCGCTTTTGCAGCATTAAAGAGCGATGGCAGCGTTGTTAGTTGGGGTGAAAACCGCTATGGCGGCAACGCGCCTGCAGGGCTCTCAGGCGTTATTCAGATATTTACTAGTGCAGGTGCTGTTGCAGCATTAAAGAACGATGGCAGCGTTGTTAGTTGGGGCAGCAAAGATTTGGATGGCGGAGCGATGACAGCACCAGTAGGCCTCACGGGCGTTATTCAAATATTTTCTAATCCAGGTGCCTTTACGGCATTAAAAAGCGATGGCAGCGTTGTTAGCTGGGGCAATACCAATACGGGTGGTGAGGCCCCAGTGGGGCTTACTGGCGTTAGCCAGGTATTTTCTACCGATCAAGCCTTTGCAGCATTAAAAAGCGATGGCAGCGTTGTTAGCTGGGGTAGTAAAGACTATGGCGGCAGTGCACCAGCAGGTCTCACGGGTGTTAGCCAGATATTTTCTACTGGTAGTGCTTTTGCAGCATTAAAAAGTGATGGCAGTGTTATTTGCTGGGGTGATGAGATTAACGTTGAGGCGCCAGCGGGCCTCACAGAAGTTATTCAGATATCTTCTAGTGCAGGTTCTTTTGCAGCATTAAAAAGTGATGGCAGCGTTGTTAGCTGGGGCGGTGCTTCAATACCAGCGCTTACGGGCGTTAGCCAAATATTTTTGACTGGCGATGCTTTTGCAGCATTAAAAAGTGATGGCAGCGTTGTTACTTGGGGTACCGATGGCGTAGGCGCCCCAGCAGGCCTTTCGGGCGTTAGCCAGATCTTTTCTAATGAAGATGCTTTTGCAGCATTAAAAAGCGATGGCAGCGTTGTTAGCTGGGGATTAAATGTAACAGGCGGATCAATAACAGCCCCAGCAGGCCTTACAGGCGTTATCCAGATCTTCTCTACTGAGAGTGCTTTTGCAGCATTAAAAAGTGATGGAAGCGTTGTTAGCTGGGGCGATAGCAGCTACGGCGGCATTGCTCCCGCAGGGCTTACGGGCGTTAGCCAGATCTTTTCTAATCAGTCGGCGTTTGCTGCATTAAAAAGCGATGGCAGCGTTGTTAGCTGGGGTGGAGGGGATGCTGCTAATGCACCAGCAGGTCTTACGGGCGTGGTGGGTTTTGCTAATCCATATACCGATGATCGTTTAATTCTTGAAGATAAAACCACACCCACCTATACCCTCACCCCATCAGCAACAACCATAAATGAAGGTGCAGTTCTTACAAGTACTGTTATTACAACTAATGTTGCAGCAGGCACCAAGTTTTATTACGCCTTAAGTGGCAATGGAATTACAACTGCTGATTTCTCTGCAGGCGCTCTTGCAGGAGAAGGTTCAACAGATGCCACTGGTAAATTTACTTTTACACATACTCTTGCAAATGATCTAACAACAGAAGGTGCTGAAAGCTTAGCAATTAAACTATTTTCTGATGAAGCAAGAGCAACTCAAGTTGGTGAAACTGCAACCGTGTCAATTGTTGATACATCAATTAAGTCTAAATCATTTAACCTTGATATAGATGGCGATGGCAAAATAACCGCTCTTGGTGATGGCTTGATGGTAATTCGAAAATTATTTGGTGCTGCTTTTGCAGGTGATGCATTAACAAATAAAGCAATGTCTCCTACATCAACGCGTACCACTGCTGAAATTCATGAATTTATACAGCAAGGTATAACAACTGGTTTACTTGATGTTGATAAAGACGGAAAAACAACTGCATTAGGTGATGGTTTGATGGTAATTCGGCATTTATTTGGTGCTGCTTTTGCAAATGAAGCACTAACGAATAAGGCAATCAGTCCTGCATCACCATATTTTGGGCCGCCAATAAATCACGCAGCAGTTGCTGCAAATATTGATGCATTAAGGATATTATAGGATCTACATTTGCATTTTCCTCTATTTTGAGGGTTGGTTTATCGCTTAATTAATGAATTATTTAAAAATATAGATTAGCGCTACTAGACACCGAACTCTTTAATGGTTTTTTTAAGGTAACTAATGTTTGTCTAGTTGTTGTTGTGAGGTTTCATCTGTCACCAGTTAATAAGTCAGTAACAAGCCCGTCTACATCGCTAACAACGGCTTGCAGTGATGGCGGTAATTCACGCCAATGGCTTGCGGTAAGCATCCCTGCAAAAGTGCGCAGCGCATCACGAAAAAAACCTGATGGCAGGGCTGCATCAATACGCCTTTTGTATGCCGAATCAGGTTCCCGCTCACCACGGGGCAGGTAATACTCCTTCTGTTTATTAAGTAAATCCCAACAATCGTGCACTAATTGCAAACGCGGCAGGATTGCTAAAAGGCTTGGATGAGTAGAAACCAGTGCTTCTGGGGGAGAAGCAAGGCTTACGGCAGTACCTACAACAGAAGAGATGTGCAAGCAGGATCAGCGGGTACCTGCTATTGCCGGTGGGAACCCCCCTCCATAGGTGCAAAAGATATGCAATTCCTGCAATTTGGAAGAAATCCTTAACGCTGCTCGCTATGCTGGAGCTATATTCGCTATCTGCGCATACCAGCCAGATTGCTTCTGATAAGCCCTTATAGGGCTGGAGCGTCTTATGGCAGCTGTTATTTCAGTAATTGCAACCGCAAACGGCAAGGAGACTGATGGCAGCCCTGTTGTTTTTAGTTTTAGCCGCACTGGAGATACCAATACTGCATTAAGCGTTAGCTATCAGCTATTTGGAACAGCACAAGCAGGTAGTGATTACACAGGAAATACAACTGGCACGATTAATTTTGCTGCTGGTAGCAGCAGTGCAACGCTTTCATTACCTGCATTAGCGGATGGGGCATTGATTGATCCATATGAAACAATTATTGCCCGCATTAATCCAGGAGCAAATTACGGGATAACTCCTGGAAAACAATTTGCAACAGCAACGATCACAGCAGAAGGGATGGTCGTAATCCCTAAAGGGATCAGCAGTCCAGGTAGAAGCAGCGGTGAACTAAGAAACGGCTTTGCCTTTGCAGCATTAAGAAGTGATGGGAGCGTTGTCAGCTGGGGGGGGGGCAGCTATGGCGGTGTCGCCCCAACAGGAATTACGGGTTTTAGCCAAATCTTCTCTACTGGTTTTGCTTTTGCTGCATTAAAAAGCGATGGCAGCGTTATCTGCTGGGGTGATAAAGACAGAGGAGGTGTTGCGCCAGCAGGGCTTGCGGGCGTTAGCCAGATCTTTTCTACTGATGGTGCTTTTGCGGCAATAAAAAACGATGGCAGCGTTATCTGCTGGGGTGATAAAGACAGAGGAGGTGTTGCGCCAGCAGGGCTTGCGGGCGTTAGCCAGATCTTTTCTACTGATGGTGCTTTTGCGGCAATAAAAAGCGATGGCAGCGTTGTTAGTTGGGGTGGAGGGGGTGCTGCTAACGCACCAGCAGGGCTTACGGGCGTTAGCCAGATCTTTTCTACTGATGGTGCTTTTGCGGCAATAAAAAGCGATGGCAGCGTTATCTGCTGGGGTGATAAAGACAGAGGAGGTGTTGCGCCAGCAGGGCTTGCGGGCGTTAGCCAGATATTTTCTAATGGTTATGCCTTTGCAGCATTAAAAAACGATGGCAGCGTTGTTAGCTGGGGTTTCAGCAGCTATGGCGGCAGCTCGCCAGCAGGCCTTAAGGGCGTTAGCCAAATATTTTCTACCGATCAAGCATTTGCAGCATTAAAAAACGATGGCAGCGTTGTTAGCTGGGGTAATGATTACTCAGGCGGGAGTGCGCCAGCAGGGCTTGCGGGCGTTAGCCAGATATTTTGTAATGACTACGCCTTTGCAGCATTAAAAATCGACGGCAGCGTTGTTAGCTGGGGTAGCAGCAGCGATGGTGGTAATGCGCCAGCAGGGCTTAAGGGAGTTACTCAAATATTTTCTACGAATCGTGCCTTTGCAGCATTAAAAAGCGATGGCAGCGTTGTCTGCTGGAGTGACTATGGCGGTGTTGCACCAGTAGGGCTTACGGGCGTTAGCCAAATCTTCTCAACTAAAAGTGCCTTTGCGGCATTAAAAAGCGATGGCAGCGTGATCAGCTGGGGTAATGGCATCACGAATAGTGAAACACCAGCAGGGCTTAGGTCCGTGGTGGGTTTTGCCAATCCTTATACCGATGATCGCTTAGTACTTGCTGCACATCTTCCTGCTGTTACAGCTTCTGTTATTTCAGTAATTGCAACCGCAAACGGCAAGGAAACTGATGGCAGCCCTGCTGTTTTTAGTTTTAGCCGAATTGGAGACACCAATACTGAATTAAACGTTAGCTATCAGCTTTTTGGAACAGCAAAAGCAGGTAGCGATTACTCAGGAAATACAACTGGAACGGTTTCTTTTGCGGCAGGCAGCAGCACTGCAACGCTTTCTTTACCTGCATTAGCTGATGGTGCATTAATTGATCCATATGAAACAATCATTGCCAGGATTAATCCTGCAACAAATTACGGGATTGAAACAGGAAAGCAATTTGCAACAGCAACGATCACAGCAGAAGGGATGGTTGTAATCCCTAATGGGGCTAACTATCCAGGTACGAGCAACAGGGAATCTAGACACGGCTATGCATTTGCAGCATTAAAAAGTGATGGCAGCGTTGTTAGCTGGGGTACTCGTGGCACACCAACAGAGCTTACAAATGTTACTCAAATATTTTCTAATGGTTCTGCTTTTGCAGCATTAAAAAACGATGGCAGAGTTGTTAGCTGGGGTGACAATGGCCATGTTCTTGGCCCAGCGTGGCTTACTGGCGTTAGCCAGATATTTTCTAATCCTTATGCCTTTGCAGCATTAAAAAGTGATGGTAGTGTTATTAGTTGGGGTAATTATTTGGATGGATCAAAATATACCGAATTTGATGCGCCAGCAGGGCTAACAGGTGTTACCCAAATCTTTTCAACTGGCTATGTTTTTACAGCATTAAAAAGCGATGGCAGCGTTGTTAGCTGGGGAAGAGATGGCAGCGTCGGTATTACACCAGTAGGGCTTACGGGCGTTGTACAGATCTTTTCTACTGGCTCTGCCTTTGCAGCATTAAAAAGCGATGGCAGCGTTATGTGCTGGGGCAATAAAGACTATGGCGGTGTTGCACCAGCAGGACTAACAGGCGTTAGCCAAATCTTTTCTAATGGTGGTGCCTTTACAGCATTAAAAAGGGATGGCAGCGTTGTTTGTTGGGGTGTTAAAGACTATGGCGGTATTGCACCTGAAGGGCTTACGGGCGTTAGCCAAATATTTTCTACCGATCAAGCATTTGCAGCATTAAAAAACGATGGCAGCGTTGTTAGCTGGGGTAGGTATTCTGATGAATCAAAATATGCAGAATTTATTGCGCCAGTGCTTACTGGGGTTAGCCAAATCTTTTCTAATGGTTCTGCTTTTACAGCATTAAAAAACGATGGCAGTGTTGTTAGCTGGGGTAATAGAGAGAGGGGCGGCAACGTGCCAGCAGGGCTAACAGGCGTTAGCCATATTTTTTCTAATAACGGTGCCTTTGCAGCATTAAAAAGTGATGGCAGCGTTATTAGTTGGGGTAAATATTGGGATGGATCAAAATATGCAGAATTTGTTGCACCAGCGGGGCTTACGGGCGTTAGCCAAATATTTTCTACAAATTTTGCTTTTGTAGCATTAAAAAGCGACGGCAGCGTTATTAGCTGGGGTAGTAGAGACCATGGCGGTGTTGCACCAGCTGGGCTTACGGGTGTGGTGGGTTTTGCCAATCCTTATACCGATGATCGTTTAGTAATTGTTGCAACTCCTACTTATACCCTTAACCCATCATCAACAACTACCAATGAAGGTGCAATTCTTACAAATACGGTTACTACTACTAATGTTGACACTGGCACCAAGTTTTATTACGCCTTAAGTGGCAATGGAATTACAACTGCTGATTTCTCTGCAGGCGCTCTTGCAGGAGAAGGTTCAACAGATGCCACTGGTAAATTTACTTTTACACATACTCTTGCAAATGATGTAATAACAGAAGGTGCTGAAACACTTTCAATAAAACTTTATTCTGATACTGCCCGCACAGTTCAAGTTGGAGTTACTGCAACGGTGAGTGTTGTTGATTCTTCAACTACTCCTGCTCCCACTTATACCCTCACCCCATCAGCAACAACTATCAATGAAGGTGCAGTTCTTACTAGTACTGTTAATACAACTAATGTTGCAACTGGCACCAAACTTTATTACGCCTTAAGCGGCACTGGAATTACAACTGCTGATTTTTCTGCTGGTGCTCTTACTGGAGAAGGCATAACAGATGCCACTGGTAAATTTGCCTTTACACATACGCTTGCAAATGATCTAACAACAGAAGGTGCTGAAAGCTTAGCAATTAAACTATTTCCTGATGAAGCAAGATCAACTCAAGTTGGTGAAACTGCAACCGTGTCAATTGTTGATACATCAATTAAGTCTAAATCATTTAACCTTGATGTTGATGGCGATGGCAAAATAACCGCTCTTGGTGATGGTTTAATGGTAATCAGAAAATTATTTGGTGCTGCTTTTGCTGGTGATGCCCTAACAAATAAAGCAATGTCTCCCACTTCAACACGTACCAGTGCTGAAATTCATCAATTTATTCAGCAAGGTATAACAACTGGTTTACTTGATGTTGATAAAGATGGTAAAACCACTGCCCTTGGTGATGGTTTGATGGTAATACGCCATCTATTTGGTGCTGCTTTTGCAGGTGCAGCACTCACAAATAAAGCAATCAGTCCTGATTCACCATACTTTGGTCCTCCCGCAAACTTTGCTGCCGTTGCCGCAAATATTGATGCGATGCGTCCTGTTTAGATAGATCCAAACAACATCTGGGAATACACAAACTCTCTTGGATTAGTTGGTGCTGCTGTTGTAGTAACAGGGCGTTTGACAATCCCCACTGCTGATGGTGATCTGCTTCATTACTCAGCAGTGGCATCAGAACCACTGGAATCAGCATCAAAAGCACCTGCTGCTGAAGTTGCTGCGAGTTGCTGCCTTAGAAGAGCAGCAGCACTGGCAGGTCTGGGGTTGGAGTTATGGGGTTACAAGGCACAACAGATCGCCAAGCGAATTACCCATAAGTGCCGCTAGTAGCGGAAGTAAATTTGATGCAGATAGTGCATCAATCAACGTCGCCTGCTGAGATCCGTTGCGGAGGAGGCTTTAACGGGGCTCAACGAGATGTGGAAGACTTTTTAATAAACGCGTAATGTATAATCAAAACGGGTGTATGGACTTTCCCGAGTCCTGATGCCTTTAAACGTTATGGGGTACTGGAGAGTCTTGTGAGCACAGTGAACAACCTGCCTACAGGCACTCCCTCAATTACGTCAAAATTCATCTGGGCTCCAACCCCTGCTAGCAAACCATTTGCCAACGACACCACCCTCGTCGGTAATCTCCCCGACGTCACACTAAATCTAACGGGACTAACTAAAGGAAATGTTTTTAATGGCATATGGGGTCCAGGCAGTAATGGAATTGCGCTAAGCCCACAGCACACTTCAGATAAAATAGACAATAATGCTTACGGACTCAATTATTCCACGCAGCCAGGCGTTGGCTGGAGCAAAATTATAAATGGAATTTACACCACCGGATTCTCGCTTCAATCAAAAGGAGGATGGTACAACAATCAATGGAACTGGGTGAGCGACCCAGAGACTGGAAGCTGGAAACCTGAAGATGAAGATCCCAGCTTTAATTTTTTAACTTATCCTGGCTTAGATAACCAGATTACAGTAACCCTTCCGACCGGGGCAAAAGCCATAGTCCTAAACCTAGAGGAATTGAGCTTAGCGGGAACCAATGGCAGCACTCAAAGTAATCAGATTGTTTTCGAGCCTAAGCCTGGTGTGAGATATGGCGGATTTGCCTGGTATGGCGACAATCGTCAATCAAACTTAGAAATAAAAGCACAATCCAGCATACCAATACCAGCAGGGGGGTTCATTCACGATGGGGGCTTTAAGGTTGGATCACACCTGACCATCGATTCGTCAAGCATTAGTGATTCGGACAATATCAGCGGATGGAGACCCACATACAGGTACAAATGGGAGTCTTCAAATGATAACGGTGCTTCCTGGAATGCGATTACTTCCTCTGACGCCACAGACGGTAACAGCAGCCTGAGGCTTACCAATGCTGAGATTGGAAAAAAAATTCGTGGGCATGCAATCTATCTTGATGGACGCGGTACAACCGAGACGGTTCTTACTCCTGCTTCTCCCATAATTATCGCTAGTAGCGATAACTCATTCACCCCTGCGCCTACCTATTCCTTAACTCCCTCTGCCTCCTCTATCAATGAGGGCTTAACACTTACTTCATCGGTTTCAACAAAAAATGTTTCCGCTGCTACAACACTTTATTACTCACTCTCTGGAACTGGAATCAATTCATCAGATTTCTCTGCAGGCGCCCTCACAGGAGAAGGCATAATAGATTCCACTGGTAAATTTACTTTCACCCATACGCTTGCAAATGATCTAATAACAGAAGGGGCTGAATCATTATCCATAAAACTTTATTCTGATTCTGCCCGCACTCTGCATGTTGGATCAACTGCAACGGTGAGTGTTATTGATAGTTCAAATAACATGCTAAAAATTGATTTAAGTAAAGGCGAAACAGATCTACTATTAAATACTAGGATTATAGATGCTTCTGGGTTTAATTATTCCTTCCTATCTTTTAGTCTTGTGAATCCACCAAGTGGCGTAAGCGCAATAAATCCTTCCGCGAATATTAATATATACAATGATAAAATATCTGGAAGTAGTAAAGACGGTAACTACAGCAGCACAGTAAAAGTTGGTGGTAGCGCATTACCTGGTACCTATGCAATTTCAAGCCTTCAAATTGAAGATAGTATTGGCAATCGTGTCCACAAATATGGTACAGATCTTGATAAGTATCTAGTTTCTATTGGTATTGATAAGGCATCCCTTACGTTTGAAGTAGTTGGAACAGCACCTGCAACTAGTGACTCGGCTGAACCGAAACTTATAAGTGTAAAGCTAGAATCTGTTCCAAAAATTGATTACTCCTTTATTCCTCAAATTGTAGCTGGTAGCACGATTACTATTGAACTAGATTTTAATGACATCTCTGGAATAGGCATTCAGCAAAATTTAGAAGGTGTTGATTCACCAGAGGATGTTTTTGGATCTTTTTGGATTAAGAATCCCAATTCTTCTCAATTAACTGCTGAAGGACTGTATAGTTTCACTAGAGCAGATATCATTATGGGAACCGATAAAAATGGTACATTACGTAAAACTATTAAACTGAATGACAATGCCCCACTGGGGCATCGGTATATACAAAGCCTTACGATATTTGATAAAAGTGGAAATTCACTTAATACTGGTTTTGGTAACACCCCAGGCGCTAATGAAATTGCAAAGTTTGCCGCTAAACTTGGAGTAACACCTGAAAGCACTTCCTTTAATGTAATCAATAATAACCCAAACTCTGTTATTGATAATGAACCACCTACTATTACCGCTATTAGATTTAGTTCTAAAGAGATTCAAATTGGTGCAACAGGAGGTGAGATAACACTTGAATTAGATTTTAGTGATATCTCCGGAATAAGTTTTCAGCAAAGTATAGAAGGTGTTGATTCACCGGATGACTACGCAGGCACTATTTCACTAGCAAATTCCAATTATACTTCAATGAATGGAATTCAAAACTATTATTCGTTTACTAGAGCAGATATTATTAAGGGCACCGATAAAAATGGAACATTTCGTAAAGCTATTAAACTAAATGAAAATGCAATGCCAGGAAAGTGGTACATACAGAATTTATGGATGAATGATAAAAGTGGTAATTCTCTTATGCTAAACATTAATACCAGTATAGGTAGCACTCCAAGCGCCAATGAATTGGCAAAATTTGCTGCTAAAATTGGAGTAACAGCTGAAAGTATTTCCTTTAATGTAACCAATAATAATACCAGCTCTATCATTGACAATGAACCACCTAAGATTAGTGCGATTCGCATCTTTTCAGAATCTACTCCCACTCCCACTTATACCCTCACCCCATCAGCAACAACTATCAATGAAGGTGCAGTTCTTACAAGTACTGTTAATACAACTAATGTTGCAACTGGCACCAAACTTTATTACGCCTTAAGTGGCACTGGAATTACAACTGCTGATTTTTCTGCTGGTGCTCTTACTGGAGAAGGCATAACAGATGCAACTGGTAAATTTGCCTTTACATATACGCTTGCAAAT
>Ga0247837_1008240_pt1 | contig 13208 bp, 9 predicted proteins | sample LaCtaG_2_FD_187115 | JGI IMG/M metagenome (GOLD analysis project Ga0247837, IMG submission 187115) | Freshwater microbial communities from meromictic Lake La Cruz, Castile-La Mancha, Spain - LaCruzMarch2015_14.5m | ecosystem: Environmental > Aquatic > Freshwater > Lake | place: Spain: Castile-La...
CTTCGCTGTGAGTGACAATAACCAGCACGGCAATTTTTTGGGAAGCAATCTTTAACAGGGTTTCGCAAACCTTGGCGGCGTTCTCAGAGTCGAGATTGCCGGTCGGTTCGTCGGCCAGCAGGACTTTTGGCGAGCCCGCGAGGGCGCGGGCGATGGCCGAGCGCTGCATTTCGCCGCCGCTCAGCTGGTGCGGAAAGTGGTTGCGGCGGTGGCCGAGGCCGACCAGTTCAAGCATCTCGTCGACGCGGGGCGATGTCTTCCCTGGACTCTCACCGCGCAGAAGCAGGGGGAGCTCGACATTCTCGAAGACAGTCATCGAGGGGAGGAGATTGAAGAATTGGAAGACGACACCCAGGGTGTTGCGGCGATAGGCGGTCAGTTGGTTTTCGTCGGCTTGGTGCAAGGGGATTCCTGCAACATCGATTTCGCCGGAAGTTGGCTTATCCAGCCCTCCGAGCAGGTTCAACATCGTGCTTTTCCCGCAGCCGCTCGGGCCTGTGATCGTGACGAACTCCCCGGAATCCAAGTCGAGCGAGACATCGTCCAAGGCGGTGATGACTCCAAACTTCCGACTCACATGGCGCATGCGAACGCCAACAGCGACCGAGGGACCGGACGGGTGAGGGGACAGTTTTCCCGTGATTTCCTTTCGGAACCCCACAGACATCAGCCCTTTGCTTTCCAGAGCGCCGCGTCAACGCAGGACCAAATATGAACGATCCATCCAAGGGTGCCCAAGCTGATGAACCAGACGACCCCGGCGCCGATGAAAAAGATGAGGGCCGAGAGAATCCGTCCCTGAACAAGCTGGCCCAGCCCGGGGACAAAAAAGCTACAGAGCGCTGCGATGACGTTTCCTGCGGCTCCGGGTCCGGTATTCATGACGTGATTATCTCCTCCCTTGCCCGAGATCGCAACACGAATTGTAGGGGCGGATTTCTCAGGCGACTGGCTTTCTCATCAGCCAATAGACCTCGCCCGGCCATCCCGGAAACGTTTTTCCCCACCACAGATTGAATCGCATCCAAGCAGCCGAATTCTCCAGCCGGCTCCCTTTGCTGCGGATAAAAAATGCCCCGCTGATAAACTCGGTTTCCAGTCCGGCTTGGCGCCCCATCGCCCGCACCCGGTCTGGCGAGAAAACGCTGACATGCCCCATCGGAGCTGCCGTGCGCCGGACCTTTCGCTCGCGTGCCGGGGCGAGACATGCAGGCAGGACCGGGAACCCTCCGATCAACGATCCCCCGGGCACGATCGCCTCCGCGATTTTTTTCAATACCTGCTCCGGGTCGCTGAGGTGTTCGAGCACGTGGAGGAGAATCGCGGTGTCGTAGACCGGGGGGAGAGAAAATGTCGGGTCCTCAAGATTCGCCTCCACGAAGTCCGTGTAGCCGGCTGCTTGAAGTCGCTCGGTCAGCATCACGGCATCAACCGCCGTCCATTTGCTCCACTGCACACCGGGAGGGGCGGATCGGACGAATTCGAACATCTGGCCCGTATGGACTCCGATTTCTGCAACGGACAGCGGACGCCCGGCACGCTGGCATTCCTCCCGCAGTAGCTGATAGCCAAACCAGTAGCGGAGGAGGCGGATCGGGAACCGGACGGTCTTGGCCTCGGCGGTCATACCGAACCGCTTCGTCCGCACCACCGGGTTATCTGCAAGAAATTGAATGTCCCAATGGAGCGGGTCGAGAGTGTTCACGAAAAGCGTGAGATCCTGAAGGCGTGACGTTCAGGGGTCAAGCCCGACAGATCGAGTGGGAAATCCGAATTCGGGGGCGTTAGGAGTTCTGAAATCGACGGCACAATAAATCGGGAACGTCGATGTGCCGGACGCGGCGTCGGGATTTTTTAAAAAACGGATTCATTAATCCCTGAGACTATGCCATGAACTTTTTGAGTCATGGGAAGTGGGAAAAAATCGGGCTCTCTAGAGAGTGAGGGCAAGGGCACTGGCAGGCAGATGGTTGCCGAGGCGGACCTGCGCGCTATCGTGAGGTTGCTCGGGGAAGTTGCGGCACTGCCGGGGGGAATTTTTGAAAAGAAGACCTGGCTTCTCGATGGTCTCTGTGATTTCACGGGAGCCGTCGAATGGCGGTGGGCGCTTTTTTCCGTGCTTCCAGATGGTCTGTCTTGCTTTGCGTCCGTGCGGCGCAGGATCGGCGAGAAACAATCTCCTGCTCTCGCTCTCATGGATACGGCTTCAGGTTTCCAAGGAGCCTCGCTGCCCGCCGACGGCGCAACACACGACATGGTCTTTCGGAGGAATCTTGATCAAGGCACCGAAAGCCATATCGCGCTCTGCCGCGAGCCTGAGCAAAAGGAATTTTCTTCCCGTGAGATCCAACTCGCCTCTCTGGTGCTGGAGGAAATCCCCTGGCTGCATTGGCGGGAATGGAAAACCCGGCAACCGCTCCGTCCAAAGCTCTCGCCCCGCCTGCAATGGACGATGGACCTTCTTCTGCTCGGACTTGGCCGCAAGGAAATCGCCAGCCAGATTGGAATTTCGGAAGGCACAGTCAGCGGCTACATGCGCGAGCTTTACCAACAATATGGAGTCAACTCCCAAGCCGAACTCATGCGGATTCGACCCTACCAATCCACGCCCAATTAGTATGTCCACACCTGCGACCCTTGGCTTTGATGATGCTCGTTCGATTGCCTGCTTGTTAGGCGAAGTTTGTTCGCCGCCCGACGACCATGAGGATAAGAAGCGGCGCCTTCTCGACGGGATCTGTCGCTTGGTTCAGGCGGACGCCTGGGTCTGGGGTCTCTTCGTGGAGTTGGCTCCCGGCGACTTTCCATCCTACGTCCTGCATCTCCATGGCGGTTTCGACGAAGACCGGCTCGCAAACTTTTTCCGGGCTCTCGAACATCCGGACAGCGCAAGATTCACAGCGCCCATGGCCCGGCTGCTTGAGGAAAAGCGCGGGCATGTGACCCGGTTCCGCCAGCAGTTCCAGAAGGAGAAGGAGTATCTCGGTAGCGAAAATCAGCGTGTCTGGCAGTCAGCAGGGATCGAACCGGGTATCCTCTCATGTCGCCCAGTGGATCAGACGACCTTGAGCACGATTGGGATTTATCGCCGTCCCGGGAGCCCGGCCTTTACCACCCGAGAGTCTCGCATTGCTCATATCCTGCTCTCCGAGGTCCCATGGCTGCACGAGAAAGGGTGGTCTTCCGCCCGGGACTCGAAAATTCCGAAGCTCTCGCCTCGTCGCTGCACCGTGATGAACTTTCTGGTGCATGGTCGCAGTCGCGCGGAGATCGCCCACCACCTAGGGCTTTCGCGACATACCGTCGACGGCTACGTGAAAGACGTGTTCCGTCACTTTCAAGCGCATTCCGTGCCTGATTTGATGGCCCGTTTTCAGAATGGTGATGGAGGAGACCTTCCATGAGCTTTAAACTGTCGTCTGACGACGCCCGCGACATCATTCGAATCCTCGGCGAAGTTTCCATGATCGATCAGGGGCTGATTGCCCAGAAGCGGCATCTGATGCAGGGGCTCTGCCAGTTGATTTCGGCGGACTCTTGGGCTTGGGCTACCACGTTTCACTTCGAGCCGGAGGAAGTTCCGCTCAATTCCGGATTTCTGACAGGCGGTTTTGACGCCGAGCAATTCGCGAGATTTCAAGAAGCCCTCGAACACCCGGATACGGCACTTATGAATGCCCGGTTCACTGCAGAGTTTGAAAAAAAGCAAACTCATCTCACCCGACTGCGCGATCAAATGGATGTGGAAGGATACTTTCCGAAGACGGCGGTGTATCCGATTTGGATCGCGGCCGGAGTCGAGCAGGTGATCCTCTCCATCCGGCCAAGCCAAAAGGGAGCGCTGTCCCACATCGGGGTCTATCGCCGTCCCGGGGCCTTGCCATTTTCTACGCGGGAATCCCGGATCACACACATTGTCCTTGGCGAAGTGCCCTGGCTCCATGATGCCGTCCTTTCTAACGACCTTGGCTCCACAGTCACCAGCCTCTCGCCCCGCCAGCGCATCACGCTCAACCTTCTCCTCGAAGGACAATCCCGAAAACAAATCGCCGCGCACCTGGAACTCTCCCCCAACACGATTGATGGCTACGTGAAAGATGTCTTCCGGTTTTTCCGCGTCCATTCCCAGCCGGAATTGATCGCCAAATTCCGAAACGGCGACGGAGGAGATGAACCGTGAACGGGGTGCTCTCTTCCGAGGATGCCAGTGCCATGATCCGACTACTCGGCGAAGTTTGTATCATGCCCGAGGATCACGCCGCCAAGAAACGGCATCTCATGGAGGGCCTCTGCGGCTTGGTGGACGCGGACTATTGGGCTTGGGTGCTTGCTGCCGAACTCGAACCAGGAGAGTTTCCCGTCTATGTGGGCTTCCAGAGCGGTCGCTTCTCCGAGGCCGAGCTGGCCGAGTTTCTCCAGATCCAGACACACCCAGATATGATTCGGTGGACGGTTCCGCTCGCAACGGCGATGCGCACCTCAGGCCGCCTCGTGACCCGCAATGTCCAAGATCAATTTTCGTATGACGACTTCCTCGCGTCAGAGGCGGGCCAGTGGTGGAGCCGGGCAGGCATCCAGCCGCGCTGCATTGCCTTTCATCCGCTTGAGGACGGGTCGGCTTCGGGTGTCGGGCTTTATCGCAAGACTGGCCGCCCCCTTTTCACGGACCGCGAAGCCCGTATCATGCACATTCTGCTCACCGAAGTGCCCTGGCTTCACGAGATGGGCTGGCCCGAAGATCGCTGCGCAAAAGTCCCCACGCTTTCCCGACGCTGCTGGCTTGTTCATGAGATGCTGCTTCAAGGCTACAGCCGCACCCAGATCGCTAGGCACCTCAACCTCTCTCTCCACACGATCAATGGCTACGTGAAAGAGGTGTTCCGGATTATGCATGTCCATTCCCAGCCGGAGCTCATCGCCAAATTCCGAAACGGAGACGGGGGACATGAACCGTAAACGGGGCGGAAAAACCCGGAAACAGCGGTTGAAGAGCTTGGACAGGATTAACAAGATTTACATGATGGATTCGTAGCGCATAGGCGGCGGACAAAAGCATTTCCAAGCGGGCTTCTGCAACTCTCTTTCCGGGAATCTTGTCCATCTTGTTAATCCTGTCCAAAAACAGTTTTCGGGATGCATTCACCAAGAATAGCAGGAAGGACAGCAAGGAGGAAACCAAGGGAACGCTTAGCTGATCTTCTTGGTCGCGGTGACGATATCCACCGGACCTTGACTACGCCTGTGGGCCCGCCTGCCAACAGCTTTCGCGTCTTTGAGCCTTTGCGCGAGAGACCATTTCGGTCTTTGGAATAAAAGTTCGGAACCGCTGGCTCCACCGACATCCCGCCCACGCTCCCCAATACAATTCGAGCACCTTGGCCGCTCAGACCCCACGATTTGGGGAATAGGCAGAGTTATCTCGTCCATTCATAGATGCGCCCGTCATGCACGGGGCGTCTGAAATTTTTGAAGCGGATTGCGGGGAAGCCAAGAAGGTTTCCGCCCATCGGCTTTTCCTTGCCGACAGCGATTCCATCTTTCTCCACGGTCTTGCGACGACCCTCGGTGTGGACTTCCCCATTGCCGGCGAAGCCACCACGGGGAGAGAGCTTCTCAGGTCGCTCGCGGGCTCCGACGTCCTCATTATGGGATTCACTCTCGCCTGTGGGCGAAACGCCCTCGGGCTGCTCCCAGAGATCCGGATGCATCGACCCAATCTCTTGGGAATTATCCTGATCTCCCCCACGGCCGCCGGGATGGTCCCCCGGCTCTATGCAGCGGGTGCGCGCGGTGTCCTCTCCCGCCGCACGAATCGGCAGGATTTGGCTCGGTTGGTCCGCGATGCCCTAGATGGGCGACCACTTCCTCCCCTCACGAGCCATGGCGCGAGTCCGGACTCTACCGCGGGCAGCGTCGATCTGTCCGTTCTCACCCTTCGGGAGATGGAGATTTTTCGGCTCATCGGACAAGGGAAATCCAGCAGGGAAATGGGCGCGCTTTTGGGAATCAGTGAAAAAACCATTTCCTCCCACCGTGAGAACATCAAGGCCAAGCTCGATCTCCGCAGGGGCAAGGCACTCCAACTCGTTGCCTCTTCTCATGCCGTTTGGGAAGCCACGGGAGCCGACCATGTCATATGAACGCCATGCAACAGTTCGCAGCCGTCCTTTGCGTAAAAATAGGGAGTCCGCCCTATGGACGCCCCGAGTGCAATCTGCAATTTCCACACCCATACACAACGGCAACGGCCATCCCATGAAAACCAAGTCCACCTCGAGTCGCCTCACCTCCGCCCTGATATTGCTTGTATCCGTCGCATCCCTGCATGCCCAAACACAGAACTGGGTGGGCGGAATCAGCACGGATTGGAACGAAGGCATCAACTGGAACGTCAACGGCGTCCCCGGCTTCGGAAACTCTGTTATCATCAACACGAACTCGGGCAACCAACCGGCACTCTTTTCCGGCTCCAATGCGAGCCTCGGTTCGGGGGACGTGACCGTCGGCAGCAATGCATCCAGTGGCGGCAACACGACGCTGACCATTCAGAGCGGTATGGGGCTCACGAACACAAACGGCACCATCGGAAATAGCGGCGGGTCGGCTGGGCACGTTTATGTCACGACTTCGGGCAATTGGACGAATACTGGATCTCTGACAATCGGCGGTTTCGGAAGCGGAACATTGACTGTGAACACCGGCGGCACAGCGTCAAGTGCCTCCGCAACCCTCGGTTTCAACTCGTCCGGCGTCGGTATCGCCGTTGTGGATGGATCGGGATCCCATTGGTCGGCCGGGTCGAATCTGCTTGTGGGAAGCCAAGGAGACGGAACGCTTCAGATCAGCAATGGAGGGTCGGTGAGCAGCACACAAAGTACTTTTGGATCAGCGCCAGCAGGTCACGGTGCTGTAGCGGTATCTGGAGCAAATTCCATCTTGGCTACAGGAGGGCTGACAGTTGCATCAAGCGGCACAGGAAGCCTTGAGGTGTCCGATGGCGGACTTGTGACCGGCGGGCTTCTGCGGGTCGGCCTCACTTCCGGTTCCAATGGCGTAGTGACGATTTCCAACGGCACCGTAACCATGACCACTGCGAATGTGGGCCTTGGCGGAACGGGAGCACTGACCATCTCCGGTGGCGGGAATTTAAATGCCCCCAACGCGGGCGGCCTGACTCTTGGCACCGAAAGCGGTTCGAATGGCACGCTGAACATCGGAGACTATTCGGGCGGCACGACTTCGGGGACACTGAATGCGCCCTCTGTGGAATTCGGTTCGGGAACGGGAATAATTAATTTCAACCAGACCGACTCTGTAACTTTTTCCGCAAACATTACCGGCAACGGCACAGTGAACCAACGTGGCAACGGCACGACCGCTCTCACCGGCACCAACACCTACAACGGAACGACGTTCATCAGCGGAGGCATTCTCCAGATCGGTGCAGGCGGAACGTCGGGCACACTGGGCAGCGGAGGCGTGTTGAATGGTGGCATCCTTGCATTCAATCGCAGTGATGCCTACTCGGTTTCAAACTCCGTCTCGGGCAGTGGATCAGTTCAGCAAACGGGTTCCGGGACGACGATTCTTTCCGGCAACAACTCCTACAGCGGCGGCACCTCACTCAACGCGGGCACCGTTCAAATCGCTTCGGATTCAAACCTCGGCGACACCGCGGGCCAATTGACATTCGATGGCGGCAGTCTGGCCGTGACATCGGGCGTGACGCTCGCCAGGGGAGTCAGCGTGGACGCGGGCGGAGGCACTCTCGCCCAAGGAGCCATTGCCGTGCAAATCAACGGAGCCTTCGGCGGGTCGGGAAATTTGAGCAAGACCGGGGCTGGAACACTGACATTCAACGGTTCGGGAACAAACAGTGCGAACGGAACGCTCACGGTCGAAGCCGGCACCGTCAACGCCGCCGCCGTGAATGTCTTTGGCTCGGACCAAAAAGTTTTTCTCTTTCAGGGGACAACGCTGGATCTGGCGGGTCACAACCAGACGGTTGGTGGGCTGATCGGAAACGGCAATGCCGTCCTCGGAAATGGCAACCTGACGCTCAACCTCTCGGATGACCGAGCGTTTAGCGGAGTGATCAGCGGCAATGGAACGGTCATCAAAACCGGAGCGGGCACGCAGCAGGTTTTGAATGAATCCTCATCCTATTCCGGCGGCACACAGATTCTTGGCGGCACAGTGGTTGTTCCAAGCGATTCCGCGTTGGGCTCGGCGGCGGGCGGCCTCACTCTCGATTCCGGCACGCTTAAGCTGGCGTCTTCGTCCTCCTCGTTCACCACGGGCCGCTCCATTGCGCTCGGCAACTCGGGCGGAACAGTTGACACGACAGGCAGGACAGCAACCTTGAATGGCGGCATTTCCGGCAACGGCGCCCTGACAAAAAGTGGAGCCGGAACTCTCGTTTTAGCGGGATCAAATTCTTACGCCGGGGGTACAACGGTTAATCAGGGCACGCTCGCCGTCAGCTCCGACGCGCGCCTCGGCTCGGGCGGCTCGACGCTTAACGGCGGGGTCCTCAGCGTGACATCTACAACAAGCAGCGCGAGGGATTTTGTCCTTGCCGGCGGTTCTTTGAGTCAGGACCAATACGTCACCCACACGATCAGTGGAAATGTTTCCGGAGCAGGTGCTCTCAAGAAGGAGGGGGCGGGAACACTCACCCTTTCTGGCAACAACACTTACGCAGGTGGCACCCAAATCAACCAAGGGGTCCTCTCCGTGGCCACAAACGCCAACCTCGGGGACGCTGCCGGAGCGGTGACTCTCGGCAATGCCACGCTCCAATCCACCGGGACATTCTCCACCGAGCGCGGACTTATCCTTACCTCATCATTCTCGCCTATTCTTACCGTTGCCTCATCGTTCTCGTCTGTTTCCGTCTCATCCGGGCAGGTTGTCACCTGGAACGGCACGGTTGGCGGATTTGGCACCCTGAACAAAACAGGGGCCGGCGAGTTGGTGCTTAACGGCGACAATATGCACGCAGGAACATACATCAACCAAGGTATACTCACGATTTCTTCGCAGGAAAACCTCGGCAGCGTCCACTATTCCCCTGTGACTTTCAATAATGGAACTCTGAAAACCAGTGCAGCTATTAGTTTGGAACGCGGGCTTGCGGGGTCCACCGGAAGGGTGGACACCGGCGGATTCGACTCGACTTTCAGTGGAGCCGTCTCCCTCTATTCGTTCACAAAGGCGGGAAACGGGACGCTGACTCGCTCGAACTCGAGCTCGAGCACCGTGCTGATTGTTGAAGCCGGAACGCTCCGTGCCGCTGAGGCGGGCGCGCTGAACACGAATTCTTTTGGAACTGTCTCCGTCTCGGGAGGCGCAACATACGACCTCAATGGATTCAATACCTCGATCGGGGCACTTTTCGGTAGCGGAGCCGTCACGCTGGGGAATGCCACGCTGAGATTGAACAACTCGGGTTCGTTTGGCGGAACGATTTCTGGCAACGGGTCGCTCATTCAGAACGGCTCCGGCTACCAGACCCTGTCGGGAGCGAACTCCTACACCGGCGGGACCACAGTGAACTTCGGTGGCCTCATTTTCGACCAGGCCTCTTCCCTGCCCGCCGCCGGGCAGATCACTGTTAAAGCGGGCGGATATGCCGGTGCGGGCTTTGCCATGAACCAGGCCTTCCTCGACAAGTTCAACAAAGCTGGGAGTGCCGGCGTGATCGGGTTCAATGCCAGCAGTTCGAATACCCTTGATCTCACGGGATTCAACGCCTCCGCCACTCTCGGCACCAGCAACTCCGTCGCAAACTTCAGCGGCAGCCTGACCCCGCAGGGAAGCGCGTTCCGCTTCGGAGGTGGCAATGGGCAACTGACCGTGTCCGGCAACCTCACCGGCTCCCGGAGCCTCTCGAACACCGGTGCGCTGACTCTCCTGCTCTCCGGGACGAACTCCTACACTGGCGGAACGTCTGCCGCAAACTCAGCCGTGGTCATCTTCTCCGGCGCCTCGGCCATCCCCGCCTCAGGCAGCCTCACAGCGGCCAGCGGCGGATATATCGGCAACAGCTTCGCTGTGGACCAGACGTTCCTCGACAAATTTGATAAGGCAAACAGCGCGGGCATCATCGGCGTGAATATGGACACCATCTCCGCACTCAACCTCACCGGATTCCATGCGGGGGCCAGCCTAGGTACGACCGGCACAGCCTCGATCAACGGAGCCATCACCCCGCAGGGCAATCAATACCGGTTTGCTGGTGGAAACGGATACCTCACGGTCGCTGACACGCTTAGCGGAAACCGCTCGGTTCTCGTCTCCAACCTCTCCGTAACGCTCTCGGGCGACAACTCCTACAGCGGCGGCACCCAGATCGCCTCGGGTGGATCTCTCACTGTTTGGTCCGACTCCAACCTTGGAAACGCCTCTGGCGGCCTCACGCTTGGCGGCTGGCTGACAACATCTTCCTCCTTCTCCATGTCGCGCGCGATTGTGGCAGACGGCGGCACGATCAATGTGCAGAACGGTCCCGTCGATCTGAATGGCCCAATCAGCGGCAGCGGATTCACAAAATGGGGTGCCGGCACGCTGGTTCTGGGCACCTCTAATTCCTTCAACGCCCTCTCGATCAATGAAGGTCAAGTCTCCCTCGGCGCGGCGGGAGCACTTCCCTCAGGTCTCTCGCTCAGCCTCGACAATTTCGGATCCGGCCTGAATATGAATGGCTTCAGTCAGTCGGTCTCCGTAATCAATACGGGCTTCGGAACCTCGATCAATTTGGGCTCGGCGGCTCTCACGGTAGATTCCGAATCCTCCAATGGGATCTACGGAACGATCTCCGGCACGGGTTCCCTGGTGAAAAGCGGAAATGGAACACTCTCTCTGTCCTCAGGAAACACTTATGGAGGTGGAACAACATTGAACGCTGGCACGCTCTCTCTGTTCGGCGATACAGCAATCGGCTCGGGTGGACTCGCCTTCAATGGCGGCTCCCTTTACACCGCCGGTTCGTTCACCGCCAACCAATCGATTGCATTCTCGGGCGCAGCAGCCAAGTCGATTGAAGTCACGGATTTCGATCCATCCGATGATTTTGATACAGTTGTATCGCTCAGCGGATCGCTTAGCGGGTCCGGCAACTTCACGAAGTCTGGAGCTGGTGTCCTGCAACTCTCGGGTGCCTCCAGCCACAGCGGCAGCATAACCGTGGCCGACGGCGAACTAAAAGTCAGCGGCACCACAGCGAGCACGGTCATCGCCTCATCGTCGGACACCGTCGTCAGCGGGACCGGCTCTGTCGGTTCGCTCCTCATCTCGAACGGGGCCACCCTAGCCCCAGGTAACAGCCCCGGTGCCCTCACGACCGCCTCCGCCACATTCGGGGCCGACGGCAGCTACGACTGGGAGATCCAGAGCAACAGCCTCTACGACACGCTCAACGTCACCACCTCACTCACAATTTTGTCCACGCCCGTGGATCCTTTTGTCATCCGGGTTTTCACGCTGGATGGAAATGGAGATCCCGGACTGCTTGCCGGATTTAACACCGCCGCCAATGCCTCGTGGACGCTCGTCAATGCGAATTCGATCACCGGTTTTGCCGCCAACAAGTTCTCGATCGACCTCGGCGGATTCTCAAACTTCTACGACGGATCGTTTGCCGTCGCAACGACGGGAGGCAATGACCTCGTCTTGAACTACACAGCCCCAACGGCACCAATCCCTGAGCCTTCGACATGGGCGCTCCTCGCTCTTGGCGGAGCTGCCCTCGCCCGCATCGCCCGGAGGAAGAATCAAGCCGACTGATCGCTCATACCTCGTTCATTTCACATTTCAAATTCCGCATTGACCCAAAAAGCACCCATCAAAATACACGCCGCCTCACCGCGCATTCCGTATTCACGCTCAGGGCTTATGGCACTGGCATACAAGCTGCTACAGCAGGTCTCTGTGCGCTAATCATGGACCGCAAATGGCACGCCTGAAATTCTACGCAAACAAAAACCACATCACTAAATCATGAATACGTCCTCAACTTCACTCATTGCCGCCGTCGGCTTAATCCTCGCCTCCACGTCGGGCCATGCCGTGCTTACTATCTCGAGTGCCAATGCGGATATTAATACGTCAACCATGGTAGTCTCAGGGGCCACGAGCGACAGCGATGCGGGCCCAGCCTCAGGAATCCAGAATTGGTCTGCGACCTCGAGTGACAGCTTTGGCGGCGTGACAGCGACCGCATCCGTTAGCAGCACGACTACGATAGAACCGCTCCTGTTCTCGCTCTCTGGTTCCAGCAGCTACAGCAAGAACGCGGGTCAGACGGGAAACATTAACAAACAGGCGTATTTCACTATGAACTTCACTGTGGATGTTTCGACCGAGGCCTCCTTCTTTCTGGTGGGCAGTATTGTCAGCAGTGGTGGTGACGTCGGCACGTCACTCGAAGTGTTGCTGAATGAGAACGGAAACCAAGTGGTTGGCCTTTTCAACAGCTCCGTTAATGGTTCTTTTAATCTCAGCGACTCCCATACCTTGCTGCCTGGGAATGCCTACCAGTTAACCTTTAACGACTTTTCAAGCCTTTCCCACTTAGGGGCGCTCAGCGGCACGGTTACTGGAATGTCGCTTTCCATGACGGTTGTCCCCGAGCCATCGACCTACGCGCTCCTCGCCTTCGGCGGAGCCGCGCTCGTTCTCATCACCAAGCGGAAAAATCGAACGTCTGGGTCGCGAATGTTTTAGCGGAGGGTCCGTTGACCTATCGTTAACTGGGAGGTTGCAAAAATGGCGAGAGGCCTTGGTTGCATCGCTGGGAGATTTCAGTGAACGAACTCTTGGTATCGGCATTCCGCGTTCCTCCCGGCATTGCGTCTTGATTGGAGGGCTTGTTCGATGTTACGTGTGGAGTGTCCGGGATCGACCGGGCGAAGAACTTACGTGTGAATTTCCGACGCTCCAGCCTGCGGCCCGAACCGTTGATCTTCAACGTGACGTCGCTTGTCGACATCCTGATGGTGCTGGCGATTTTTTTGATCGGGAGCTGGTCGGTTGCGAAGATCGAGTCGGATGTGGGGATCCGACTGCCCACTTCGCAGAACGCTTCGCAGCGGACGGCGTCTGCTTCCCCGCTGGTCATTAATGTGCGAGCCAATGGCGAGGTGACCATCAACCAGCGGTTGCTCGACGATCCGGCTCTGATGACGATGATGGAGAAACTGGCGAAG
>Ga0247837_1008241_pt1 | contig 13207 bp, 10 predicted proteins | sample LaCtaG_2_FD_187115 | JGI IMG/M metagenome (GOLD analysis project Ga0247837, IMG submission 187115) | Freshwater microbial communities from meromictic Lake La Cruz, Castile-La Mancha, Spain - LaCruzMarch2015_14.5m | ecosystem: Environmental > Aquatic > Freshwater > Lake | place: Spain: Castile-La...
CGCGGCCGCAGTCATCGGTGGCAAGATCGCCACCTACGAGCAGTTCTTCGACGTCGGCGGGCCGCTCTGGCACAACACGACGCTCCTCGACTTCGAGTCGCTCCAGCCAGCGCTTCAGTCATTTTGTGATGATCACGGTCTTGGCCACGCCCGGCCACTCCCTTCGCTCAACCGCTCGAAGGGCGGTCGCGACATCCAACCGTATGTGGATGAGATCGGGCCGCTCATGGGAGACGTCCGCCGGCACTTTCGGTGGTACTACGAGGAGGGCGTCCACCTCATGCTGCGGGGCAGCCAGCCCCTGCGGGCGGCAGCCTGAAAGTCCGCTTGCGGGAATCGCCTGCGGATTCAGTTCGCGGCATCGAACGCCGGTATATTCTTCGCGCCCTCTGCGCCGGTTAGACGTCTCGCCATCGGCTGTGCTAGCTTCTTCGGCCGACGGAGATAGCCCCAAGGCCGCCACAGCTCGCGCATCCCTCCCAAACTGCCCCGCCGCGGCGGCGGTGGCCTGGGCTGGAACATCGGGCGTGCAGCCGTTTCGAGCTTTTCACGCCTTTCACGCCCCGGAGCCCCTTCGATGAGCCGCAGCCGGTCCAGCATTCAGACGTTGTTTTGTGGAATCAGCCGTATCTCTGTGCACCCCATTCGTCCCCCGGCCTCTCGACGCCAGAGCCGGACACGACTTGCCGCGTTTGAATCGCTTGAGTCCCGGCTCGCGTTGGCAGTCACGGTGACCAACACCCATGACGCCGGCCCCGGATCCCTGCGGGAGGCCATCACCACCGTCAATGCTGCGGCAATAGCCAACACGATCACGTTTCAGGATCTGGCCGTCGGCACAATCACGCCGTTGACGGCACTGCCCCCCCTCACCAATCCCGCCGGTACGACGTTCTCCTTTGGCGGCACCACTACGGCCATCACGCTCGATGGAGCCTCGATCCCGAACGCCGACGGCCTCACGATCGGTGCTGGCGTAAATAGCTTGGTGATCAGCGGCCTGAATCTGACGCTCAGTAATTTCGATAGCGGCCTGAAATTCCTCGGAGGCTCGACCGGCAGCACGGTAAGCGGCCTGACACTGACAAACAACACCAATGGCATCGAACTGGTCGGAGGCGGCCTCAACGGTACGACCATCGCCGGCAACACGATCTCACTCAACTCGCAGAATGGCGTCCTCGCGACAGGCGGCGTGACCGGCCTCACACTGGGCGGCTCGGGTGCCGGCAATACGGTTCAGTACAACCAGACTGGATTCTTTTTCCAGCAAGGCAGCTTCACGAGCACGTCCGTCCAGGGAAACACCATTTCCGCAAACTACGGTGACGGCATCCTGCTCGGGAGCGGGGGAGGCGTGCTCGCGGGCCTCACGATCGGTGGAAGCGCCTCGGGCGCCGCCAACACCATCAGCTTCAACCAGGACAATGGCGTGGAAGTCCGGCCGGGGACGTTCACCAACACCGTCGTCAGCGGAAACTCGATCGCCTCCAACGGAGGGTATGGCGTCTCTTTGTTCGCATCCGGCCAGACGCTGCAAGGGCTGACCGTGGGCGGCACGGCCATCGGTGCGGGCAACACGATCGAGTCCAACGCGGCTGATGGGGTCGGCATTTTCGGTGGCACCTACACAGGCACTGCCGTGCAGGGAAACACGATCCGTTACAACCAAAACGGCGTGTCGCTCAACGTCCGCGCCGGCGGCGACCCCTTCTCGGGGCTGCTCCTGGGGGGAGACAACGCCGGATCGAACACGGCCGCCAACATCATCACCCAAAACAGCGTCGACGGAGTGCTCGTCAACGCCGGCGTCTATACAAGCACCTTTATTCGGGGCAACGCGATCACCTCGAACATTCGCAATGGTGTCAATTTCCTGGCAACCTTCGGTGAAAAGATCACGGGCCTCCAACTGGGCGGTTCCACGTCGACGCTGGCGAACACCATCACAGGCAATGCCGCCAGCGGGTTGGCTGCATCCAAGGGGGACTACACAAGCACGGCAGTGCTGGGGAATACCTTCAGTACAAACAAGTTCGGCATCTCCCTCACCAACGCCCAAAACCTGAATATCGGCGGCATGGCGACCGCCTTCAAGAACACGGTGACCAGCAACACGGAAACCGGCCTGTTTGCAACCGGCACACTCACCGGCACCATGTTTCAGGGCAATTCGCTCACCGGGAACCCGCTGGGCGTGTCGTTGCTCGATGCCCAGGGCCTGGCGCTCGGCTCCGCGACTGCCGGCGGCGGCAACACCATTGCCGGAGGCACCACCGGCGTGCGGGCCGTGGGCCACCTCTCCAGTACGGTGGTCTCAGGAAATGCCATAACCGGTCAGACAACCGGCATCCAACTCGTGAATGCCACTGGTGTATCCGCGGCCACACCTTTCTTTGTGGGTGGTGCTGCCACCACAGTCGGCAATGGGGCGGGCAACTACGTCGCCTCCACCGTGCACGGCCTCTACGCCGCGGGGACGATGAACAACACGACGATTGCCGGCAACATCTTCTCCGCCAGTGCACTCGGCGGTAACGCGATGGTCCTGGAGAACGCCACGGGGCTGACGGTGGGAGGCTCGACGGCGGGCTTCGGTAACACGCTCACCGCGGCACAGGGCAATGGGCTCTGGGCGGCTGGGCACTCAACCGGTACGGGCTTCTATCGGAATACGCTCACGGCCAGCAAGAACGGCGCAGTACTGATTAACGCCACGAAATTTCTCTTCGGCGTCGCCAATAACGCTGCACTTGGCAACACCGTGCAGTACAACCAGGTTGGCGTGCGGGCACTCGGCAACTGTGCCGGCTCAGGCGTCTGCTTTACGACCTGGACCGGCAACGTCCGCAAAATCCTGAACACCGCCACGGGCCTGCTGGTCACCCCGAAGCCGTGACGCGAACCATTCAGGCGGCCCGTCCGAATCCCAACCGCCGTAGCCACTGGATCCCGCGCAGCCACTGAACTGACGTCAGGCCGTCGGTTCGTCCCACTGGTAGAAGCGTCTCCGCGGCCGCCTGCCCGGGATGATTCCGACTCACTTCCGGCAGGCGGATGCCACGGTCCTGCGACTGAAAACAGGCGACGATGAGTCCGTCGCCGCTGTACGATTCAGCCACGTCATGCTCGGCGAGAATGGTGCCGCCACAGGCCTCCAGTTCCCGGATGCAGTCTTCGTGCGTGGTCGCCGACCCACTGATAGCCTCGCCGTGGGTAGACACCACGACAAACCGCACGAGTCCCGCCTCGACGGCCCGTGGCATCGAACGGATGAAGGGCAGTTCGGCCCCCTGCACGTCCATGTGGAGCATCTCGACCGGCGATGAATCGATGCGGTCGAGTAGGGCATTCATGTCGAGAGACTCAAGCCCCGGCGCACCTGGCCTGCTCGCCTCTCCCACAAGGGCGTTGATGAACTCCGCCGTACGGCCGTTCAACGCGATGTTACGACGGCCGACTTCCAGATTGCCGACATTCGGTTCGACACAGACCGCCCGTGAGCCGGGAACGGCGCCGAGGTACCAGTTGGTGTAGTAGGCCCAGAAGCAGCCAAGTTCGACAACGAGCGTGCCCGGGCGGACATGCCCGAGCAGGTGGTGAAAGAGCAATTCCTCCTGCGGCTCGTGGTGCCCTCGCAGGCTGCGGATCACCTCGATCATCCAGTCGCCGTGGTACCCGCCGGCCATCACCCTCGAGCCGTCGTGCATGATCTGCACCAGCCCGCCCGGAGTCTCGACAACCTGGCCAGCGTTTGGCACCTTCGGCACCGAGTCGGCGTCGCGGCACGACACTGTCATCTGCACCCGTTGGCGCACGGCCGGGAGAACGTCGACGACAGGCCCCGGGCCAGCCGCCGCCCCCGTCCTGCCGTACCCACTGAAAAAGCCTGACATATTACTTCCCCTCCGTCGGCCCAGCCGACCCTTTCCGAATGATCAGACCGATGGAGGTCGATGCATACCCGAACAGATCAAGCCGGAGGTGCCGATCCTGCGTATACGGCGACGGGTCGATATGCCTGTCCAGTTCCGTGTTTCCGGTGGCAAGATCGAGAGGCTCGACAGCGTGCCCGCGTGCCCGGAGGAGGGTAATAATCCGCTCGATATCCTTGAGCCTGAAGATCACGCAACCGCCGTCCGTCACGGTCGCGTCGTTTGAGGAGAGATTGAACTCGGTCGTGTGCACCGCCACGCCGCCGGGCTTCAGGCACCGCATCTGCTCCTCGAGGAACCGGAGCCCGAGGTCGATGCTTCCGCAATGCTCGAAGGAGCACGTCGACCAGGTGAAGTCAAAGCCGGTGAGGTCGGCCGGAATCTGGTTCATGTCGACGGGCCGGTAGGTGACGTTGTCGCGAAACGTCTGCTCTGGACAGAGGCTCGTGTGGTTGAGTGACGCGAGGTTGCCGACCCATTGTCCGGTCTTGGCCCACTGCTGGTTGCGTTCGTCCTCGACCGGAAGATCGGTCGCCGTGATCAGGCAGCCTCGGGCCGCGAAGAAGGCTGGCAATTTTTCCGCGCCCACGGCAAAGCCCAATCCCCTGCGGCCCGGCTGCAGCATGCCCCGTTCTTCAAGGGCCTCGCAGATGTAGGCCAGTTCCCAGAGTTTCCGGTGGGCACGCCAGGGCTCCTGGATGGCGGCCGCCCAGTGGCGAAACCGGGGGCTGTCGAGTTGATCGAAGGTGCAAAGGCTCGACACCGTCCCATGTCGGGGCCCATTTTGAGGCCCATGCGCAGGCGTCTTGCCCAGAAGCATGGTGGGATCAGCCTTCACAAACCGGTCGACCTCGATGCGGGCGGCAGACGGCCGCGCTGGCTTTTTCCCGCGGGGCGAGGGCCGTCCTCCCCAGGCTGTGATCGATCCCAGAAGTTCGCGTACCCGTACCATGATCGTTTCTCTCGTGACGTGCTGCCGGCCCGCTGTTGGCAATTCGAACGTTGTGTCGGCCTGAAAAAGGTGCGCTATATTTCGGTCTAGGGTTTCGGTCTACGCCGCCCTACGGCCCGACTCCTGCCGCTGGGCGTTCACGTCAGGTGAGGCCAACGCGATCGCCATGAGTTGATCCACCGCCTGCCGCCACGTCGGAGATTGAAAATCCCCCTCCGGCTTCACAGCCTGAAAAATTCCTTCCCGCTCGAACCGGATGATTTTTTCAGCAAGTGCGCCGGCATCGGTGGGTGGAAAGTAGACGCACCATGGCCCCCCCACCTCGCGGTGGGCGGGGATGTCGGAGGCGAACACCCGCAGCTTGTGCGACAGCGCCTCGACGATTGGCAGGCCATATCCTTCGGCCCGTGACGGAAACACCAGCCCGCGTGCCTGGCCGTAGGCGTAGAGCAGTTCGCCGTCGGAGAGGTCGGCAAAGTGCATGAGATGCGTGCCATACCGAGGATGCTGCCGCATTCGCCGCACGACCTCATCCCCCTTCCAGCCGACGAAACCAGCCACCAGCAAACGGGCCTCGGGCACCTGCTGCCAGACCCGTTCGAAGACGTCCATCAGCAGAGCCTGATTCTTACGGGGCTCAAGTGTTCCCACGGTGAGATAGGGACCGCATGGCCCGGCGGCGATGAACGCGGCCAGTTCGGGCCTGGGCGCCTCGACCTTTATCGCTGGCTTGACATCAGCCCCGAGCCGAAACGACTGCACAGTCGGGCTCGCACGCTCCGGGTCCCGGCCCATCCGTCGCAGTTCCTCACGGGCCTCGACGGCGACGGCCTCTGAGATGGCCGCCACGAAATCGGCCCGCGCAAGCGTGTTGGTCATCCAATCGCGGAATGTGGCGGGGAGCCGTTTCGGCATGAGTTCCGGATGCGTGTGTGGAATGAAGTCGTATTGCACGACCCCGAGTCGGGTTCCGGCAGACCTGGCCTCATCGACAACCTGCCAGCAACGACTCGTCCAGGATGAATCCGCAAGCAGGAGGGTATCGCCGGGCTGAAACTCGATCCGCTCTCCAGGAAGCGTTCTTCGTGACAGTTTCCGCCACAGCGTGCGGACCGCCCGCACGATCGTTCTGGGCACGAACAGTTTGTGGAGGCGGCGGAGCAGGGGATGCCACGGCGGCGCGGCCGGCTTGGACGAATCGATAAGATCGCCGGCCGAGGACATGCCGAGAGCGACGAACCGGTCTTCTTCGAAACGCACGGGCACAAGCACCGCGCCGTGGGCGGCGGCCGCAGCGGCACCATGCCGGGCGATGTTCCGCACCACCCGCGGAATGCCGGCATGCCTGGGCGTGCTGATCGTCTGCGTGCAGTCGAGCAACACCCTTCCGACACCGTGCTTCCGCTCGCCGGTGTGCGATGCTGCTCCTCCAGCCATGCCCAGTGTGCTCATGCCGCCCTCAAGGTTCTGGTCAATTCGTTGTGCTGCCGCACTGCGTCGGCTTCTTGCCCGCTCCGTGGCCACACTTCGAGGCGGACCCGGCCAGCCGGCGCGTCGATGGCAGCCAGCACCTGGGCTGCGGTCTCACGCCAGGCGGTCGGGCGGAATTCCGTGCGGATCGTTTCCTCGCGGTGCTGCACCCAGGCCGGGTCATCCAGCACGCGTTCCACGAGCGTTACGAGCCCATGGACATCAAAGGGGTCGAAGAACTCGGGCAGATCGCTGCTGATCTCCGGAATGCTCGAAGCGTTCGACGCCAGGCACATCCGGCCGTGTCCCAGGCTTTCCGCGACAGGCAATCCCCAGCCTTCATACTTGGACGGATAGATGGTCGACTGGCAATGCTTGTAATACCAATCCAGTTCGCTGTCCTCGATGCCATGCAGCACGTGGATGTGGCGATTGACGCTGCGATCCTGTCCGATCTCGCGGAGCAGATCGGCGACATACAGGTGGGGCAGGCCGATGCAGACCAGGTCCGGGCAGTCCTCGCCCCGCCGGGCCGCCAGATGGGTCCAGGCGTCGTAGAGCAGCCGGTGATTCTTGCGGACGTCGAGCGTTGAGACGCAGACAAAGAACGGCCGCGTGGGAACGAACCGCGGCGACGCTGCGGGCGTCGCCGCTGCAGCGCCATCGCCCATCACGTCACCCAGCCGTACGACCGTCAGCGGGGGTGTCTCAAAGCGGCACTCCTGGCAATAGCGTTCGATCTCCTGCCGGGAGAATTCCGAAATCGTCAACACGCGGTCGGACGACGAGAGTAATTCCCGGACCCAGAGCGTGATTGCCCGGGTGTGGGACGGATCGAGCCATTGGGGCTTGATGGTCGGGATCAGGTCGTAGACCATGCGAACGATTTGAACGCCCCGACTGCGGGCCACGGCTGTGGCTTCCGCGTAGCCCGGCAGGCACCACGTGGCGCCGACCGACAACAGCACGTCTCCCGGGGCCGCAAACGCCGTCGCCTCCATGCTCGTGTCGGTTGTGAGGATCGGACTCCGCATGGTGACCGGGGGCATCGACGCGTCGGCTGCCCGCCTCGATCTGCTCCAGCGGCTGGCAGCCCAGTCGCCGACGCTCTTCCGGAGCTGCCGTGATGCCAGCCTGAACTGCCGGAATGCCTGTCGCACTTCTTCCGACTGCCGGTCGGCGCCGAAGAGTCGCTTGAGCCCGCGCCGTTTTCGCCGCGGCCCTTTGCCCCCCGCTGGCAGCTTCGAAACAGCCTTTTCGACCACCTGAGTTGTCTCCTGCGCGGCGGGCGGTGCCGCGACAGGGTCGTCACTGGCAGGAGCACGGAGGTGCATCCGCACGGTCTGCGGCAGCGACGTTGCGTGGAGCGTGACGAATCGGCCGGCCTTGGGCTCGTACCGCACCAGCCCCACCGCCGCGCCGGCGTCGGTGAGCCCGTTGAGAATGCCGACGCTGGTCCGCTGGATGCCGGTGAGGTGCGGGAACTTCCACCCCACCAAGTCAGAGACGTCGTACCAGATCTTCACGGTGATCCCTTTCTGGGTCGAAAGACTGAATGTGCTCGAGCGGCCGACTGGCTCAGACTAGGCCGCGGCAGGAGTCGCCAGGTAATGCCCCTTCACGAGCTTGAATCCATCGGTGATGTTCGCCGGATACGAGAGCGGAGCACGGAGCGAGGGCTCCTCACGGCGGTAGTAGTAGCGGTTCAGGCCATCGAACAGGCCGAACTCGTAGCCGTGCTCGAAGAGAAGCCCTTCCCATTCGAACCAGGTCGGTTCGTAGGAGTAGATATCGCAGCCGGGCAGCTTCGCCTTGATCGCCTCGAGCAGGATCACCCGCGGTCGGAAGGCCCGCCACTCGCCACCGAGCAGCACGTCCCGTTCGGCACCCTCGACATCGATTTTGAGAAACTGCACGTCCTGGCCATCCAACTGGCTGGTGACATCGGCGAGGGTGATCATGCGGACGGAGTACGTCTTCTTTGCGAGGCCAAAGCCCGCCAGACTCTTGGCGTCCATCGTGTCGCGATACGTCGAGAGGCCCGAGTCGCCCCATTCGCTGAACTCGACCGACCCACGCTCCGTTCCGAGCACGACATTCAGATTCCAGTCGCGGGGCCGCTGTTCTTCAAACTTCTCGTAAAACCGCGCGACGGGCTCCACATTCACGCCCGACCAACCCGTGTCGTAGAAATGCTTGGTCACCGAGTCCACGACGGGGTCGTAGCCGCCGACGTCGATGTAGCGACCGTTCTTGATGTTGTGAAACACGCGGTTGAGGACAACGTCCTCGAAATTCTGGGCGTACGAGATCATCGCGATCACTGCTCCGGGGTCAGGGACACAGGTTTGAGGAAAATGGTGGTGCTGACGGATGCTTGGCCGGCCTAGGCCGCCTTGCGGATGATCAGGGCGATCGACGTCGATGCGTGGCCGGCGAGATTGAGTCGCAGATGCTTGATGCGGGCGGGCGGGTCGGTGGCCCACTGGCAGTAGGGCGGCACATCGATCACCCGGTCGAGCGGATCCTGGCCGGGATCGAGGTCGATCGGCTCGACATCGTGGCCCTTGGCCACCAGCCGCTGACAGACTCTCTCGATGTCCTGCAGGCGGTAGATCACGCAGGGCCCGTCGGCGAGCGTGGCGTCATTGCTCGAGAGATTGAATTCGGTGGTGTGGACGGCCACGCCCCCCGGCTTGAGGCAGGCCATCTGCTGCTCGAGAAACCGGAGTCCAAGATCGAGATTGCCGCAGTGCTCGAACGAGCAGGTCGACCAGGTAAAGTCATACCCACCGAGATCGGCTGGGATATGGTTCATGTCCACGGGCCGGTAGGCAACACTGTCGCGAAACGCGGTCTCCGGACAGAGGCCCGATTCGTTCAAGGCTTCGAGAGTGCCAACCCACTGGCCTGTTTGAGCCCATGGCTTGTTCCGCTCATCGTCGCTGGGAAGATCAGTGGCGGTGATCCTGCAGCCCCGTGCCGCGAAGAAGGACGGTAGCTTCTCGGCTCCGACGGCAAACCCGAGGCCCTTCCGGCCCGCCTGCAACATCCCGCGCTCGTCGAGCGCCTGGCAGATGAATGCCAACTCCCAGAGCTTCCGATGTGCCCGCCACGGTTCACGGAGCTGCTCGGCCCAGCCGCGAAAGGCAGCGGAGTCGAGCGTGGCATGCCGGCACAACTGCGACACAAGCCCCGTTCCCTCGGTTGCTACCGACGTCTCCGCCGCATGCAGTTGCGGCTGCGTGCGGGCGAACGACTGCGGTCGGATCACCGGCGGCTCGACGGCCTGGGGCCGCTTGCGCCGCCACGCGTTGCGAAGTTTTCGGAGAAGTGATGCCATAGGATGGGTGTTGATGCCTTCTTTCGAAATCCCTTCGTCACGCAGCCCGCCGAACATGGGTCTCCCGCTCGGAGAGCGCCTTCTCCTGTGACGCAAGCTCCAGGTCGCACTCGACCATCATGTCGACAAGCTGTTCGAAGCTTGTCTGCGGGTGCCATCCCAGCTTGGTCCGGGCCTTCGTGCTGTCGCCCAGCAGCAGATCGACTTCCGCTGGCCGGTAGTACCGGGCATCGATCTCCACGAAGTCTTGATAATCAAGCCCCAGCCGCGAGAAGGTCTTCTCGCAGAATTCGCGGACAGAATAGAGCTCGTTCATGGCCAAGACATAGTCGTCCGGCGTGTCCTGCTGCAGCATGCGCCACATCCCCTCGACATAGTCGCCGGCGAAGCCCCAGTCGCGCTGAGCGTCGAGGTTGCCGAGGAAGAGCTTCTCCTGAAGCCCCAGCTTGATCCGTGTGGCGGCCCGGGTGATCTTTCGAGTCACGAAGGTTTCGCCGCGGCGCGGGCTCTCGTGATTGAAGAGGATGCCGCAGGAGGCGTGAAGCCCGTAGCTCTCGCGATAGTTGACGGTGATCCAGTGGCCGTAGAGCTTCGCCACGCCGTAGGGGCTTCGCGGATAGAACGGCGTCGATTCCTTCTGCGGTGTCTCCACCACCTTGCCGTACATCTCGGAACTGGAGGCCTGGTAGAAGCGGATCTGCTCGCCCGTGTCGTCCTGCACGTCGCGGATCGCCTCGAGCAGGCGGAGCGTGCCGACAGCGGTGACGTCGGCGGTGTAGGCCGGCTGGTCGAAGCTCACGCGGACATGGCTCTGGGCGGCGAGGTTGTAGACCTCCTGCGGTCGGATCTCGCGAATCAAGCGGACCAGACCGTTGCCATCCGACAGGTCGCCGTAATGCAGGTGGAGCTGGGGCTTGTCGCCGAAGATCAGGTGCTCGATTCGCTGGGTGCCGAAGGTGCTCGAGCGGCGCCGCAGGCCGTGCACTTCATAGCCCTTCGAGAGCAGCAGCTCCGCAAGGTAGGAACCGTCCTGACCCGTGACACCCGTGACCAAGGCACGCCGCTGCATCGCAAAATCTCCATACGTTTCGGGCTCTTTTGGACGACGAGCGTTGCACCGCGATGGTGACGGCGCGGTCATCCTCGGGGGGGGACGATAGCAGCCGGGGAAAGCCGACGATACGGCAGTTTCACGGATCAGAAACCGCGAATGATGCCCGTGTACACCTCGGCATACCCCCGGGCCGTGGCGGCCCAGGAAAAGCCGGCCGCATGGTCCTTCAGCCGTGCCGCGAAGGCCGGATCGGACCGATATCGGGACAGCCCGTCCCGATACACCGCAACGAGCTCCGCCGGCTCGTAGCCGTCGAAATAGAAACCCTGATCCCCCGCCACCTCGGGCAGGCTCGTCCGCCGCGACACGAACACCGGCCTGCCGCACTGCATCGCTTCCAGCACGGGGAACCCAAACCCTTCGGTGAGCGATGGGAACAGGAATGCCTCGCAGTGCTCGTAGAGCCACTGGCGGTCACCGTCCGACACCTCGCCCGGCAGGATCACCCGCCCTGTCAGACCACGCCGCTCCACCTCCCGCTCCAGATATTCACCGTAGGGCGTTGTCTTCTTGCCGGCAATCACGAGCCTGGAGTCTGGCAACTCTTCGATGAGTCCGAACAACGCATGAAAGTTTTTGTGCGGCAGACAGTTGCCGATCGAAAGCAGAAACGGCCCGGCCGGCACGAACGCCGGCCGTGTGCCCGACGCTACGGGTGGGATCGATACGGCCAGCGGCACGACGTGCACCGGACGGCCGCCCAGATTGACATGCGTGGCCACGTCGTCGGCCACATAGGCTGAATCGGCTACGACCGCCGCCGCACGGTTCACCTTCCGCTGGATGTCGGCGAGCTTGCGGTCGATCTCATCGCTGCGGGTAACGGCAGGCGACTCGTGCAGAAAGTTCAGGTCGTGGATCGTGAGCACGACCGGCACGCGGTCGTCGAGCGGGAGATATTTCGACATCTGGCTGGTGACATGCCAGAGGGCGGGACGCACCGCTGTCAAGAACGGCCGGACAAACGGCCGATAGAGCCGGCGAACGCCCTCTTTGTTCCATGGCGAGACGGCGATCGACTCGAAGCCACCACCGGGGAAATAGCGTTCGGCGCGGCTTGGCAGCAAAAACACCGGCTGGAAACGGCCCGCGGCCACCGGGAGAATCTCCCGCCCGAGGTGCAACGAATACCGGCCCAGGCCACAGTTGATGTGGCGGAGTTTTTCGAGATCGATGACGACGCGGGGCAGGCTCATGAACGGTCGCGACCGCTGTCTCCGGGATGGTTCCCCATTCTCTCCCATGGCCGCTGCCTCTGCCCAGCCCGAAAGGTCACGGCCGTCGGTGAAAGCTGTCGCGGAGATCGAGCAGCGTCTGGTCGTAGTTGTCGATCCGGATCAGTCCGTAGCGGGGCTGCTCCAGATCGTAGATGACCCAGATCGTCAGCGAGACGACAGCGGCAAATACCACGACATGGAGCCAGTTGAACCGACCGTGGTCGGCCATGTCGTGACCGGCGAGGACCGCCGCAAAGATCGTGACGAATAGCAGCAGGGCCAGTATGGCCACCGGCGTGTGGGCGTTGAAGGCGGCTCGATGCCGTGTGCCGGCGTCAAACATGGCATTGAGCGCATCGAGGAGGAGGGCCGCCGCCTGGGGATTCTGGCAGCGGGGGGCCGCCGCGACTGATTGCCGCCAGATCGAATCCTGGGCCGTCGCAAGCCGTTTGGCGAGGGCAGCATCCGACTCCTTATGGGCTGCCCCCGGTGTCTGCAGCAGCCGCAGGTCGAGGTAGCTGCGAAACTCTTCCCGCACTGCCGGCTGGGCATCCTCCGGCATAAGATCGAGTCGCAGCCAGGCCGTGCCGATGGCATTGGCCTCCTCGACGATCAGGCTCCGCCGTACGTCGAGCCGCGTGCCCGCGGAACTGAACCAGAAGGCGACGAGCAGCCCCAGCAGGCCAAGTACCGCGGCATCGACGGCACTCGTGCCCACGTCCGAGGCGTCATCACCGAGTCGCGGCCTCCAGGCGGCTATCCTATGCCCTACCGCAGCCGCCAAGAGCATGGTGGTAAATAGCCCCACCGGCAGGGCGACCATCGAAAGGTTGACGCTGTTCATAGGTGGGCTTGTACGGGGAGCCTTTGACCGATTCCGGAGCATCGAGGCCCGTCTCCGTTGCTCTCAAGCATATCGGCTGACGAGAAACTCCGGTTCGCGGGCCAGCTGTCGGCGATGGCTTGGAAGCCGCAAAGGTTCCTGCCATAGTGTGGCCGCCGGAACCCCATTTTCCTGCTCCGGCCCAACAGCCGTCTTCCGCGTCTTGCAAGGCCTTTTCACGCCGGAACCACTCCATGAAAATCCACGAATACCAGGCCAAGGATCTGCTGAGGGCGGCCGGCGTGCCAGTGCTGGCAGGCCAGGTCGCCCGCACGCCCGAGGAGGCAGCCGCC
>Ga0247837_1008245_pt1 | contig 13200 bp, 11 predicted proteins | sample LaCtaG_2_FD_187115 | JGI IMG/M metagenome (GOLD analysis project Ga0247837, IMG submission 187115) | Freshwater microbial communities from meromictic Lake La Cruz, Castile-La Mancha, Spain - LaCruzMarch2015_14.5m | ecosystem: Environmental > Aquatic > Freshwater > Lake | place: Spain: Castile-La...
ATTTCTATTCAGTTCCTTGGTACTTATAGGGTCTTGGTTATGCCATTTTATTAATAAATCTGTTGTCCAAGTATCGAAGGCTGGGAACGATGTTCCGTTTAAAATATCATTAGCATTGCCATTACTTTGCCAACTGGCAATTAAGTTTTCGTAACGAGTAGCCATGTAAAAATAGGTTCGTGCTAAATCGCCTTTGTATTCATCTATGGGTTCAAAAACGGTACCTGTAAAGCCAGAAGTTGTATTGGGTCCTAGTTTACCGCCTAGTAACGAAGTAGTTGATGGGAAAGTAACCTCGCCATAAGGAAAATTACTTCTTACACCATTTACTTTACCATCGGTAGGATATACATGGAACATATCGCTAACCATAGGCGAAGAGTTAGCAAACCAACTTTGAGGAAAACTATGTTCGCGGTTATAACAATCGCCTTCTACCGAATAGGTTCCACATTGGTTGGTACTAAAAGTAAATTCGTAGGGCGAAGCAGTACAAATACCTGTTGAATAAATATCCCATACTTTACCATTATAATAAGGATCGGTGGTAGAATATGTAGCCCATAAACCACTGCTTCCGCTACCATAAGCTGTAACTGTATGTCCTAATATTTTGTTATACAATGCAGTTTTTAAAGCAGCACCATTTAACAGCGATGTAGTGCTATAATATCCACCACTTGTAGTTGGTATTGAATAATTTGTACCTACTCCCGAAAGAGAAACTGTTATACTGTTTGAACCAGCGCTTGTTATTTGCACATTACCAGTTAATGAACCCAAAACACCTGGCATAAACCTAACATACAAAGTAGTACTTGCTAATGTGCCTCCTGAGCTTGTAATGGTTAATGGTCTTGAACTAAATTGATCGTTACAGTTTAATGATATTTCGAAATGAGTAGATGGAGTTAATATTACTGCATTGGTTAAACTAGTTCCGCTTATAGATATTTTTTGTGGTACAGATGAAAAGTTTAAAATACAATTTCCAAAACTGGGTAATGAAGTTACATTACTGGTTATAGTTCCTGCAAACGATAATAAGGTTGATAATAAAAGTAATAGCGTGAAATATTTTTTCAAAATTTGAAATGTTAAGCTGCAAATTTATTCAAAAAAACAGTCTTTTCTAATTAGTTAAATCTTTAAACAAATGCGGAATGACAAAAATGCGAATTAAAAAAATATATATCTTGCAAAGCTCGAAATAAAAAGTTTTTACAGCAACATTTCCCTGAAAGGGCAAAATATAATAGCATAGGTTGAAACCCTATGAACAGAAATAGAATAACATAGAACAAAGCCCTGAAAGGGCAAAACATCATAGCATAGGGTGAAGCCCTATGAACAAAATATAATAGCATAGGGTGAAGCCCTATGAATTTAAAATAAATAAATCAATAAAGCCAACATACCAACATGAACAATTTATCTCAAACATCAACACAAATACAAACAGTTTCAAGTTTTGAAGAATTGGTTTCTACGCCTTTTCATGGATCAATCAATGCCATGTGTTGGTCACGTAATCTTGTTGGTGACTTTTCTGAAATAGTTAACAAGTTAGAAGTAAACGAAAACATGGTAGTGCTTCACGAAGAAAAGCTTTGTAAACTTCAATTAAGTGAACAAGGGCAACTTGCTCGCAATATTTTGTTAAACGATTTAAAGTTATTGAAAGATTTTGGCGCAGATCCCACACTGAATATAATTAAATTTTACGAAAGAGATGATGAATATCCATATTTTCCAACCGATGTTTATTCATTTCATGTAGATCGTTCGCCAATACCAACCGATACTTTTTTATGCACTTATTATGGCGAGGCTAGCGAAATATTACCCAATTCACAATCTGTTCAAAAAATACTAAATCCCGAAATTCGCCATGAACTCCAAAAATTATATGGTGGTTCAGAGGAAGGTTTTGAAACCTATTTAATCGAAAATTTCTTTGATTTACACTATGAAGCAAAACCAAATGCAAAGCCAATTAACTTAGGCATTGGTAACTTATGGAAGTTGGCCATTGATTACCCTGAAAGTAAAGTGCTACCTTGTATTCACCGCGCACCAAAGGAAAAAACTGGTGAATATAGGTTATTGTTAATTTGTTAAATATTCTATTGGTTGATGGTTTCAATACTTAATGGAAAAGCCTCTAAACAAGTATATTTTATCTTAATATTTCTGCTCATTGCTTCCTTTAAAGTAAGAAAAGCATTCAATCCAGTTCCAAATCCTACTTCAAAATATGGATGATTTCAACTGGATTTTTATTTAAAAAGTTTACCAATCCGCTTTGAATAAATACATGCAAACTTTCTTGCAACGCACCATTTTTAGAATGGTAAGTTTCGTTCAATTCTTCATGATATAAAGTATGCGAACCATCGGCAGTGGTTAAAATTTCATGGTGGTTTTTGGATTGCGTGGATGATTATTATAGGTTTGTATTACGTTTAACTTTAAATTTTGTTGTCATGATGACCCTTCGGCAAGCTCAGGGTGACAGCTCTGTTTAGTCTGACAGTTTTCACGTTGATGCTTAACGTCAATGGTAGCTTGCCATTTTTGTCAGTCTGAGCTTGCCGAAGACCATACACAACCCTTCGACAAACTTAAGGTGAAAGTGATAAGCATTGGAAGATTCTGATTGAAATGGACTTTGGTACATTTGTAGATTTAGAAAACATGAATTAACTTGTTACAACATACAATAATAACCAAGCGAAAAGACCTAATAATATTCCTATTCCTCCTAAAAAGGTTAATTTCCTTCCAATCTTAATATTCCTTATTTTTTCCTTTTTTGTAGAAATAATCCAACCAATTAATGACACAAAAAAACCTAAGACTACAGCAGGTAGGATTGATAGAAGAAAATAGACCCAAAAAAGCATTTGTAACTCAGGCCAAAATGCAAGTTGAATTATTGACAATAAAAAACAAATTGGAGGTATTGCATAAATGCAAAACCCTAAATAAAATAATTTATAAAGAGGTTCTTTTGTTTTAACATTTAATTCAGTATGTTCTAAAAAACTCATTGCTTAATTGTTTTTTTGGATAAATAACTAAATAATTTGATTACCTGCGGTTAGTGTTTCACTAACCAGCTTGTTAAAACTGTTCGGTGAAAACACCGAGACCATAGGCAACACTCTTTAATTTTTCAAATCTTGTAATCTTTCAATTTTTCAATTCACCCAAACACCTACTTCCCAATATTCAAATAAATCATTACGGGTAAATGGTCGCTGTAGCCATTTAAGTATTTGTTTCCAACAAAAGTTCTTAAAGGATTTCCTTTATATTTTTCAGCAGTTTCTAACATAAAATCTTGCTTATAAACTTGGGCTGATTCTTTTACAAATTGCACTTTCGATTTTTCATTTAACAAATTAGCACTTATAATTATTTGGTCTAACATGCCCCATTTGCCTTGGTATTTGTGGCTTCCTTGCTCATCCATTGCCAAAGCATACATGGTGTTAAATAATATATTGTTTTTAGTTTGGCTCATGGCTCCAATTGCGCCAAGCGAAGCAATTACTGATAAATTGGTTGGTTCATCGTTCAAATCGCCCATAACAATAATGTTGGCTTTAGGGTTTGTTTTATAAATATCATCACAAATTTTGCGCACTTCACTAGCAACGTATTTGCGTTTAAATTCACTTTCTTTCTCGCCTTCTCTGCGGCTTGGCCAATGATTTACCAAGAAATAAACCTTTTCTTTGTTTTTTAAAGTTACTTCTGCCATCAATATATTTCGGGTATGGTCGCCACCTAATCCTTCCGGATTTACTTCATAAGTTTTTCCAACAACCGATTTTACCAAACTGCTTTTATATAAAAAACCATTGTCAATTCCACGTTCATCGGCACCTTCAAAAAACACAAGCTTATAGTCCATACTTTTTAACTTTTTGTTTCTACTTAAATCAAACAAAGAATTAACACTTTCTACTTCACACATTCCAATAAAATCGGCTCCTTTGCCTTCATTCATGCTGGCAATTACTTGTGCCATGTGGTTTAATTTATTGGTGTATTTTTCAGTATTCCATTTGTATTTACCTTCTGGTAAAAACTCTTCATCGTTCTTGTTTGGATCGTTAATGGTATCGAACAAATTTTCTTGATTATAAAAGGCAACACAAACTTTTTGTTGTGCGTTTGCAATAAAAATAATGGTTAATAATGCGGTGGTATAAATTGTTTTTAGCATGGCGCAAATGTATGTTTTTAGTTTAAAGTTTTTATGTTTTTGGTTTAGTAGGTTTAGTAGGTTTAGTAGGTTTAGTTTGGTGTAGAATTATTTTTTTAATTATTTAAAACAAAATAGCCCTTTTTTGAATTACTATCTATACTTTTACCCCTAGTAAAATTGAACTATGAAAGGCCATTTATTTTCAAAATATATTCCCAATAACAATAAAAGTAGTTTGTTTGATCAAATGCTTGATTTGTTTTTGCAAATGATGCAGCATACCAATGGCGATGTGGCTGAAACTTTAGATTGGATGAACCAAGTGGATAGACAACACCATTTTACCAATAACGAATATGGCATGGGAAATTTTATTCAAGACCTAAAAGACAAAGGTTATGTGAATGAAAATCCAGTAAATGGCGATTTTAGTCCAACAGGAAAAACCAATCAAACCATTAGGAAAAAGAGTTTAGAAGAAGTTTTTGGTAAATTAAAAAAAAGTGGACCCGGAAACCATAAAACAAAGTATACTGGCATGGGCGATGAAACCAATAGCGATATTCGTAAATATAGTTTTGGCGACCATATTGACCAAATAGACATGACTGCAAGTTTGCATAATGCGCAAGTAAATCATGGAATAGAGCACTTTAATTTAACCGAAAACGATTTAGAAATTAGAGAGCGCGATTTTAAAACCCAAACATCTACCGTGTTAATGATTGACATTAGCCACAGCATGATATTATATGGCGAAGACCGCATTACACCCGCTAAAAAGGTAGCCATGGCTTTGGCCGAATTAATTAAAACAAAATACCCAAAAGATACTTTAGATATCATTGTTTTTGGAAACGATGCTTGGCCAATTGAAGTGAAAGATTTACCCTATTTGCAAGTGGGTCCTTATCATACCAATACTTATGCAGGTTTGGAGTTGGCTATGGACATTTTACGAAAAAGAAAAAATGCCAACAAACAAATATTTATGATTACCGATGGCAAGCCAACTTGTTTAAAAGAAGGCAAAGGCTATTATCAAAACAGTTTTGGATTGGATAGAAAAGTAATCAATAAAACCCTCACCATGGCCGCTCAAGCCCGAAGAATAAACATTCCTATTACCACTTTTATGATTGCTACCGACCCTTATTTGCAACAATTTGTAAGAGAATTTACCCAAGTAAATAATGGCAAAGCATACTTTAGCGGATTAAACGGTTTAGGCGATTTTATATTTGAAGACTTTGAACGCGGGAAACGGAAAGCGGTGAAATAATTTTTGAATTATGAATTATGAATTATGAATTTTGAATTATGAATGAATTCAATTAGAATAAGTCAATTATCAATAAATTAAGAACAAAAGATGATTTGCCGTTCGCGGTCACTGAGCTTGTCGAAGTGTAGCTAACGGAAATAAAAAATAAAAAACATAAACGATTACAATCTTTCAATTTTTACAACCTTGTAATCTTTCAATCTTTCAATAAAAAATATGAACATAAAAACAATAGCACAATTAAAAGCAAGCGGATATAAGCCCAAAAGTGTAAAAGAGGAAATGCGTACTAATTTGATTGCATTTTTAAAAGGTGGTAAAAATCCATTTGAAGGCATTCAAGGATATGACGAATCGGTTTTGCCACAATTACAAACTGCCATTTTATCGCAACATAATATTATTTTATTAGGCTTACGCGGACAAGCAAAAACAAGGATTGCCAGGCTTATGATTAATTTATTAGATGAATATATTCCGGTAGTGGAAGGTTCGGAAGTAAATGACGATCCGTTGGAACCTTTAAGCCGTTATGCCATTGATTTAATTGCCGAAAAAGGCGATGAAACTATAGTTACTTGGATGCACAGAAACGATCGTTATACCGAAAAACTAGCAACACCAGATGTAAATATTGCCGATTTAATTGGCGATGTAGATCCAATAAAAGCTGCTTCGCTTAAGTTACATTATAACGATGAAAGAGTGATTCATTTTGGATTGATTCCCAGAAGCCACAGGTGTATTTTTGTAATTAACGAATTGCCCGATTTACAAGCCAGAATTCAAGTTTCGTTATTCAATATTTTACAAGAAGGCGATTTGCAAATACGTGGTTTTAAATTGCGTTTACCATTAGATGTGCAGTTTGTGTTTACTGCAAACCCAGAAGATTATACCAATAGGGGAAGTATTGTAACTCCTTTAAAAGATAGGATTGATAGTCAAATTCTCACTCATTATCCAAAAACTATTCAAATTTCGAAAACCATTACCAAGCAAGAAGCAGCCATTAAACCAGCTCAAAAAGAAACTGTTTCGGTAAATGAATTAATGTATAATTTGGTGGAACAAATAGCCATGGAAGCCCGCCAAAGCGACTTAGTGGATCAAAAAAGTGGTGTTTCGGCTCGATTAACCATTAGTGCCATGGAAAATTTGTTCAGTGCTGCAGAACGCAGAATGTTGTTAAATGGCGAAAGCAATACACATATTAGAATTGCCGATTTATTTGGTGTGTTGCCAAATATAACTGGTAAAGTGGAGTTGGTTTATGAAGGCGAATTAGAAGGCGCAAACCATGTGGCGCAAAATTTAATTGGCAAAGCCATTAGAACTTTATTTACTGAACAATTTGCTAATCCTGAAAAAGCAAAAAAATCGAAGAAAGTAAACCCTTATGCCGAAATAATTAACTGGTTTAACGATGGCGATATGATTAGTATTTTAAGTACCGCTTCCCATAGTAATTACGAAACCGAACTTGGTAAAGTAAAAGGACTAAAGGATTTGGTAAAAGCTACTTTAGGTAAATTAAACAAAGCCGATGAATTGTTGATGATGGAATTTGTACTACACGGACTTTCGGAATTTAGCCAACTAAGCAAACACCAACTAAACAGTGGTTTTGAATTTAAGGATTTAATGAGCAGCATGTTCAACATGAAAGCAGGTAGGGCAGAGGAAGAGGAATAGATTTATGATTTATGATTTTTGATTTATGATTTATGATTTGTGAAATAGGCAATAGGCAATTTGCAATAGGCAAAGATTTATTGCCGTTCGCGGTTACTGAGCGAAGTCCGAGCTATCGGACGAAGTATAGCCAACGGAAAGAAATTAGCAGTAAAAAACGCAGTTCCATAATAGTTTGGAGCTGCGTTTTTTGTTTTGGCATTTGTTAATGGATCAAATTTAGTAAGAAAGATGTTTTATTGAACATTTTACTCGCTTTTTTTACAATTTTTAGAAATCTTTATTGCTTTTTTATTTTATAAAAAAACCACCGTGACTTCCAGCCACTGCACCTGCTGTTGTAATTAGGCTTAGCAATAATAAAACCCAATGCAATTTGTGCATAAGCTTAAAAGTTTTTTCTGGATTTTTATCAGCGTATTTTTTAAAAAGTTGATGAAGTATAAAAGGTTCCATTACAAATAGTACAATAGAAAAAATTAACCAAACCAAAGTCATGGCATGTATCCACCAGAATCGAAAATCCAAATATCTATTCCATGCATTCAATTTATCTATCATGTAAAAACCAGTTAGCGCAGCTAGAACAGTCATTATTTTTGCAATGAATGCAAAGCGACCTTCAATTTGTTCAAATGTGTTTATTTGTTCGTCTTTTGATTTTAATTTACGTATTGCAGGTATTAGCACCAAAGTTACCATTGCTACTCCCCCAATCCATATAATTACAGCTATAACATGCAATGCTCTTGTTAATGAAAGTATATCATTTTCTTCCATGTAGTAATTCTGTACTTTTAAATTTCATGTTTTTTTACTTTTTATTGCTTTCCGAAATTGAAGAATTTCAAATTAACGCTTCCAAATTTATGTTAGTTTTTAAAAGTAACAAGTATTATCTGACACAATAAAATTTAATGTTTCAATCAAACCAATAAAATCAATAAATTGATAATTACAGCAATGCTAACAATAGCTATTTTCCATAAATTATGCGCTAATTTTATATCCATAAAATAAAATACTACAAGTAAAAATTTAGCTGTAAATAATTCTATAATTATGCTTTTTGAAAAAAAGAAAATTGACGTAATTATTGTCATTGCGGTTAACAGCATAAGCATAAACCAAACATGAATTGTTTTCATTTTTTTTAGTTTAAAATAGTAAATAAATAACAGGAAATAACAACAGCCAAATTAAATCACATAGGTGCCAAAATGCAGCTCCAGCTTCAAAATCTTCTAGATTTATATTTGAATTTTTCTTGAAAAGTGATACATAAATTGAAGCCAAAATTACTATTCCTACCAATACATGTACAACATGAAAACCAGTAAGAAGCCAATAAAAAGTGAAGAAAATATTATGGTCTAATGTTAAACCGTGTTCTATTTTATTGGCATATTCAAATGCTTTGAAAACAATAAAAATAAATCCAAATAAAATAGCTAAAAGTATAAAATTGGCCGACTTTTGGTTGTTATTTTCCTTGAATAATTGCAATGCATAAGCCATAAAAAATCCGCTAGTTAAAAGCACCACTGTATTAATTGAACCTATGGTAATATTCAATAAAAGTTTTGATTCATGGAATAAAACCGGATTGCTATTTCCATAAAATTTCATGGCTACTAAAGCCATTCCAAAAGTTATTATTTCTAAAAAAATAATGATCCAAATAAGGATTCCGCCTGGTGGATAATAGATGTTTTTGTAATTTATTTTTTGAGTGTTCAAGCGTATAATTTTTAAAGATTTACGACATGTTTTTTATCTTTTCATATAACTTCACCATTGATTGTAAAAGTGCAGTAGGCGTAGTTAATATTTGATAATGATTTTGTCCAAACATTTGTGGTAAGTAATATTTTGCCTCAGCTTCTATGGCCAAAGCATAAGCATTTATTTGCATTTCGTGTAGCTCACGCAATGCTTGTTTCACATCGTTTACTCCATATTTTCCTTCGTATTTATCAAAGTCGTTTGGCTTTCCATCCGATATTAAAACCACCCATTTGTTTTTTGTTTTTCGCTTATTTAATAATGCTCCAGAATGGCGCAAAGCAGCTCCAATTCTGGTATATCCATCTGGTTCTACTGCTCCAATTACTAGTTTTGCTGTGTTCCAATCTTCATCAAAATCTTTAAGTGTTTGATAAGTTGAAAAATTTCGTGTTTTAGAATAAAAACTATTGATTGAAAAATCAACTTCAAACTCATTTAATATTTCACCAAACAGAATAGAAACTTGTTTTTCTACATCTATAATTCTATTTCCATCAGCATATCCATCGCTCGATAAGCTAATATCAAGCAATACCAAAATGGATAAATCTTTTTCCTTTTTTCTACTCGAAATATAAATATTTTCGGAAGGTGTATGCCTTGAATGAACATCAACATATAGGTCAGTAATGGCATCAATATCAAACTCATTCCCCTGATTTTGTCTGCGTTGTTGCTGCATTTTATTGTTAATATTGGCAAGCATTTTTCGCAAACCAATTAATACAGTCGCATTTTTTTTTATAGTATCGTGGTAATAATCCGAATTGGTTTTGAGTAAGGTAATGGGATAAACTTTGCAGAAATTTTCCTTATAAGCATTTTTAGTATAATCCCATTCATCGTATTTTAAGTGATAACCTTTTGCATCTATTTCGGCACTTTCCGAAATGGTAGTATTTTCAATAAAGTCAGCCTGATACACCGAATGTGCAGTATCATCAACCCTTACGGTATATTTCATGTTTAATTCTTCCAGTGCTTTTTCATGGTCTTTTAAATCATCATCACCATCAAAATCGCGCCAAACACCATCAAATTCTTCGGCAGTATCTACCTTTTCAAAGTTGTGTGTTAACACATAATCTTCTTGTTGTTTTTTGTCAACTTCTATACTAATTACCTCTTCAATTGCTCGTGCTTTTAAGGTGGTAAGTATTTTATCTTCTAATGCTTTTTTTGTTTGATCCGAAAAGTTTTCCAACTTTTTTTCTTTCAATTCTTCTTTGGTATTCAGCATCCATTTACCATAAAGCCAAGTGGTATCTATTGGTTCTTTTTCCTTTTTTATTTGGGTAAATGTTTCAATAAATGTTTGATGCCATTCTTGTGTAATAGGATATTCTTTAAAAAGTTCTTGTAAAATAATGGGTGAGGTTTCCAAAGCTTTCTGCTGCGAAATGAGCAAACTTGTATCTACGTTTTCTTGCCAATTTAAATTCAGTTTTTGTTGAATACACAAATATAAAATACGGTAAAAATAAAAGTTTTTGTTTTCTGATTTTGTATTGAAAAAAGCCATGGAAGTGGGCAAAAAAAAGGAATTATTTTTATAACCACCTTCTCTTTCAGCGTGGTATATATCAATGGAATTGCCAGATATGGCACGCGCCAAAATGGTAATATTTTCTTTGATATCATCTAAAAAAACAGTCCGTTCTAAAAGTTCAACAGACTGTTTTTTATTGTTTTTAAAATAGTTAGAAACCTTGCCATAAAGGTATTCATCTAGTGCCATAACTTATATCATTAAGTTACTCAAATCGGTGAGCGCATCTATAATTTGCAACTCATCGGTTAACGGCTCTACAATGGCTACTTTCACTGCTAATCGTTTTGGTAAACCTGAGTGAATAAGTTTGCCTGCATCTACCAAAAGTCGGGTTGAAACGGTTTCTGTTAATCCCAATTCAGTTAAGTTTCTTATTTTATTGCCAATGGCAACTAATTTTTTAGCATCATCGGCATTTACCATGCTTTCATTTATAACAATTTCTGTTTCAATTGCTGCTTCTGGATATTGGAACGAAAGGGCAATAAATCGTTGGCGAGTTGAAGGTTTTAGTTCTTTAAATCCTCTTTGATAGCCTGGATTAAATGATGCCACTAACATAAAATCGGCATGTGCTTTATGGGTAATTCCTAATTTATCAATGTATAATTCTCGTCTATGGTCGGTAAGGGAATGTATGGCTACAATTACGTCTGGCCTGGCTTCAGCTATTTCGTCCAAATAAATTATTGCACCTTCTTTTACGGCAATTGTTAATGGTCCATCTACCCATAAAGTTTCAGCACCTTTAATAATATATCGCCCAATTAAATCGGTTGAAGAAGTTTCTTCATGGCAACTAATGGTAATAATTTTTTGGTTTAATTGGGCTGCCATAAATTCTACAAACCTTGACTTTCCAGTTCCAGTTGGCCCTTTTATAAGTAATGGTAATTTGTTTTTATAGGCATGATTGAATACATCTATTTCTTTACCAGTTGCTTTGTAATATGGCGTTTTTACTATGCTTTCCATTGTTTGGGCTTGTGCTGTCATTGTAAATTAATTTACAAATTTCGATTCCAACGCAATAGCTTTTGGAAACAAAATATTATTTTCTAAATGTATATGAATATGCAAATCTTGTTCAAACTCATCTAACTTAGCATATAATGCTTTAAAAGTATTACAAGCCCATTCTGGTGGCGTATAATTATTACTTAAAACTGCTATTTCTTTGAATAAATTTCCAACTATTTCATGCTCTTCTTCCATCATGTTTATTGGGTTATTTACTGATCCAAAATGTGCTTTATCTATTATTAAATTCTCTCTATTTGCAGCCACTAATTTTTTTACATAAGGAAATAAAATCAATTCTTCTTTTTTCATGTGGCTTGCCAAATCTTGGGCTATTATTTCAAAAAGTTCTTTAATTTTTATAACAGCAGGATGGTGTTCGCCATGTACTTTTGCCACTTTTGTTGCGTAAGCATCTATTAAACCTAACGATTCTGTTACATATACATGGTGCGTGTTAACAATAAAATCAGATAAAAAATCAAGTTCCCAATTGTTATAATTTTGCGACTGAATTACTTTTTCATCTATGTTTTTTAAGTCTTGCAATATTGAATTGAAGTCAATATTTTTCTTCTCGCAAGCTTTTTGAATGGTAATTCCACCACCACAACAAAAGTCGATACCGTATTTTTTAAAAACATGAGCTGTTTTAATATTTAATGCTACAATGTCTGCTATTTTCTGTTCTAATAAATCTGTGTTTTCCATTCTTTTTATTTGATTATTTATTTGGTTTTTAATTAAGTATTCCTATGAATTTTTTATCGCTTTTTGGTCTTATTATTAGCATTATATACATCCAATTTTGATTGTCGGCTGCCGTTGCTGATTGAATATGTTTTAAAGTATTTGAAGCAAACATTTGGCTGTAACCAACTTGAAACGAAACATCTTCGTTTAATACAAAGCCGCCAGTAAAATCTATCTCTGTTCCTAATTGGTTGCTTTGCAATTCTGTTGCTTTATAAACGTTTGCATTTACCGAAAAACTATGAACATCAGTTTGAACAAACCACTTTTTGTTATTATCATAACGCAATTTCAAAAACAAATCATTTAAGCCAACAAAGTTTTCAAATCGTCCACCTACAAAAAAATAATCCATATAGCCATTATGAGCGTGATTAGTTCCGTATAATGGACTAAAAGAACTGTTGGTTTTTGATGTATTGTTCGTGTTTGTTCCGCTCAACATTTCTGCTCCAATTGTAACTTTAAACGATGTTTTTTTAGCTTCATCCATGTTAAACGTTTGAGCAGTTTGAATACTAATATCGTAAGCATTCAAGTCTTTATTGTAAACATCTTTTCCTGTTTGAAAATAGGCAAATGCCGATACCACATTGTTTTTCATAAAACTATACTTGATAGTTGGCAAACCAATAGTTTGCGAAAATCTAACATCTTTTTGACCTGTTGTGGTATCTTGTTTTCCATTATTCCAAACCAAAAACGAACATTCAAAATCTTTGTACTTGTAATTATACCAAAGCATTTGAGCCATTTTATATTGATTGGTTGTTTTGTAATAATCACCTCCATTTAAGGTTTCAGCATCTTGGTTGTATCCTCCACCAATATGAAGTTTATGGTTGTTTTTAGCATATTTTACTAAAGCAAAATCGTGCGAGCGAGCTT
>Ga0247837_1008247_pt1 | contig 13197 bp, 16 predicted proteins | sample LaCtaG_2_FD_187115 | JGI IMG/M metagenome (GOLD analysis project Ga0247837, IMG submission 187115) | Freshwater microbial communities from meromictic Lake La Cruz, Castile-La Mancha, Spain - LaCruzMarch2015_14.5m | ecosystem: Environmental > Aquatic > Freshwater > Lake | place: Spain: Castile-La...
CTGTCAAAGGGCGGATGCCGTTTTTGACGACGGCGGTGGAGTGGCAGTGGGGACAATTCATCGGGGCAAAAAGGCCATATTATAGCCTATTGACTTTTTTCAAATCATGACAATTGCTGGACTACCCACAAATCAATTTAGTTAACAGCTTAAGCTCTGTTTCATTGAATGGCAGCTTTCTGTATTCTTGTTGTCTGAAAGCTTCAACAAATTGAGGATTAGTCATCTTGGCATTTTCTGTTAAAGCCCATTCTGGAGCGATCCCATTCATTGCGAATATTTCCAAGGGATGACAGTCGTTTTTGCCGCTAATTGCTACCGAAAATGCCTCATCAATGAAAAGATCGCGTACAAAAGCTCGTTCCTTTGCATAATCGTATTGCGAACCCTGTTTCAGAGGCCAATGAAGAAGTGCTTGTGGAAGAATTTCATTTAGCTTCTCGTGGTGTTTGATGACACGGTCGCTTTCATCATCCATCAATTGCCAAGCCATCGATTCTTGAGAAGACATGGGGTCAGCAATTTCTTGGGCAACAAATTGATGATGCTTCATGGTATGAAATGCAGAATTACGCAATTGTAAGGCTGCCATAACCCTTACAAACCAAGCATGTGCATGTGTGGGATCTACTTCAAGAGCTTCCCGTGCCTTTTCTCCTGCTTGATTAAAGTCACGCAATGCCATATAGGCATCGGCTTGCTCTGCCAATTCATCTGCTGTAGGCCGCCCTAGTCTGCCTCGTTTTTCGATGCTTTCAAGCTGTTGAATTGCTCGCAGTGCAAACGGTAGGGGTGCGCGCGTCGAGACACTCTGCGAATGAGGAATTTCTTTAAGAACCTCGTCCAAACGGACATTTTTTAAATCAATTGATTGATTCGATAAAGCTGATTTTAGAACACCTATATGCTGAACCCAATAGGCATAAACTTCGAAGCGGCTCTGTATATCCTTTTCTGCCTTATCGAGCGCATCTTGAAATTGCTTTTTATCATTCTCGCTATTCTCGCTATTGATGATTTTGACAACCATCGCTGTATTTCCTTTGAAAACCTCGTCAAGCTGGAGTGCATTCATAATGAGTACATCTGCATTGGGCGATCTGAGCTTTTCTTTCATTGTCAATTTAGTACGATGATTTTCTGGGAAAAGTAGAGACTTAAGATACTTATTAGCGGCATCCCTTAAATACTTAGGACAAGGATATATCCCCGTCAAACGTTCGATTGTAGCTTGCACACCACCTGGATCTTTCTTTCTGCCGGACTTATTTTTTCTGTTCATGATATTTCCTTAAAAAAGCCAAGCGAACTTGGCTTTAAAATTTACGATATTATTTTTTCTTAACTTGTGTGATACCACGGCTTTGATAATAGACGGGGTTATTTGGGTTGAGTTGGTTAGATCGGTTATCAATGGCTTTTTGCAAAGCAATATTATTAGGGTTACTTTGATTGGATTTGTGATTTGCGTTATTGAATTTCATAGCTGGAATTCCAGTTTATTTATGGAGTAGCTATATTAATTTTGTGATGGTAAAAAAAAAGTTTTTTTACTTTTACTGTTTGCACGAATAGCATAGGGCTACACCCACACGATTACCCACATCTTGGTAAACATTAACAATCATATAGTTACGATCATGACACCGTATCAATTAAGGATAAAACAAAGCAAAAATCTATCAACAAAGCAGTTAAAAATGGCTAATTCAGACGTTTTGATAGTAAAGAGTCTGGCTTGAAATCAGGTTTTTCCGACTTGTGGGTAATCGTGTGGGCTACACCACTTCGGGCATAGCCATTTTCAAACCAATCTGATAATCAAGCGGAGCAAATAATGACTACCATCAGCATAGATGACCGATTAATTAATGAAGTAAAAGCCGTTAGCCATTATCAAAATGCCCAAGAGGCAGTTGTTAAAATTTTGGCGGATTATTTGGCGAAAAAAAAAGCAGACCAATATTGCTGAGTTATTGGCAATGTCGGACGTAGCTGAATTTGATTTTGAGCCACCGCGTTTGGCGGATTTCAAAGCCGCTGATTTGTAACGCGTGGGCACGAACAGCATGTGCCCACCCTACCTAAGATAACCAAATTAAGAAGAAAAATGAGTCTATTAACCCCCACCCAAAACCAATCCGCCGCCAAACAATTAGGCGTTGCCGAAACCTATACGGCGTTTACCGCATCCACGTTTTTAGATTTACTCGATGAAAGCTATCGCCAAGATTTAAATCAACTGGAAGATGATAGCGAGTTTTCAGCGGATGATGTTGTCCACATTGGCAATGCCGGACGCAGCTGAATTTAATTTTGAGCAACCGCATTTGGCGGATTTCCTTGGGCAAGACGGGGTTTCCGCAACCCAGTCTTTAAAGTTTTGGAATCATGCCCAAAAGCTGGTAACAAAGACTGTCCACTTTTTTGGATTAGCTACATAAACACACAGATTGAATTTTGCGCGATAAAGGTATAGTTTGTATACCATGACTACATTTGAATTCGACGAAACCAAAAGTCAGGCCAATCTTGAAAAACACGGTATTGATTTTATCGACGCACAAGCACTTTGGAATGACCCAATGCTCTTGGAAATTCCTGCAAAAACCGTAGATGAGCCGCGTTATTTAATTATTGGTGTGATTAACAGTCAACATTGGTCTGCGGTGATTACCTATCGCGGCATAAATGTTAGGCTTATTTCTGTCCGCCGCTCACGCACCGAGGAGGTTGCGCTGTATGAAAGCTAACGATTTTGAGCAACAATTTGATGAAAACACCGACATTACCGATGCGTTAGATTTGTCAAAAGCTAGGCGCGTTTTACAAACACAAAAGCGGGTCAATGTCGATTTCCCTACTTGGATGATTGAGTCACTTGATCGGGAAGCCAGCAAGTTAGGCGTGACTAGGCAGTCTATTATTAAAGTCTGGCTTGCTGAAAGGTTGGAAAGGTCAGCAGTGAAGCACCCATCAAGCGGCATTTAACAGCTCGTGGGCAGGCAGTTTTGCCCACCCTACCTAAGATAACCAAATTAAGAAGAAAAATGAGTAAACTAACCCCAACCCAAAACCAATCCGCCGCCAAACAATTAGGGGTTGCCGAAACCTATACGGCTTTCACCGCATCCACATCTTTAGATTTGCTAGATGATGGTTATCGGCAAGATTTAAACCAATTGGAAGATGACGGCGATTTTTCGGCGGATGATGTTGTCCACATTGTCGAAATGCACACCAAAACCATCCCTTTGCCCGCAGGATTTATGTATGTCGGTATGGAAAGCGAAAACCAAAAAAACCAGATTTTTGGGATTGTTGATTTGAATTGACCGGATAGGCTTACGCTGGTTACCAAGCTTCGGAGACTGTGAAAGAATTATTTTATGTCCACGACCCGAAGAGCGCGGAGCGAAAATCACGAAAAGACACGAAAACGATAAAATCGGCAACCATTAAATTATTGAAAATTATCATTTAAATTTTTCGTGAGTTTCGTGTTTTTCGCTCCGCGCTCTTCGGGTCGTGGACAATCATTAATTCTCAAGGCATTTTGCAATACTTTCACAGTCTCTTCGGCTTGGGAACGAGCGGCAAGACTTTGCTAAATCCATCTTCCCCGCTTGCGACCTTTTTCTGATTTCGCCGTCTTATCTATACTTCGAACGGTTAAGTTTTCAGTTTTTCAAGCTACTGTAGGGTACGCTGCGCGTACCTTATGCTTTGATTTTATGATGATATTTAAAGGTACGCATTTATGCCCTTTGGGTACAGCGTACCCTACACAAAAACACAGAAAATTTGACTGTTCGGAGCCAATATCTCCTTGAGATAATCCTTTTTTTTACCCACAGGAACTCCCCATGAAACGTTTCCACGTCCACATTGCCGTTAACAACATCCAAGAAAGTGTCGATTTTTATAGCAAATTATTCGGACAGCCGCCTAGTAAGCAACAAGCCGATTATGCCAAATGGATGCTGGAAGACCCGAAAGTGAATTTTGCCATTTCCGCCCGAGGCCACGCGCTGGGCTTAAACCATTTGGGTTTTCAGGTGGAAAGCAGCGAAGAATTGGCGGAACTGAAACAACACGCGCAAAGCGCATCGGCGGGTAATCTGCTCGATGAAGGCGAAACCATGTGTTGTTATGCCAATAGCGAAAAGCATTGGACCATAGACCCGCAAGGGCTGGCTTGGGAAAACTTCTTGACCTTATCCGACGCGCTCACTTTTGGCGAAGACAATATCCCCGTACCCGAAGCCAATAGCGCTTGCTGTGTGCCTGTGCATATTCCCATCACTAGCATCGGCAAAAGTAAATCGGCCTGCTGCGTCCCTAATCCTGAAGCCAGCGACCCAGATGCCTGTTGCAACTAAGCAGCAAGTAGTAGATGCCGAGCAATTAGGGGCGGCATTCGTTAGTTTGCGGCAAGGCTTGGCGGGGTATTTGCGTAAACAAGTCGGTGATGCGGTGCTTGCCGAAGATTTGTTGCAAGATGTGTTCGTCAAAGCCTTGCTTGCGATACGTGCCAACAAAGCTCCGCACAACTTGCCCGCGTGGCTTTACACTGTGGCGCGGACGACGGTGATTGACCATTTCCGCGCCGCCCGTCCAGAAACCCAGCCTTGGGAAGCGGACGCGGAGCAAGCCGAAGCGGCTTTGCTGGCTAATGATGACGGGCAAGGTTACGACAATTTAGCGGCCTGCCTAACGCCGCTGATCGACTTATTGCCGCCCATTTACCGCGACACTTTAAAAGCTAGCGACTTGGCTGGAGCGCCGCTAAAAATCTTGGCAGCCGAGCAAGGCGTATCGCTATCCGCCATAAAAAGCCGCGTCAGCCGCGCACGGGCGATGCTGAAACAACAACTGCTGGTTTGCTGCCAAGTGGAATTGTCGGCCCAAGGCGTGGTTGATTATGATTGTGATGCCAACGCAAATTGTGCCGGAGCATGTGTGCAAACGTAGGGTGGGCAAGGCTTTTTTGCCGACCTTTTCTTAACCTGAGTTCGATATAAAGAAATGTCCACGAAAATCACAAAAAACACGAAAAATTTAAATTATAAATTTCAATAATTTAGTCTTTTCAATTTTATCGATTTCGTGTCTTTTCGTGTTTTTCGTGGACAACTGCTTCTTATAACGAACTCACGTTTTCTTATGATGGTGGGCAAAAAAGCGTTGCCTACCCTACAGATTACCCAGCTAATGCCCGCTTTTATCAGCCACACACAGCCATTTCGCCAAGAAAAACACCACGCCCATCAACGCATAAGCTAACGCCCATTCCCAAGCGGGCGTTAACGACAACGCGGTGTCGCTAGGTGTCCAGCGGTAAGAATGGATCAAACCGCTGGCGGACAACAGGCTTGCCGCAAAGCTCCACAGTGCGGCGTTGAGAAATTGCCGCTCGATGACCGCGACCGTCATCGCCGCCAAAATCATCGCGGTGAAAATAAAACCTTGTTCCAACGCAAATGCGCCGTGTATCCAAATGTCCGCCATTTGGAAACGGCTGATTAAATCATCGTTAAATAAAGACACGCTTTGGTTGGAATCACTGGCGGCACGCACGCCGCTTTTCGCCATGAACGCACCCCACGCGGCAATGCCCGGCAGTAAGCCCAATACCACCGCAGGCGCATGGCTTTTCGGGGTTTCTTGGAAAGCTTGTGCGGCGATAACAATCCCTATCCACAACACAATCGCCATTCCCGCATCTATCGGTACGGCCCAGGCGATGTACGACAAACTTCCGGTCAGGCAAATCACCGTCATAAACGCGCCGTTCATGATCGAATACCCCACCCGTGCGCCCATCGCTTTCCAACCGGGATGACCGATATAAATCGTGGTCGGGAAGCACGAACCAAACACACACGCCGCCAAGGTGCCGATACCGTTCGCCATTAACGACGGACGGGTGGGGAAACTGTCGCCCGCCGCTTCTGCTGATTCAATGTTCTGCAAAGAGCCAATCACATTAAACAAACCCATCGGGATAATCACCGATAAATACGTCAAACTTTGCGGCGAAGCCAACGCCGCCCATAAATCACCGACAACGGGTATCGGCAAAAACAAGCCCAAGTCATTTTCTGGCTTTATGCCGACTGGTGCCAAACCCATCAACCAAGACAGCAACACGCCTAGTAACACAGCCACTAAGCCGCCCGGCATATTGCCGCGAAATTTCAGCTTGCCGAAATACACCAATAAAATCACCGCCAAGGTCACCAGCCCGACAACCGGATGCGCGTAAGTGCGGAACAGGAAACCCAAGGAAATGAAGGTCAGGGCAATGCCGGATAAAGTCGATAATAAGGCCGCACGGGGTGTGGCTTTGCGTAAGCGTTCAGCGACAAATGCACCAAACAACTCAATCAAACCCGACCCAAAACACGCCAATAAACCCGCTTGCCACGCGATAAGGTCAGGATTGGCCGCCCCCGCCGCCACGGCCAGCATTTTCGCGGGCAGCATCACCAAAAAGATATGCGCGAACAAAGACACGGTATTGATGCCATAAGGCAAGGCGCAAATGTCACCGCGCCCTGTCAACGCCGCCAATTGCTTGGCTTGGTAAGCGTAATACAAATTGCCGACCAACAAAGACACCGCCGCACCGGGCAAAATATGCCGATAAACCAAATCCTCGGAAAACCCCAACACCTGGCCGCATAAACCGACAATCACCAGCAATTGCACGAGATTGTCCAAAGCCAAACCAAAAAAACCGTCAATATCGGCACGTACAAACCATTTCATAGGCGCATCCTTGAAAAAGTTGAAATGAATGGTGGGTCATCTTACCGAGTTGAAGGCTTAAGCGGTAGTTGGGGGTTAAGAATCATCCGCTCAGATAGGTCGTGGCAATTAGCCGTAATGGCAGCTTGAATATCGGGCGAGTTTAAAAAAGTCAAAAAATTGATCTTAACCAAACCCTAAAATACAACCCAAAAACTGACCAAACAATGACCGTTTCCTGACTTTTTAATGGTTTGGCTTCCCTATAATCAGCGCCTTAGTTAATAACTGATGTTACGCAGAAACCCATTTTTCCACAAGAGTGGGGGGCGATGCCGATTCCAGCCTATCTAGCGGCCCTTCGTAAGCTCAGAACTTAATAAAAATCGCCGAATTTGAATGGCAACCCGGTGGCTCAAGGTGTTACTTGCCCGTAATGGGGAAATACGGCTTGGGCCGAATTGACTGCCACCGCCGCTTGCGATGATGGTTCACGTTAAAACCCATGCTATCCACATCCTAATAGCTTGCGGAACCCATTAATAAAAAAGGAGAATACTGATGGCTTACCTATTGACCCAAAGATCAAGCGCCCGATTGTTGGCCTTGTGCCTGACATTTACCGCAAGCCCGTTGTTGGCTTTGCCGATGGTCGGCAACACGCCCAATGTCTTGTCGTTCGGTGTCGGCAACAGCCCTACCAACGATGGCATCGCCCGTATCGGCGACATGCCAGTCGGCTACCGTTACCAATATTTCACGGGCGGTCTAGGCCAAGATGATTGGCGTTATTGGAACGCCCCAGACGGCGCGTTTGCGGATTTGTGGCTGAACGAAACCAAGGAAGCCGGGCTAACCCCGGTCATCAATTATTACGAGCTGGTACATGCCGCGCCGCATCAAGGCGAAGACCCGCCGTACCAAAATATGCAAACGCCCGCGACAATGAAGGCGTATTTTGAAAACTGGGTGTTCTTGCTGCAACGCATTGCCGCGTTCGGGCAGCCGGTGGTCGTGCATTTGGAGCCGGATTTGTTCGGCGGCATCCAATCGAGCAACAGCGATCCGACGCAAACCCCAGCGTCGGTGGCTTCCTCCGGCTACGCCAAGGCGGCGGGCTACGAAAACAACGCCCGTGGCTACGCCCAGCTGATGGTGGCTTTGCGCGACCAGTACGCGCCTAATGTCATTTTGGGTTGGCATGCCTCCAACTGGGCGACCCGCACCGATTTGATCCTGAACCAAGGCGACCCGGATGAATTGGCCCTGGCCACCGCCGAATTCTACCGCAAACTGGACGCGCCGTTCGATGTCATGTTCGCCGAATTTTCCGACCGCGATTCCGGCTATTATCAAAAACAGGGTTTGCCCGAACGCTGGTGGAAACCCGCCGATTTCGACACCTTCCGGCGCTTCATAAGCCGCTTGTCGTCCGAATTGAACCAGGAAGTCATACTCTGGCAAATCCCGAACGGCAACACGCTCTACCAAAGCTGCAATAACACAGTCGGCCATTATCAAGACAACCGCCCCGAATACTTCTTCGAGCCGTTGCTGAGTAATGGCGATACCACGCATTTAGCCCAATACCGCGATGCGGGCGTGGTCGCGTTCCTGTTCGGCGCGGGCCAGGACGACCAAAGCAAATATTTCGATGCCCGCAAAGACGGCGTCACCAACCCCGCGCCCATCGACAACCGCGCCCGCAACCATACCGACCATCTCAACGACCGCCCCGCTTTGAACGCCGATGATGACGGCGGCTTTTTACGCGCTGGCATCAAGGCTTATTACGCCAATGGCGCACTGCCGTTGTTGTCCCGCCCGCCCGTTGCCTGCAACGATGGTATCGATAACGATGGCGACGGGATGACTGATTTCCCCGCCGACAGCGGTTGCGCTTCGGTCGGCGACACCACCGAAACCCAAGCCTTGCCCGCCTGTTCCGATGGCCTGGACAACGATCAGGACGGCTTGATAGATTTTCCCAACGATCCCGGTTGCAGCGCGGCCAATGATGGCAACGAATTTAATCCGGCCCCGCCGACCGAACTGCCCAATCAGTTGAAAATATCCGCCGATTGGGGTGTCGGTTATTGCGCCGATGTGACTGTCGCCAACAACACCGGCAAAACCCTGGAATGGAAAACTTCGTTCGCCGTGCAAGGCGGCATCAACAGCATCTGGAACGCGCTGTACAAGCAACAGGGCAGCCAGGTGACCGCCACCGGGGAGTCTTGGAACAAGCTATTGGATGCCGGGGCCAGCGCCCATTTCGGTTTCTGTGCGCAACGCCCGGCCGAACCGCCCAAGGCCCAATGCGATGATGGCCTCGATAACGATGGTGACGGTTTGAAGGATTATCCAACCGATCCCGGCTGTTCAAATGCCGATGACAACGATGAAAGCAACAGCAACAACAGTGCGTTGCAAACCGTGTTGAAAATCGACTCGGATTGGCAATCGGGCTATTGCGCGACGGTGACGGTGAAAAACCCCGGCACCGCCGCGCAAATCTGGAACGTCAGCCTAAATATCGAAGGCCGGGTCAATAATCTGTGGAACGCAGTCCACACGCAAACCGGCAGCACCTTAAACGCCAAAGGCTACGATTGGAACAAAACCATCGCGGCAGGCGGCAAGCTGAACTTTGGTTTTTGCGCCACGCGCTAACTGTATCCGATTAACAAACCTGCGCCCGTTAACAAGCGGGCGGATGTTGTCCTATTAAAGGAGTTGACATGCGTTATTTGGCTTTTTTTATCATTTTTTTGTCGGCGTTCCTGTCCGGCATTACCCAGGCCAACGAACTGGCCTGCCAAAGCCAGCAATTGGCGGCGGCGGCAAAACTTTGCAACAGCCAATTGCGTTGCGAAGCGGCGTTGCTGAAAGCAAACGGTGCCGACATGGCGGCTTACAACACCTGTGTTACCCGCTCTAAAAACGCGTTTTCGAAGGCGTATAAGCAAGCGTTGGCGGAAAACGGTGCGTGTTGGCTTAAGCAACCGGTCGAAACGGTATTGCCCCGTTGGTTGGCTGCGGTCAATGGTGCGCCGTTGCCGTTCAGCGATACCCGTCAAAGCCTTAAACAATTGCTGCGCTTTGGTGTGGGCGATAGCCAAGCTGAACGCGATTTACACGCCGCATTGCTGGAAAAATCCGGGCTTGCTTGCCAATCGGCGTTAACCGCCTATGCCGAATATGCCCATCACAGCGATGCCGACAGCTTGGTTGCCGGATTACGCAAAAGCCAAACCAGCTGGTTGCAAAACAGCAAAAAATTGCTGACAGCCGCACAAGAACAAGGGATTAACTATCTAGGCAAACCGACAGCGGTGGTTTATGACCGTATCGACTTACTGGCCGGGCAACAAGCGCAAGATACCGCCGTCAACAGTAACCGTCCACAGCCCACCGCTACCGGGATGCCTGAAGGTGGCGCCCATTCAGCCGTCATCGGCCCGGCCGGGGGGATCATTTCCGCCGGCCCCGGTTTGATTAAGCTGAAGATTCCTGAAGGTGCGCTAGCCCAAAACACTAAAATCACGATACAGCCATTGACTAATCATATTCCCGGCGGCAAGGGTTTGGGTTACCAATTCAGACCGGTTGGTTTGCAATTCGCCAAACCAGTGACGGTGATATTACCTTACACACCCGAACAAACCCAAGCCGATAACCATGGCATTAGCTATCAGGATAGCCAAGGTTTTTGGCATGGTTCAGCGCAACTGGCAAGCGTGAATGAGACAGACTCCACGCTGTCTTTTAAGATCAATCGTTTGCGTAATTGGGGATTTTATCAGCGTTGGTATTTGAATCAGGATGTTACTGAGGTCAATACCGATGAACAAGCGTCGTTGATAGTGATCCATGACGATTGTGTCATTACCGGTAGCGAAGATTGTTTATTGACACCGCTGGAAAGTCGTGAAGAAGTAAAGTCGTGGTCGGTCAACGGTGTGGCGGGCGGCAACAAAATCCTAGGTACGGTGAGCGGCGATTCCCAAGGTATCTACGTCGCCCCAGCCAAAGTGCCTAAACATAATCCGGTCAATGTTTCCGCTGTGGTGGATACCCATAGCGCCAAGACCGGGCAGTTGCAGTTGGTCGGTCAAATATGGATTAAACCTAAGTGGCATGGGTATTTGCAGTACAGCTTTAACGGCCATAACGCCAGCCACGACGGCGATACCCAGGTGACCCGCGAATCCCTGCATTTTTCCGCGACATTTGCCGTTAAGTCGGTGCTTGGGGAAGTAGGCAATCTCCTGATGCTGGAGGTCGGCAAACCTAACGTTTCCTTATCTTACGACAAATACGAGCGTTGGTGGTGCGGACGTTATTTTGAAACCGTCCTAGGCCAAGCGTCAGGCTTATATGACGATTATCCTAACAGTTTGGTTTGGACAGTTGAACGTAACGGCACAGATGCATACAAAATGTATTCTGTTCCAACGGCGATGGCCGATGCGGCTACCGAATGGCGGGAGCAACAGGTTTGCGTCGATCCCGGCGAGCAAACGGGTAGCAAGGAGAAATTTGTGATACAAATGATCCCTGCTTGGCTGCCGTTGATGAGTTGGGACAATGCCGATCACCAACAGTTGTCCGGCACGACTAGTGTGCAGGGTTTGTACGACTTTCAGAATCTAGGCACTTTCCAAGGTACTATGACAGTCAATTGGGACTTACGTTACCGATAGGGTAACGGAGCGGATGACACAAGGTAAACAACGATGGCATTTCATCTTGACGATTATTTGCAGCGGCTAGGCTTGCCCTGCCCTAAGCCAACCGCCGAAGGCTTGGCGTGCTTGCAGCAAGCTCAACAACAGGCCATAGCTTTTGAAAACATCGACCCGTTTTTAGGCCGATTGCCGTCGCTGGAAACGGACACCTTGAGCAACAAATTGCTCAAGCAGAGCCGAGGCGGCTATTGCCTTGAGTTAAACGGCTTGTTGGAATTGGCGTTGCAGACTTTAGGGCTGGCAATACAACCCATCATGGCCAGAGTCCATCGAGGACGTAACGGGTGCGGCCCGCGCAGCCATCTTGCTTTTTTGGTCAAAATCGGTGCGGAAACCTGGTTGGCCGATGTTGGTTTCGGCGGTGCCGCCCCTGGCAAACCGCTGCGGGTAGACTGTATCGAGGTTCAGCCACAAGGCCAACAATATTTTCGCATACGTCACGAAGCCGCGCGGGACGAGAAAGTCGTCGAAACCTGGCAGCAGGACAACTGGCTACCGTTATACCGTTTCGATTTGGCTTCGGTGGCGTATTGCGATCGGGAAGCCGCCAATTGGCTGTGCGCCACTTGGAACAATACGCCTTTCCCGCAACACCTATTGTTGTTTCGGAATACCCCGCAAGGCCGTATTCATTTGTTCGACACGCTGTTTACCGAATTTGCCGCCGACGGCCAAGCCAGCACCTCGAAGACCCTGGACAGCAGCGACGAATTGGCGGCTTTGGTGCAACACCGTTTTGGCTTGGCCGTAACTGACCGGGATATGGCGGATATTGCCGTGCGTCTTGGGTTAAGGGAAAGCCGAGCAGGCCAATGAGTGTTACCCAATAAGTCCAACTGACCCCATTTGATCCGCAATGATAACCTTAGAAAAAATCGGCGTGTACCAGAGATATGCTGGCGATCTCGACGCTTGGGCGCGTAGGGCTGCCGCCGTTGAAAAAACCGTCATCACTGACGATGAATGGCGGTGGATGGATGCGTTAGTCCAGGATTTAGAATTGGTCCAGGCCGGGCTGGCATCGCGGCGTTATGCGGAACGATTGGCGGCCCGCTTGGCGGAATCGGTTAACGATCCTGAAGCGTTGGCCTTGCTTAACGCCTTGGCCAGGGTAAGCTGCTATGGAATCGATCCATCCGGCGCGGCCTAGCCTGCGGGTTAAGATCAACCAACCGTGCAGGGAAGCCAGGCATGGGTTTTAAGTCATCCACTGCAATATCCGCGTTCCCCCAACAACGCCGCCGCTACCCATAAATCGTGGGTGTCAAAGCCTTCGCTAAAGCGGGCATAAAGGTCTTGCAACGGCGGTAACGCATCTTCCTGGCGGTTTTGGGCCAGCCTCAACCGCGCCAAGCTGGTGGCGGCGCGTAAAGCCAGCGATGTTGCGCCTTGCCGCCCGGCACTAGCCAACGCGCGGATAAACAAGGCTTCGGCTTGGTCTTGGTAGGCTTGTGGCATGGCTAACAGCCATTCGCACTGCAAACGGTCAAATTCCGCATCGAGAAAGCAGCTTTGCCCCGGCAGCAGATCACGCGCTTGTTGCAACGCGCACCCGGCTTGCTCAAGCGTAAACGTCTAACCCGCCCACCTACGCAAACCTGATACGACCTGTCATCCTTGCCCTTTTGGATGGGGAATACCGATGGCATTATCAATGAAGTGGATTGGGCATATTGAAGCATGGCAAGCCAGC
>Ga0247837_1008258_pt1 | contig 13190 bp, 6 predicted proteins | sample LaCtaG_2_FD_187115 | JGI IMG/M metagenome (GOLD analysis project Ga0247837, IMG submission 187115) | Freshwater microbial communities from meromictic Lake La Cruz, Castile-La Mancha, Spain - LaCruzMarch2015_14.5m | ecosystem: Environmental > Aquatic > Freshwater > Lake | place: Spain: Castile-La...
TTTTGGTGTTTACCCTAAATGGAACCAAAGCATAAGCGGGAATTACAGAAATAAAAAAGTGAATATTTTCGGGACTTATAATTGGAACAGAGGCCGTTATATTAGTAATAATCATTTTTACAGGGAGCAATCAGATAGCATTTTCGATCAGCGCAATATCAATCGTTCTACCAATGGAACGCATACCGCAAAAGCGGGCGCTGATTGGTATGTGAATCAAAAAAACACCATCGGCATCATGTATAATTTAAGTATCAACGATGAGTTAAATAGTGTTGAAAGCCTTACTCCAATTAAGCAAAGAGATGCCATTGCACCTTTAAAATATTTATCGGCTCAAAACATAAGTGAAAATCACAAGCAAAATCAAAACTTCAATTTTAATTGGGCGTGGAAAGACACTTTAAATCACTCTGCTACCACAGATATTGATTATGGTTTTTTCGACAATGTTTCGTTTAATTATTTGCCTAATACCTATTTTTCTAGCAATCTGGAAAATATTATAAGTGAGAATAACTATAGAATGAAAACTCCGTTACGTATAGATATTGCTAGTGTGAAGACAGATTTTTCTTTCCCATTTTTAAAAGGAACGATTAATACTGGCTATAAATTGTCTCACGTGGTGACCAAAAACCGCTTTGATTTTTTTAATGTTATAAATGGTGTTGATACCTTAAATCTTTACAGAAGCAATCAATTTGACCTTACCGAAACTATTGCAGCTGTATATACCCAATATGTTCGGAAGTTTAAAAAATGGGACTTTCAACTTGGAATAAGAAACGAATACACACAAACTATTGGTAATCTGAGCAGTGTTTTTCCTCAAGAAGATGGAAATGTGAGGAGAAAATACAACAATCTCTTTCCCACTGCGGGAATATCCTTCAATATTAATCAAAAAAATAGTTTAGGGTTGAGTGCAGGTCGCAGAATTGATAGGCCGAGCTATGCAGATTTAAATCCATTTGAAAGTCAATTAGATGAATTGACGTATTTTAAAGGGAATGCGTTTTTGCGACCACAATACTCTACCAATGTGCAACTTACTCACACCTATGCCTATGTATTAAACACCAGTATTGGTTATAGTTTTACAAATAATTTTTTCACAGAGGTTACCGATACGACTCAAAACAACAAGAGTTTTTTAATTACGAGAAATGTGGGCACTCGGAATTTGGTGAATATAAATTCGAGTTTACCGTTTCAGTTCACCAATAAATGGGGCGGTTTTGTAACAGTTGGGGCATTACAAGCAACAAATAAGGGTACATTTGGTGAGGGGCGAGATTTTGTGTTACAGCGGTTTTCGTGGAATTTTTATGCGCAGCAATCTTATTTGGTTAACCAGAAGTTGAGTGTTGAGCTTTCAGGATTTTATAATTCTCCTAGTATTTGGGGAGCAACATTTAAGAATAGAGAAATGTGGGGCGTTGATGCCGGATTGAAGTTAAAGATTTTAAAAGACAGAGGTTCATTGAATGTAAGTGTCTCTGATATTTTTAGGTCGATGCGTTGGAGAGGTATCAGCGACTTTTCTGGATTGTATATGGATGCAAGTGGCACTTGGGAGAGTCATCAATTGCGTTTTAATTTCACATACAGTTTCGGAAATGAACAAGTAAAAGGAATGCGCAATCGTAAGACTGGCGCAGAAGATGAGATGAATCGTGTGAAATAATCATTTTTATTTAACAAACCTCATTTTCCAACAGAAATTTCTCTTAATTTCGCGCTCGATTTCGGGACTGAGTCCCTTCAACTTTTAAACAAAGAAATATGGCCCAAAGTATCGGCAAAATTGTACAAGTAATCGGCCCAGTGATCGACATTCGTTTCGACGCCGAAAACAACAAACTTCCAAATATTCTTGATGCCCTTGAGGTAACACGCGAAAATGGTCAAGTTGTAATTCTTGAATGTCAACAACATATTGGTGATGATACCATTCGTGCTATCTCCATGGACTCTTCCGACGGTTTACGCCGTGGAATGCCAGTTGTAGCAACTGGAAAACCTATTACAATGCCAATTGGCGACCAGGTAAAAGGTCGTTTGTTTAATGTAGTGGGCGAGGCTATTGATGGTATCGGCGCAGTGAGTAATGTTGGTGGCTATTCCATTCACCGTGATCCTCCGCGTTTCGAAGATTTATCTACATCCAAAGAGATATTATTTACAGGTATCAAAGTAATCGATTTATTAGAGCCTTATTCAAAAGGTGGTAAAATTGGTTTGTTTGGTGGTGCTGGTGTAGGTAAAACAGTATTGATTATGGAATTGGTAAACAATATCGCGAAAGCATATGCTGGTTTATCTGTTTTTGCTGGTGTAGGTGAGCGTACACGTGAGGGAAATGACCTTTTGCGTGAGTTCATTGAATCAGACGTAATAAACTACGGTAAAGAGTTTAAACATTCTATGGAAGAAGGTGGCTGGGATTTATCTAAGGTTGATAAAAAAGCTTTAGAAGAATCAAAAGCTACTTTGGTTTTCGGACAAATGAATGAGCCTCCTGGAGCCCGCGCCCGTGTTGCCCTTTCTGGTCTAACCATGGCAGAATATTTCCGCGATGGTGATGAAAAATCTGGAGGTCGCGATATCCTTTTCTTTATCGACAATATCTTTAGATTTACACAAGCAGGTTCTGAAGTATCTGCACTTCTAGGGCGTATGCCTTCAGCAGTAGGATATCAGCCAACATTAGCTACTGAGATGGGGTTAATGCAAGAGCGTATTACTTCTACAAAAAGAGGTTCTATTACTTCTGTGCAAGCGGTTTATGTGCCTGCAGATGACTTAACTGACCCTGCTCCGGCAACAACTTTTGCCCACTTAGATGCTACAACAGTATTAAGTCGTAAGATTTCTGAGTTAGGTATTTATCCTGCTGTGGATCCATTAGATTCTACATCACGTATTCTTTCTCGTGATGTTGTTGGAGATTTGCATTATGATACCGCACAACGCGTGAAGGAAACGCTACAACGTTACAAAGAATTACAAGACATCATTGCCATTTTAGGAATGGATGAGTTAAGTGAAGACGATAAATTGGTGGTAACCCGCGCTCGTCGTGTACAACGTTTCTTGTCTCAACCTTTCTTCGTTGCAACTCAATTTACAGGTTTAGAAGGGCGTTTTGTTCAGATTGAAGATACCATTAAAGGTTTCAATATGATTATGGATGGAGAAGTAGATCAATATCCTGAAGCTGCTTTCAACCTTGTTGGAACTATTGAAGAAGCAATTGAAAAAGGAAAGAAATTATTGGCCGAATCTAATTAATACTGCTGAATATGCATTTAGAAATAATTACTCCTGATAAAAAACTGTTTGATGATGAGGTGCAATCTATCTCATTGCCAGGCATTGATGGAGGATTTGGGATTTTAGACAAACACGCTCCTCTCATCTCAGCACTAAAAAAAGGTACCGTTCAGGTTACTGACAAGCTATCTGCAAAACACAATTTCGAAATAAATGGTGGAGTAGTAGAAGTTTTGAATAACAAAGTGGTGGTTTTGGCCGAATAATATTTGCAACACAATTATTCAGAAGGGAAGTCAATTTGGCTTCCCTTTTTTTGTGGACTTTTCTAAGAAATTATCATCAAAAACAAAGAGAAAATAGCAAATTGAAAAACACACCTCGACAAGCTCACTTCGACAAGCTCACTTCGACAAGCTCACTTCGACAAGCTCACTTCGACAAGCTCACTTCGACAAGCTCAGTGACCACAATGACCACAATGACCACAATGACCACAGTGATCTCTGAGAAAGAGTAATGGCACAGAGAACGCAGAGGTTGTTGCACGGAGCGATGCACTGAGTTAAACGAAGTGAACACAGAGAAAAAACAAATTTTTTTATAAAAACTCCGTGAACTCTGTGCCACAACCTCGGTGCGCTCTGTGCTATAAAATCAGCAGCTAAAAAAAAGATCCCGTGCCATAAAATCAGCAGCAAAAAATCAATCTTCGAGCAACATCGCCTATTTTACCTCTGTTTGGTAAATTTTGCAGCACTTCTGCTATTATTCCCTTCTAAAATAACTTGATAAATACCAGGATTTAAATCGTTTAGCGGCAACTGAATAGCTTGTTGACCTTGAGAACTGCTTACTTTTTCTTTATGCACCATTCTGCCTGAAGCGTCATATACGGTAAGCATATTAAAACCAATTTTACGGTTTATTTGAATGTTTAATACATCTCTTGCTGGATTGGGATAAATGATAAATCCGGAAGCACTTTCATTCGTTTCAATACCAACGGTTGCCGATTGCATAACGTTAAAAGAAGTAGATGTTTCAAATTCACAATTTGTTGCATTAATTCGCAATTTAAGTGTGTAAAGTCCCGGTGAGGTAATATTTAAAGATATTTCCGAACCTGTTCCAGCCAATAAATCGTTTAAATACCAAGAGTATTGGTTGTTTTCATCAGGTTGGTCTGCAAAAGCTTCAATTACATCTGTTGTAAAATATGAACTGCTGCTCATTGGAAGAATGCTGCCAAAAACAGGATCAGCCCCAGCTATGTTTATCAACTCTTCAACAAGATAGCCTTCGTCATTCAACATTCTTAACCTGTATGTTCCGTCTTCTAAGTTATTAAAAACTGCAATTGGAAGCGATGAACTCGATAAAATTGCTCCGTTTAAGTTTGACAAACTGTTATTCCAAGTTAATGTAGATGAATTTGTTACTGTAACTCGCCCATCAGACTGCAAACAAGTTTCATTATTAACTTCCACATTCAATCCTGGGTAAAAATGTAACTTGAACCGTTGATTAAATTCACCTACAGGCAGGTTTAAAGCAATTTGATTTGAGGCCCTTAAGTTTACTCTTGTTCCTGTTACTAAGTCTTCGAAATAGATACCAACAGTAGGAGCAAACGAAGTAAGGTCTATTACATTTATGAGATAGTTTCCTGCAATTTTTGCTCTTAAACCTACTGGCACAATTATACCTTGTCCTATAGATTCCATAACATTGATACTTACCTTAAAAGTATCTGCATAGGTGTAAATATTAGGCACACCAGCCGCTTCAGCCATATATTTTACTGCATCAAATTGAGGATTGTATCCATTTTGAGCTGTAGGATCGAAGTACACAACAAATTCATCGGCCCCTGTTCCTCCAACGAATTGTATTCGCAGCAATTTGTCTACTTGCTGCTGCTTACTAAACAAACAGCTTTCAACAATAGGTGCATGATCAGTGATGCTCCAAGATTCATTATTTTCTGAGTAATTGCTCTCTAAACCTTTGAGTTGTAAGTTTGAAGTCAGTAAAACAAATCCTATAAAATAGAGTAGAGTTTTTTTCATTTGTGGCCAGTTTGCTTAGTGATGTGTTTACACCACTTCGAAACGGGTAATACTCACAAATGGTTTCAGTTCAAATTGCGTTGCTAATGTTAGAAATAACTCTTAAATGCAAGAATTTTATCTTTCGGAATATTTACTTGAACTCCAGATTTAAGATTTTTTACTGTTATCGTGTGTTCGGTAATTTCTTTTTCCCCATAAATCATTAGAAAAGTAATTCCCTTTTTATCCGCATACTCAAATTGCTTTTTGAGTTTAGCAGGTTCGTGGAAAATTTCAGCCGCTACACCTGCTTTCCTCAGTGCATCTAGCAAAGGTAAAGCAGCTCGCTCTTCATCGGTACTAAAGTTTGCAAAAAGTACTTCTGTTCCTTCGTTTGTGTTTTCAGGAAACAGATTTTGAGAAAGTAGCACATCATATATTCTATCAGCCCCGAAGGAAATACCTACTCCCGGTACATTTGGCAATCCAAAAATACCTGTTAAATTATCATATCTACCGCCACCACCAATACTTCCAAATTCTATGTCTTTGGCTTTCACTTCCAATATAGTTCCAGTATAATAATTTAAACCTCTTGCCAGGGTTAAATCGAGCTGAATCTCAGAACCTCTCAATTCAAACCCATTATTATCTTCAAAATAGTTCAAAACAGCTTCGGTTTCGGAAATTCCTTGAAGCGCTTCTGAAGATTGGCCTAGAAAAGTTTTCAGGAAATTGAGTTTCTCTGATGTGTTTCCTTTAAATGCCATTAGAGGTTGAATTGCTTCAACAGCATTTTGAGGGATTCCTTTTTCCAGCATCTCAGCGTTTACCTTTTCTATTCCTATCTTATCTAATTTGTCTAAAGCAACAGTAATATCAATTAAAAACTCAGGTGCTCCGGCAACTTCAGCAAGTCCACTTAGTATTTTTCGGTTATTTATTAATATCAACACAGGAAGTTGAAAAGCTGCAAATACCCTATCATAAATTTGAATCAATTCAGCTTCATTGAGCATAGCGTTACTTCCTACAACATCAGCATCGCACTGCCAGAATTCCCTGTATCTTCCTTTTTGAGGCCTGTCTGCTCTCCAAACCGGTTGAATTTGATATCGTTTAAAAGGGAATGATATTTTGTCCCTATTCATGACCACATACCTTGCAAAAGGTACTGTTAAGTCGTACCTCAAAGCTTTTTCACTTAAAAGCGGAAGAACTTTGTTAACCTGCGATAAATCAGTATTTCCTTCTCTAATTTTCTTAGTAAAATCGCCAGAATTGAGAATTTTGAAAATCAATCTATCGCCTTCTTCTCCATATTTTCCGGTTAAGGTACTTAGATTTTCCATGGCTGGAGTTTCTATACTTTGATACCCGAAAGTTTTAAAAACAGACCTTATTGTATTGAAAATATAGTTCCTACGAGTGGTTTCCAGAGGAGAAAAATCTCGTGTTCCTTGGGGAAGAGAAGGTTTCATTTATTAAAATTTAAAAGAAAGTCCGATTCCAAGCACTTCTTTAAATTGCGTGCGAGGGCCAGTTCCTTCCACATCAACTCCGTTTACGTTTCGTTTTACTGGCACTTGCACATCGTGGTCGTAAATTAAGTTCGTAAAAATACTGGTGGTTAACCACTTGTTTGCTTTGATTAAAATTAGATTTTCCCAATTTACATCTATATTTCCTCGTTGTTCTTTTATAGGGTCAGAATAATTATTAAACAACTGCAGATTAGAAACAACTGTAATATTCTTGGCAATGTCCTTTTGCAAACGGGCACGAACATAGGCCCCAAATTCCCAGCGTACATTCTTACCTTCTGTTACAACATTACCTAAAGTGTCGAATATTGCTTTATCTACGCCAAACTGTCCAGCATTGGCAAGTGTTTGATCAAAAACAAAAGTAGCACGCCCAGTTGCTGGCGAAATAAAGGCAGAAAACCAATCATTGGGTTTGTAGTTTAAACCAGCAGCAAGAGATAGAAATCCCGGTGCTAAAAAGCGGGAAATAACAGAAGTGTCGTCAGGGAAATTAAATCCAGGTGCAAACTGAGTTCTGAAATTGAGCATACTGGCATAATAGAATTTTCCTTTTGCTTTCTTTCCTGCGTTAATATTGAGTTCAATTTTATCTTCATTTTTTCGAAGTGATTGTGATTTAGTGGTTATAAATCCAAAACCAGCATCAAAGATTGTCTCAAAGTAGGTATCGTTTTTTCTATACTTCGCAAAAGCATTTAACAATGCTGTAGAAGAAAGTGCACTTTCTCCACCTGCAGCCCAGTTTAACAGAGCAACCTGGTTGATGTTCATTGCAAAGAAGCCACCCTTCTTCCAACCATTTACAGTTGTATCTTCATTTATTGTAATTTGACTAAATGCTGCACTACCCTGCAGTAATAAAGCTAGAATTGATAAGGTAAAAATTCTTCTCATAAACTATTTCTGCAACTTCAAAATATCACGAATTTCACTTAAAAGTTTTTCTTCTTTTGTTGGTTCAGGAGCTGCTTCAGGAGCTACTTCTTCTTTCTTTTTTGCAGCATTCATTCCTTTAATTATCATAAAAAGAACAAACGCAACTATAATAAAATTGATAGTTGCTGAAAGGAAATTACCGTATTTGATAGTACCCATTAAAGTAAGGTCTTCAATCTTGGTTAAATTTGCTGCTTCTAATGCTGGTTTTAGAAATAAAGGTGTTATCACATCATCAATTAATGAGGATACTATTTTACCAAACGCGCCACCAATAATTACCCCAATTGCAAGGTCAACAACATTGCCGCGCATTGCGAATTCTTTAAATTCTTTAACTAATCCCATGATTTCAAATTTTTAAGTGAGTCGCAAATATATAAAGTTGACTTGATATACACTCTGCGGGACTATAAAGTTATTGTACAAAGCTCACTTCGACACTTCGGCAAGCTCAGTGCTCAGTGACCGCCGTGACCTCCGTGAAAAAAAATAGCACAGAGTTCTCAGAGAAAAAAACTAAAGCAAAAACTCCGTGCTCTCCGTGCCACAACTTCACTTCGACACTTCGGCAAGCTCAGTGCTCAGTGACCACCGTGCTCTCCGTGCCAAAAAAGCATCCGCAAACAATTCGAAGAAGTGAGCGAGCGGCTTCGTAAACAAAATTCCATTCTCTGTAAACAAAAAAAGGGCGTCCTTTTGGGACGCCCTTTTCAAATTTTAATAAACCAAAGCTTATTTTGTTTTGCTGAATTTAGCAACGCTTCTTTTCTGATTACCTTCTAAAGTAATCTGATATAAGCCAGCAGCGTAGTCATTCATTTGAACCTGAATAACTTGCTCTCCTTTTGCTCCGTTCAACACTTCTTTGTGAATCAGTCTTCCTGCTGCATCGTGAATTGAAAGTGTAGTAAATCCGATTTTATCGTTAATTTTTACATTCAATACATCACGCATTGGGTTTGGATAAACAATGAATCCAGAAGCATCTATAGCAGTTTCAATACCTACAGTAGATTCCTGAGTAACTGAGAAACTAGTATTAGTTTCGAAAACACAACTAGAACCTAACATTTTCAAAGTAAGTGTATAAACACCTGCTTCTGTTACATTCATAGAAATTTGTGTTCCAGTTCCTTTAAGAACTCCATTTAAGTACCACTCATAAGTTGCACCAGATACTACATCTTGAACAGACGCTTCAATCACATCGGATGTGTAGTAATGAGAACTTGTTAATGGTGCGATAGCAGCAGATACATTAATACCAGCCTCTACAGTAACTAATTGATCAACAATATAACCATTTGCATCTACTAATCTTAAAGTGTAAGTTCCATCACTCAAACTATTGAATGTAATGTTAGCACCTGAAGATTGAGCTACTACCTGACCTGCAACGTTTAATAAACTTGCAGTCCATTGTTGTTCCATAGAAGCATTCGTAACTGTAACCTGACCATCTGCTTGTTGACATGTTTCGTTAGCAACTTGCACATTAACAGCTGGACGGAAATGTAAGAAGAAACGACCATTGTGTTCACCTACAGGTAGATTTACAATATACTGGTTAGTAGTTCTAAGATCAGACCAGATACCTAAAGTACGATCTTCTAAATATAACATAGAAGTAGGAGCAAAAGTGGCTTGTTCTAAAACATTCACTTGATAGCTTCCTGCAGTTTTTGCAACAATTCCCATTGGTATAACCATGTCGTGATTCAATTCTTTAAGTGCGTTGATACTCACTTTTAATGAATCAATGTTGGTATAGATGTTAGGAATTCCAGCAGTTTCTGACAAGAATTTTATCGCATCGATGTTTACATCGTAGTTATCAGTAGCATTTGGATCGAAATACAATACAAACTCATCAGCTCCAGCGCCACCAATTAATTGCATACGCAATAAACTACTAATCTGCGGCTCATCTGCTTCATAGAATGTAGTGGTCGTATTATCTCTACGAATCGTATTGTCGAAACTAACGTTTGAAACCCCATCAATGAGTTTTGTTATAAAGAATGATTGTCCTAAAGCAATGTTATCTCCAACAGAACTAGGAGTTCCTGCAGAACCATTCCAATCTACATATTGACCATAATAAAGACCAGAGGAAACAAAACGCTTCACAACCGCACTTATGTTACCAAGCCCTGCTCCTCCATTTAAATTATAGAATGCATTCCATGAAATAGGAGATGGATAAGGATTACCAATTAAGTTAACACCTAAACCAGCCGGGAATCCAGGAGTTCTAGTAATGAAGTTAGGAAGAGTAATTGCACCATTATTTACAGGACCTGTTAAAGATGCTGTATGGTTAGCAGGTGTAATCATTGAATAACCTCTCCCTGCAACAATACTACCAGAAGTTTCAGAAATCCAACCATACTGTGCGTAAGGGTTTTGAATAGTCTCATCATAGTACCAGCAAGTAGGGAAAGGAGAAGGAATAGGCGTATTAGGAGCTGGATTCCATGTAAGGTTATCAGCACCAGGCAAAGGAGCGTCAAAGTCCCCAATTTGAAGATTTGCAGACTGTTGTATTGGAGAAGATACATAACGGTAACCTAAAGGACCAGGCATGAAACGATTCACTTGCACATTACCTGTTACATTACCAGTTCCAGAAAGACCGGAAATCATAGCAGTACCAGCAGCATTTGAAATTAAGCTAAGATTGTTGTCGCCTGCTGTTAATACACCAGCACTTACTGTAACAATACCTCTAACAGATACAACTCCAGAAGGCATATTAACGCCAGCAGTATTGTCGATTTCAAGATTGTTCAATTCCCCGGCACCAGTAATTGATTGTACTACAGTGCCATTCATATGAATCTTACCAGGCCCTGTTATGACAACTCCAGCACCAATATTAGATAGATTGCCCTTTACATTCACCTCTTTACCTGAAGAAATAGTTAATAATGAATTAGGTCTAAGAATCATGTTAGCACAAACTCCATTCAAACCAGCTGAAGGAACAACAGGGTTGAATTGTGGAAAACTACGAGGAAAAATGATTATATTATCAACAGCTGTCGGAACGTTGTTATCTGGACCCCAGTTAGTATTAGTATTCCAATCAGTACTGTTATTACCTAACCAAACTTTAGCTGTAGTTAAGAAAGGAGTTACTGTAGACCAAGCACTAGGAGTAGAACAAAAAGCACTCACTGCACGAATGCGGTAGTAGTAAATTAAACCTGAAATCAAACCATTTTGAAAACGAGTAGTAGCTGTTGCTGGCATCGTTTGTGGTGTTCCGAAGTCTGGTGTAGAAAAGTTAATATCATCGTCAATTTCTATGGTGTAAACTACACCAGTTGCTACTGCATTAGGAGTACCAATCCATTCGAGTGTTACATAATTCGCTCCGCCAAAACTAAAGTTAAGGAACGTAGGAGGTTGAACTGTAGGATATACAGTAATGGTAACCGTAAATGTAGCACCATCACACAAACCGAGTCTAGGAGTTACTGTGTATGTAGCAGTTCTAATGGCTCCACTTGTATTAACAAGTGTTTGACTTATTGATGTTTGACCAACAACTTCTGCAGAACCTCCACTTATAAGGACACCATCGTATGCAGGGGCAGTCCAAGTATAAGTTGTGCCGCCTGGTGCAACTGGAGTAACAGAGAAAGTAGAACCACTGCAAATAGTTTGAGTTTGGTTAGCTACAGTTGGAGTAGGATCTATAACTAAAGGAAGAGTAAATGCCTCGCTGATACAACCTGCAGGATTTGTTGCAGTTAAAGTAAATGTACCTGCATTAGCTGGTTGTGCGCTTGTTAAGGTAGCAGGAATTGTTGGAGCTGAAGCAGTAGTAAAACCGCCATTTCCAGACCATGCATAAGTTAAAGCAGGAGCAGTAGCAACTATTCTAATATTATCTAAATACCAACCACTATATTGCACAGAACCATCAGATGTAATCTTAAACCTAACCCTGAATTGACTAGAGGTTAAAGCCGCAGAAGGAATGTCAATAGCTTCACCTACATACAGTGCATTTGTTGGAACAGAAGCAGATGAAGTAAGAGCACTTATCCAATTTGCTCTACTTCTAGTACTAAATACAATTCCATCGGCAGCCACAGCTGGAGTAAGGGTACTAAATCCTGTATAACTTGCAGCTGGGAATGCAACCCAATTAGCACCACCATCAATTGAATATTGAACAACACCTCTATCAAAGGTAGAACCTGAACCTTCTAATGCGCAAATATGATTAAACAATAGCTGAGCAGATGCGTTTCCATTTAAATTAATGTCATTCTGCAATTCATAAGAATTGTTTACACCAGCTAAAGATAAGCCATCGGTGTAAACTAATCGAACAGCTCCTGTGCCTGGAGTCGCAATACCAGTTGCACTTGCAGTAATTCCCGCACCAGAAACCGCAAAGTTAGTACCCACACCAGATTCAAAACCTTCAGTTAACAATGTACCAGTATTGGTTGGATTAAATCCAGAACCAGTAAGTGCTACATTGCTATTTTGACAAATTGTGGTAGGCGTAGCAGTAGCTGTACCTGCTCCAGGGTTACCATTAACAGTTACGTTTACAGTAGCAGTTGCATTACAGAATGAACCACCAGTTTGTGAAGCATTTAATGTTAATGTTTTAGAATTAGCAGGATTGAAAATGAAACCTGTATTTTGATTTCCAGTTACATCACCTGGTGTAGGAGTCCAAACCCACGACTGGTAATCTGCAGGATTAGAAGTAACTAAATTAGCAGGAGAAGCAATTCCCTCACAAATTGAGATAGTGCTGCTTGTTAATGATAATGGTGGAGGAGTGGTATAATTAATAGTAGCTTGTCTTGAGAATTCACATCCACTTGCAGTACCAAATAAAGTGTATGTAATACTTGGAGCAGGTAATACAGTTCTAGCCGTTAAAGCAAGCACGTGCATTACACCAGCAGCATCAGTATAAGTAAATGAAACACTTGCAACTTGTTTGGTTTGATTAGGAACACTAATAGCTAAATCCACATCGAATAAGCGAGGTGTTAAAGTTGTTCCTTGTTGCACACCAATATTATTAACATAACCAAAACCAGCTGCTGAATAAGCTGTACCTGTAAGCCAGTTTTTAACAGTAAGACCAGTAAATACTTGAGTAGAAGCATCAGTAAATGTAATAGTAGCATCAAAAGTTCTATTTCCACCTGTTCCACCATAAGCTACTAAGGCATAAACATTCGTAGCAATAGGATTAGAAGGTGTATTTAAAGTACCAGAAGCAGCAGGAGCCAATCTTAATGAGTTATTAGCCGTATAAGCTGCTAAGTTGTATCTCAAACCAGCTACTGCAAAACTTTCAACAAGATTATTAGTAGGAGCTCCAAAAGCT
>Ga0247837_1008259_pt1 | contig 13190 bp, 9 predicted proteins | sample LaCtaG_2_FD_187115 | JGI IMG/M metagenome (GOLD analysis project Ga0247837, IMG submission 187115) | Freshwater microbial communities from meromictic Lake La Cruz, Castile-La Mancha, Spain - LaCruzMarch2015_14.5m | ecosystem: Environmental > Aquatic > Freshwater > Lake | place: Spain: Castile-La...
CCAGCTCCACACAGACGGATTCGTTGATTTTCATGACGCAGGTCGATTTCGCCTAGTTCATGCTCTTTCATCAACTCGATCAACTTGCGAATACGATCGATATCGAAAACGTCGTCCGCACGCTTGGTTGAGTCCGCCATCTCGCTAAGGGCCTTTCGGAATGAATGCCTTCAAGGGTAAATACATTTTTCGAGAGTCGTTTTATACATTCCAGCGAATCGACCTGGAAGCCCTGAAGGCCAGCCCTTTTTACGATCCTTCCACTATTTGGCTCGTCGTTTTATCCCTTTTGGCCTTTTGCAGAAAAGATTTTCACAGTTTAACGATTGCGACTGAGGACCATCGACTCATTCCGGCCGTTCTTGGTGGGCTTTTTAACCGTTGTCTCGATCGGCATTGCGGATGTCGTCTTGAATTGGCTTTTCGACTTTTTCAGCCTGCAAATTCAATTCGCCGTCTGCTCCGTTTGCTGCGGGAACGATGGGTGTCTGGAAATCCGAGGCTCTCAAATGCACCTTTTCTTCCAGTCGACGAAGATCCTCGGCAAGAAAAGGCCGAGACAGGACAAGTTCACGAGATTCGATGGTGTAGTGGAGTCGGCCGGAAGGCTTATGAAAACGGATTTCTACCACCTTCCCAATGCACGGTTCGTTTTCCAGGAATCGCCCTAGGATCTCAATAGGATCGCCCACCGAAAGTCCCTCGTCGTTAACACGGTGCCACATCGACGGTCTGACTCGGATCGATTGGTTGCCGTAATGAAGTTGGTAGTAGCCATCCTCCCAATGCGAACGTCGCCAGACTCGCGTGCTTGGAATCCATTGCGATGCTAGTTCCACATCCTCGGGGTGTATCCACTGAGAACCTTCCGTGGGCCAAACCAAATAGACGCCACAATCCGGCATGTCGGGCCAAAGAGTCATCGAGTCATCTCCTTACTTGCATACTCAACTTGCGAACTCAAGCATAACCGATTCGCATAGCACAAACAGCAGGTTCAACTTAAACCGCAAGCTCCACTTAGAATCATACACATTTTCGAGTGGTTCGCGCCGCATCTTTTAATCTACCGCGCAAGCTTACGCAGACGAAAGCGACACGCCGAACGAAGCCACGACGATGACCATTCCGAAGCCACACTTCTTACTCTTTTGCGATGGGAATGCCTCCACCGCCAGCGAGAGTGCGAATGCAAATCGAGGGCGTTGGAAGTTTGTTTTAGAAAATGTCGAAACAGGCGAAAGGTCAGAAGCAACCGACATTGAGCCATCTTTCGCAACAGACCGTTGTGCCTTGGTTTCTGTCCTTCGTGGGTTGGAATCTTTGGAACAACCCAGCCGGGTAACGCTAGTTACCACCAGTCGCTACGTCACTCGCGGTTTGCAGTACGGACTGACCGAATGGCGGGACAATGATTTTTCGTGGGAGCACTTCGGGGCAGTGCAACCCATACGCAATGCTGATATATGGAGACGGATCGATCGAACGTTGGCGTTCCACCAAGTCCAATGCCGCTGGATGTCGCAGGAAGAACTGCCCCCAGAAGCTCCCAGTGAAGAACTCCAAAAACCAGCCCTCGCAGCGTCACGATCGCTTCGGTGGTCGACACCAAATCCGTTCCATCCAGTTCCAGCAAAAAGCACCAACGCATTTATCCGGACACGCCTGCTTCGAGCATTGGCGGGGCAGTGCATGAGCCGTCGCTCGACAAGAAAACGCCGCACGGCACGCTACCCAGCATTGAGACAGGAATGTCCAAGGCAAACAAGCCCAGGTTCCGTCCCTTCCCCTTAAGCCGATTGGTTTTGATCGTGTCGGCTCCTTGGCGAAGCGGCAGAACCGCGTTTCGCTACCTTTGGAATCGGATCTTGGACTTGGACGAGTGCTTGGAATCCTACATTAAGTGCATGCTACTGCTGGAGCCAACTCTTCAGCGACCAAAACAAAAAAAATGAAATCGACCGGGCTTGCTCGGCGATACACGCCTTCATCATCATTCGGTATAACTCTCGGAGTACTACGTGCAAACTAAAATCAATCTGAATTCCTTAACCAGCATCATCGACGGCGTGACTGCCGATCCAGCGAGTGTCCTTGGACCTCACCGAATTCATATCGACGGCAAGGACGCTGTGGCTGTGCGAGGCTATTTCCCTGGATTTGATCAAGCTTGGTTATTGGACGAACGCAATGCATCCGCACGCCCCATGCGACGCATTCATCCCTCGGGTGTGTACGAAGGATTGATGCCTCAACAAGATTCCACCGCATCCCCTCAATATCGATTTCGACTTGCGAACTCGACAGGAAAGACGATTGAAATGCAAGACCCATACGCTGTCCCATCCATGATCAGCGATTTCGACCGCCATCTATTCAACGCCGGGCAGCATTGGAAAATTTACGAAAAACTAGGCTCGCACCTGCGAGACGTTGGTGGACACACGGGCGTGAATTTCGCGGTCTGGGCACCCAACGCTCAGAGCGTGCAAGTGATTGGCGACTTCAATCATTGGGATGGGCGATCGCACTGCATGCAAAAGCAAATCCCTTCCGGCATCTGGGAATTGTTTGTCCCCCAAATCGGAGCGGGTCAAAAATACAAGTATCGCATCCGAATGCAAGACGGCCAGGTGGTAGACAAAACGGATCCGTACGGGGTGTACGCCGAACTCCCGCCAAGAACCGCATCGATCGTCACGTCGCTCGATGACTACACTTGGAAAGACGATCACTGGATGGAACGCCGTCGCAACGAGAATCAGCTAGATAAGCCAATGTCGGTCTACGAAGTCCATTTAGGCTCGTGGAAGAAATGCGAACATGGCGTACACGGCTGGATGAACTACCGCGATCTGGCTCATCAACTGGTGCAGTATTGCAAAGAGATGGGCTTTACCCACTTGGAGCTTCTACCTGTCTCCGAGCATCCGTTCACCGGTTCATGGGGATACCAAACGGTCGGGTATTTTGCTGCGACCAGCCGTTACGGCACGCCGGAAGACTTCATGTATTTTGTCGATCATTGCCATCAAAATGGAATCGGCGTCATCATCGATTGGGTGCCAGCTCACTTCCCGAAAGACAGCCATGGATTGCGTCAATTTGACGGATCCGCCCTGTACGAACATTCGGACCCTCGGCAAGGCGAGCATCCAGACTGGGGAACGATGATCTTTAACTTCGGACGAAACGAAGTTCGAAACTTCCTGATTGCGAACGCATTGTTCTGGCTAGAGAAGTACCACATTGACGGACTACGTGTCGACGCGGTCGCTTCCATGTTGTACTTAGACTATTCTCGCAAGCAGGGGGAATGGGTTCCCAATGTGCACGGCGGGCGCGAGAACCTAGAAGCCATTCACTTGCTTCGTGAATTCAACGTTCAGGCTCACGCACAGCACCCCGGTGTGCTTACGATTGCAGAAGAATCCACCGCATGGCCCGGAGTCAGCCGCCCAACCGATTTTGGAGGCCTTGGCTTTTCGCTCAAGTGGAACATGGGTTGGATGAATGATACGCTTCGCTACATGCGACACGATCCTATCCATCGCCAGCATCATCACGGCGAATTGACGTTTAGCTTGATCTATGCGTTCACCGAAAACTTCACGTTGCCTCTGTCGCACGATGAAGTGGTGCACGGCAAAGGGGCTTTGATTGCCCAGATGGCTGGCGATCTATGGCAGAAGTTTGCCAACTTGCGATTGCTTTATAGCTACATGTGGACTCACCCGGGCAAGAACCTGCTATTCATGGGTTGCGAATTGGCGCAATGGCATGAATGGAATTACGACAGCCAGCTCCAATGGGACCTGCTGGACTGGGACACTCATCGCGGCGTGAAGAAGCTGGTCGCAGACTTGAACCATCTTGTCCAGCGAGAGCCAGCTTTGTACGAGCAAGATTTCAACGGGGAAGGTTTCGAATGGATCGATTGCATGAACGCTCAAGACAGCGTGCTAGGCTACATCCGCAAGGCCAAAGATCCGAGCGATTTTGTCGTGGTTTGCAGCAACTTCACGCCCGTCGTACGGCAATATCGAATGGGTGTTCCGAAACCAGGTTTCTATAAAGAAATCTTCAACAGCGATTCGGCCCACTATGCTGGCACGAACGTTGGCAATTACCCAGGAGTCGTTGCAGAGGAGGGCGCTGGTAGCCACGGCCGTCCATCGTCCATCCTGATTACATTGCCACCTTTGGCGACCCTGGTCTTTAAGCCAGCCTAGGCATTCAAGCCAGTCTAGTGACGGGCAACAAAGCGAAGCATAAAAGCATCGTCGAAGCGTGTTTCGCCTGCTTGAGTTCGGAATTCCAAACTGCGATCAAAAACATAACCAAATTCGATTGCGGACCAAGCGTTGTCAGAATCACGACGCTCGAACCCAATCAACATTTGTAGATCACGGTAGGTCATGACGTCGTTGGCGCTATTCGGAAATTCGATATCCCATGAGCCCCCTCCCAACCGACCAGCCAAATAAACTCGGTTCGAGTCGGTAAGGGAGTAATCGATTCTTGGACGGGGGAAAACCATGTCGATACGCAGATCCCGCATAGCCTGAGGGCGCCAAGAGAACCCCATCACTGGCAAGATCTTTATGTCGTCGCGGCTAAGGTAATCGACTCCGAAAACGATGTCGAATTCCGGTGTGTAATGCAGCATCCCGACCGCATGGCCTGGATAACGAACCCCCTCGCGTGCACTGTCTTCAAAATCGCTAAAGACGCCGATGGTGCTAGCTAAGTCGTAGCTCATCGCATCCTGAATTCGGCCACGCTTCTGATAACCGACTGAAATGTCGTATAGCCTTGCCGGAAGTGCAACGGAATCAGGACCGGACAAAAGATGCAAATTGAAACCCGTGATGAATCCAGACTTGTAGCCACTTTTTTTGTACGGAGCATACTGGAATGACAGCCAGCCAAATTGGTCGCCACCGCCCGGCATGAAGGAGATGTCGTCCTCGTCCGAGCGGTAGTTGGAATACGGCTCGTACGCAAAATACGAAAGTGGCGGAAGCTGGAATTCCCCCGTCTCCAGATGGGGGTCTTGCTCCATTTCCGTTCCCGTCTGCGCCGATGGAAGGGAAATTCGAGAAGCGTCCTCGCGATAAACACGTGGATCGTCAACGTCCCCCTCGATGGAGACTAGCTTTCCTAGTTTGCGTATCTTGGGAAAATCGCCTGGAGCCTGGGAAACCTTAGGAACAGGAGAAACCGAAGGTCCGGGAGAAAAAGTCTCGTTGAACCCGCCGGTCTCGAATTCTTGAGCGTGAACATCAAAACCCATCCATCCAAGACAAAATGCCACACACAGCATGAAAAGTCTGGGAAAGGGATAGGTTTTTAAGTTGGATAAAGCCGAAAGCGCGGTCATTCTTTTCCTCGTAGGTAAACTATCGGGTTTGCTACCCGGATTCTAGAGACATTCCATGCGTCAAGAACTTGAACTACGCCTTGAAAGCTAGCGAATAGCGGAATACAACTGAGCCTTAGTTTGGCTGTAATGGAGCCTCGAAACACCCAGTTCCGAGAGTTCCCTATTTATTCCCCGTGTCGAATTGCGAGTCTCCGAATGTCTGGAACAGGCTTGGACGAAGGTTTGGTATCGTCTGATAACGTGGCGAAGGTTCTTAATCACGCTTTGGATGCGGGGGACGGTTTGCTTCGTCTGACCCCAACATGGGTGCCGCGAAGTTTTCTTCACCCAGGGCGTCGCATCAAGCTGTATCCGGGCGACCTGTACGCATTTGGTGCCAACCGAGGCGGAATTGATGAACGCTGGTTTTCGAGCACGACCGAAGCGGCCAACGAAGGCCGTGTATGGCACGAAGGCCTCAGCTTTTGCTTGTTCGAAGGAAAAAAATTCCTTTTGAAGGACGCTGTCAGCGAACAAGGCAATCGATTGGTGGGTGAGCCCACCTACAAGAAGTACTCGCGCTGGCCTGTTTACTCGAAGTTTTTCGACAACATGGGCCCCATCCCGCATCATATGCACCAATCTCAGGAAGATGCCGCACTGGTTGGCCAAGAAGGCAAGCCGGAAAGCTACTATTTTCCTCCACAGTACAACAACGTCGACAACAATTTCTCCTACACGTTCATGGGCTTGGAGCCAGGCACAACCAAACAAGACTTGCGTCGTTGCTTAGAAAACTGGAACAAGGGGGACAATGGTATTCTTGATTTGTCCCGAGCTTACCGACTGAAGCGCGGCACAGGCTGGTTGATTCCGCCCGGAGTTCTTCATGCTCCTGGTTCTCTTTGCACTTACGAACCTCAATGGGGTAGCGATGTGTTTGGAATGTACCAGTCGATCGTCGAAGGCCGATACGTACCTTGGTCGCTGTTGGTTAAGGATATGCCACCTGAGAAACACCAGGATCTAGATTTTATCATTGGCCAATTGGACTGGGAAAAGAATGTTGATACCCATTTCAAGGATAGCAACTATATGGAACCCATTGTCGACAAGCAAAAGAGCGGCGATGGATACACAGACAAGTGGATTGTTTACGGTTCGATCGATAAGGCGCAGCTTTTTAGCGCCAAAGAACTAACCATCGAACCAGGTGCCAAGTGCATTTTGAAGGACAACGCGGCCAGCGGTTGGATTACCGTTCAAGGCAAGGGTCGGATCGGAAAATTGGCCTTGCAAACTCCGGCCATGATTCGGTTCGGGCAGAACACCGAGGACGAGGTTTTCATCAGCCACGACGCATCTTCGCGCGGCGTCGAGATAGAAAACACCGGTAGTGAACCTTTGGTTGGCCTGCGTTACTTTGGCCCGGACGCTCATGCGGATATGCCGACCAACGGAGCATGGAAACTGCAATAGTACCAAAGAGCTCGTTTTGCGTTTTGCGATCCCCTCGCGGGTTCGCAAAACCACTGTCAATAGCCAAGCCCTCGCGTTCAACTAAACCCCTCCATATTAAACAAATCACTGAACCGGAGTTTTTCGCATCGTGAAACAATCACCCAAATTGCATAATGCCATGTGGCCAGGCTTGGTCGGCAAAGGAACAGACCCTGGGCAAGAGCCACCGATTACGCTAGAGCGGATGCTAGAATTGACCGCTGCCGCGTCGGTCAATGGGCAGAAATTTGACGGTATCGATTACTTCCTGTTTTTCCCTCATACGGATCCCAATGCAAGCGACGCAGATCTAAAGCGTATCGCGGACATGATTGCTGGCCACGGTTTTGCGGTTGGCTCATTGGTTGCACCCGTGTGGCCAGGCACTATCGGTGATTCTGCCATGGGCGATTCGGTTGCGAGAGAAAAGTTTCTGTCGGCTGTGAAAATGGCCTGCCGGATTGCTAGGGTGTTTGAAGATCATGGTGTTCGGAAGTACGGAGTCATCCGTATTGATAGCGCCGAGTTTGGGATCGAGAAGTGGCGGCAGGATAAGACCGCCAATACCGCAGCGATCGTCGAGACATTCAAAGAAGCCGCGAAGATTGCAAAGGACAATGGACAACGATTGGCAGCCGAAGGGGAAATCTGTTGGGCTGGAATGCACAGCTGGAAAGATATGCTGGATGTGCTTGAAGGGGTTGGAATGCCTGAAGCTTTAGGCTTCCAAGCCGACTTGGCTCATACGTACCTGTACCTGATGGGTTACAACGCGCCAGAATACGCGTTGCTTCACGATGGGTACACGGAAGCAGAATTCTATGCCGCCTACGAGAAGATGACCGACAAGCTGCGTCCTTGGACGATTGATTTTCACGTTGCCCAAAACGATGGTCATGTCCACGGTGCAGGCTCCCATGATAAGACCGGCAAGCATTGCCCAGCCGATGATCCGAACGGAAAATTGGACATCGTGCGATGCGCAGGCTATTGGCTGAAGGACGCTCAATCGCGTGGAATCCAACATATTTGCTGGGATGGATGCATGTTCCCCAACGCAACGTTAGAAACCCCCAATACTTGGAACCAAATTCTGGACGCGATGATCCGCGTTCGTGATTCCCACGGATGGTAACCCAACCGCACCATAAGCACTCCTAGAATAGAAAAGACAAGAGAATGAAAGAACTGCGTATTGGAATGATCGGCTACGGTTTCATGGGAAAAGCCCATAGCAACGCGTATGCTCAAGCGAACCATTTTTTCCCATGCGAATACAAGCCCGTCCTAAAAGCCTTGTGCGCTCGCAATGCGGACAAGGCAAAGTCGTTTGCGGCAAACTGGGGTTATGAATCCATTGAAACCGATTGGCGAAAGCTGTTAGAACGAAGCGATATCGACGCTGTCGACATCTGCACTCCGAATAACATTCATAAGGAGATCGCTATCGCCGCCGCCAAAGCGGGCAAAATGATTTTGTGTGAAAAGCCTCTCGCCATGAACACAGCCGAAGGCGAGGAAATGTGCGAGGCAGTCGAAAAAGCAGGTGTTGCCAACATGGTTTGGTACAACTACCGACGCGTACCGGCAGTGACTCTCGCAAAACAGATTATCGATTCGGGCAAGCTCGGACGTATCTTCCACTATCGAGCCAACTTCCTACAAGATTGGACCATCAATGCGGATGTTCCCCAAGGTGGGGCAGCAACCTGGCGTCTTGACGCTGAAGCCGCAGGTAGCGGTGTAACGGGCGACTTGCTTGCACATTGTATCGACACTGCGATTTGGCTGAACGGATCCATCAAGGACGTCTCCGCGGTCACAGAAACTTTCGTGAAAGAACGAATGCACGCTGAAACCGGAAAGATGCAAAGTGTGGGAATCGACGACGCTTGTTCGTTCTTCTGTCACTTTGGAAACGGTTCGCTAGGATTGTTTGAATCCACTCGTTACGCTCGAGGCCATAAGGCGTTATACACTCTGGAAATCAACGGCGAACATGCAAGTATCGCTTGGGATCTGCATGATCTGCATCGACTCAAGTACTTCGATCATGCGGACGAATCGATCGTACGAGGCTGGAGAAGCATTCACGTTTCTGACGGGAACCAGCCCTATATGGGCAATTGGTGGGTCCCTGGTCTTCAAATTGGTTATGAGCATTCGTTCATCCATCAAGTTGCCGACTTCCTAAAGAGCCTCGAAACAGGCGAACCAGCTCACCCATCCTTCCGAGACGCCTTGGAAACTCAGCGAGTTTGCGATGCGGTCCTCAGCAGCGCTAAGACTCGGCAATGGGCGGATGTTTAAGTTAGGGTTGAAGTTGAGGTTCGAAAAGCTAATTGGTTCATGAGCAACCAATTAGCAAACGAGTTTTTTCGTACTCGTACTCCTACTCGTACTCGTACTCGTACTCAGCACCAGCGGTACTCGTACTCGATTAGCGTGTTTTGAGTACGAGTATGTTGAAGTTGAAGTTGAAGTTGAAGTTGAAGTTTTGGGATCGAAGAGTTTAGTGGCTGAAACGCGGCTAGCGCCCGCGGCTCAAAATGTTGTCGCTGGTGTTCGGTGAGTTTCGCTAGGATGGATGGACACCGATCATACCGATGGCACATACAGTTCATTTACCGATGGCACATACAGCGAACTGCGAGACGGGATGCTATGCCGATACGATTCCAAAAGCGACTCCACACGAAACTCATTCTGGCATTGTTCCAGCATGCACTTTTGATTTCTTTCTTGCTTAGTCTAACGCTGGCCTCAGGCTGTTTCAAACCTGCCCCTGATCCTCCCACCAGTATCAATAGCGGTAAAGGCAACGGTGGGGCAACCAGCCAAATCGACTTTCGGGAAGTACATAACCCGCTTCTCTCTTCCGTGCACTTTTCGAACGGTGCGGATGCCGGCATGAACTCCATCCTGGAAATCGTGGGTGGAGGTGTGTCGTGCTTTGATTTCGACTTGGACGGCAACTGCGATCTGCTGTTTTCCGGCGGCGGCGTCATCGATCAAGCCAAGAAAACCGTGGGGGGCCAAGCAAGCTACTTCCTGCGCAACCGAGGGGAATGGCGGTTCGAAGATTGTACCGCTCCAAGCTCGCTCGACACATCCACGATGTACACCCATGGTGTTGCTATCGCGGATTACAATAACGATGGATTCGAAGACGCACTTTTCTATGGGTACCGGGGAATTCTACTGTTCCACAATCAAGGCGATGGGACTTTCTTGAAGGTGGATTTGAACCTACCTACGATCTCCTTTCCGTGGCTAACGGCAGCCGCATGGTTTGATTTGGAAAACGATGGCGATCTGGATCTCCACTTGGTTTCTTACGTGAACTGGGATTTCGAAACCCATTTTGTTTGCTCGTCCGCAAGTGGAAAAGCGGATGTTTGTTCTCCGACCAGCTTTCAGGGAAGCATTGATCTTACCTTAGCCAACCAGAACGACGGGTCGTTCGTAGACGCAACGGATCAACTGGAAGGAGAAAACAACGGACGAGGGTTGGGTGTGGTGGCGGCAAGAATGGAAGCCCATTTGCCTACGAGCTTGTATGTTGCAAACGATCTTTCACCCAATTTCTTCTATGTGCATGAAGACAAAAACAAAATGGTGGAACGGGGGCTGATTGCTGGCGTTGCTGTGGACGCTCAGGGAAGGGCGAACGGCAGCATGGGGGTTGCTCTACTCGATTACAATCTCGACGAAAAGTTTGACATCTTCGTGACGAACTTCGAACACGAGGATCTTGCGCTGTACCAAAACACTGGAAACGACCTTTACCGACACTCTAGTCGGGAAACGCGTTTGAGTGGCTTGACCGATGGGGTGGTTGGTTTTGGCGTGGTGGCTGCCGACTTTGATTTGGACGGGGACGAGGATGTCGTGCTAACGGCCGGACATGTTTATTACCATCCAGCCAAAGGAACAATCGCACAAAAGCCAGTCGTGCTCGAAAACCAAGTTCACAAGTGGTTTCAAAGAGCGTCCGTACCGTGCGAGTATTTGAATCAGACTCACATTGGTCGCGGGCTCGCAACCGCAGACTTCGACAACGATGGCGATCTGGACCTGGTGGTTACTCATTTGGACGCATCGCCCACCTTGCTCGAAAACATGGTGAATCACGCAGATCACAACACACTGCGGCTCAAGTTGATTGGAACTCGGACCAATCGATCTGCGGTTGGTGCGATTGCAACCTTGGAAGTGGATGGGGTCCGAATGAGCCGTCAAGTCTACGGTGGTGGAAGCTACCTTTCTTCCAATCACTCCACCGCACAATGGGGTTGGAAGGGCAAACCAAAAGGGAAACTGAAGGTAACTTGGTTGGATGGCCAATCGCAGGAAATAGAATTAGGCGCATCCAACCAGGATTGCATCTTGGTGGAACCGTAACGTCTTGCGAGAAACAGGACTATACTTCCTCCAGCGAAGTTGATGCATCGCCGAACGCGGGTAGATTCACGCCAAACTTACCCATCAGAGACATAAACAGCCGGCACAATTGGCGATCGGTTTTACCCTGGTAGTCCAAAACGCGTCCACCTTCGACGAAGCCCCCGCCGCCGCCAACCATCACAACTGGAAGTTGATCGTTGTCATGCTTGGCACCTGCCATCATGCTGGAACAGTGAATCAACACGGTGTTATCCAACAGAGTCTTTGTGCCTTCCTGGATCGAATCGAGACGCTTTGCTAAGTAGGCGAATTGCTCCATGAAAAACTGATTAACTGTAAGCCAATCTTCACCATCGGTATGCGACAACAAATGGTGAATCATATAATCGATACCAGCCCCAACTTGATCGACACTGCTTAAATTTGGGAAACGTAAGGCGCTGTGATCGTTATTCAGTTTCAAAGTCGAGATTCGTGTCGTATCCGTTTGGAAGCCTAACACAAGAATATCGCACATCAATCGCATGTGTTCGGCGATATCTTGAGGGATCCCATCAGCAGGCCGATCCCGATTAGGTTTGTCCAGCGTGGGGCGCCAACCTTGAAGCTCGCCTCGTTTCCCAGCGTTATCAATTCGGCTCTCAATGTCTCGGACCGAATCCAAATATTCGTCTAACTTACGCTGATCATCAACGCTGATGCTCCGCCGAAGACTACTCGCATCGGAAAGGACTGCATCCAAAACACTCTTGTCGCTTGGCGAGACCGAATCCTTGAACAAACGGTCGAACGCAAGTGCCGGGTAGATCTCAAGGGGTGTCGGTGTCGTGGGCGAGCTCCAGGAAATATGAGAGCTGTACAACATCGAGTAGTTTTTATGAACGGACGGATTCACACGTTCGCAACCGAGCACCAGACTAGGCACCTTGGTTGAACGCCCGTAGGTTTGAGCCAGCACCTGATCGAAGCTTGTGCCCGATCGAATCTCGCCTCCGGATGCAATTGGGGCGCCAGAAAGGAGATTTCCTGTTTGAGAGCTATGGATATTTCCCTTCCTCGCTTCTTCGTGATACAGTCCTCGAACCAAAACGAGCTTGTCGCGAAAATCGTGCAAGGGTTTCAGAACCCGCCCAAGCTTCATGTCCTTTCCTTCCCCTTGGGCCCACCATTCCTTGGAATGGAAACCATTTCCAGAAAAGACGACGGCCAACCGCTTAGGAGCTTCGCTCGCCGGTTCCGATCCTTGTGGTTCATCCCCCCAAACGTTTCGGGACTCGAACCACGGCAAGGCCATGCTCACCCCAACGCCACGCAAAAAATGCCGTCTGGAATACCGATGTGATTTCATCATAACCTGCTATTCATTGGAAGGAACAAAGGACAAACCGCGCACTTCACGAAACTGTGCGCTTAACACAATTGCTTCGACAACGGCTTGAACGTGATCGTTGTCTCCACGCGTTTTTTCAAGAATCGATTTAACCAAAGGTTCGTCGGAAAGCTGAACTCCTCTGCCAAGTGCGTACCCAAGAAGTTTACGACAGAATTGCTCACGAAAATCTTCACTTCGGTCTCGGACGAGATAATCTCGCAAGCCGTTGAGCCCATTGATCTGAGTGCCATCTTTCAATCGAGTCTGAGTATTGATAGCCTTACCAGCAGCATCAACCGTACGATAGCGACCAATCGCATCGAATGACTCCAGTGCAAAACCGAACGGGTCGATCCGCTCATGGCAAACGGCACATTTGGCATCGCTGCTGTGCCGTTCGATGAGTTCACGTTCCGACAGTCCCGCTGGAGCTTCTTCTGGCAGGATGGGTACGTCCTTGGGTGGCTTGGGCAACTTTTCGCCCAAGATCACTTCGCTAAGCCATGCGCCGCGAAGAATGGGACTGGTTCTGGAAGCACCGCTTTG